>OIWK01000682.1_pt1 | contig 36014 bp, 27 predicted proteins | sample 1587401 | NCBI WGS metagenome assembly OIWK01 (sample SAMEA3888911, study PRJEB22519) | human gut metagenome | biome: human gut; feature: human-associated habitat; material: faeces | place: Denmark | collected 2009 | reverse complement strand
TCATGTGCGGCGATATCCGCTTTGGCGTGGCGCAGGGCAGCTACATGACCCGCAAGAACCTGACCGCCGCCGAGGCGCTGCTGAAGCCCTATCTCGAGGAGGCACGCAACAAGCAGAACGTGGAGGACATCTATATGCTGCTGACCGACGTGCCCAAGGAAGAGAGTGTGGTCATCTGCGATGGACGCTACGCCGCCGGGGTGCTGACGGATGGCTTCGACACCCAGCCCGCCGCCGATGCCAGCTGGACGCTGCCGGGCGTGGTGAGCCGCAAAAAGCAGTTCATTCCCGCCCTGATGACCGCTTATCAGGAGCTGTAAAGGGACACCGCTGTGTTTGATTTTCTTTCCAAAAAAGATCGCACCCCGCCCGCACTGCCGGAAGGCACGGAGCGGCGGCGCTACACCATCACCGGACAGGTGCAGGGGGTGGGTTTCCGCTATCGTGCGCGGTACGCCGCGCAGACCCTTGACCTGACCGGCTGGGTGCAGAACGAGGACGATGGCAGCGTGACGCTGGAAGTGCAGGGCGACCCGGATAAGTTCATGTCCCTGTTCGCCATGATCCAGAAAAGCGACTATATCCAAATTACCGGCATCCGCCAGAAGGATATCCCGCCCGACCCGTGGGAGCGCGGGTTCTCGGTGAAGGGATATTAAAGGAACTGAATAGAAACAGAGCGCCTGACACTGCGGTGTCAGGCGCTCTGTTTTATCATATTATATTTTCACCCCAGCACCTTGAGGGGGGAGTTTTCCACCCACAGGGTATGATCCAGCAGGCGGGTGACGGCAAGCCGTCCATTTGCCGTTACCCGGGCGGGGTCGAGGGCGTAGAAGTCGCTCTCGGTCAGGTTTTCCGGGTCGGCGGTGGGGGAGATGCCCGCCACGCATACCCAGTGTCCGTAGGTGCTGCTGGTGGCAATGTGGGGGTAGTTCACCTCGTTCCAGCCGGAGGAAGTCAGGTGGTATTCATAAGTAGAGGTGCGGTTCGTGTGGCGCTTTACCCCGCTGACCGTGGTATTTTTTAGGTGCACGATCACCGGATGCCCGGCGGAAAGCTCGCTGTACAGCTTTTTCAGGCACTCGGCGCGGGTGCCGGAGTACCCTGTGTAGCCCGCTGCCGACCACACCGCCCCGTTCGACCACATCCCGCTGCCGGAGCACACCTTGCCGTCCAGAATGGTGCGGGCGTAGCGCAGCGCGTACAGGCTGCACTTGCCGGAGGTCTGGTTGCCGATGGAAAGAATGTGGCTGGTGTCGAAGCTGAGCAGCCGGATGCCGTTTTTCTCTTTCAGTTCAGCGGCGTGGGCATGGGGCAAAAAGGCGCACAGCAGCAAAACCAGCGCCAGAACTGCCGCCGCCAGCCGCTGTGCCGCGCGGGCGGGACAGTGTTGCATGGGTACTTCCTCCAAGTTCGTTTCAATCTGGACATGATTTTACCACCAAAACGTGGTGAAAATGTGTAAAAAGGCAAAATAATGGGGAAACCCTCCCAGAGGGAGCTGGCGCGGCGCAAGCCGCGTCTGAGGGAGTTAACACCGCTAACACAACATATGTCCAAATTTAAGCGCTCCCGCACCCGGCAAAACTGCGCCGCCGGGGCAGGGAAACGGAGATTCCGTAGACTGTCGACAGACTTTATTCCGGAATATATCAGAACTGCAACAAATCCCGCTTATTTTCATCATTTTCACGAAACTGTTTCGGGAAGTTTAGCGATATTCCCGATTGACAAAACCGTCAGGTGTCGGATATAATCAGGGCAGAAAGGCAACGATGGTTGCGAAAGCCTTTCGAGAAAAAAGAAACATATCCACAAAAAACGCTGATTGGAGGGATACCCCTATGAAGAAACTGTCAAAGATCGTCGCTCTGCTGCTTGCAGGCGCAATGGCTATGGTGATGCTCACCGCCTGTGGCGGCGCAGCCTCGGAAACTCCACTGGAAGATAATATCAGGCAGCAACTCGGCAAAAATCCGAATGCTGTAGGTCTGTGTGATGCAGATGGCAGAGTCAGGAATGACAAGAGTAGTGAGCTCTATAAAACCACTCAGACCAACCTTAATGCAAAGATTGATTCCAGCCTTACGGGAACCTTTGTGCTTGATGTTGACACCGATGTTGGTCCTGATAAGGAGTACGCAACATTTACTGTGTATGCAGACTACAAGACTGCTGGTCTTGTAGCAACTCTGGTTAGTAAGATCACTGAAAAAATTGGAGAGATCAAAGATACCAACAACAGCGTGAAACTTGAAGGCAATTGGGCAAAGGTTGCTGTCGTTGTCAAAACCACTGATAAGGGCAGCTATGCTGCAATTGCAATTAAGGTCAAGAACATCGCCTACAAGGGCAAATAAGTAAAGAATCATCAGTCCTTTCTTCCCCGGAGAGCACCCGCCCTCCGGGGCTTTTTGTTTTGACCGTGGCAAATGCCGTTTGCCTTTACGACCCCTCCCGTGAAAATGCGTTTGGAGCGCTCCGCAGAGCGCGACAAACGCGAAATAAAAATAATTCTTCCGCTGAATATGCGCAAAGCGCACGCGGCGCGCATTCCAAATCGTCCTGCCCCGCCCGGGGCTTTTTTGCGCTCTGCCCAAAAATCCCGGCAAAAAACAGGCACACTTGCCATTGACGAACCCTGCCGCGCTGCTGTAAAATGAAAACAGAATGCCCTGTGCATCCGCATGGGCCCCCTGCATTTTATAAAAGGAGCATTGCATGAAAAAGATCAAGCGTCTTGCGGCTGTTCTGCTGGCCGGTATCATGGCACTGGCACTGTTCACCGCCTGCAGCGACAGCAACCCCGGCAACCCCGAGTTTGATCCCAAGGTGGAAAGCGCCTATCTTGCCGCGCTGAATAAGACATTCGGGACGAGCTTTGAAAACGATGCCGACATCAAGAGGCTGGCCATCGAGCACATCGAGGAGAAACATGGCGCAGACAGCCTGACCGGCAGTGCACGCTGCAAAACAGAAGGTGACGAAAAGACCGTGGTGCGGCAGGTGCAGCTCTGCTATGATGCAAAAAGCAGCAAGCCGAATGCCTTTGTGCCGCTTTTCTACGAGGCTGCAAACACGCCGAACATCACGCCGGACAAAATGAGTCTCCGCACCCTGTATTATGCTGTGGAGCAGGAGATCGAGGCTGCAAAGAAAAACGGCATAACGCTGGAGCTTACCGCGCTGGGGGTCGGCGCATGGACCATCGGCGGCAAGACCTATGTTGCCATCGGCTTTGAACTGACCAACACCACCCCGTAGAACTGAACCCCACCCCGCCCCGAGGAGCACCCCGCTCCCCGGGGCTTTTTTTGCGCCTTTTTGTGACAAACCCCGCCCGCTGTGGTACAATAAAAGGGTATCGAACTCACACAGAAAGGACGTTTCCATGCAGCTGTTTGAACTGGTCAGCCCACGGCTGTTCCGCCCGCTGGCGGGGCCCAACCGGGCGTTTTATGCAGAGCTTTTGCTGCTGCTCTGGGAGGAGTGCCGCCATACGGCAGATTACAGCATTTCCCGCGCCGAAGCCGTCTCCCGCGCCGAGGATTATTTTGCCGCGCTGGCAAAGCCGCTGGCGCTGGACGCCGATGGCGCGGGCGATGAGGAAGAGCAGCCCACCCGCGACCCCCACACGCTGGCGGTGGGCTTTTTGCTGCGTCTGCGCCGCACCGGCTGGCTGGAGGAGCAGCCCGGCAGCTACGAGACGGAGCCCACCCTTGCCTTTATGCCGGAGGTCACCCCGCTGCTGGACGCGCTGGAAGAGATATTGAACCCCCGGGTGGTCACCTACACCGGCAAGCTGTACAAGGCGTGGCAGCTGCTGGGCAGCATCGGACAGGAAAAAAGCCCCTACGAGAACGTGCTGCGGGAGGTGGCGGCAGACCTTGAGACTTTGAACAAGTCCCTGCGCGCTCTCAACGCTTCCATCGGGCATTATATCGACCGCCTGACCCATAACCGCACCCCGCAGGAGGTGCTGGAGCTGTTCGACCAGTACGAGGAAAAGGTGGTGGCAGCGGCGTACCACCGCTTTAAAACAAGCGATAACCTGTTCAATTATCGCGCCTATCTGGAAGAAGAACTGGACGACTGCGAGCAGAACCAGCTGCCGCGCTTAGCGCTGGACTACGCCCGGGTGGAGCGCTGCGCCCCCGGCGAGGCGGCACCCCGGGTGCGTGCTCTTATTCAGCAGCAGCGGGACGCGCTGGAAGAGATGAGCACCCTGATGAAGGAGATCGACGCCAGCCACATCCGCTACCGCAAGCGTGCGGTGCAGCGGGCACAATTCCTGCTGCTCAGCGACCGCTCGGCGCAGGGCAGCGTCACCGCCCTGCTGCGCCGCTATGCGGAGGACATCCGCAGCCCGGAGCAGCTGTTTGAACCGGACGATGGCCCGGTGGCAGCGCGGCTGCACCTGTACCCGGCGGCAGTGTTCGGCGCAAAGCCGCTGTATCCCCCCGCCGCGCCCCGCACCGAAGCACCTCTTGCCCCGGTGCGCACCGAGCCCCTTGACCCCGACCGGCTGCGGCAGGAGCAGCAGCTTCTGCTGGACTACGCCCGCCTTGCCGTCACCGAGGAAAACGTGGCGCTGCTGGCGCGGCAGGCATTGGCTGCCCGCCCGCAGGTGAACGCCTCCACCCTTGTGGAGGAATACCCGAACGACTTTACAGGCATCATCGGCCTGCACACCTATTCCCAGTCGCCGCACCGGGAGTATGATATCACCCTGACCGGAAACTGGGTGGAGCGCGGCGGCTTCCGGTTTCAGGATTTTGTCCTGACCCGCCGCAAGGAGGTAAACACGGATGGCAACCATTGATCTGCTGGAAGAGACCGCAAACTATCTGCTCAACCACTGCTTTGTGCTGGGCTGCGTAGAGGAACAGCGGGCAAAATATCTGTATATTCAGGATCACCTCAACGAGGTGCGGGCGGTGTTCAAACCGCTGGGCTACGCGGTGCTTTTGTACCCCGCACCCATGCAGGCGGCGGCGCTAGTCAACGAGCACGAGGGCAGTCAGGCACGGCTGCTCAAGTACGAGAGCATCCTGCTGCTGGTGCTGCGGCTTTTGTACCTGCAAAAGCGGGAAAGCCTTGCCGCCAGCGCAGACGAGGTGCTGGTGACCGTAGAAGAAGTACAGGCCGAATTGCAAAAGATGAACCTGCCCCGCAAGCTGGATCAGCAAACGCTGGAAAAGCTCATGCGCACCCTGCGCCGGTACAATCTGGCGCGTCCTGTGGGACGGCTCTCCGGGCTGGACAGCCGCATTGAGGTATTTCCCACGGTGCTGCTGGCGCTGCCGGATGCCGATCTTGCGGATGCCGCCGCCGAGAGCGCCCGCACCCGCACCGAGCTTGGTCTGTACGAGCGCCCGGAAGGGGCAGACACCGAAGCAGGGGAGGGTGAAGCATGATCGAACTCAAGCGCCTGAAACTGATCAACTGGCACAACTTTGAAAATACCACCTTCGACTGCGCCCGCCTGACCTATATGATCGGCGTGAACGCCGTGGGTAAGACCACCATTCTGGACGCCATCCGCTACTGCCTGACCACCAACCGCAACTTCAATGCGCTGGGCAATAAAAAGAGCGGCCGCACCCTGCAAGGCTCTGTCCACGCCAAGCAGCGCGGCGAAAACGCCTACCGCCGCCCGGGGCATACCGTGGCGTATATCGGGGCGGAGTTCTGGGACAGCGTAAAGCACACCAGCTTTGTCATCGCAGTACGGGTGGAGTCCGAAGGCCCCATGCAGGAGCTGCACCCCGGCGACCAGACATGGTACATCTCCGAGGACGGCATCACGCTGGAGCAGCTGCCCTTCATCGACCCGCGCACCGGTGCGCCCAGCGCCAAGGAGGACTTCAAGCCCGCCGAAGGGCGGCTTTCCTACACCCGCAGCCCCAGCGAAGCGCGGGACAGAATATGCCGCGCACTGGGCATCGGGCGCGCAGCCAGCCCGCTGGGCAAAAAGTTCAACGAGGTGTTCCAGATGGGCACCAGCATGGACGAGATCCCGAATTTCCGGGAGTTTCTGTACCAGTACATCCTCCCGCAGCCGGAACTGGACTTGGAAGCCTTGCAGGGTGACCGCTTGGAGCTGGAAAACCTGCACGCCGTTCTGGCGGAAGCCCAGACCCGCGCCGATGCGCTGGACGAGATCGTGCGCTATGGCCGCGAAGCCACCGAAAAACAGACCGAAGCTCTTGTGAACCGGGGTGCCGCCCTGCTGGCGCGGGCTGCTGCCGATGCCGGGGAAAAGGCCGTCTGGCAGGAGCGGGTAGACGCCGGACGCCGCCAGCAGGAAACGCTGCGCACCCGCTACGCCGAGGCCAAGACCGCCGAAGCGGAAGCCCGCCGCGCCTACCTGACCGCCCACAGCGCCGCCGGTGCCAGCGGCGAGGGCCGCGCACTGGACGCCCTCAACGAGGAGCTGGCGCACCGGCAGACCGCACTGGATGCCGCCGCCCGCCGCGCCGACATCGCTGAAAAGGCCGCCGAAAAGACCGGCAATCTGCTGGCGGTGCTGCGCCGCAGCGGTTTTGCCGCCGGGCAGAAGCTGGCAGACCTGACCCCTGACACCCTGCCCGCCCTGACCGACTGGCTGACCGCACAGGAAAAGCCGCTGGAAGAAGCCTATTTTGCCGCCCGGCAGCACACCGCCGCCCTGCAGCGGCAGCAGACCGAGAAACGCGCCGAGCTGGATGCCGTATCCGGTGGCAAATGGGTGTACCCCCACGGGGACGCCGCCACCCGGGTGCGGGACGCCGTGAATGCCGAGCTGAAAAGCCGGGGCATGGAGCCGGACGCCCGCATCTTCTGCGAGCTGCTGAACGTGGAGGACGAGAGCTGGCAGGACTGCGTGGAAGCCTGTCTGGGCGACCGCCGCTTTGATATCCTTGTGCCGCCCGCCCACTACGCCGCCGCAAAGAGCGCCTTTGTGGCGCTGAAGGATAAGGTTGGCCCCATCAGCCTGCTGGACACCCCGGGTCTGCGCAAGGCCAATCGCCGCGCCGACACCGCCCCCGCCGACAGTCTGGCGGCACAGGTCACCAGCGAAAACCCGCTGGCCGCGCAGTACGCAGACACCATCCTGCGCCGCATCGTCTGCTGCGACACCCCCGACACGCTGGAAAACTATCTCGACAGCGCCACCCGGGATCTTTTGCGCCACCACCCCTTCCGGTTGGAGCGTCTGCGCACCCCGCAGCGCTATATCGGTCTGGAAGCCCGCCGCGCCCGCGCCGGGGCACTGGCAGGGGAGATGAACGCCCTTGCTGAAGAAGTACGCGCCGCCGCACAGGCAGAGCAGAACCTGAAAGCCGCATACAGCCAGTACCAGACCCTTTTGCGCGGCACAACGCTGGAAGAACTTGCCGCCTTGTGGGACGCCCGCGCCGCCCTGACCGCCGCCCGCGCGGCGGTGGACGAGCAGGCCGCAAAGCTGGCCGAGTGCCGCGAGAATCCGCTTTTGCAACAGCTGTATAAAGAGGAAGAGGTGCGCGAAGCCGCATGGGAAGCCGCCCGCACCGCCGTGGAGCAGACCGGCGGTGACCTGCGCGTATGCGAAAAACAGATCTCCTCCTGCGAGGCGGAGCAGCAGAAGGCGGTGGACACCGCCGAAAAGAGCGCACAGGCCGCCGAGAGCTTTTTTGCCGCCCATCCGCTGGTGGAGCCGCTCTCCCGCAGCCGTCAGCAGGCGCTGACCGGGCCGGATAAATCCCCCCGCGCCGCCGCGCAGGCTGCCGATGACGCCGCCGAGGCCGCGGGCAAGAGCGCCAGCGTTGAGGACTTTACCCGCGCTGCGACCCAGCTGTTTGACGCCAGCGCCGTTGAGGAGGCCGCCGCAGAAAAGGCCGGGCGGAAAACCGACAAAAAGCGCCGCCGCAAGGCCGAAAAGCCCGAGAGCGGGCCGGTGCAGCCCAGCATCAAGAACCGCAGCCTTGAGATCATTGAAAAGAGCGAGCGCCGCCGCAGACGCACCGTTATTCTGGGGCTTGTCGTGCTGACGCTGGTGCTTGTGCTGGGCGGCGGGGCGCTGTGGCTGTTCCTGCGCTGTGATCTGGGCGCACGCCCCGCGGCCAAAAGCTACGGCACGGCGCTCTACGATACGACCGCCGAGAGCTACCTGGGCAAGGCGCTGGAGCGCCGCCCCGGCGTCGTCGGCTATCTGGGCTGGCCCGGGCTGAACGGCGCACTGGTTTACGCCGCCGACACGCCCGACCCGGAAACGCCCGAGAGCGGCGAGGCACCGTCCATCGTCCGCTTTGCCACCCCCAGTGCACTGGACGCCGCCACCCCCGGCAACACTGTGGTGGAATGCACGGGCAGCGACTACAAGGCGCTGGCCGACGAGGATACGCTCAAGCAGAACAGCGGCTTCACGCTGTACACGGCGGGCGGTGCCTACCGCTTCAAGGCCATCGCGGTCTACTATTTTGACCCGTCCGAGCAGGGCGCGGGTGCATTTGACCTGTACGGCAGCACCGACCTGTCGAGCTATTACGACTACCTGACCTTCGTCGCGGGCATTCAGGCCCGCAGCCTGTTTGACACCGGCGTTGACGTGGGTGACGACTCCCGCTTCCTGACCGTGACGACCCACAGTGACGAGAGCGGCGTGCTGCTCTGCATCACGGGGCGGCTGATCCGCGAGGGAGAGGCAGAGCTTTTAAACACCTCGGCCATCGCGGCAGCGGAGGAGCCGCTGCTGACGGCGGCCCAGTATGAGCGCAAGGGCCAGCCGATGCCGACGGTCAGCACGCTGGTGCAGGCCAGTGTGGACCGCTACGCCCAGCAGAGCACCGCCGCCCAGGCCGCCCGCAAGAACGGCGGCACGGGCAGCGACACCGCCGCGGACATGGCGGACCTGGCCCAGCGCGCGGACGACCTGCAGGCCATCACGGACAGCCTGCTGGCCAGCACCGACAAGCTGCTGGCGGGCCTGACCGACGTGGCCGGCTCGACCTCCGCCGCGGAGGCCGACCTGAACAAGGGCGCCGAGGGCAGTCTGCCCGAGCAGACCGTGACGGTGGATCAGATCAAGACCAGCGCCACGCCTGCGCCCACCGAGCCCCCGGCGGATTCCGCCGCCGCCGATGGGACGACACCCGATCCGACAGCCGCCCCCACCGAGGCTCCTCAGCCCGACAACAGCGGCACAGGGGAGACCATCAACGTGACGATGAACGGCACGGCCCAGACGATGGATCTGGTGCAGTGCCTGGCCATGGTGGCCCAGAACGAGCTGGGCCCCAACGCACCCGCCGAAGCCTACAAGGCTCAGTGCGTGGCGACCCACTGCTGGATCATCAGCCAGTCGGGCTACCCGTCGGTGCTGGGTGCCGAGCCGGGCGCTGCCGCGCTGGCCGCCGCGCAGGAGGTAGCCCATGTGCTGGTTACCTACAACGGGCAGGTCTGCTTCACGCCGTACTTTGCGTCGGCCAGCACCGGCACGGCCTCCGCTGCCGAGGTCTGGGGCAATGACCGCGCCTGGCTGCAGGCCGTGGACAGCCCGTATGACCAGAGCGTGTCCAGCCACTGGAACACGAACGGCAATTCCAGCGGCACGGCCCGCTTCTCCCGCCAGACGCTGCAGGACCGCATCCGCGATGTGATGGACATTGACCTGTCCGGCGTGGACCCCAACAGCTGGTTCACGATCCAGTCCGCCAACCAGTACGGCTGGGTCGCCAAGATCCAGGTCGGCCCGGACGCGGGCGTCGGCACCGTCAGCGGGCGCTGGTTCCGCGAGAATCTGCTGGCCCGCCAGAGCGTTGACGGGCGCAGCCTGCGCAGCCAGTGCTTCACGGTCAGCTACAACGCCGATCTGGACTGCTTTATCTTTGATGTCTACGGCTACGGCCACGGCTGCGGCATGAGCCAGTGGGGTGCCATCGGCTACGCCCGCAACGGCTGGGGCTATCAGGATATTCTGACGCATTATTTCGTTGGGACGACGATCACGACGTATTGAGACATAAGAAAAGAGCGTGTGCACAGAAAAGCACACGCTCTTTTTTTGCCGCACGGTAGGGGCCGGGCATGCCCGGCCCGGGGGGTGGTGTGATTGCCCGTGAACGGGTTGCTCCCGCGAAGCTGCGGGCCGGGCATGCCCGGCCCCTACCGGGAGTTGTAGGGGGCGGCGTCCCCGACGACCCGCGGGGCCGTTTGCCATAGTAGCAGGTATACCATCTGCCTGTAGGGCGGCATGCCCTCATGCCGCCGCTGCCCGTTTATCACAGCGCCAAGCTTACCCCATCCAGCACCGCCTTTACCAGCACATCCCCGTCATAGGTCAGCTCTAAATGGAAAAACGGTGCGTCCTCCGCCAGCAGCTTGAAAAATATCTTGTCTCCCTGCCAGATCGGAAGATCCTGCACGGCGGCCTTGTCCACCCACTCTAAGCACCCCTCGTCGCAGTCGGTCATCACGCCGGAAAAATCCGTGCAGGTGTACAGGTGCATCCGCTCGGCGGGCCATGGGTCACAGAAAAAATCCACGATGCCGCGGTAAATCGGCGCGTGCATCGTCAGGCCGGTCTCCTCGCGCACCTCGCGCAGGGCGCAGGCCAGCGCGTCCTCACCCGGTTCAAACTTGCCGCCGACGCCGACCCACTTGTCGTGGTTGACGTCGTTTTTCTTTTTGACGCGGTGCAGCATCAGGTACGCACCGTCCTTTTCGAGATAGCAAAGCGTTGTCTGCAATAGCTCCATAACCAAACTCCTTACATATTTTTAAGCACCCCCGCAGATACTACCAGAAAAAACCAGGGGGGATTTTGTATGAGAGAAACCGGAATCGTGCGCCGTATCGACGAATTGGGCCGGGTGGTCATCCCGAAGGAGATTCGGAAAACGCAGCGCATCCGCACCGGAGATTCACTCGAAATTTACACGGACGGCAACGGCGAGGTCATATTTAAAAAGTATTCGCCGCTGGCCGAGCTCGGCGAGCCTGCCGCCGTCTATGCGGACGTGCTGGCCCGGCGGCTGCGCTGCGCCGTGGCCGTCTGTGACCGGGAGCATATCGTCGCCGCCGCCGGAGCGGGCAAGGGCGAGCTGCTCGGCGCACCGCTCCCGCCCGAGATCGAGCCGCTGCTGACCCGGCGCAAGCTCTACACGGCCCCGGCGTCCGCCGCGGAGCGGGAGCCGCTGGGCAGCCGGTACCTGCTGTGCGCCGCGCCGATCCTGGTACACGGTGACATCGAAGGCGGCGTGCTGCTGCACGGCACCCTGCGCGAGGCCGCGCCCAACGCCGAGACCGTCCGCGCCGCCGCCACCGCCGCAGAGTTTCTGGCGCGGTGGATGGAGGAGTGAAAAGCAGCGGCAGCGTAGGGGCCGGGCATGCCCGGCCCGGAGGTTGACGTGACTGCCCGTGAAAGGGCTGCTTGTGCAAGGCTGCGGGCCGGGCATGCCCGGCCCCTACATATATAATAATAGGGAAACTGCCCAATCCGATTGTGACGAAACTGTTAAACTTACAAAAAATTCGGAAAAACTCTTGACAGTTTGCAAAACGGGGATATAATAAACTTAGCACTCGGAGATAAAGAGTGCTAAACAAACCAACAAAAGCAAACCAAAGGAGATGAGCAGCATGGCCATGGATGCGCGCAAGCAGCGTATACTGGAAGCTATTGTTGCCCTGTATGCCAACGACGGTGAGCCTGTCGGCTCGGGTCTTTTGGCAAACTACTTTGACATGGCACTGTCCAGCGCGACGCTGCGCAATGAGATGGCTGCCCTGACCAAGCTGGGTCTGCTGGAACAGCCCCACACCAGCGCGGGCCGCGTGCCCAGCGCCCAGGGCTACCGCTACTACCTCGATCATCTGATCGACGCGCCAAAGTCCGGCACCCTGCCGGAGAAGGACCGCCGCCGCATTGACGATTTGTTCGCCGCCATGGATGCCGAGCCGGAAAAGCTCGTACCCGCCGCGACCCGCTGCCTGGCCGATATGACAGGCTGCGCGGCTGCCGCTACCACACCGCAGGCGCCGGATCTCTGCATTGCCCATTTTGAGGTCGTGCAGGTGGGCCGCTACAGCGCCGCAGTGCTGGCCGTGACCAGCGCAGGCGGCGTGCGGACCCGCGTGGCCCGCGTTGACACCGGTCTGACCCGGGACGATGCCGCCAACCTGGCACAGCTGCTCAACCGCGGGCTGACTTTCGTCGCCCCGCAGGATTTAAGCCCGATGCTCATGGCCAGCATGGTGCTGGCCGCAGGGCAGCGGCTGGCCCCCGTCATCATGGCGGCACAGGCGCTCGTCACCACCGGCCCGCAGGCCTGCTTGGAGGGCGCGCAGTATCTGGCAAAGATGGCGGACGTCCGCCAGAACCTCGGCACGCTGTTGGAGATCTTCTCCGACAATGAGGCCGCGACGGAACTCATCCGCCCCGAAGGCAACAAGATCACCGCAACGCTGGGCTGCGACCTTGACCCTGCGATGCCGGGTGCCTGCATCGTCAGCAAGCGGTACTTAGCCGGCGGCGGGCTGACAGGCTCCGTCGCACTGATCGGCTCCACCCGCATGGAGTACGAGCGGCTGCTGCCGATCCTGGACTACTTTGCCGCCAGAATGGGGCAGAGCATGGCCGGGCAGGGCCAATAAACGAAGAAGGAGAGACCCGCAATGAGCCAAGAAGAAAAGAAACAGACCGCCCCGGAGACGGAAGCGGCTGCTGAAAAGCCCGAGACCCCCGCACAGGAGGCCCCTGAAAAAGAGGCCCCCCAGGCTGAGGAAAAGAACGAGGGCAAGCACGAGGGCAAGCATCACCACCACGAGACCGCGGCCCTGCAGGCCAAGCTGGAGGCGGAGGAAAAGAAAAACGCCGACCTCAAGAACCAGCTGCTCCGCACCGCTGCCGAGTATGACAACTACCGCAAGCGCTCCCAGCGCGAGGCTGACCAGAAGTTCAACGACGGTGTGTCCCACGCCGTGACCCAGATCCTGGGCATCTTGGACACGCTGGACATGGCCGCCAACGCCGCCTGCGCGGACGAGAACTACAAGAAGGGCGTTACGATGACGCTGGACAAGGCCGCCAAGGCTCTGGAAACGCTGCACATCACCGAGATCGAGGCGTTGAACCAGCCGTTTGATCCCAACTTCATGAACGCCGTCCAGCAGGTCCCCGCCGCCGAAGGGCAGGAGAGCGGCAGCGTCGTGCAGGTTTTCCAGAAGGGCTACAAGATCGGTGACAAGATCATCCGCCACGCGATGGTCGTCGTCGCAGAATAACGTCGAACCGAATCAAACGATTCGTTTCCATATAAATTGACATTCACTGCATTCAAAGCAAATTTGAAGGGAGTTTTATTTATGAGCAAGATCATCGGTATTGACTTAGGTACTACCAACAGCTGCGTCGCCGTTATGGAAGGCGGCGAGCCCGTCGTCATCGCGAACGCCGAAGGCGCCCGCACCACCCCGTCTGTCGTCGGCTTCACCAAGACCGGCGAGCGTCTGGTCGGCCAGGTCGCAAAGCGTCAGGCCATCACCAACCCCGAGAACACGATTTCTTCCATTAAGCGTAAGATGGGCACGGCTGAAAAGGTCCATGCCGGCGGCAAGGACTACACCCCCGAGGAAATCAGCGCTATGATCCTCTCCAAGCTGAAGGCTGACGCCGAGGCTTATCTGGGCGAGCCTGTCACCGAGGCCGTCATCACCGTCCCCGCCTACTTCAACGACAGCCAGCGTCAGGCCACCAAGAACGCCGGTACCATCGCTGGTCTGAACGTCAAGCGTATCATCAACGAGCCTACGGCTGCTTCTCTGGCTTACGGCATTGATAAGGAAGCCGACCAGAAGATCATGGTCTACGACCTCGGCGGCGGTACGTTCGATGTCTCCATCATCGAGATGGGCGACGGCGTTACCGAAGTTCTGGCTACCAACGGTGATACCCACCTGGGCGGCGATGACTTCGACCAGCGCATCATCGACTGGATGGCCGAGGACTTCCAGCGCGAGAACAACATCGACCTGCGCAAGGACAAGATGGCTGCCCAGCGCCTGAAGGAGGCTGCCGAGAAGGCCAAGATCGAGCTGTCCAGCGCGACCACGACCAACATCAACCTGCCCTTCATCACCGCGGACGCCAACGGCCCCAAGCATCTGGACATGACGCTGACCCGCGCTAAGTTCAATGAGCTGACCGCTGATCTGGTCGAGCGCACGATGACCCCCGTCCGCAAGGCTCTGGCTGATGCCGGCCTGAAGTCTTCCGACCTGGCCAAGGTCCTGATGGTCGGCGGCTCCACCCGTATCCCTGCCGTCTACGACGCTGTCAAGAAGGAGCTGGGCTGCGAGCCGTTCAAGGGCATCAACCCCGATGAGTGCGTTGCTGTCGGCGCTGCCATCCAGGGCGGCGTTCTGCAGGGCGACGTCAAGGGTCTGCTGCTGCTCGACGTTACCCCGCTGAGCCTGGGCATTGAGACTCTGGGCGGCGTCTGCACCAAGATCATTGACCGCAACACCACCATCCCCACCAAGAAGAGCCAGATCTTCTCCACTGCGGCTGATAACCAGCCCAGCGTTGAGGTCAACGTCCTGCAGGGTGAGCGTGAGTTTGCCCGCGACAACAAGAGCCTCGGAACCTTCCATCTGGACGGCATCGCTCCGGCTCCCCGCGGCGTGCCGCAGATCGAGGTCACCTTCGATATTGATGCCAACGGTATCGTGCACGTCAGCGCGAAGGACCTGGGCACCGGCAAGGAGCAGAGCATCACGATCACTGCCTCCACCAACATGAGCAAGGACGACATCGACAAGGCTGTCAAGGACGCCGAGCAGTATGCCGCCGAGGATAAGAAGCGCCGCGAGGAAGTCGATGTGCGCAACAACGCCGACCAGATGGTGTTCCAGACTGAGAAGGCGCTGGGCGAGTTCGGCGACAAGGTTTCCGCCGAGGAAAAGAGCGAGGTCGAGACCAAGCTGTCTGCCCTGAAGGAAGCCCTGAAGTCCGGCAGCGTTGATGACATCAAGGCAAAGCAGGATGACCTGCAGAAGGCCTTCTACGCCATCAGCGAGAAGGTCTACCAGCAGGCCGCCCAGGCACAGGGCCAGCAGCCCGGTGCACAGCCCGGCCCCGATGCCGGTGCGCAGCCGAAGGACGACGGTGCCGTTGACGCTGACTTCCACGAGGTCTAAGCTGTAACAAACCCATAATAAGGCCGCCGCTGGGCAAACCCGGCGGCGGCCCTTGGGGGTTATAGAGAAAGTTAAAATAAAGCCTTCCCCCCGCGGGGGAAGGTGGCCGTGCGAAGCCAAGGCCGGATGAGGGCCAACCTGCCGGGATTGCCTGTTTGCGGGTAATATCCGGCAGGTCTCACCTCATCAGTCCGCTCCGCGGGCAGCTTCCCCGCAAGGGGAAGCCTTTTCACAACCCATAAATAGAGGGGATAGATTCTATGGCAGAAAAACGTGATTACTACGAGGTGCTGGGGATCGGCAAAAACGCCACCGATGCCGAGATCAAAAGCGCCTACCGCAAGCTGGCCAAAAAGTACCACCCCGACCTGAACCCCGGCGACAAGGACGCCGAGGAAAAGTTCAAGGAGGTCAATGAGGCCAACGATGTTCTTTCCGACCCGAACAAGCGCAAGCGCTATGACCAGTTCGGATTCGCTGGGGTCGATCCCAACTATGGGGCCGGCCAGCCCGGCGGCGGCTACGGTGGCGGCTTTGGCGGCTTCGGCGGCACCGGCGGCGTCGATCTGGGCGACATCTTCGGCGATATTTTCGGCGGCGGCTTTGGCGGCTTCGGCGGCTCGACCCGCTCCAACCCCAACGCGCCGCGCAAGGGCCATGACATTCAGGCCAATGTGATCCTGACCTTTGAGGAGGCCGCCCACGGCTGCGCCAAAAAGGTCACGCTGAACCGTCAGCAGACCTGCCCGGACTGCGGCGGCAACGGCTGTGCGCCCGGCTCCAGCCCCGAGACCTGTACCGAGTGCGGTGGCCGCGGCTATGTCGTGACCCAGCAGCGCACGCCGTTTGGTGTGATGCAGAGCCAGCAGCCCTGCCCGCACTGCGGCGGACGCGGCACCATCATTAAGAACCCCTGCAAGACCTGCCGCGGCACCGGCAAGACCAGTGCCCGCAAGACGCTGGAGGTTAAGATCCCCGCGGGTATCGACGACGACCAGAACATTGCGCTGCGCGGCCAGGGCGACGCCGGTACGAACGGCGGCCCCGCGGGCGACGTGATCGTCCATGTGACGGTCAAGCCCGACGCCGTGTTTGAGCGCGACGGCTACGATGTGTACGTCCGCGTGCCCATTACCTACTCCCAGGCTGTGCTGGGCGCTGAAATTGAGGTCCCCACCGTGGACGGCAAGGTCGCCCAGAAGATTCCCGAGGGCACCCAGAGCGGCACGAAGTTCCGCCTGCGCGGCCAGGGCATCCAGTACCTGAACGGGCGCGGACGCGGTGACCAGTACGTCATTGTGGACGTGGAGATCCCCAAGAAGCTGAACCGCACCCAGCGCGAAGCCCTGAAGGCCTTTGAGGACAGCCTGAAGGACGAGAACTACGAGAAGCGCAAGAGCTTCTTCAAGAACCTGAAGGATCGGTTCATGTCTTAAAGTTTTAAACAGCCCAGCCCCCGCAATGTGGAAAACATTGCGGGGGCTGGGTTTTGTTTTTTATGCTAACGGAAACGGCCACGGCGGGCAGTCCTCTGGCCGCCGTCAGGCAGCCGCCAGCCCCACGGCCAGCCCGTAGGGGTCGGCGTCCCCGACGACCCGTGCCCGCTTCCGGCCGGTAAAAACCGCCCGGGCAATGACACTCACCCCAAAAACTCCATCTCCGTATACTCCGTACTCCCGTTCAAAAATGCGTCGGCGGGGATGGTGGCGTAATTGGCAGCATAATTATGCGCGGGGTCGCCCCCGAGGGTCAGCACAACGCGGCCGTCGTCCAAAAGATATTCCATAATAAGGGCCACGTCAACGCCCGCGGGGGCGGCGTTGTGTCCGATTTCATTGCCCTGTAAGTCGTAGAACGTGTAAGTGCGGGGAGTGTCGTCGTTCGGAACCATAAACCACCGCAGCGCTTCGTTTTGGTGCATCGGGCGAATAAACTTTTGCGCCGTCATAATGCCCAAATCTTCCTGCGTGCCGTCACTGTGGATGCAAAGGACGGAGGAGCCGGTCCAGTAAGACGGTGTCATGTGGTCGGCGATAAAATAGAAATCGCTTCCGTTTTTGCCCGCGTAGGTGTAGGTGATATAGCCGTCCCCCTCGGGTGTGCCGTCGCAGGGATACTCAAAAATCTTTTGGATAGGCCGCCCCGTGGCAGGGTCCGTCAGGTCGAACTCATAGGTGGAGTTTTGCAGGATGGCACTGAGCATTTCGGAATCGGACGGGAGTGGGATAGGATAGTCCGAAACGATGCGGCTTGTGACAATGCCGCCATCGGTCACGCCGAGTACATCGTAGGTTTCGATGGGAATGTCCCATTTCTCGCTTGCCCCGGTTTTCAGGTCAAGGCGCATCCCACAGGTGGGAGAGGTCGGCGCTTGGCTGTAAGACATACAGTAGACATAGCGGTCATCATACAGCTTGGCACCCCATGTGTTGGGGCCAAGCGGAATTTCCCAAACCTCGCCGCCGTCCAACGGAACGGCAAGCAGCTTGGTGTCGCTGTCATAGCGGTACATGACGACGTACAGCGTGTCGTTTGCTAGAAATTGGTATAACGTACTATACGCGCTATCGTTGTATTCGTAGAGCGCGGTTGTCTGTCTGGCGTCAGGGTCTGTTTTGTAAATGACGGTTCCAGTAAAGTTGCCCTCATCGTCAAGGGCGGGACGGGTCTGACAAATCACATTGCCGAATTTGTTCTGCCCAGTTTCGGCAAGGGCGTGCAGCTCCCCCACCGGTTCAGGTGCCGCCGTCGGTTCTGGTGTGGCGGCGGCAGTCTCCGCGGGCGCGGCTGCGGTTGCGGAATTCGCCGCCGACGCACAGGCGGACAGCGCCAGCGCCGCTGTAAGGATGAGGGAAATGAGCTTATTCGTTTTCATGGGTACACGTCCTTTCCGGTGATTGAAAAACTCTGCGGCAGCGGGCACGGCCCACCGTGCCGTTCCCTGTAGGGCGGGCCCGTTCACTCCGCAAACGTCATCTCGCGATATGCCGACCCGCCGTTCAAAAATTCGTCGGCGTCCATCACAGCGTACCGGGCCGCGCTGTCGTGCTCCCAGTCGTAGCCGACGACCATCAGCAGACGCCCGTCGTCCAGCATACAAAGCGGGAAGAAGGCCTCCAGCCCGGCGGGCCGCTCGTTGCGGCCAATCTCGTGGCCTTGCGTGTCGTAAATCAGATAGATGCCGTCGGTGCCGCGGGTCAGGAGCCAGCGCACCTCATCGCCCTGCAAAACCGCACAGTAATCCAGGTAATCCGGCGTTTTGGTAATGCCAAGGTCGGTCCGGGTGCCGTCCGTGCCGATGCGCAGCACGGACTGGGAAACCAGACTGTACTCGTCGTCGCACTGGTCTGCGCGGAAATAGAAGTCACTGCCGCACTTGCCAAGGTAGGTGTAGATTGTAAGGCTCCCCGGCTGCGGTATGTCATAGGGGAGGGTAAAGCAGGTCTGCCGCACCGCGCCCGTCGCGGGGTCGGCCAGGGTGTATTCCAGCGTGGTGTTCTGCAAAAGCGCCTGGGACATCTCGTCGTCGTCCGGGTAGGGCACCGGATAATCCGAGACAACGCGGCAAAGCAGCAGCGCGTCCCCGACGACATCGGGAATGTACATTGTCTCCACCGGGATATTCCACGGCGCGGTCTCCCCGTTTTCCAAGTTAAACCGCATACCGCCGGTACGGCAGAACGGCGCGGCACTGACGCTCCGGCAGTAGAGGTAGTGACCTGCGTAAAAAACAGGCATCCAGTCGTCGTAGGAGAACGGCAGCACGCGCGCCTCACCGCCCGTCGTCGGCAGGGCCAGCATACCGCCGTCGTAGCAGATGAAATACAGCGTGTCGTCTATGATCAGCGGCGCGGACGCAAGCTGGGAGCCGGTGCGGTACATCTCATAGGTCTGCCCGGTGGTAAGGTCGGTTTTGTAGACGGTGCTGTGATCAAAGCTGCCGAGACTGTCCTCGCTGCTTGAAAAGTGGGAGACCGCCGTATAGACGCTGCTGCCGCTGACTGCGCAGGCGCTATTGGCCGAGAGGAGGTGCGGCTCACCCGGCAGCGCCGCTTCTGTGCTGTCCTCCGCCGCGGCGCTCTCCGCCGTACTCTCAGCCGGTGCGGCCTCCGAAGCCGCCGCGGTATCGCCCGCAGACGCGCATCCGGCCAGCGCCAGCATGGCTGCCGCCAATAATAAAGCTACTTTTTTCATCCTCAAAGCTCCTTTCTGTGCCTGGTTTGCCCCTATCCTACACCCCGGATGTTGCAAAGTTGTCACACGGAGCGGGTGTTTTGGAGATTTTTGCAATTTTTTTGCGGGAAGTGGGCGTGGGGCGTCGGGGACGCCGCCCTCTACAGGCTGGCAGTAAAGTGGATGCCTGCCCGCGGCGGGATGGGGGCATCCCGCCCTACGAATGACATAAAGTGAGTGCGTAGGGCGGCATGCCCTCATGCCGCCGCCACTCGCCGCCTGCAAAAAAGGGGAGAGCACCACACCCGGCGCTCTCCCCTTGCTTATGTTTAAAATTCTTTTGGTTCTTTTCTTCTAAGAAAAGAACACCCGCGTCCCCCAAAATCAGAACTCGTGCTTTTCCATCAGCTTGCGGCCCATCAGGACGCCCATGACGGAGGCCATCATCAGGCCACGGGTCCAGCCGGAAGAATCGCCCAGGCAGTGCAGACCCGCGATGTTCGTCTCCAGATCGGTGTCCATCTTGACCTTGTTGGAGTAGAACTTCAGCTCAGGGCTGTACAGCAGCGTTTCGGGGCTGGCAAAGCCGGGCACGACCTCGTCCATCATCTTGATGAACTCGATGATGTTGACCATGGCGCGGTAGGGCATGGCGGCGGTGATGTCACCGGCCACGGCGTCCTTCAGCGTCGGGCGGACGTTCGTGCGGGCCAGCTCGTTGGCCCAGGTGCGCTTGCCGTCCAGAATATCGCCGTAGCGCTGCACCAGAATGTGGCCCGCGCCCAGCATATTCGTCAGCTCACCGACCTTCTGCGCGTAGGCGATGGGCTGGTTGAACGGCTCGGTGAAGTTGTGGCTGACCAGAATGGCCAGGTTCGTGTTGTTGCTCTTTTTCTCCTTGAAGCTGTGGCCGTTGACGACGGCCAGATCGTTGTCGTAGTTCTCCTGCGCAACGAAGCCGCCGGGGTTCTGGCAGAAGGTGCGCACCTTGTTGCGCCACGGGGCCGGGTAGCCGATCAGCTTGCCCTCATACAGGACCTTGTTGATCTTCTCCATGATCTCGTTGCGGCACTCAACACGGACGCCGATGTCAACGGTGCCGGGCTTGTGGGCAATGTTGTGCTCGGCGCAGATCTTTTCCAGCCAGTCCGCACCGCGACGGCCCGTGGCAATAACGACCTGCTTGGCGTAGACGTCGCGGACGCCGTCCTTCTCGCGCAGGCGGACGCCCTTGCAGACGGAACCCTCGAGGATGATGTTCTCGCACTCGGTACTGAACAGCATCTCAACACCGGCGTCGGCCAGATAGTTCTGGATGTTCAGGTAGAGCTGCTGGGCCTTCTCGGTGCCCAGATGGCGGATGGGGCAGTCAACGAGCTGCAGACCCGCCTGAATGGCGCGCTTGCGGATGTCCTTGATGTCGGGACCCTCGTAGATGCCCTCGACCTTCGGGTCGGCGCCAAACTCGAGGTAAATTTTATCGGTGTAGTCAATAAGCTCCTGCGCGAAATCCTCGCCGATCAGGTCGGGCAGCTCGCCGCCGACCTGATAGGACAGGGACAGCTTGCCGTCCGAGAATGCGCCCGCGCCAGAAAAGCCGGTGGTGATGGCACAGGTCGGCTTGCAGTTTACGCAGACGCCGGTTTTATCCTTGGGGCAGTGGCGCTTTTCCACAGGCTTGCCCTTTTCGACGAGCAAAATTTTGTGGGGGGTGCTGCTCTTGCGCAGCAGCTCCAGCGCGGTGAAAATGCCGGCAGGGCCGGCGCCTACGATGATAAGGTCATACATGGATAGGGGCTCTCTCCTTTAAAAATAACTCGCGATCCTTCGCGCGGGAAACAAAATAAGGACAAACGGAGCTTGTAGGGGCGGATTCTATATCCGCCCGTGCCCGTTTGCTGATGGCACGGCGCTGCGGGCGCATATAGAATGTGCCCCTACGGCGTCACGGAACGGTTATTCACCGTCCTCCGACACATCCTTGCTCTCGGCGTCGTACACCACAGGGCCGTCGCTGCCGACATCGCGCTCGGCGGCTTCGGCCTCGTCCAGGGCGTCGCCGATGGCACCCAAGGCCGCATTGGCGGCGGCAGAGGCCATGCGGTCCAGTGTGCGCAGCTCCATGGCGGCGTAGAGAATGCAGCCTAAATTCAGCGCACCTTCGGCGATCAGCAGGATGCCGCAGAGCATGACGACGCTGACCGCCGCATCAAACGGGTGCAGCACCAGCAGTACGCCCAGGGCAACGGATACGATGCTGAACAGCAGCAGCAACCACCATTTCTGCCCCTTGCGCTTGGCAAGGTCAATGGCGGTACCGATGCGGCTCAGGCCGTCAACGACGATGAAGATGCCGAACACAACGGGCAGAAAGCTGGTCACTACCTGCGGCTTTGCCAGTGTGAAGATGCCCAGCCCCGCCGTGATGACGCCGCCCACCAGCATGAACGGCGCGGTAAAGCCGGTGCCGCGGATGCGGGCATACTGGATTAGGCAGACAATGCCGGTGACAAGCACCACAACACCAAAAATGTTGCAGATCCAGAGCAGACTGGTCTCGGGCATGATGAGCAGCAGCATACCGATGACGATATACGCGACGCTCAACAGCAGCATTCCGTTTTTGACATAGCGCAGCATAGTGTAAGGCTCCTTTTTACTTGTCGGCTTCCTGCATAGCCCTGGCGGCGGCCACGATCAGGTCGGCGCAGGCCTCGCGGCCCAGGGTCGCATTCAGGCACAGATCGTAGTTCTTGGCCTCGCCCCAGCGGTTCTCGGTGTAATAGTTGTAGTAGCTTGCACGGGCGCGGTCATGCTTGGCCAGCTGGGTCTCCCACAGGCGGTCCGGCATGTCCTTGGCGTCGGGGCGGCTCTTGGCAAACTGGATGCGGGTCTCCAGCGGCGCGTAGACGAAGGTGCGCAGCACGTTGGGGCGCTCACGCAGGACGTAGTCACCGCAGCGGCCCAGAATGACGCAGGGGCCCTCGGCGGCCAGCTCCTTGATGACGTTGCTCTGCAAAATGTAGACCTGGTCAGCCAGGGGCATCGTGTTGCCCATCATGTACAGGCTGTAGATCAGGCTGCCGCTGCGCTGGTTCTCGCTGGCGGCAATGGCCTCCTCGGTCAGACCGCTCTTTTTGGCGGCAAGGGTGATCAGCTCCTTATTATATAAGGGAATACCCAGCTTGTCGGCAACGGCCTGTGCGATCTCGCTGCCGCCGGATGCGTACTCACGCGCCATAGTGATGACCATAGGTTCCTTCATACTGATACACCTCACAATATTTTATGTAGTATGCGCAAAAAGGCATACTATTCTGCTTATATTATAACCTGATTTTGTGGAAAACGCAAGAAAAAATTGCGGGAAAGGAGCAGTGTCGGAGGGGCTTTCGTGCCTTGCCGCCAGCGTTCGTCCCCACAAAAACTGCCCGCGGCAGAACACCGCGGGCAGGGAAAACAGAATGTAAAATTTTATTCGGTCACTTCGCCGGAAATCTCCTTGATCGCGGACACGGTTGCGGCGAGATTCTGCATGTCGCTGGGCACGATCAGCTTGGTGGCCTTGCCGTCAGCGACCTTCTCCATGGCCTCCATGCTGCGCAGAGCCAGATAGTTGTGGTTGGGGTTCGCCTCGTTGATCATGCGGATGGCATCGGCCTGTGCCTTCTGGACGGTCAGCAGGGCTTCGGCTTCGCCCTCGGCCTCGCGGATGCGCTGCTGCTTCACGGCCTCGGCGCGCAGGATGGCGGACTCCTTTTCGCCCTCGGCGCGGGTGATGGCAGCCTGCTTTTCGCCCTCGGCCAGCAGGATGGAGGCTCGCTTCTCGCGGTCCGCCTTCATCTGTTTCTCCATGGCCTGGCGGATCTCCACCGGCGGCTCGATGTTTTTCAGCTCGACGCGGTTGACCTTGATGCCCCAGCGGTCCGTGGCCTCGTCAAGGCTGGCGGTGATCTTCGTGTTGATGAGGTCGCGGCTCGTCAGGGTCTCGTCGAGCGTCATCGAGCCGATGATGTCACGCAGCGTCGTGGCGGACAGGTTCTCGATGGCCTGGATCGGGCGGTTCACGCCGTAGGCGTACATCTTGGCGTCAAACACCTGAAAGAAAACGACGGTGTCGATCATCATCGTGACGTTGTCGCGGGTGATGACGGGCTGCGGCGGGAAGTCGGCGGCCTCCTCCTTCAGCGAGACCTTGCGGGAGATGCGCTCGACAAACGGTGTGCGGATGTGCAGGCCCGCGCCCCAGGTATCCTTGTAGACGCCGAGCCACTCGGTGACATAGGCGTTGGACTGCGGCACAATAACGATGCAGCGCACCAAAACCACCAGAATAATGATGAGCAGGATGGCAAAGACTAACAGCATTTGGGGGTCCTCCTTTTTCCTTTGTGATTTAAACCGCAGCCGCGTCAGCGGTCACGGGAGCGACAATAAGGATCGCACCGTCCACGGCCACGACCTTGCAGCGGGTGCCCTGCGGGAGTGTGACCTCGGCGCGGGCCTGCCAGTCCAGACCGTCCACGCGGACCCGGCCCGGAAGGCCGGGCTCAATGTCCACAAGCACAACGCCCTGCTTGCCGATGGTCAGCGGCGAGCCGTTCGTGACAGGGGCACGGTGCGCGCCGCGCCGACTGATGAGCCGGGGCAGCATCAGGCCGAGCGTAATGGCCGATACAACGGCAAAAACAAGCATCTGCCAGCCAAAGCCGACATTAAAAAAGCTGACCAGCATGGCCGCGGCAGCGCCCACCGCAAACCAGACCGAGACAAGCGCCGTTGTGGCGGCCTCGACCATGATGAACGCCACGACGGCAACCAGCCATAAAATCGTATCAAACCACATGGAAATCTCCTTTCAGGGACAGAAAGCGGCTTTGTGACCACTTTAACATTATGACGGTATTCTGTCAAGATTGCCGAAGAAATTTTACAAAACTGCAGGAAAAGTGCAAAGGATCGCACCCCCCTTTCGAGCGGCTTTGCGGGGAGAGGCCTTGACCCCTCCGCGGCGGGGTGAGGGCACCCCGCCCTACAGTTTGCTTGTAAGGGGGGATGTAGGGCGGCATGCCCTCATGCCGCCGGGATGTGTGCGGCTGCAGCAAAGTGCCCGGGGCGTCGGGGACGCCGCCCCCATACAGCACCGACGCGCCCGGCAGGCGGGCACTGACGCGGATTTTCACGAAAAACATCGGTTTTCCGTAAATTATTGTAATTTCCAATCATACGGCTCTTTACCTTTTGAAAAAAAGTGGTATAACAGAAGCAAGTAAGGTGAGAAAATTACGCGCTGTAAACAGTGTACCACAAAACAGGAGGAGCGACAATGAAAAACTGTTTTGACCGCACACCCCACACGATGAAGGACTGGCTGCTGCTGGCGGCGGGCGTCGCGGCGGTGTTTGCCGCGGCAGACTGGCTGCCGGGCGTACTGCGCGGGGCCGGGGCGTTTCTCGGGCTGCTGGCACCGTTTGGCTGGGGGCTGCTGCTGGCCTATGTACTGGACATACCCACGCGCTTTTTTGCGAAAAAGCTCTTTGGCGGCAGGCGCGGCGGGGCGATGGCCGTCAGCTATGCGCTGTTTTTCGGTGCGCTGGCACTGCTGGCGGCGCTCATCGTCCCGCAGCTCGTGCAGAGCGTGACGACCTTTGCCGGGCGGCTCGGCGCGTATGAGGAGACCATCCGCGGCCTGCTGGTCTGGGTGCAAAATACGTTCGGTATCGATACGGCCACGGCGGAACAGCTTGTGCAGATGGTGGGCACGGCACTGCAAAATTGGTTCGGCGATTTGTCCCGCAGTGCGGCGCGTGCGGCGGCGGATTTCGTCTCCGGCGCGGCGGGGGCTGCGGGCAACGCCGTGGTGGCACTGGCCGCCAGCATCTACCTGCTCTCCGGCAAGGAGGCGCTGCTCCGCGCGGCCCGGGCGTGTCTGCACGCGGCGCTGCCGCCGCGTGCCGCGGGCAGTGTGCTGGAAATCTGCCGTCTTGCCAACAAAATTTTCAGCGGCTACATCGGCGGGCAGCTGGTGGACGCCCTGCTCGTGGGCGGGGAAACATTTGCGCTGATGTCGATCTTCGGGCTGGAATACGCGCCGCTGCTGTCCGTGCTGGTCGGCGTGACAAACATTGTCCCGGTGCTGGGGCCGTTCCTCGGTGCGGTGCCGGGGCTCATCATCCTGCTGCTGGAATTGCCCTGGAAGGCGGCAGAATTTGCCATCATTATTTTTGTGGTCCAGCAGGTGGACGGCAACTTTATTGCGCCGCGCATTCTGGGCGGGGCCACCGGCCTGCCGGGGCTGGGCGTGCTGTTGGCCATCGTGGTGGGCGGGGCGTGGTTCGGCATCCCGGGCATGGTGCTGGGCGTGCCGACGCTGGCCGTGCTGGCGGCGCTGCTCAAACAGGCTGTCGGGGCAGGGCTGACGGCCCGCGGCCTGGATGAAAACGGTGAGCCGCGCCGGAATTTACCAGGCGGGCCGCAAGAAAATTAACAAGTTATTCCTTGCAATACAGGCGTGCATAGCGTACAATACTCTTGTAAAATGATGTAAAAGGAGCGGAGCATTTGAAAGAGGAACATATCTGGACCAAAAAGCCGGAGACGATGCTGGACTGGTTCTGCGTGGTCGGGGCCTGTATTGCGCTGTATCTGACTTTGAACAATCTGGGGTACTTTCTGGGGAAAATCGGTGTGTTTATCGGCATCGTGTCGCCGTTTGCGGGCGGCATAGTCATTGCCTATGTGCTTGACCCGATGGTCAAGTTCTTCTACACAAAGCTGTTTAAAGAGAAGAAAAAGACGCGCGGATTCGCGATCCTTCTGGCGTATCTGGTGGCAATTCTGCTGCTTGTGCTGCTGGCATGGCTGGTCATCCCGCAGATCGTGGACAGCATCGCCATGCTGTTTACGAACTTCCCAAGCTACATACAGAGCGTACAGGATATGCTGGGCATGGCTCAGGAGCGCTTCGGCGTTGACCTGTCGTCGGCCACAAAAGTGCTGGACGATTCCGAGGCGATGGTCAAGGAAATCTACAGCATGGCCAGCGCCGCCATGCCGCAGATCGTGGCCAGCATCGGCAGCGTGGCATCGAACTTTGTGGCAATCTTCACCTCGATTGCGGCCAGCATCTATATGCTGGCGGACAAGGAGCATCTGCTCCATCAGCTGCGCACGCTGGCGCATGCCTTCCTGCCGGAAAAGGCTGCGGAAAACACGCTGCGCATCTGCCATTATGCCAACGTGAATTTCACGGGCTTCTTTGTGGGCAAGATCATTGACTCGGCCATCATCGGCGTTATCACGTTTGTGGCAATGGCGATCCTGCGGCTCGATTTTGCACTGCTCATCAGTGTGTTTATCGGCATCACGAATATTATCCCGGTATTTGGCCCCTTCATCGGCGCGATCCCCAGCATCTTCATTCTGCTGTTGGTTGACCCGATCCAGGCGGTCATCTTCGGCGTGCTGATTCTGGTCATCCAGCAGGTGGACGGCAACTTCATCGGCCCGAAGATCCTGGGCTCGTCCATCGGCATCTCTGCCTTGTGGATCCTGTTTTCCATCGTGGTCGGCGGCGACCTGTTCGGTCTTGTGGGCATGGTCGTCGGCGTGCCGCTCTTTGCGACCTTCTACGGCCTGGCGCGGGAATTTGTGCACTATATGCTGGACAAGCGCGGGCTGGACAGCGAGGGAAACCACGTTGGTGAAGTGGTGGAGGATGAGGAGAACGTGTTTGAGTGATGCAAGGGGGGAACGGGCGGTGTAATGCACGCCCGGCAAAGCCCCTCCGGCCATCGCTGACGCTCGGCCACCTCCCCTGTGAGGGGAGGCTTTAGACGCGGGTGAAGCCGGCCTGAGGGGCTCTGCCCGGTTACGGCTGCCCGGCACTTGGCCCCTCTGTCCTTTCTTTATAAAGAAAGGACCAAAGAAATTTCAGCGTCTTACCCCAAAAGCAAAGCACCTGTTTACTGCTTTTTACCGCAGCAAACAGGTGCTTATTTCTTATGGCTTTGTCTGTGGCTGATTCTGTGCGCCCGGCAGCAGGGTCACCACATCCCGCAGCAGTACCAGCGGGCTTTCGCCCTTCTGCACGCGCAGGCTGAAATAGGGTCGGCCCAGTGCATTGTACAGCACCCGATGCGGGAACTTTTCCATGACCTCGCCCAGCTGCTTTGGCCCGACGATGTCACTATACAAAATCAGCTGGTCGCCGCGCTGGACGATCTCCGCAATGCCGACGCGGGCTGCGGTCACGCGCACGAGGGAGACGTCCACCAGCCCCTGCACGCTCTTGGGCGGGCTGCCGTAGCGGTCAATCAGCTCGTCGAGCACGTCCTCGGCGTCGCTCGTCGTCTCGATGGCCGCAATGCGCTTGTATGCCTCGATGCGCCCGGCAGCGTCCGGGATATATTCCTCCGGCAGGAATGCGTCCACGGTGATGTCCACCAGGCAGTCGCTCTTGTCGGGGGCGGGGGCCTCGCCGCGGGCCGCGGCAATGGCCTGACCCAGCATCTTCACGTACAAATCGTAGCCGACGGCCTCCATGTGGCCGTGCTGGCTGTGGCCCAAAAGACTGCCCGCACCGCGGATCTGCAAGTCGCGCATCGCAATGCGGAAGCCCGACCCGAACGACGTGAACTCCCGGATGGCCGAAAGCCGCTTGGCCGCGATTTCGGTCAGCACCTTATCGCGTGTGAAGGTGAAATACGCATACGCCTTGCGGGAGCTGCGTCCCACGCGCCCGCGGATCTGGTACAGCTGGCTTAATCCCATGCGGTCCGCATTTTCAATGATCAGCGTGTTGCAGTTGCGCACGTCCACGCCGGTCTCAATTAAGGTGGTGCAGACAAGAATGTCGATCTCGTTGTCCAATAATTGCTGCCACACCGACGAAATCTGTTCCTCGGTCATCTTGCCGTGGGCAATGCCGATACGCGCCCCGGGCACGAGCTTGCCCACCCGCGCGGCGCATTCCTCAATGTTGTCCACGCGGTTGTGCAGGTAGTATACCTGCCCGCCGCGGGCCAGCTCCTTGCGGATGGCCTCGGACACGATGCCATCGTCGTACTCGAGCACATAGGTTTCAATCGGCTGGCGCTCAAACGGCGGCTGCTCAATTGTGCTCATATCGCGGATGCCCGACAGCGCCATGTTCAGCGTGCGGGGGATCGGCGTGGCCGACAGCGTCAGCATATCGACGCCGATGAAGCTCTCTTTGAGCTTTTCCTTGTGCTTGACGCCGAACCGCTGCTCCTCGTCGATGATGACAAGGCCCAGGTCCTTGAATTTCACATCGCCGGACAGCAGCCGGTGCGTGCCGACTACAATGTCCACGGTGCCGTCCTTCAGACCGCGCAGCGTCTCCTTCTGCTCCTTGGCGGTGCGGTAGCGGGACAAAAGCCCGATGCGGATGGGGAAGGACTCCATGCGGGTCAGCGCGGTGTTGAAGTGCTGCCACGCCAGAATCGTCGTGGGGGCCAGGATCGCGCACTGCTTGCCGCCCATCACGCATTTGAAAGCGGCGCGCAGTGCGACCTCGGTCTTGCCGACGCCGACGTCGCCGCAGAGCAGCCGGTCCATCGGCCACGGCTCCTCCATATCGTGCTTGATGTCTGCCGCGCAGGTCAGCTGGTCGGGCGTTTCCTCGTAGGCAAAGCGCTGTTCAAAATCACCCTGCCAGGTGTCGTCGGCGGGAAAGGCGTAGCCGTGCGCCTGCTTGCGGCGGGCGTACAGCTCGATCAGCTCCTTCGCCATCTGCTCCGTCGCAGCCTTGACCTTCTTGCGGGTCTTGGCCCAATCGCTGCCGCCCAGGCGGCTCAGCTTCACGTTGTCGCTGTCGCCCGGCGCAGTGTAGCGGGACAAAAGGTCCAGCTGGGTGACGGGCACGTACAGTACGTCCTTTTTGTCGTACTCGATGCGCAGATAGTCCTTTGTGACGCCCTGCACGGCCATCCGCTGGATGCCCGCGTACCGCCCGATGCCGTGGTTCTGGTGGACGACCAGATCACCCACCGAGATTTCGCTCAGGCTGTTCAGCGCGTCCTTATTGCGCTTTTTCTTCTTCTGTGCGCCGCTTACGCCGAAGGCGCGGGCCGTAAACACGGCGTATTTCGCAAACGGCAGACTGCACCCGGCGGAAAGCTGCCCCGGCAGGATCTGCACCAGCCCGGCGCTCGGCTCCGCCGCCGCGTCCGTCGTGACGTTCAGCCCTTTGGTGCGCAGGTCGGCGGCCAGACCTGCCGCCGCACGGGGCGTGCCGGCCATGACCGTGACCGCTGTGCCGCCGCTGCAAAGCGGCTGGATGTCCTCCAGCAGCGCCGCGACCTCGCCGCCCCAGGCGGGCAGCGTGTGGGCGGGTGCGTTGACGATGGCTTTCAGCGGCACATCGGGCATGCTGCGGGCAAAGTTCTCGGCGCAGAGCGTGCGGTGCGCGGCGCACTGCGCCCAGAGCCAGCCGCTCTCGGCGTAGAGCTTATCCAGCCCTGCCGCCAGCACGCCGTCCTCCAGCAGGGCGGAAAGCTCCTCGCCCCGGCGGAACGCGGTGGCGCGCTCGGCCTCCCGCAGGGAGGCCGGTTCCTCCAGGATCAGCAGCGGATCGTCAAAGTAGTCTAAAATCGTCGCAGGCTCGGGATAGCGCAGCGTGAGATATTTGTCCATGTTGACGGGCATCGCGCCGCCGTCCAGCTGTGCCAGGTCCGCAGCGGTGCAGGTCTCTAAGGCGGTGCGCCGCCTGCCGCGGGCCTTTTTGATATAGGAGCGGATCTTCTCCGCTGCGTCGGCGGGCTTACCGAACAGTATCTCCCGCGCGGGGGAGACATAGATTTTTTCAATCGGCTCGTCGCGGCGCTGGGTCGCCAGATCGAAGGTGTGCATCGTGTCGATCTCGTCGCCCCAGAACTCCATGCGGGCGGGCTGCTTCATGTCGGGTGCGTAGATGTCCGCAATGTCGCCGCGGATCGAAAACTGACCCGGGCCGTCCACCTGGTCACGCCGCGTATAGCCTGCGCCGTACAAAAGCGCGGTCAGCTCGGCGCGGGGCAGTGTGTCGCCGGGGCGCAGGCTGCGGGTGTTCGCGCAGAAATCCGCCCGCGGCGTCGTGTATTGGGTCAGGCCCTCGTCGGGCACGCAGACGGCCTGCAGCCGCCCGCCGACGAGGTCGCCCAGCACGGCCAGACGGCGGTATTCGTACTCGCGGCCCGTGCCCTCGATGGGGCGCAGCACATAGTCGCGGGCAGGGAACACTGCCGCCGCCACGCCCAGCGCGTTCAGGTCGCCCGCAAACCGGGTCGCCTCGGCCTCGCCGGGTGTCACGATGCAGAGCGGCTTGTCGAGGGCCTTCGCCAGCGCGGCATAGACCATCGCCCGGCCCGACCCCGGTATGCCAAATAAGGCGCAAGCCCCCGGACCCCCGAGCGCCTGCGCCAGTCTTGCGTATTCGTCTGTTTTGGTGAAAAGTGCGTTGAACATACATTTCTCCTTGGCCCCCTCTGCGAGGTGGCTGCCGCCGCAGCGGCTGGGGGAGAGAACCTTGCCATTGCCCTAAATATTTCGGATGGCCGCAAGGTTCAACCCTTCCGGCCCTGCGGGGCCACCTCCCCTGCTAGGGGAGGCAAGAGAGCTTTTACCCGTTCAAGAACTCCGTCTTGAGCCAGCCGTAGGTGCCGTTGTAGTTCACAACGACCCAGCTGCCGTCCTCATTGGTGCCCAGCGCGGTCACGCCGGTGGAGGCGGGCACCTGACCGATCTTGTCATAGTCGGTGCCGGGGCCGCCGCGCATGTTCAGGTTGTTGCCGTCGGTCACGGTGTAGGTCGGCTGCTCACCCTCATTATAATAGGTGGTGGGCTGCACGCTCAGACCCTCGTACTCGGGCACGGGCGTGGGCTCCGGCGTCGGCTCGGGGGTAGCCTCGGGCTCGGCGGGCACCTCCTCGGCAGGGGTGCTCTCTGCGGTAAAGTTGTCGGCGGTGGGATCGTCAACGCCCTCCGCGGGGGCACTGCTGCTGATGGTATCGCCGGAGGCAGGCTGGCTGCCGCCGGTTTTGCCGTCAAAGGTGCCGTTCAGCAGCAGGACACTGAAAATGATGGAGGCGACGAGCGCTACAGCGCAGAGCACCAGACGGGTCATTGCTTTTTTACGGATTTCACTCATGATTCACGTCCCCTTAGTGGTTGAACTTGTTCTGGGCGTACTGCAGATTGTCGTCCATCAGCAGCTTGCAGGCTTCCTCAATGTCCGGGTAGCGGTCCGTCATGGCCTTGCGGTCTGCGGCAGGCAGCTTGCCCAGCACCCAGGCGGCCAGGTCGTACTGCGGGTTCGGTTTGGCGCCGATGCCGATGCGGATACGGCTGAAATGGTCGGTGCCCAGGCTGGCAATGATGCTTTTCAGCCCGTTGTGCCCGCCGGCAGAGCCGTGGGGCCGGATGCGCAGATGCCCCGGCTCCTGGGTGATGTCATCGCACAGCACAATGATGTGGTCTGCCGGGATCTTGTAAAAGTTGGCGGCGGGGGCAATGCTCTGGCCGCTCAGGTTCATGTAGGTCAGCGGCTTGAGCAGCACGACCTTGTGGCCGTTCACCTGTGCCGTGCCGTACAGGCCCTGCCATTTGGCCTTGGCAATGTCGCACTGCCACTGCGCGGCCAGATAGTCCAGCGCTTCAAAACCGGCGTTGTGGCGGGTGCCGTCATATTTCGGTTCGGGGTTGCCCAGTCCGGCAATCAGCCAGTCCGCCCCGGAGGTCATTTCGAACATAGATATATCCTTTGAAAAATCGTGAAGTACCGTAGGGGCCGGGCATGCCCGGCCCGGCAGCGTAAGATAAGCGGCTGCTTATGGGAAGGCCGCGGGGCGTCGAGGACGCCGCCCCCTGAAACGCTTTACTTCCCTTTCTTCTCCGCTTCCAGCTTCTGCTTCTTGGCGATATACTTCTCCAGCTTGCGCTCGCCCCAGCCGTCGATCTCGGCCTGCTTAGCGCGCTCGATGCCCAGCGCACCGGCGGGCACGTCATGGCCGATGGTGGAGCCGGCAGCCGTGAACGCATGGTCGCCGATGGTGACGGGTGCAACTAGGTTCGTGTTGCAGCCGATGAACGCATAGTCGCCGATGGTCGTGTGGAACTTGCCCTCGCCGTCGTAGTTGCAGGTGACGGTGCCGCAGCCGAAGTTGCAGTACTTGCCCACCGTGGCATCTCCGATGTAGGTCAGGTGGCTGACCGTGTTGCCCTCGGCAAAGTCGGCGTTCTTCGTTTCGACATAAGCGCCCAGATGGCAGCCCTCGGCGGTTTTGGTGCCGACGCGCACATGGGTGAAGGGACCGATCTTGTTGTTGGGGCCGATGTGGCTCCCATAGCACTGGCTGGCATTGATCGTGGACCCGGCGTCAACGACGGTATCCTCCAGCAGGGTGTTGGGGCCGATGACGCAGTCCGGGCCGATGACCGTCTGGCCGCGCAGGATGCAGCCCGGCAGGATGGTCGCACCGGGGGCAATGACGACCTCCGGCTCAATGCAGACGTTATCACTGATAAAATTCACGCCGTTATCCAGATGGCGCTCAAACGTGGCGGCATAGCGCTGCTGTGCCAGCTCGAAATTCTCTCTTGCGGTAGACATATAGCGGTTCTTCCTTTATACACTCATTTCGTGCCCGCGGCGCACGGGGGCTGCCGACGGACCTTATACCTATATATTGTATAACATGCGGCGCATTTTAGCAAGCCGAAAAACGCCGTTCGCCGTAAAAATTTACCGCGGCACTCAAAAAGAAAAAAGTGACAGCTCGAAAAATATTTCGAACTTCCCACCCATTATAAAATACACGATTTTTGTGCAAATTGCAATACCTGAACCAAAAAAGTTTGGCTACTTTTCAGCGAAACTATTGAGCATTTTTTTAACAATCTACTGGAAATCTGTCTTTCGGTCTGTTATAATGGACTATGCAAACATGATTTATGTGATGCAAACACGTCACCAATTTGGGAGGTAACTATGAGCAAGAAATTCTTGTATCTGTTCAAAGAGGGCCATGACGCCTTCGGCGGCGACCAGACCACCATGAAGAACACTCTGGGTGGTAAGGGTGCCGGCCTGGCCGAGATGACCCACGCCGGCATGCCGGTTCCGCAGGGCTTCACCATCACCACCGAGGCCTGCACCCAGTACTATGCTGACAACCGTGAGATCAACGATGAGATCAAGGCAGACATCTTCAAATACATGGGCATCCTCGAGGAGCAGACCGGTAAGACCTTCGGCTCCATCGAGAACCCCCTGCTGGTTTCCGTCCGTTCCGGCGCACGTCAGTCCATGCCCGGCATGATGGACACCATCCTGAACCTCGGCCTGAACGATCAGGCTGTTGAGGGTCTGGCCAAAAAGACCAACAACCCCCGTTTTGCCTACGACTGCTACCGCCGCTTCATCCAGATGTACTCTGACGTCGTCATGGAGCTGGGCAAGAGCTTCTTCGAGGAGCGCATCGACGCTATGAAGGAGCGCAAGGGCGTCAAGCAGGACGTTGAGCTGGACGCCAACGACCTGAAGGAGCTCGTCAAGGAGTTCAAGCAGATTTACCTTGAGAAGCAGGGCGAGGAGTTCCCGCAGGATCCCAAGGAGCAGCTGATCGGTGCCGTCAAGGCCGTTTTCCGTTCCTGGGATAACCCCCGCGCCAACGTGTATCGTAAGATGAACGAGATCCCCTACGAGTGGGGCACTGCCGTCAACGTGCAGCAGATGGCCTTCGGTAACTCCGGTATGCGTTCCGGCACCGGCGTTGCCTTCACCCGTAACCCCGCCACCGGCGAGAAGAAGCTGATGGGCGAGTACCTGATCAACGCTCAGGGCGAGGACGTCGTCGCCGGTATCCGTACTCCTTCTCCCATCAGCAAGCTGCATGAGGAGATGCCCGAGGTCTACGATCAGTTTGTTGAGATCGCTACCCGCCTCGAGAACTACTACAAGGATATGCAGGACATGGAGTTCACCATCGAGGATGGCAAGCTCTTCATGCTGCAGACCCGTAACGGCAAGCGTACCGCCCAGGCTGCTCTGCAGATCGCCTGCGACCTGGTCGACGAGGGCGTTATCGACGAAAAGACCGCTGTTCTGCGCGTCGAGCCCAAGCAGCTGGACACCCTGCTGCACCCGCAGTTTGATGCTGCCGCTCTGAAGGCCGCCGAGGCAATCGGCAAGGGCCTGGCCGCTTCTCCGGGATCTGCCTGCGGCCGCGTCGTCTTCTCTGCTGAGGACGCCGAGGAGAAGGTCAAGGACGACGCTTGGAAGAAGGTCGTTCTGGTCCGTCTCGAGACCTCTCCCGAGGACATCGTCGGCATGCAGGTCTCTCAGGGCATCCTGACCGTCCGCGGCGGTATGACCAGCCACGCTGCTGTTGTCGCCCGCGGCATGGGCACCTGCTGCGTCTCCGGCTGCGGCAACGATAACAACGTCGCCATCGACTATGACGCCAAGGTCATCACCATCAACGGCCACACCTTCCACGAGGGTGACTGGATGAGCATCGACGGCTCCACCGGCAACGTCTACGAGGGCCAGATCGCTACCGTCGCTTCCACCGAGAACGCCAACTTTAAGCGCTTCATGGGCTGGGCTGACGCAAACCGCCAGATGAAGGTCATGACCAACGCCGACAACCCGCGTGACGCGCAGAACGCCGTTGACATGGGTGCCGAGGGCATCGGTCTGTGCCGTACCGAGCACATGTTCTTCGCCGAGGACCGCATCAAGGCTGTCCGTGAGATGATCTGCGCCCGTACCGTTGAGGAGCGCAAGGCTGCCCTGGCTAAGGTCGAGCCGTTCCAGGAGGCCGACTTCACCGCTATGTACCGCATCATGGGCGAGCGTCCGATGACCATCCGTTATCTGGATCCGCCGCTGCATGAGTTCCTGCCCACCAAGGCCGAGGACATCGAGGCTCTGGCTAAGGACATGGGTATGTCCACCGAGGAGCTGAACAACGTTGTTGTCAGCCTGCACGAGTTCAACCCCATGATGGGTCATCGTGGCTGCCGTCTGGCTGTTACCTATCCCGAGATCGCCGAGATGCAGACCAACGCTGTCATCAAGGCTGCCCTCAAGGTTTCTGCCGAAACCGGCAAGATGATTACCCCCCACATCATGATTCCTCTGGTTGGCGAGGTCAAGGAGCTGAAGTTTGTCAAGGACGTTGTCGTCAAGACTGCCGATGCCCTGATCGCCGCTGCCGGTGTTGACATGAAGTACGAGGTCGGCACCATGATCGAGATCCCGCGTGCCGCTCTGACCGCCGGCGAAATCGCCAAGGAAGCTGACTTCTTTAGCTTCGGCACTAACGACCTGACCCAGATGACCTTCGGCTTCAGCCGTGACGACGCTGCCAAGTTCCTGACTGCTTACTACGACAACAAGATCTACGAGAGCGATCCGTTCCAGCATCTGGATCAGATCGGCGTTGGCAAGCTGGTCAAGATGGCTGCCCACGATGGCCGCGCGACCAACCCGAACCTGGGTCTGGGCATCTGCGGCGAGCACGGCGGCGATCCCAGCAGTGTCGAGTTCTGCCACAACGTTGGCCTGGACTACGTCAGCTGCTCTCCCTACCGTGTTCCCATCGCCCGCCTGGCCGCCGCACAGGCAGCAATTAAAAATCCACGTTCTTGAATCACGTAGATTTTTACAATTAAAT
>OIWK01000672.1_pt1 | contig 36195 bp, 34 predicted proteins | sample 1587401 | NCBI WGS metagenome assembly OIWK01 (sample SAMEA3888911, study PRJEB22519) | human gut metagenome | biome: human gut; feature: human-associated habitat; material: faeces | place: Denmark | collected 2009 | reverse complement strand
TGAAGCAGGACGGTCTGTATCAGGTCAGCGTGACGTCCACTATGACCTCCGAGAAGATATTTGATGCCCAGAATGCTATCAACGATCTGGTGGATCACACGGTATTCCCGGATTCTGTAACCCCGGCAGACAGTATGATGACTGGAATGATGAACGATGAGTTGCAGGCATTGTTGCAGGCAATTCTGGTAGCTACATTCCTGGTATTCCTGGTGATGGCAATGCAGTTTGAATCCCCCAGATTCTCCTTCATGGTCATGATGTGTATTCCTTTTGCACTGATCGGATCCTTCCTGCTGTTGTTCATTACGCAAAGTACCATTAGTATGGTATCCCTGATGGGATTTCTGATGTTGATGGGTATTGTGGTAAATAACGGTATTCTGTTCGTGGATTCCGCAAATATGCTGCGGGAAGAGGGAATGTCCACTGAGGATGCGCTGGTGGCTTCCGGAAGTACCCGTCTGCGTCCTATCCTAATGACGACATTGACAACGATCCTGTCCATGATCCCCATGGGACTGGGACTGGGCGATAACGGTGTCATGATGCAGGGAATGGCACTGGTTATCATCGGCGGTCTGACGGCTTCCACGATCCTGACCCTGATCCTGATCAGCATCGTGGCCGTGACCTTTGCGTTCCCGCTGTACTGGATCATCACCGGTTCCTTCAAAACCGGTGCAGCCATCAACTCCACCACCCCCGAGTGGTGGCCCCATGAGTGGGTGCTGACCAACTACCAGAAGCTGTTTGCCGGAAAGAGCGCTCCGCTGTGGCAGCTGGCCATCCCCTTCAGTGCACGCTTCAGTGCCGACGGCGATCCCATCTACTTCTCGGTCGGTCCCACTGCTCCTGCTGCCCTGCGCTGGATGATCAACACCGTGTTCATGGCTGTTGTCTCCATGATCCTGACCTGCATCACCGCCGCCATGGCCGGTTATGCACTGGCCAAGAAGCGCTTTGTGGGCCGTCAGCTCCTGTTCACCCTGATCGTGTGCGCAATGGCTCTGCCCAAGCAGGTCATTCTGATCCCCCTGCTGCGTGAGATGAGTGCCCTGAACCTCTACAACACCATCTGGGCCGTCATCTTCCCCATTGTCGGCTGGCCATTCGGTGTGTTCCTGATGAAACAGTTCAGCGAGGGCATCCCCACAGAAATGCTGGAAGCCGCCCGCATTGACGGTGCAAGTGAAGCCAAGACCTTTATCAGCATCGTGCTGCCCATGGTCAAGCCGGGCATCGGTGCTCTGGCCATCTTCACCTTTATCAACAGCTGGAACGATTACTTCATGCAGTTGATCATGCTGTCCAGCACCAGCAACCTGACCATTTCTCTGGGCATTGCAAAGCTGCAGGCGGAAAACAGCACCGACTTCGGTCTGATCATGGCAGGTGCTGCACTGGCTGCTGTGCCTATCATCATCATCTTCCTCATCTTCCAGAAGTACTTCACCAAAGGCATCGCAATGGGTGCCGTTAAGGGCTAAAATCCCGACCGCCGCCTGCGGCGGGAACAGGGAGGGATTTTTGGCGCAGCGGTCAGCAGGATGCGAGGCCCGCCCAAGGGCCGAAGCAGACGCTGGGCACCGCAAGAGGGCGCTGATGCAGTGAACAGAACAAATAAGCATATAGGAGCTTAAGGAGACAAACTATGAAAGATATCACTAAATACCAGGGCGTTATCCCCGCTTTCTACGCCTGCTACGACGCAGAGGGCAATATTTCCACTGAGGGTGTCAAGGCCCTCACCCGCCACCTGATCGCCAAGGGCGTTAAGGGCGTGTATGTCGGCGGTTCCTCCGGCGAGTGCATCTACCAGCATGTGGACGAGCGCAAGGCTGTGCTGGAGGCTGTGATGAGCGAAGCCAAAGGCAAGCTGACCGTCATTGCACACGTTGGCTGCAACAATACCGCCGACAGTGTGGAGCTGGCCCGCCATGCCGAGAGCGTGGGTGTGGATGCCATCGCCTCCATCCCCCCCATCTACTTCCACCTGCCCGAGTATGCCATTGCAAAATACTGGAATGACATGTCCGCTGCTGCTCCCAATACCGAATTCGTCATCTACAACATTCCCCAGCTGGCTGGCACCGGCCTGACCATGAGCCTGCTGAAGGAGATGCTCAAGAACCCCAACGTGGTGGCTGTCAAGAACAGCTCCATGCCCACCCAGGACATCCAGATGTTCAAGGATGCCGGTATCGCTGCCCGCGGCGAAGGCAACTTTGTGGTCTTTAACGGCCCCGATGAGCAGTTCGTCTCCGGCCGCGTCATCGGCGCAGACGGCGGCATCGGCGGCACCTACGCCGTGATGCCTGAGCTGTATCTGGCCATGAACGAGCATATCAACAAGGGCGAGGTCAAGGAAGCACAGGCCCTCCAGTATGAGGCCGACCGCATCATCTACAAGATGTGTGAGGCCCACGGCAACCTGTACGCCGTGCAGAAAGAGATCCTGCGCCGGATGTACGGCCTGGAGCTGGGCGGCGTGCGTGAGCCCATGCCCAGCCTGGTCCCCGAGGATGAGGCCATCGTGGCCGAAGCACAGGCCATGATCGAAGCCGCCATCGCAAAACTGTAAGCTGAACAAGCGCCCCCTCTCCGTCTCTTTTCAGAGGGGAGGCGGGCGCTTCTTTTTCGGAGGGAAAGCGTATGATCTGCGATACCCTGGATCAACTGCATCTGTACAAGGGGTTCCACAAAAACCTCGACACGGCCATTGAGTTTCTGGCCGCACACCCGCTGGATACCCTGCCGCTGGGCCGTACCGAAGTGGACGGCGACGAGGTGTTCATCAATGTGATGGATGCCGATCTCAAACCCCACACCGGTTCCCACGCCGAATATCACCGGCTCTACGCCGATCTGCAGATCGACCTGACCGGCGGCGAGGGCTGGGGCTACGAAACCGCCCCCGGCACCGAGGTGGAGCCCTACCAGCCGGATATCGGCAAAAAAGACAGCGAGGATGCCGTTTTCGGCGCTCTGGGCGAGGGGCGGTTCGTCCTCTTCTTCCCCGGTGAGCTGCACCGCCCCGGCGTGGAAATGCCCGGCTGCGATCGTGTCCGCAAAGCTGTTGTCAAGATCAAGATGGAGGATAAGTATCATGGATAAGGAAAAACTGTTTGCTCAGATCAAGGGCGGGCTGATCGTCTCCTGCCAGGCATTGGAGCACGAGCCCCTGTACACCAAGGAGGGCGGCGTGATGCCCCTGATGGCCAAGGCAGCCGCCATGAGCGGCGCGGTGGGCATCCGCGCCAACACCGTGCGGGACATCACCCAGATCAAGGAGGTCGTGGACCTGCCCGTGATCGGCATCATCAAAAAGGACTACCCCGGCACCCCCATGTACATCACTGTGACCATGAAAGAAGTGGACGAGCTGGTGGCCTGCGGCGTGGATATTCTGGCGGTGCAGGGCACGGGAGCTCTCCGCCCGGATGGTTCCACCTCCGCTGAATTCATCCGCGCCATCAAGGCAAAGTACCCGGATCAGCTGGTGATGGCCGACTGCGACAACTTTGAGAACGCCATGGCCTGCGCCGAGGCCGGTGCCGACTTTGTGGGCACCACCATGCGCGGCTACACCCCTGAGACCCAGGGCATTGACGACATCGATTTTGATTTCGTCCACAAGCTGGCCACCGAGTGCCCCGCCAAAGTCATTGCCGAGGGCCACATCCACTACCCCGAGCAGGCCGTCAAGGCACTGGAAGCCGGTGCTTTTGCACTGGTGGTGGGCGGTGCCATCACCCGCCCTGCCGAGATCACGGCCCGCTTCACCGGTGCCATCAACGCCATGAACAAGTAAAACGGAGACACCGAGATGAAACAGTATCTTGCGATCGATATCGGTGGCACTGCCGTCAAGCTGGGCATCGTGGATGAGACCGGCGCGGTGGGTCCCAAAGCCGAGGAGAGCGTCAATTTTGACGGCTACCAGACCCCGGTGCTGACCACCGTACTCAAAGCCGCCAAAGCCTTTGTGGAGACCCAGAACATCGACGTGAACACGCTGGAAGGCGTGGGCGTTTCGGCCACCGGCCAGATCGACAGCCGCAAAGGCATCGTGGCCGGTACCTGCGGCAACTTTCCCAACTACATCAACAGCCCCATCCAGACCGAACTGGAACGGCTCTTCGGCCTGCCCGTCACCGTTGCCAACGATGCCAACTGCATGACGCTGGGCGAGGTCTGGGTCGGCGGCGCAAAGGGTTATACCGATGTCATCGGCGTGACCCTGGGCACCGGCGTGGGCGGCGGCATCCTGACCGGCGGCCGCCTTTTGGAGGGTGCCCGCGGACTGGGCGGTGAGCTGGGCCACTACCGCACCCATGCACTGGACGGTATCCCCTGCACCTGCGGTGCCACCGGCTGCTGGGAGCGCTACGCCGCCACCACGGCTCTGGTACGGGCCGCACAGGAAAAGGACCCAGCCTGGAAAGACGGCCGCGCCATTTTTTCTGCCGCAGAGGCTGGCAACGAGACCGTTCTGGCCCTGCTGGATGCCTGGACGGATGAGATCGCACAGGGCCTTGCAGGTATGGTGCACATCTTCAACCCGCAGCTCATTCTCATCGGCGGCGGCGTGAGTGCCCAGCAGAAGCTGCTCATCGAGCCCATTGCCGCCAAAGTCAGGGCCTCTGTTATGCCCACCTTTGCCGAGGGGCTGGAGATCCGCGCCGCCCAGCTGCACAATGATGCCGGTATGGTAGGCGCAGTCTATTACTTCCGCCAGCAGCACGGCGAAACCTGATCATCTGAACGATCAAAGGAGTGTATTGAGATGAAAACACATATTCTCTGCCTGGGCGATTCCAACACCCACGGTTATTGTGCCGACCCCAAGGATAACGCCGACGGCGGCATCCGCTTCAACGAGGACGAGCGCTGGACCTGCCGCCTGCAGACTGCTCTGGGCGACAAGTATCTGGTAACCGAAGAGGGCCTTTCCGGCCGCACCACCGTTTTTGTAGACCCCATCCACGAGTCCATGGATGCTCTGAGCGTGGCCTATCCCCTGCTCAAGAGCCATGAAGTCATCGACCTGCTCATCATCATGCTGGGCACCAACGATGTGAAAGAGCGCTTCAACGCAAACGCCGCCTGCATTGGCGCTGGCATGGAGCGCCTGATCCAGAAGTGCAAGACCGTGGACTGCTGGGGCGGCAAGGAACCCAACATTCTTGTGGTTGCTCCCCCGCGCATCAAGGAGGGCTTCCACGATGAGGTCATGGGCGACGGCTGTGTGGAGAAGTCCAAGGGCGTTGCCGGCTGGTACAAGATCATTGCAGAGCGCAACAACGTCCATTTCCTGGACGCTGAAGGCTGCGAGTTCAACCAGATCGACTTCATGCACCTGACCCGTAAGGGCCATGCACAGCTGGCCGAAAAGCTGGCCGAGCTGGTGCCGACGCTGATTTAATTTATCAAAATTTCACCATCATAAAACAAGCCCGACTTCCCTATTGCTGGGAGGCCGGGCTTTTACTATTTTATAAAGGAGAATTATTATGAAGATTGAAATTGAAGCAGAAGAACTTATTGCCATTCTCGATTACATTAAGGGACAGCGAGGACTTATTGGAAACGCTGATGATTTGGCGAAAGCAATCAAAGAAAAATTACCTGAAAAAATAAAGAGATTAACAGAGACAAGGGACCAATGCGTAAAATCAGTACCAATCAGCTCGAATTATTTAACGGATTGGAAATCATAACCATTTCGGTGTAGTTTCCCATTCTACTCCTGATTTTCTAATAACCAGAACATCGCATTTCTCGCTAATACTTTGCAAATGTTTTGAATATTTTTGAAAACCCGCTACTGTTCGATTTAGAAATTTCAAATATTCTACCATCTCTTGAATCGGATAATATGCTGCATCAACAGGAAATAATTTAAATATCTCTTGTAATTCTGTATCATCGCCTCTATAAATGAGCCCATAGCCGAGTGCGTCGGTAGCTGCTACAGGGGGTTCTGATTTGAGTGAAATAGAGAGAACCTTTTGTTCTCCATTATCAAACCCAGCCCCAATCAAAATAATATATGCGTCATCAAATACATTATCTGCAAGAGTATTTCTGATTGTGATCAATTCATCTCCTATCAACATATCCGAAGGCATTTCATCAATAACTTCTTTGATTAAGCATGAAGATGATTTCATATTTTTCAAAACACCTGAGCCAACTGTGGCTATTGCATGTCCTGATTTTGTTACAAAAAGTTTTCTTTCGTTATCAGTGAGTAATAGCGAGCTATTCCCGCCGACTGGGTCTCTTGTCACTCGCCTATCTGCAGATATGACTATTCCATTGCAATTAGATATCGCCATTACTAAAGACATTGTTATGCATGCTCCCCTTTTGCTACTGCTATGCAGTTAGTTATCGTCGTCATCTAATCCATATTGAGGCAGATAACAATCCTGTTCCAGTTCGCTAAAATCAAGATCGTAACGTGCTTCCAAGGCATCTAAGATTTTCTCGATTGCCTGTCCAATATAAAATTCGTTGTATCCAAATTCGTAGCATTTAGATCTTGCGTCTTCATAATTTGTCGTTACAGCAGAGTCTCGTCTTTCTTGATATTTATCTCCGCCATCTTTTTTCATTTGAACGGGATACCTAATCCATTTGTGATGTGGTCTGTAATATGTGTAATCTGATATTTTGCTTTCCAGCCAGCTAATAAGCCATGCGGTATTTTCATTTTCTGTCATTATACATCCTCCGCGAAGCGTTAAAAATTGCTACCGCAGGCTTTACAATGCCACTGCTTACCGATCTTCCCGCTGGCAGCACCTACGAGGGACACAGACACGGCGCGGCTTACGGTACTGATCTTTTCGGTGTTCGTGGACTTGCAATAGGGACAGACGACACGCTTGCCGCTAGCGAGGTCTTGCTGGAGTTGCTGGTTTTCTTTGATGCGGTTAAGTTCTGCTTTACGCTTTATTTCTTCCTGCTTACGTGTAGCCTCTTCATTCTTTTTCTTTTTATTTATTTCTTTCTGTATTTTTTCCTGTTCAAGAATACCCGGGTTTTCTTGTTCACGAAGATAGTCTAAATACCACATAAGAAATTGATAATTCTCGAGAGAATAAGGTTTTCCTATATTATCTATTACAGTAATGTTTTCTCTATATTTTTTTACAATTTTATCATGTTCACATATTAAAGATGGATTGCATTTTAATATTTCATCTTTCATATATGCGTATACAACCGACCTGTAAAATTCTATCGGTTCTTGTTTGTTTATCATAGGATCATTTTTTAGGTACGTATAATTTGGATTTTTCTTTAAAATTGTTTTTCCTTCTTCAGTTACAATACCTGTATGATATATTCCTAAAAAATTCTTTCCAGTTCCTGTTTTTACATCAATATCGTGTTTTAATTCTCCAATTTTCATAAACTTCACCACAACTTGTGTTATTTGACCACTAACACAAGTATACGATTAGACAATCAATAAGTCAATGAAAGATTTAGGAAATGGATTTGACGGTACGCTTTCCAAAGCTCTTGAAACTTCAAAATTGGCATCCGGAAAACCCAAGTGGCTACAAGACTATATGCTTGCCGGTGATCTTATATCTTAATGAGTTAAGAACGTCAGCAATTATAAGCCTTTTTAAGATTTATTTCCCAGTTTGAATTGTAAATTGAAAACACCCGAAAAACCATGCTCAACAACATGAATTTTTCGGGTGTTTATTAAATCAGATGTAATCCGAAATATACGGGATCTTATGGAAGAGCACGTCATCCAGCCGTTCCACAGCCTCTTCCCTGCCCTCGATGCGCTCCAGCTCATACAGACGCTCTGCAGTCTTGTAGCCCAGCAGCAGGGTGGTAAAGGTGCCGATGCCCATTTTCAGGTGATACTCGGCGGGTTCACGGGTCATGGTGCAGTGCCCATCCGCAAAGCGAACGTTGAACGTCCGGTCGTTCCATGGCAGAAGCGAGTCCTCGATCTCCAGCTCGATACACAGGGTGCCGCCGTCCGGGTCACAGGGGTAATCGGCGAGGAAATCCTCCACGTCGATGATGCGTCCCATGGCATAGGGGCGGATGCTCTCCTTGATGTCGCCATCGTCCATCTCAAAGGCGATGGGTTCGCTGAAATAGGTACTGCCGTGCACCTCATCGATCATGGAATCATGGGCATGGATATACTCCCACAGGCCTTTCTGGGCCTCGCGGTTGAGGTAGACCATCTCCTTGATGTGCATGATGTCGTTTTTGATGAGGTAGACCATGTAGCCGCAGGGCTTATCCTTGACGTTGTAGTAGACCGCAACATTGGTATCGTCCTCATCCCAGCGCCAGTATTCCTCCCAGGCCAGACTGTTGCGGAACAGACAGCCGTGGGTGATGGACGCAAAGTGGGAGTGCAGCTCATGGAACTCGGTGTTATCCCAGCTGACACGCCGGACATAGCCGGGGGCCTTGACCTTGGTGGGGATCTGCCGGTCCTTGATGTTGAACGAGATCTTGTTGGAAACGATCTCCCAGCCCAGGTGATGGTACAGCGGAATGCTGTACGGGTAGAGCAGGGCGAAGGATTTGCCCTCCTCGTGCATCTGGGTCAGACCCTTGATCATCAGGTGCTTCATAATGCCCTGCCCGGTGTACTCCGGGTAGGTGCAGACACTGGTGACAAAGCCCACATGGTAGACCGTATCGTAGATGTTCATTTTCAGCGGATAGACGGCAAACTGGGACACCAGCGTGTCTCCATCAAAGCAGCCCAGAACATCGGCACGTTCCAGCACCGGGAACTTGGACTGCTTGATCTCATCGTCCTTCCAGCCTGTGGCAGTCAGCTCTTCTTCCGTGACCTGAAAGGTGTAGCGGAGCAGTGCATTGTACTGATCCAGATCCTTCGCTTCCAGATAACGGGTCAGATAATGGTCTGCGGCGTTCATACGAACACCCCCGTCCTTACGGGGTCAGACGGTTGGGGCCGCGGAACAGGAACTCCGCGTCCTTGATGCTCTCGCCCACCAGCAGCATGGTCAGGCGGTCGATGCCCAGACCGAAGCCGCCGTGCGGGGGGCAGCCATACTGGAAGAACTCCAGATAGAACTTGACATCCTCAGCCAGACCCTTTTCCTCAGCCTGCTTCTTCAGCACCTCATAGCGGTGCTCGCGCTGGGCACCGGTGGTGATCTCCACACCGCGCCAGATCAGGTCGTAGCCCTGAGGCACGCCGTTCTCGTCGCGCATGTGGTAGAAGGCGCGCTTCTCAGCATCGTAATCCGTGACGAAGAGGAACTCGTGGTTATAGTGCTTCTTCACCCAGTCGTAGCTCAGGCGCTCGGCCTCGGTGGTCAGGTCGCCCTTCTCGGAATCGTCCACCACATAGCCGAAGTCCTCTTCCAGACCTTTGTACAGGTCAGCCAGCTTGACCACGGGGAACGGGGTCTCGGGCACGATGACTTCCTTACCGAACAGTTCCTGGATCTGATCGCCGTATGCGTCCTTCACAGCCTGCAGGCCAGCCTTGAGCAGCTGCTCCTCCATGGCCATGACATCCTTGTAAGAGGTGATGTAGCTGAACTCCAGATCGAAGCCGGAGAACTCCGTGGCGTGCTTGTTGGTATAGCTCTTCTCGGCGCGGAACACAGGGCCGGTCTCGAAAATGCGCTCAAAGCCTGCAGCCATTGCCATCTGCTTATAGAACTGGGGGCTCTGTGCCAGATAGGCATTGCGGTCGAAGTAATCCACCTTGAACACCTCAGAGCCGCTCTCGCTGGCAGCAGCGATCAGCTTGGGGGTGTGGATCTCGATGAAGTTCTGGTCCAGCAGGAACTTGCGCATGGCATTGACCATGCAGCTCTGGGCCTTGAACATCAGCTGGTTCTCGTCGGTGCGCAGATCGACCCAGCGGTAATCAATGCGCTGGTCGATGCTGGAACGCTCCACCGCCTTTTTCTTCTTGGTGGCGGCAATGGCCTTACGGGCAATGGGCAGTGCATCCGCAATGCTCTCCACCTCGATGGCCTCGGGGATCATCTCGATGCCGCCCATCTTGACGTAGTCGTTCTCGACCACCTTGCCGGTGACAGTGATGACAGAATCAGGGGTCAGCTGATCAATGGTGTCCACCAGATCAGGATGATCCTCTTTTTCAACCGTGATCTGCAGCTTGCCGGTGATATCCTTCAGTACGATAAAGGCCATATACTTGCTGTTGCGCAGGTTTTCAATAAAGCCCTGTACCTTGACCGTATTGCCAATTTCCTTTTGTACCTCGTTGATGTAGGTGCGATTCATGGAAATCCTCCTTTGATGTCTTATACCGTTTTATTATACGCTTTTCAGGGGATAAATCAAGTATTCTGCCCGGGCCGGTCTTACTTCTTGTGGTTTTCTTCTTCGTGCAAAGTGCCGGTGCCGCCCTCGACCACACCGTCGTGGTCGAGCACCGCCCTGATGGTGCCAAAGAAGCACTTTACGTCCATGCCAAAGCTCAGGTGCTCCACATAGTAGCCGTCCAGCCGGGCCTTGTCCACGATCTCCAGCTCATCCCGCCCATGGATCTGAGCCCAGCCGGTCAGGCCGGGGCGGACATCGTTGGCACCGTACTTGTCCCGCTCGGCCAGCAGGTCATACTGGTTCCACAGCGCCGGGCGCGGGCCGATGACTGCCATATCGCCCACAAAGATGTTCCAGAGCTGGGGCAGCTCGTCCAGACTGGTCTTGCGCAGGAAGTGCCCCACCCGGGTGATATACTGATCCGGGTCCTTGAGCATGTGGGTGGGCATATCGTGGGGGGTGTCGATGCGCATGGTGCGGAACTTGAGGATATTGAAATGCTGTTTGTGGATGCCCACCCGCTTCTGCCTGAAAAAGATCGGTCCCGGGGAATCGATCTTGATGGCAAGGCAAAGGATGAGCAGCAGCGGCGAGAGAACGATCATGCCGCAGAGGGACAGAATGACCGCCAGCAGCCGCTTGATGCCGTTTCGATACATGGAAGATCCTCCCTTTTCAGAGTACCTTTTATTATAGCAAGCCCTTCGACAGTTTGCAATCCATTCCGTGCAGTTTCACGCCCGAGGGGCTCCGGCAGGCGCAGCAGAAGTATTGGCTGTTGCGCAGACCACAAAACGCCTGTTTTGTTGCATTATTTATCCTGTTTTCTCTCTTGTTCCGGAACGATTTCTGCCGTATCATTACAGTAACAAGTCTATCTGAAACAGGAGGTCTATTCTGTGATCCAACGTTTTTCTTTCGGGCATCCCTTCCCCGCCCAGAGCGTTGTGCTGTCTCTTCCCGCGGAAAGCGGCCCCGTTCCCTTTCTGACTCCCGACGACAGCGGCTGGCAACTCACCCTCAGTGAGCAGGCTGCGGTCTACGGTCTGGGCGAAATGCCCCGCGGCATCAACAAGCGCGGCTGGCACTACATCACCAACAACACCGACGAATCCCGCCACAGCGAGGACAAGCTTTCCTTCTATGGTGCGCACAATTTCCTGCTGGTGCGGGATGGCAGCACCTGCTTTGGCCTGTTCGTGGATTTCCCGGGCAAGGTGTATTACGACATCGGCTATACCCGCCACGATCTATTCTCTTTCCACACCGAGACTCCCGACTATGATCTGTATCTCCTCTCCGGCGGGAACGAGAATGCGATCTGCAAGGAGTTCCGCACCCTCATCGGCCGCAGCTATATCCCACCCAAGTGGGCATTCGGCCTGGCACAGAGCCGCTGGGGCTACAAGACCGAGGAGGACGTGCGGGAGGTTGCACGCCAGTACAAGGAGCACGACCTGCCGCTGGATATGATCTGCATGGACATCGACTACATGCAGGACTATGCCGATTTCACCGTAAACAAGGAACGTTTTCCAGACCTTACAAAGCTCTCCGCAGACCTGAAAGCGCAGGGCATCCGTCTGGTGCCCATCATCGATGCCGGCGTGCGCATCGACCCCAACGACCCTACCTGCACCGAAGGGCTGGAAAAGGGATACTTCTGCAAAAAGGCCGATGGGACCCCCTTTGTGGCGGCAGTCTGGCCCGGCAAGGCCTACTTTGCCGACTTCCTGCGCCCTGAGGTGCGGGAGTGGTTCGGCCACAAATACAAGGCCCTGACCGACTGCGGCATCGAGGGCTTCTGGAACGATATGAATGAGCCCTCCCTCTTCTACTCACCCGAGCGGCTGCGCGCTTTTCTGAACGATATGGCCGCCCTGCGGGAGAAGGACAACATTGAGCAGGAGGAGTTCTTCCCGCGCGTGGTGGGCGGTGCCATGGGACTGATGAACAGCCCGGCAGACTACGCCAGCTTCTACCACGAGGTGGACGGCCAGAAGGTGCGCCACGATCAGGTCCACAACCTCTACGGCGGCAGCATGACCCGCGCCGCTGGCGAAGCCTTTGCCGACCTGCGCCCGGGCCAGCGCACCCTGCTTTACAGCCGCTCCAGCTTCATTGGCAGCCACCGCTACGGCGGCATCTGGCTGGGCGACAACAATTCCAGCTGGGCCCAGCTGCTGGCCAACATCCAGATGATGCCCAGTGTCCAGATGTGCGGTTTCCTGTACAGCGGTGCCGACCTCTGCGGCTTCTCCTCCGATACCACGCCGGATCTTGCCCTGCGCTGGCTTGAGTTCGGTCTGCTCACCCCGCTGATGCGCAACCACTCCGCAGTTGGCACCCGGATGCAGGAATACTACCGCTTCCCCGAGGTGCTGCCCGCTGTGCGCAATATGATCCGTCTGCGCTACGCCCTGCTGCCCTACCTGTACAGCGAATTTATGAAAGCCGCGCTGGAAAACACCAGCTACTTCCGGCCGTTGGCCTTCGACTACCCGGATGACCCCGATGCCCGGGAGGTGGAAGATCAGCTTCTGCTGGGCGAGGGCCTGATGGCCGCTCCCGTCTATGTCCAGAATGCCCACGGGCGGCATGTCTACCTGCCCGAATCCATGAAGCTCCTGCGCCTGCGGGCTGTGGACGACTACGATGAAGAGATCCTGCCCGCCGGACACCACTATATCCGCTGTGCGCTGGACGAAATGCTGCTGTTCCTCCGTCCGGGTCACATCGTTCCCGTGGCACAGCCCGCCAACAACACCTCTGAGCTGGATGATGCCAGCCTGACCCTGTGGAGCTTCCTGCCCGACGGCGAATCTGCTGAGTACCGGATGTACCGGGATGACGGCGTGACAACAGAATATGAGAAGAAAGAGCACTGGAAAACGCTGCAGATCCATCATTCCTGATCGAAGTGTCCCGGAAAGGCAGGATCTCCCCTGCGCAACATCTTGTATTTTACAGAAAACTGTATTATAATATAGATGTTCTTTACAAATTGCGTTGTGCCGCAAAACGGCACGGCGCATTTTTTACGCTTCAATTTTGGTGCAAGAGTATGAGAGAAGTTTCAAAGGAGGCGGAGCTTTCATGGCACAAATGTCCCAGGCCGGTGATCTGACCAGCGGCCCGATGCTGAAAAAGATCATCCTGTTTTCCCTACCGCTGGCGGCATCCAGCTTTTTGCAGCTGCTGTTCAATGCTGCCGATGTGGTCGTGGTGGGCCGGTTCGTCGGCAGCGCCGCGCTGGCAGCAGTTGGTTCCAACGGTGCGCTCATCAACCTGCTGGTCAACCTGTTTGTCGGCCTTGCGCTGGGTGCAAACGTTGTGGCTGCCCGCTGCTATGGCGCAAAGGATGACCAGGGCGTGCACGAAGCGGTGCAGACCGCTGTTACCCTGAGCCTTGTGGGCGGCGTACTGATGGCTTTTGTGGGCTTTTTTGCAGCCCACGGCCTGCTGGAACTGATGTCCAGCCCCGAGGATGTCATTGACCTTGCCACCCTTTACCTGAAGATCTACTTCATCGGAATGCCGATGACCATGCTGTACAACTTCAACGCCTCCCTGCTGCGTGCCGTGGGCGACACCCGCCGCCCGCTGGTCTGTCTGGCGGTGGCAGGTGTCATCAATGTGGTGCTGAACCTGCTGTTCGTCATCGTGTTCCAGATGAGCGTGGCGGGTGTTGCGCTGGCCACCATCCTCAGCCAGACGGTATCCGCCATTATGGTCACGGTGCTGCTGGTCAAGGAAGAGGGTGCCATGCACCTTGACCTGCGGCATCTGGGCTTCCACAAGAAAGCCCTGCTGCAGATCATCCAGATCGGCCTGCCCGCCGGTCTGCAGAGCACCGTGTTCAGCCTGTCCAACGTGGTGATCCAGTCGGCTATCAATTCCTTTGGCTCCACGGTCGTGGCCGGAAACTCTGCCGCATCCAACCTCGAGGGCTTCATCTACACCGGCATGAATGCCTTTGCGCAGGCGGCCGTGACCTTTACCAGCCAGAACGTGGGTGCCCGCCGGTACGATAACCTCGACCGCGTCATGCGCAACTGCCTGCTCTGCGTCACTGTGTCGGGCCTGTTCCTGGGCTGCGGCGCTTACTTTGGCGGCGAGGTCCTGCTGCACTTCTACTCCACGGATGAAGCCGTGGTGGCCGCCGGCCTGTCCCGGATGCAGATCATCTGCACTGCCTACTTCCTGTGCGGCATAATGGACACTCTGGCCAGCTGCCTGCGCGGCCGCGGCTACTCGGTGATCCCCATGATCGTCAGCCTGGTGGGCAGCTGCCTGCTCCGTCTGGTCTGGATCGCAACTATCTTCCGGATGTTCCGCTCTACCGGCACGCTGTACATCAGCTATCCCCTCAGCTGGGCCCTGACCGCAGGGGTGCATCTCATTTGCCTGCTGGTCGTGCGCAAAAAGATGAACGATCAGCTGAAGGAAGAGAGCCGCCTGGCCACCTAACAAAAAACGCTCTCCTGTGCTCAGCAGGAGGGCATTTTTTGTTTACAGCATCTTCTTTAACAGATATCGGTCATACCCGCCGTACATCTCCCGGCGGTCGGCAATGACAAAACCGCAGGCAAGGGCATTGTTCAGGCTGTATTGATTCTCCGGGCTGACGGTGGCCCCGATGCCCACGATGCCGGGCCGGACAAGGGGCAGCGCCGCTTCCAGCAGCTTCCGCTGCAGGCCGTTGCCCCGCCAGTCCGGGTGGACCACTGCGCTGTCCGCATTGGCCCAGTGCTCCCACTCCTCCCGGGGCACCCCCAGAAAGGCCGCATAGTTGTGTGCGCTCCGGCCACAGTAGCGCAGGATAAAGTACGCCCCCAGCCGTTCGCCGTCGTATGCCCCGATGCACAGGTCCTCCCTCAGGTAGGCCGTGATATTCTCCAGTGTGTCCGGCACAAACTGCTCCGGGTGGGGCATAGCGGCCCGCACTTCGTTCTGCAAAGCAAAGAATGCGGCGGCATCTGCAGGGCCGCACCGGCGCAGGCGAATGGGAAGCTGTGCAGACCGGCCACACACTTTTTGCAGTATCAGTTCCATTTTGTGAACCCTCCAAAAATAAAATCATACTTTCTGCTGGATTCCAGTATAATTACCATTCAAAATAAAGTCAATTCATGCTATAATGAAAGTAAGAGAATCTGTCCGGCGCAGCTTTTGGGATGCAGGGCAGGTTTTCCCAAGTCCAGGCGGGCACTGCCCCGCCCGCGAACCGGAGGAACAGCCCATGAAAGAATCCAGCTCTTCGTCATCCATCCGCCTTGGCGGTGCGGTCATCAGTGACCGTGTCGTCGCGGCGCTCCTGGAAGAACTGCGCACCGGCCGCTACGCCGATGCCGACCGCCTGCCCGCCGAGGTCGATCTGGCCGCGGAACTCGGTGTCAGCCGTACCGTGATCCGGGACGCGCTGAGCGAGATGGAGCGCGCCGGTTACATCGAGCGCGTGCGCGGCATTGGCACGGTGGTCAACCGCACCGTGCTCGGCCTGCGCAGCCGCCTTGACCAGAAGCTGGAATATTACCCGCTGATCCGCAGCTTTGGCAGCTACCCCCACGCCGATGGCATCCAGATCTATCCCATCCGCGCCGGGGCCGAGCTTGCCCGGGATCTTGCCATTGCACCGGGGGATGAGGTCATCTGCATCAAAAAACGCATTCTGGCCGACACCACCCCGGTCATCTACTCCATCGATTATCTGCCCCGCGCCCTCTTTGGCAGCCGGGACTACACCCGCATCGACCTGAGCGGCGGCGTGTTCGATATCCTGGAGCAGGAATGCAGCCAGCAGATCTCCTCGAATGTGGCCCACCTTAAGGCCAGCTGCGGCGACGAGACCATCCGGGCTGCCATGCGCCTTGCCCCCGGCGAGGCCATGCTGCTGCTGGATGAGATCTGCTTCAACCGTCTGTGCCACCCGGTCATGCGCTCACTGAGTTATTACACGAATTTCTTCGATTTTTCCATTCTACGAAAATTACTTTGACGGAGGTAAAATTCATGCGCCATCTCATCGATCCCTTGGATTTCAGCCAGGAGGAGATCACCTCTCTGCTGGATCTGGCCGACCGCATCCGCTCCGACCCTGCCGCTTACCAGGACGTTGCGGTTCACAAAAAGCTTGCCACCTTGTTCTATGAGCCGTCCACCCGCACCCGCCTTTCCTTTGAGGCGGCCATGCTGAACCTGGGCGGCCATGTGCTGGGCTTCCCGAGCGAGACCGTCTGCAGCGCTTCCAAGGGAGAAAGCGTTGCAGATACCATCCGTGTGGTCTCCTGCTATGCCGATATCGTGGCAATGCGCCATCCCAAAGAGGGCGCACCGTTCCGCGCTTCCCGCTACTCCCGCATCCCGGTCATCAATGCCGGTGACGGCGGTCACCAGCACCCCACCCAGACCATGACCGATCTGATGACCATCCGCACCCGGATGGGTCGGCTGGATAACCTGACCATCGGCCTGTGCGGCGATCTGAAGTTCGGCCGCACCGTCCATTCTCTCATCAAGACCATGGCACGCTGCAAGAACATCCGCTTTGTGCTCATCAGCCCCGAGGAACTGCGGGTGCCCGACTACATCATCAAGGACGTGCTGGAGGCCAACGGCATTGAGTACCGTGAGACCCGGAGCCTGGAGGAATCCATGCCCGAGCTGGATATCCTGTACATGACCCGTGTGCAGAAGGAGCGCTTCTTCAACGAGGAGGATTACATCCGCCTGAAGAACAGCTACATTCTGACCAGCGAAAAGATGGCCCTTGCCAAGCCTGAAATGGCAGTGCTGCATCCCCTGCCCCGCGTGAACGAGATCGCACTGGATGTGGACAACGACCCCCGTGCTGCCTACTTTGAGCAGGTGCAGAACGGCGTATACATCCGCATGGCACTGATCATGACGCTGCTGGGTCTTGCCGACCCCAAGGCACCGAAGGAGGGCAACTGATATGCTGAATATTGACGAGATCCAGAACGGCATTGTGATCGACCACATCAAGGCAGGCACCGCTGTGGGCCTGATGGAGCTGCTGGGCATCACCGGCAACAAGACCGCCAACGTGGCACTGATCCAGAATGCGCGCTCCCACAAGGCCGACTGCGGCCGCAAGGACATCATCAAGGTCGAGGGGGATGCCTCCTGGCTGAACCTGGACGTGCTGGCCTACCTTGACCCTGACATCAGCGTGACCGTGATCGAAAACGGCAAGGCTGTGCGCAAGGAAAAGCCGAAGCCCCCCAAGCGTCTGGTGAACATTGTGCGGTGCCGCAATCCCCGCTGCATCTCTTCCATTGAAGAGGAATGCGACCAGATCTTTGAGATGAGCTCCAACGGCAAATACCGCTGCATCTACTGTGAGCAGGAGCTGCAGGTGAAGCCGGAATAATCGGTACAAAAGCAAAAGGCAGTGCGTCCCACGCGGCGCACTGCCTTTTTTTGTTTGTTACACGAAATCCTCCCGCATCGGGGTGAAGATATCCAGCAGGATGCCCGCTTCCGTGCAGGTGCAGCCATGCTCCACACCGTCCTCCTTCCGGCCTGATCTCAAACAAAAAAAGCCCGACAAAACTCCCTTCGGCAACACCGCCCGGCATCCCATTCCCACATACGATGCCGTGCAGGTGCAGTGCATTCAGAAGGTCTCTATCTGCAGCAATCCCCCAAGATCGCCATTCAGAGCTTCGTCAGACTTTTTATTCGTAAAGACGTTCCGGCCCACGCACACACGCCTGCGTTCCCGGATGTTCCTTCCTCTGTCGGCCGCAAACCATACAGCGGGGAGGCGCTCCTGCCTTTAACTTGGTTTCATTGTAGCAGATTCCGATGAAACTTTCACCCCAAATGTCATATTCTGCAGGGTTTCATGTCATAACTTGCGGAGCGGGATGGTGCAGGTAAAGCGGAACCAGCACCCCCGGCAGCTGATGGTATATTCGCCGCCGTATTTTTTCAGCACATCCCGCACGTTCCACAGCCCGAAGCCGTGGCCCGCCCCTTTCTGAGAGATGCGGGGCAGCTGACCGTCCACGAGGTTCAGGTCCTTTTTCACCCGGTTGCGGACAGAGAGCACCACCTCGTCCTCGCTCTTCCGCATCCGCACATAGACCTCCGGCGGATCAGCCTGCGCGGCGGCCTCAATGGCATTGTTGAGCAGGTTGGAGAGCACGATCACAAGATCCGTCTGGCCCATGGGCATATCCCGCAGATCGGGCAGATCAAAATAGACCATGACCCCTTTTCGGCTGGCTTCCTCGTACTTTTTGCTGAGCAGGGCATCTAATAAGGGGTTGTGGGTGTTCATAATGGTGGTATTCGCCGCAATGGTCTTTGTGAGCGTGGAGAGGTAGGCCTTTGCGCCCTCGTAATCGCCCTGCTGAAGCAGCAGAGCCAGTGCATCGGTGTGGTTGGTGAACTCATGGGTCAGCCGCCGCTGAGTCTTGTAGGATTCCAGAAGAGCTTCTGCGCTCTTCTTCTGGCGCACAGCCTCCACCATCAGTGTCTGCTGCAGCAGCATCTGGTCGTTGACCATCTGCACGATCCCCAGATGGATCAGCACTGCTATGGTCAGACCAAAGGTCAACATCATGTTCATCATGCTGGGCACTTCACTGCCGCCGGATACCATCAGCACGATGTTCAGCACCACAACGATGCCAGGAAAGAAGGACATGACCAGCATCTGCAGCGGGGTCAGCGCCTGCTCCCGCCGCCAGCGCCGGATAATGTAGGCTGCAAGCAGGCCAGCCCCCACAACAGCAGCAACCAGCAGGAACAGACAGCTGCGGTAGCGCCAGACCTCCCGGACGGGAATGTGCTTACACCAGGCAAAGGTGTAGCTGACTGTATTTTCCGTCAGCAGGCACATGATGCCGTTGACAAGGCAGGCCGAGAGCTTCTGGTTCCAGCTTCCGCCGAAAAAGAGCACCGTGACCAACAGGTAGATAACATTCAAAATCACAGATCCGATATTGAAAAAGCCAATGTCATGCCGGATCGAGGCCGCTAGAAATACTGCTGCCAGCAGGGCTGCCCACAGGCAGGGGAAGCGGAATCTCCTGCCGCGGCCCAGAAATGCATGGTTCACCATGATAAAGGCCGCCCACTGGCCAATGCAGACCAGATGCCCCATCAAGAGCATTTCCTTAGTCATCCCCAAACTGCCCCTTCCATTCCAGATAGGTGCTGCGGATCTCAGCATAGCCGTTCCGGCTCACGCCCAGCTTGACCCCATTGCGCAGGGTGACCATATAGCTGCTGATCTGCCGGATGTACTTCATATTGACCACCGCGCTCCGCCCCACCCGCAGAAAGCCGTTCTCAAACAGGGCCTGCGGCAGCTCGTTCAGCTTGCCATAGTAGGAGCACAGGGGCTGATGAGCCACATCTCCGTAAACGTTGATCTTGCGCAGGTCGCTTTCGAGATAGTAGATGCTGTCGTAGGGCAGCTCGGTCTCGGTGCGGTTCTGCCGGATGGTTAGGGTCTTAGGAGCCCGGTGATCCTGCTCATGCAGAATGGCATCCAGACAGCGGGGCAGCTGGCAGTCCAGATCGCGCTTGAGGATATAGCGGAACGCATTCACGGTGTAGCCCTCCGGGGCAAATTCCAGATAGGCCGACACATACACCAAGCAGATCTCCGGGCTGCACTGGCGCAGCTGCTTTCCCAGTGAGATGCCGTTCATGGTGTCCAGATCCACATCCAGCAGCGCCACCTGATACAGATCAAGATCCCGCCGGGCCAGTGTCTCTTCCCCGCTGTGGCAGACGGTGCATTCCACCTGCAAGCCCCGCCGCGCAAAGAAATCCCGGACGAGCGTTTCCACGCGGGCAGCAAATACCGCATCGTCATCACAGATCAAAATGTGCATTGTATCCTCCAACAAAACGCCCTCTCCGTCAGTGCTTCGCACTGCCGCCTCTCCCAAAGGGCGAGGCAATTACTGCTCTGACTTCAGGCTGTGCAAGTTGCTTCCCCATCAGATGCGTTGCCCCCCTTGGGGAGCTGGCGAGCGAATGCGAGACGGAGAGGGTTTATTCCCTTATGCAAAGAACTTGTCGTAGATGCCAAAGGCGAAGATGAACAGCACGATCACGGGCAGACCGTAGGTCAGGTAACCACGCATCCAATCGTGGATTTTCATCCCCTCGCCGGTGTTGACTTCCTTCTTATAGTTGTCCCAGCCCCAGCCATAGCGGGAAACGCAGAACAGCAGGTAGACCAGGCTGCCCAGCGGCAGGAACAGGTTGCTGACAAGGAAATCCTCAAAGTCCAGCACTGCACCGCCAAACACGGCAAAGCCATCCCAGGCCCAGAGGTTATACCCCAGCACGCAGGGCATGGACAGCAGGATGATGAGGAACAGGTTGATCAGACTGGACTTTTTACGAGTGCAGCCGGTAAGCTCCATGCCGCAGCAGATGATGTTCTCAAACACCGCCAGCACAGTGGACAGGGCAGCAAATGCCATGAACAGGAAGAACAGGCTGCCCCACAGCCGCCCCAGCGCCATGTTGGCAAAAATATTGGGCAGGGTGATGAAGATCAGGCTGGGGCCTGCAGTCTGATCCACGCCAAAGGTAAAGCAGGCCGGGAAGATGATGAGACCGGCCGTGATGGCCACAAAGGTATCCAGCACCACCACACGGACGCTCTCGCCCAGCAGGGAGTGTTCCTTGCCGATGTAGCTGCCAAAAATAGACATGGCACCGATGCCCAGGCTCAGGGTGAAGAAGGCCTGATTCATCGCACCCACCAGGGTGTTGACGATGCCAACCTCCTTCATACGGCCAAAGTCAGGCACCAGGAAGAAGGAAAGGCCCTCCTTTGCGCCGTCCATGAAGAGGCTGTTCACGGCCAGAATGACCATGATGAGGAGCAGGGCGATCATCATGCCCTTGGTCACACGCTCCAGACCATTCTGCAGGCCCTTAGCGCAGACCAGAATGCTCAGAACGACCACGAACACCATCCAGAAGGTCATAATGCCGGGGCTTGCCAGCATCTCGGTGAACTTGCCCGCCACCTCGTCTGCGTTCAAGCCGGAGAGCTTTCCGGCTGCGGTCATATAGAAATAGTGCAGCATCCAGCCTGCAACGGTGGTGTAGAACATCATCAGCAGGTAACAGCCGATCAGAGTGAAGTAGCCGTGGATATGCCACTTCTGGCCTGGCTTTTCCAGCACCTGATAGGCACGCACCGGGCTTTTGCGGCTGGCACGGCCCACAGCAAATTCCATGGTCATAATGGGCAGACCCAGAATGACCAGGAACAGCAGGTAAAACAGTACGAAGGCTCCTCCGCCGCCCTGACCTGCCATATAAGGAAATTTCCACACGTTGCCAATGCCGATGGCACAGCCTGCCGACAGCAGGATGAAGCCCAGCCGCGATTTCAGCGTTTCACGTTCCATAATAAATTTGTCCCCTCCAATAATTTCAGCCGCCCGCCTTCTGCACGAAAAACAGGCGAAATCAGTTTATTATATCACAAATTGGAAGAGAATGGAGTGCTTTTTCGTATTTTCCCTTGCAAATTTCTTTCATCTTATATAAAATAGACAAGATGAAATGTGTACAACACGGAAAGGAACAACCGGATGGTCTCAGACGAAACAGCCTACCGGAAGTATCTGGCCGGAGACGAAGCTGCCGCTCAGCTGTTGGTGGAGCGGTATGGCGACGCGCTGACCCTTTACATCAACGGCGTGCTGGGCGATATCCATGAGGCAGAGGATCTGATGATCGAAGCCTTTGCCCATATTTTTGCAAGAGAGCGGCCCATTCAGGATGGTTGCTTCAAGGCTTACCTCTATAAAACCGGACGCAATCTCGCATTGCGCTGCAAGACCCGGCGGCGGTTTTTTCTGCCGCTGGAGGAACTGCCTTTTGAACTGCCGGATGAGGCACTGGCCGAGACTGGATCGCTCCAGAACGAACAGCACCAGCAGCTGTACGCCGCACTGGGCAAGCTCAAAAAGGAATACCGGGAGACACTTTTTCTGGTCTATTTTGAAGAACTGAGCTACCGGCAGGCCGCACAGGTGCTGGGACGCACCGAGCAGCAGGTAACGAACCTTGTGTACCGGGGCAAGCAGCAGCTGAAACAACTTTTGGAACAGGAGGGATATCAGTATGAAAACTGATGCCGAACGGATGACGCTGATCCGCCAGCGCACGGCCCAGCTGCAGCGTCAGGCGCGCGCACGGCAGATGCTGCTGATCGATGCAGGCTGTATGGCGGCCTGTCTGGCGCTGGTGGTCTGCCTGGGCCTTGCCATGCCCGGCTGGGCAGGCACATCGGTCGCGCTGCATGTTGCCCCCACCGGCACCGCCGGGATGCTGAGTGAGCGCGGAGCCGACGGTTATATCCTGGTGGGCGTACTCTCGTTCCTGCTGGGCTCCTGCGTGACCATCCTGCTCTACCGCCTGCGCCGCAGCAGTGAAAAGAAGTACACGAGGGACGACGATGAGCTTTGAGATCATTGACAACACCTTTCAGGTGATCGTGCTGGCTGCGATGGCGCTCCTCGCCTTTCTCCTCGCCTTCCGGCGCAGCAGCCGCTCCTGCCTGATCCTGGCGTTCGGCTACGCCAGCTTTATGATGGGTACTTTGTATTACCTGCTCCATCTGATCATTCTGGGCCATGGGCCGCAGGTGTTTTATGTGGCCGAATGCTCCTGGATGGCCTCGTATTTCTTTTTTCTCTCGCTGGAGATCCTCTATTGGGAGGGCCTGCGTCCGCCGTTCTCGCCTTTTGCGCTGGCGGCCGGGGTGGTCATTGCCGGAGTTGTCATGCGGGTGCAGGTGTTTGGTCCCTCTCCGCTGATGTCTGGTGCGCTGGCGCTCACCTTTGGCGCGCTGGCCTACCTCTGTTTTTCGGCCCTGCAAAAGGAAAAACGGCTCCGGCCTTATGAGATCGCACTTTTGTTTGAAATGTCCTTGCAGATCCTTCTGTTCGTTGCCTCCGAGTTCATCCGTGATTACACCCGGTTCAGCCTTTACTATGCTGTGGACATCCTGTTGACCCTCACGCTGGTCAGCTTCCTGCCCCATATCCTGCGGGAGGAGCCCCATGACCTACATTGAAAACATCTTTTTGTGCCTGGCGCTTCCCATGCTGCTCTCTCTGCTGTTCACATCGGGCAGCCCCCGGCGCTTTACCCTGTTCGTGGTGCTGGGCATGGCCACCTGCCTGCTTTCAGCTTATGTCAGCAGCTTTTTCATGGGGCGGCACCAGTGCAGTGCCGTGACCACCGCCATTGAGATCGCACCTGTCTGCGAGGAGATCCTGAAGCTGCTGCCTCTGCTGCTCTACTTTTTGATCTTTGAGCCGGATTCTCACAAGCTGACTCCTGCGGCCATTGGCATTGCAGTGGGCTTTGCTACCTTTGAAAACGTCTGCTACCTGACCGAAAACGGTGCAGGAAGTTTTGTTTTCCTGCTCATCCGCGGCATGTCCGCCGGGGCCCTGCATCTGGTCTGCGGCATCCTGACCGGTCTGGCACTGGCCTATGTGTTCCGCCGTCCGTGGCTCACCTGCACCGGCACGGTGGGGATTCTGGGGGTCTGCATGGTGCTGCACGGCATCTACAATCTGCTGATCACCGCCGACGGCTTCTGGCAGGTGGTCGGGTACTTCTTTCCTTCTGCCATCATCGTTACCCTGTTTGCGGCAAGGCTGCTCCACAGGGGCAGGCACACTGTTTTTCGCTGACCGTTTCCCGCTCTTTTCCGGAGCGGGAAATTTTTTTGAACTTTTTTCAAATTTGGGTGAAAGGAATCGGCGCGAACTGTATTATAGGAGATAGAGAGGACGGAAAACAGCCGCTCTGATGATCTCTCAAAAGGAGGGACTGTCCATGACCCAGAAGGCGAGTGTTCGTATGGAGGAAATTCGCCGCCGCACACGCAGGCTTCGTCAAAGGCGGACACATCGAATCAACTGCGCTCTCTCCGCAGTTTGTCTGTTTTTGACAGTCGGCATTGCGTCCCTGCTGTATCAGGAGCATGTTCCGGGTCTTTCCATCGTTCTGGCCGGGTACGGCTCGGTGCTGCTGCACAGCGGCGCTGATGCTTATATCGTGGTCAGCGTCGGCTCCTTTGTCACCGGCGTTGTATTCACGTTGCTCGGCATCCGGTACAGGCGGTACAAAACACTGCACCGCCCCTTCTCCCCGGATGCTGCAGACAAGGCTTCCTCCCAAAGCCTCTCTGACGACCAGTAGCGCCCTCCATGCTCTTCTCCCACACACTTTTCTCCATACCCCGAAAAGGCTCTGCCGTTTCTCCCGGCAGAGCCTTTTCTCTTTTAACCAAAAACAGCACGCCGAAACCGAACGGCGTGCTGTTTTTTCTGGTACTATGGTTATCTGTCCCACTTGTCGCACAGGGCGTTGATCTGGTCGGCAAACTTGGCAAGATCCTTGTTGGCCCCGCCCTCGTTGTGCTCGATGACGCGGAGCAGCCGCTTGCCGGCGCTGACCAGCCGCTGGAACACCGTTGCGGCGCGGGACGCGCCCTCACTGGGCTTGTGCTCCAGCCGGACACGGGAGCCTTCCTGCAGGCAGACCGCACCCTCGGCCCCAATGGCCCACTGCTCCCCATTGTAAGGGGCACAGGCGGTAAAGCCCTGCTCGGTCAAGGTCTGGGCAAAGATGTTCTCCACCTCGTCCTCGCCATGGATGACAAACACCCGCTTGGGCTTGGGGCTGAACGCGTTCACCCAGGCCAGCAGGCCCTCGCGGTCGGCATGGCCCGAAAGGCCCGTCAGCTGACAGATCTCTGCCTGCACGTCGATGGTCTCACCGAACAGCTTGACATTGACGGCGCCATCGATCAGGGTGCGGCCCAGCGTTCCCACGGCCTGATAGCCCACAAAAAGGATCGTGCACTCCGGCCGCCACAGATTGTGCTTGAGGTGGTGGCGGATGCGGCCTGCCTCGCACATGCCGCTGGCCGAGATGATGACCTTGGGCACCCGGTCGGCGTTGATCATCCGGGACTCATCGCTGGTCACGCTGACCTGCAGCCCCGGGAACTGGATGGGGTCGATGCCCTGGGCCAGCAGCGCCCGGGTATCCTCGTCAAAGCAGTCGGGGTCGGTATCTTTGAAGATGCGGGTCGCCTCAATGGCAAGGGGGCTGTCGATGTAGACCGGGAAATTGCCGTGGCCGGTGACCAGCCCCTCTTTTTTGATCTCCCGGATAAAATAGAGCAGCTCCTGGGTACGGCCCACCGCAAAGCTGGGGATGACCACATTGCCGCCCCGATCAAAGGTGCGCTGCAGGATCCTGCTCAGCTCCCCCACATAGTCCGGGCGGGGACCGTGGCTGCGGTCGCCGTACGTAGACTCCATAAACACATAGTCCGCGTCCCGGATCGTTGTCGGGTCCTTGATGATGGGCTGATGCTGGTTGCCGATGTCCCCGGAAAAGACCAGCTTGGTGGTGGTGCCGCTTTCAGTGACCCAGATCTCGATGCTGGAAGAGCCCAGCAGATGGCCCACATCGATGAAGCGGATCACAAGGCCCGGGGCCAGCTCGATCTTAGTGTTATACTCCATGCCCCGGAACAGCTGCATGGCCGCCTCGGCATCCTGCACGGTGTACATCGGCTCCACCGGCTCGGCACCGGCTCGCTTCGCCTTGCGGTTCTTCCACTCAGCTTCAAACTCCTGAATGTGGGCAGAGTCCCGCAGCATGATGCTGCACAGCTGGGTCGTGGGCTTGGTGGCATAGATCCTGCCCCGGAAGCCGTTGCGCACCAGCAGCGGCAGCTGGCCTGTGTGGTCGATATGCGCATGGGTCACCAGCACGCCGTCAATTTCACCCGGTGCCACAGGAAAGGGCTGGTTCTCGTAAACATCCTTCCCCTGCTCCATGCCGCAGTCGATGAGGTAGCGCTGCCCAGCTGCTTCCAGCAGGGTGCAGCTGCCCGTGACCTCGTGGTTGGCTCCCAAAAATGTGAGCTTCATAGATACACCTCCCAGTTCGGTTTTGCACCCTTAGTATAGCATAACTCGCCGCGTCCATCTGCCCAAATCGTGTAAAGAGTTATCGGGCAAAGCGCTGAAATTTTGAAAAAGTTTTTATACAATCTTGACAAACCACCCCCAACTGAGATAAACTTTATTCGTATGACGTAACTTCTACAGAGATTCAAAATAGAGAGGTAGTTATTTATGGTTCGTAACGATTTGCGCAACGTCGCCATTATCGCTCACGTTGACCACGGCAAGACCACGCTGGTGGATGCCATGCTGCGTCAGAGCGGCGCTTTCCGCGACAATCAGGTCGTGGCAGAGCGTGTCATGGACAGCGGCGATATCGAGCGTGAGCGCGGTATCACCATTCTGGCCAAGAACTGCTCCTGCACCTACAAGGGTGTCAAGATCAACATCGTTGATACCCCGGGCCACGCCGACTTTGGCGGCGAGGTCGAGCGCGTGCTGAAGATGGTCAACGGCGTACTGCTGCTGGTGGACGCTGCTGAGGGCTGCATGCCCCAGACCCGTTTTGTTCTGCAGAAGGCTCTGCAGCAGAACCTGAGCCTGGTGGTTGCCATCAACAAGATCGACCGCCCCGATGCCCGCATCAAAGAAGTCATCGATGAGGTGCTTTACCTGCTGATGGATCTGGGCGCTTCCGATGAGCAGCTGGAATGCCCCATCCTGTTCTGCTGCGGCCGTCAGGGCACCGCAAGCCTGGACCCCGATGTGCCCGGCACCGACCTGATCCCCCTGTTCGATACCCTGCTGGACACCATCCAGCCTCCTCAGGGCGATCCCGAGGCTCCCTTCCAGATGCTGGTCTCCTCTGTTGACTACAACGAGTTCGTTGGCCGCATCGGCATTGGCCGCATCCAGAACGGCGTTGCCAAGGTCGGCGAGGAAGTGGTCGTGTGCGACTGGCACAACCCCGACCTGAAGATGCGCGGCCGCCTGACCAAGCTGTACGATTTCCAGGCCAATGGCCGCCAGCCCTGCGACAACATCACCGCAGGCGATATCGTTGCATTCTCCGGCCTGCCCGATGTCACCATCGGCAACACGCTGTGTGCTCCCTCTCAGGTTGAGCCGCTGCCCTTCGTGAAGATCAACGACCCCACCGTGGAGATGACCTTCTCCGTCAACGACAGCCCCCTGGCCGGCCGTGAGGGCAAGTACGTCACCAGCCGCCAGATCCGTGACCGCCTGCAGAAAGAGCTGCTGAAGGACGTTGCTCTGAAGGTGGAGGATTCTCCCACCACCGATTCCTTCCGCGTCATGGGCCGTGGTGAGATGCACCTGTCCATCCTGATCGAGACCATGCGCCGTGAAGGCTACGAGCTGCAGGTCTCTCCCCCGCACGTTCTGACCAAGGTCATCGACGGCAAGACCTACGAGCCCATGGAGCACGTTGTCATCGACGTTCCCACCCAGTATCAGGGTGCTGTGATGACCGGTCTGGGCCAGCGCAAGGCCGTCCTGCAGCAGATGGAGTCCCTGGGCACTGACCGTGTCCGCCTGGAGTTCCGGATGCCCAGCCGCGGCCTGTTCGGCTACCGCAACCAGTTCCTGACCGATACCCACGGCGAAGGCATCCTCAACCAGATCTTTGATGGCTACGATGTCTGGGCCGGTATGATCGCCAACCGTTCCACCGGTTCTCTGGTCAGCTTTGAGACCGGCGATGCCGTTACCTACGGCCTGTACAACGCGCAGCAGCGCGGCACCCTGCTGGTGGGCGCTGGCGAAAAGGTCTACGAGGGCATGGTCATCGGCTACACCGCTTCTGGCGAGGATGTGGATGTCAACGTCTGCAAGACCAAGCACCTGACCAATACCCGCGCTTCCGGTTCCGATGACGCTCTGCGCCTGATCCCCGTCAGCAAGCTGAGCCTGGAGGGCTGCCTGGAGTTCCTGGCACAGGATGAGCTGCTGGAGGTCACCCCTGAGAATCTGCGCATCCGCAAGCAGATCCTGAACCACGATCAGCGCATGAAGGCAAAGAGCAAGCTGAAGTAAGCTGCTTCCCTTCCCGATCAACATAAAAAACGGCATCGCAAACCAATTGGTCTGCGATGCCGTTTTTATGTTTCGCTCTTTATTCAGCGCTGTATGCGCTGCCCATAGTCCAGGAGTTGGAAGCCGAATACTTTGCGTGGTTGCGCAGGTAGGTGACCCAGGCACCATAGCCGTTTCCGGCCGAGAAGTGGACTCCATCCGGAGCCGCCAGCATCTCCTTCAGATTCCCGTTCTCATCGGCAAAGGTCTCCCACAGGTCAAGGTAGACACAGCCCTTGTCTGCAGCCAGCTTTGCCAGCTGCTCGTTCACCGAGCGCAGGACATCGGAGGCAAGACCGGGCTTTTCCGCAGCGGCCTGGGGCCGCACCGGCGGGATGGACTGGACATAGATGACGCAGCCGGGCAGGGCCTGCCTGAGCTGATCCAGCATCTGGCCATAGTAGGCCAGAAAGCGGTCTGCTGCCCCCAGCGTGGTCAACGTGTTGGTGCCCAGCAGGATATAGAGCTTTTTCGGCTGGGCCGCTGTCAGCACATCCATTGCCACCTCTGAGCCGCGCACGCTGCTCTTGACCGCGCTGCGGTTCACGATGGCATCGGGGCCCACACCGGTATAGCCGCAGATGAGCGCCCCGCCCAGGTTGATGCTGTAATCGGAAAAGCCCACGGTCAGGCTGTCGCCCAGCAGGGCCGCATCCGAAAAGTAACTCAGATCCACCTGCCCACAGCTGGGCTGACGGATCACGCTGCTGTCATACGCCTTGACCTGATAGGCCCCCGCTGCCTGCCGGGCGGGGCCGAACTGTTCCAGCGTGACAGCCGCCGCATCGTCGGCTCCACTGCCTTCCCCTGCCGTACCGCCGGCGCTGTCTGCCGCTGAGGCTCCCGTATCTCCCTGCATGGGCAGCGGAGCCAGGATATTGGCCGCTGTGCCCGCCGCCGGGCTTTGCTGGACAGCCTCGCTCTGCTTTTCGCCATTTTCCAGAATGGCCGTGATGGCCAGCGACAGCAGCAGGATCGCTGCAATGACCCCCGCCAGCCGCAGGCCGGTGCCTGCCTTGCTGCGCCGTCTCCGGCCATGGGTGGAATGATATTCGTGTGAGATTCCCATTCTCTTTCCCGCCTTTCCCTGTTTTCTTTTCTCTATCATTACGGTCAGTATCCCCGAAAAATTGCAAAGTTTGCATTCTGCACTCCGACCGACCCTGTGTTTTTGTAGGATACGCCAAATATTGTATCATAATTTTTTTGCCCGTGCAACCAATCAGGTCTTGCATACAACAGAGAAATAGTTTACAATAGTATTGTTGCAGGAATTGCACAGTTTTCATTGAATCAGATGCACATCCTGCATTCTTTTTGTACGACTTGCGGCGCGCATCCGCAATCTCCTTCCCCGGGCAGTGCAGGGCTCTGGGAGGACACAGAAGGACTTGCCGCGCTTTGCAGGACGTGAAATGTTGTTCTTTTGGATAAGGAGGACGTATGTCAAAAAATGTCATCATCGGCCAGAGCGGCGGCCCCACCGCCGTTATCAATTCCAGCCTGGCAGGCGTATACAAAGCTGCCTGCAGTCTGGGAGCCGATAAGGTCTACGGAATGAAGTACGGCATCGAGGGCCTTTTAAAGGAAGAGATGCTGGAACTGAATGTTCTGCTGGATGACCGCATGAGCATCGAGCTGCTCAAGCGCACCCCGTCCAGCTATCTGGGTAGCTGTCGCTACAAGCTGCCGGACCCGGACGTGGACTCTACCCCGTTCATCAAGCTGTTCACTCTGTTTGACAAGTATGATATCTGTGCGCTGTTCTACATCGGCGGCAATGACTCGATGGACACCATTGCAAAGCTCTCCCGTTACGGTGCCCAGGTGGGCAGCAGCGTCCGGTTCATCGGTGTGCCCAAAACCATCGACAACGACCTCTGCCTGACCGACCACACCCCCGGCTACGGCTCTGCCGCCAAGTACATTGCCACCATCCTGAAGGAGGTCATCCGTGACTCCTCCGTTTACAACATCCGCAGCGTGACGGTGGCCGAGATCATGGGCCGCCACGCGGGCTGGCTGGCCGGTGCGGCCTGTCTGGCCGGCGGCGATGACTGCGAAGGCCCCGACCTCATTCTGCTGCCCGAAGTTCCCTTTGACCCGGACAGGTTCCTGACCCGGGTGGACGAGCTGCAGCGGGTCAAGCCCAATGTCATCATTGCAGCCAGCGAGGGTGTTAAGACTGCCGACGGCACCTATCTGTGCGATCTGGTCTCCACAGCCGGGCAGCTGGATGCCTTTGGCCACAAGGCCATCCTCAGCGGCACCAGCCGGTACCTTTCCGATCTCATCCACGACAACCTGAACTGCAAGAGCCGTGCCATCGAGTTTTCGACCCTGCAGCGCTGCGCCAGCCATCTGGCCAGCCGCACCGATGTGAACGAGGCCTACGCCGTGGGCGGCGCTGCCGCTTCCGCTGCCTTTGCGGGCGAGACCGGGCGAATGATCTCGCTCAAGCGCATTTCCGATTACCCCTACCAGTGCATCACCGAGTCGGTGGATGTCCAGCAGGTGGCAAACCTGGAGAAAAAGGTGCCGCTGGACTGGATCACCCCGGACGGAATGCAGGTGACGGCGGCATTTGAGGAGTATGCCCGTCCGCTCATCCTGGACGAAGTGACACCGGTCTATGTCAACGGTACCCCGCGCCATATCTGCCTGTAAGTTTCATTTGCGCGCTTCCTCCCCCCTCGTGGTCTGTTTTCGTGCTCCTGCACGATAATATAAAAGCCGAAACAGAAGAAAAGGAGAAATCATCATGGGTAAAAATGCAATCGTTGGTCAGTCTGGCGGCCCTACCTCCGTCATCAATGCAAGTCTGGCAGGCGTATTCGAGAGCTGCAAGAGCCGCGGCGCTGAGATCGTTTACGGCATGTGCAACGGCGTTGCCGGTCTGCTGGAGGAGCGCGTGGTGGATCTTTCCACCGTGCTGACCGATGACCTGGATATCGAGCTGCTCAAGCGCACCCCGTCCAGCTTCCTGGGCAGCTGCCGCTACAAGCTGCCCGATTGGCACGATGACGAGACCGTTTACAAGAAGCTATTCGCCATCCTGGAAAAGCTGAACATTGGCTACTTCTTCTACATTGGCGGCAACGACTCCATGGATACCATCGGCAAGCTGGCTGAATACGGCAACCGCATCCAGAGCGACATCCGCTTCATGGGCGTTCCAAAGACCATCGATAACGACCTGATGGTGACCGACCACACCCCCGGCTATGGCTCTGCGGCAAAGTACATCGGTGTGGTGATGAAGGAGATCATCCGCGATGCCACCGTTTACGGCACCAATTATGTCACCGTGGTCGAGATCATGGGCCGCAACGCCGGCTGGCTGACCGCTGCTGCCTCTCTGGCCAAGAGCGATGACTGCGAGGGCGTGGATATGATCTGCCTGCCCGAAGTCCCCTTCAACGTGGAGCACTTCATTGAGAAGGTCCGCGCCATGCAGGAGAAGAAGCCCAGCATCGTGATCGCTGTTTCCGAGGGTGTCAAGCTCGAGGACGGCCGCTACGTCTGTGAGCTGGCCGATGATGTGCACGCAGTGGACGCTTTCGGCCACAAGGCACTGACTGGTACCGCACGCTATCTGGCGAATGTGGTCGCCCGCAATCTGGATACCAAGACCCGCTGTATCGAGCTGTCTACCCTGCAGCGCTGCGCTGGTCACCTGACCAGCCGCACCGATATCACCGAGGCTTACCAGGTGGGCGGCGCTGCTGCCAAGGCTGCCTTTGAGGGTGCCACCGGTCAGATGGTCGCCCTGAAGCGCATCTCCAACAGCCCCTATCAGTACATCACCGAGCTGCACCCCATCAGTGAAGTTGCAAACCTCGAGAAGAAGGTCCCCCTGAGCTGGATGAACGAGAATCACACCCAGATGACCGAGGAATTCCTCGAGTATGCCCGCCCGCTGATCCAGGCTGAACTGACTCCGCTGTACATTGCAGGTCTGCCCCACCACATCTACATGAAAAAGTAATTTCTCCTTTGAATCCTTCTAAGGCATAGCAAAACTCCCGCCCGGATGCGCTCCGGGCGGGAGTTTTTTGCTGTGTGGCTTATGAATTACTGTTTGCCCAGCTGCCAGAACGCCACGGCACTGGCGGCGGCAACATTCAGGGAATCGACCCCGTGGGACATGGGGATCTTGACTGTGTAATCGCAGGATGCGATGGTGGTATGGGAAAGGCCGTCTCCCTCTGTGCCCAGCACAATGGCAAGCTTCGGCTCCCGGGCAAGGGCTTCGTCATCGATGCTGACCGAACGGTCACTCAAGGCCATGGCAGCCGTCTTAAAGCCCAGGGCATTCAGCTGAGCAAGCCCCTTTTCGGGCCAATCAGCAGGCGTTTCGCCGATCTGCGCCCAGGGCACCTGAAATACCGTGCTCATACTCACGCGCACGGCCCGGCGGCAGAGCGGGTCACAGCAGGAGGGGTTGATAAGAACTGCGTCCATGTTCAGCGCTGCCGCGCTGCGGAAGATGGCACCCACGTTGGTGGAATCCACAATGCCCTCCAGCACGGCCACCCGCCGGGCGTTCCGGCAGAGCTCCTCCACGGTGCGGGGTTTCGGACGTTGAAAGGCGCAGAGCACACCCCGGGTCAGCTCGTAGCCTGTCAGTGCAGCCAGCAGCTCCCGGTCAGCAGTATAAATGGGTGCATCCCCGCAGCGGGTCAGGATCTCCGCCGCCGGGCCGGTGATCTGCCTGCGCTCCATCAGCAGGGAGACCGGCACAAAGCCTGCATCCAGTGCCCGGGAGATCACCTTGGGGCTCTCGGCAATGAAGATGCCTTTTTCGGGTTCCAGCCGACTGCGCAGCTGGTTCTGCGTCAGGCGGGCGTAGGGGTCCAGCTCCGGCGCGTGAAAATCCGTGATCTCGATGATATTGGGCATGGGGGGATTCTCCTTTTTCTGTATGAATGGTCTTATTGTAGCACAACCTGGATGCAATTGCAAAAAACATGGCAGGCATATTCGTTTTACATAGTCAAAACCGCCAAAAATCACCTTTTGTTTTTGACAAATCCGTCAACCAGCGTTATAGTATAGAGGTAAAAAATCAGAGGGGGAATTTGTATGAATTCCAAGAAAAAGCGCCGCGGCCAGATGTCGGAAGCCTTCTGCACGGCAATGTTCCTTTCACTGTCCGGCGGCCTGCAGGACGTATACACCTATCTGTTCCGGGGCAAGGTGTTTGCCAACGCCCAGACCGGCAACATCGTGCTGATGGCTGTCCATGCCTTTGCCGGGGAGTGGGGGCGTGTGCTGCATTATCTTGTGCCCCTGTGCTTCTTTGCGCTGGGCGTGTTCGCGGCAGAACTGATGCACCAGAAGCTGCAGAATCTGCAGCGGCTCCACTGGCGGCAGCTGGTGGTGCTATGTGAGATCGTGATGCTGTTCGTGGTGGGCTTTTTCCCGCAGGAGTGGAATCTTATGGCCAATGCGCTGGTCTCGTTTGCCTGTGCGATGCAGGTGCAGACCTTCCGCAAGGTGAACGGTTATGCCTTTGCCAGCACCATGTGCATCGGCAACATGCGCAGCGGCATGGACTCCCTCTGCAGCTGGGTGCTCAACCGCAATCCTGCCGCCCTGAAAAAATCCTTCTATTACTGGGGCATCATCCTCCTGTTTGCGCTGGGCGCGGGCCTGGGCAGCCTGACGCTGGACCTCTGCGGCGCAAAAGCCATCTGGCTCTCCTGCCTGCTGCTGGCCGTCAGCTTCTGCCTGATGTTCCTGAAAGAAGATGTGGAAGAGATCAAAGAAGATCTCGAAGCACTGGAAGCAAAACATTAAATCAAGGAGTTTCCCTCAGTTTCACGCTGTTTACCGCCATGCCAAAGGCTCCCCTGGTAGGGGAGCTGGCGAGCGCCAGCGAGACTGAGGGTTTATTTTTTTCCGGATCTATCCAACACTTCCCCGGTCTCCTTCGTCTTACAGGCAGAACGACGCAATGAAAGGAGGAAGCCCCATGTGGGAGCTGCTGTACGAGACCTTCTGGGACAGGCTGGAACACTTCTGTTTCAATCTCTGCCGGGACGAAGCCCGGGCAGAGGATCTGACCCAGGAAGTCTTTCTGCGGGCACTGCAGAACCGGACCCTTATCAACAGCTTTACAGAGCGGCAGTGCAAGGCCTGGCTGTTTACCACAGCGCGGAATCTCTACTGCGACCAGCTCCGCCGGGCGGCAAAGGAGGAGCAGCTGCTCAGCACCTTTTTCCCGGAAGAGGACAGTGCTGAACCGGATTTTGCGCTGGACACAGTGGAAGCCGCCAGTCTGCTGGCTCTGCTCACCCCGGAAGAGCGGCAGCTGTTCACCCTGCGCTATACAGCGGGCTACAATGCCAGCGAGATCGGTCAGCTGCTCAGTCTCCCGCCCGGCACGGTCCGCAGCCGCCTTGCCCAGATACGCCATCGCCTCAAAACTGAACTTACGGAGGATTAAATGATGAAAAAGAACCTGAATGTGGACGCTATGATCCTGGACCTGCGCAATGTGCAGGAGGATTTTCTTGACCGCTATGAGCAGATCAAGCTGGACTGCATGATCGCGCTGACCTCGCCCCGGGTGCAGACGCTCCTGAGCCAGCACAACATTTCTCTGGATTCGATGCTCTGCAAAAATGTCCCGGAGGAGGTCTCGGTGGGTGTGGTCAATGGCAAGGTCACGCTGAGCTCTGCCAGCCAGACCGCCGCCGGGCAGGTACTGGTGGTCAACGGCAAGCTGATGATCACCCCGGATGCTGCGGAGGTTTTACAGAAGTACGCCTGCATTCTGGTCAACGGTATGATCTACTGCCCGCAGTGCCTCTCGGCAGTGGTATCCGCCCGCTGCATCCTGAACGGAAAGCTGGCGGTCTACCCCGATGATGCAGTGCTCCTGCCGGGAAGCTCCATCAAGCTGGACAACACCTTCCTGCTGCGGGCACAAAGCCGCCTGTACTGGAATGAACATCGCTTCCTGGCGGTTGATCCCAGGCTCGACACTGCCGCACTGGCCGCAAAGGGCTGCAGCTTTTCCGCTCCAAAGGCCATCCTGTGCGCAAGCCTTGCGCCCGTTCTGGCCCCGCTCTTCCCGGATTCCACCGAGCTGATCATCGTGCCGGACGGCACCGCCGTGGTGGAGGACGACCTGGATCTGACCGCCTCTTCCCTGCGCCGGTATGGCACCCGTCTCTATGTGCTGGGCGATGCTGTCATCCCCGCAGAGAGCGCAGACCTGCTGGCTCAGATCGAATTCCTGCATGTTACCGGTGAAGTAGAGCTGCCTGATGCTCTGGAAGCAGCCTTCTTTGCCATCCCTGAGCTGGAATGCGGCAAAGTAGTCCACGAAGACGCTCTGCCCAAGCAGACCCGCGCCAAAGCAAAGGATGAGGAGCCCGATCCGGATACCGTGACCCTCAGCGGCATCCAGCTGACCCTGTAATCCGCACTGTTCCTCCCTGCCCCGCTCTTTCCGGCAGAAGCTCTCTGCTGGAAGGAGCGGGACTTTTGTTGATTTTTTATTGCACCCGCTCCTCTGATATGATATACTGTTTTTGTATTGTGTAATTCCCCGGGCACACTTCCGCTGTGGAACCCGCTGCCCGGGCTGGATATGGGAACCGAAATCAGGAAGAGGAGCAACGAATGAAAAAAGGATTTGACAACGACAAATACCTGCAGATGCAGTCGGAGCACATCCGGGAGCGGATCGCGCAGTTCGACAACAAGCTGTATCTGGAATTCGGCGGCAAGCTGTTCGATGACTACCACGCCTCCCGCGTGCTGCCCGGCTTCCAGCCCGATTCCAAGCTGCAGA
>OIWK01000668.1_pt1 | contig 36355 bp, 28 predicted proteins | sample 1587401 | NCBI WGS metagenome assembly OIWK01 (sample SAMEA3888911, study PRJEB22519) | human gut metagenome | biome: human gut; feature: human-associated habitat; material: faeces | place: Denmark | collected 2009 | reverse complement strand
ATGATCTGCCCGGAGACGAGAAATCCGGCAGCATCGTTCCAGTGGGTGTCGGTTTTGAAATACCACTGATAGTCCCGGCGGTTTTTGAGCTCCGGGTATGGATTGACAACTGGGACATTTGTGTGTATTTCCAGATAATCGAGCAGTTCACTGCGGCGGGTAGGTCCGTCCGGTGCGGTGAAGCCATCCGGGAGGAATTCGCTGTATATGCCTTCTTTATTGGGAGCACACAGGAAGATAAATTCGGTGCCTTTTTCTTCCCAGGCGTCGTGGACGGTCTGGAGTTTGTCTGCCAGCATCTGGAGTTCCCCGGCGGAAAAACGGTTGGTGCCGAGGAAGTCCTCGACAGAGCTTCCGAGCGTGTAAAAGTACCAGCCATCTTTTCCGGTGATGACGTCCTGCGAGTCTCCGAACTGGAATAAGGAGAGGTTTAAGCGGGCGTTCAGGCTTAAGAAGCGGTTGCGGAACGCCGCGTGGTCGTTGATCCAGTCCTCAACACCGGATGGAAAGGTATCGATGGTTTCCAGCGACAGAGTTGGAAATGCCGCCAGACTGCGGTTTTCGCCGGTGCCCTCATCGGCTGTGGTTTTCAGGATAGGAAACAGCAGGTTGGGGGAGAGGATGCAGGCGAAGAAGACTGCGATCATGATATGAGTGCGTTTCATAGGATAAAGTCCTCAATTCATAAATTTTTATTCATTTCTTGAATTTTCCGTAGTGTTTATGGTTTCATTGATAGCATTTTCGGAAGATTCGCCGTTTACCTCTTTTTGAATAGTAGCTTCTTCCGGTATATTTGTTTTTTTCAGTTCATCGTCCTTTTTCGGCTTTTCAGCCGCTTCGGAAGCATCGGTTTCTTCTATTATTTCTGCGTCCTCAACCGCCTTCTCTGTCGTTTTCTCCACCAAATCAAACGCCACCTGTGCCTTAAACAGATCTCCATCGATATACAAACTAAACTGCCCTTTCTGCAGTTCCGTTAGATCTTTGGCGATCGATAATCCCAGTCCGCTTCCCTCGGTGGTGCGGGCGACGTCGCCGCGCACGAAACGTTCGGTCAGCTCGTCAGCACGGATGTTGAGCGGATTGGCAGATATATTTTTGATGGTGAAGACTGCCTGGCCAGCAGTACCGGTTTCTGGATTTCCGGGAACGCGGGCGAGGTCTACGTAGACGCGGCTGCCCTCCATCGCATATTTGCAGACGTTGTTGTACAGGTTTTCAAGCACGCGCCACAGGCGGCGTCCATCGGCGCGGATCATCAGCGGTTCCCGCGGGGCATTGACGATGAGCTGCAGATGTCTGGCATCCAGTTTTTCTTCAAATTCGCCGTTGGTCTGAAATGCCATCTGGACGAGGTCAATGTCGGTAAATTCAAGCTTCACATTGCCGGAGCTTGCCTTGGATGCCTCGACGAGGTCTTCAATCAGTGTTTTGAGACGCTGTGATTTCTGGTCGAGCACATCGAGATAGGCGTTGATCCGCGCATCTTCAATATGTTCCCGTTTCATTAGGTTTACATAATTTATAATCGAGGTCAGCGGCGTTTTGATGTCGTGTGAGACGTTGGTAATCAGGTTGGTTTTGAGGCGTTCGCTCTTCATTTTCTCCTGAAGGGCGGTTTCAAGACCGGAACTGATGTTGTTGAGTCCCTCTGCCAGCGTGAGCTCCGGTCCGTCAAAATCATCGAGGTTAAGCTGGTAGCTGGTTTCTCCGGTGGATAGCTGCTGGACGGCGTCGCGGATGGATTCCTGTTCGATTGCCTGCCGGAACAGTATGTAAAAGATCCACAGGTTAAACAGCAGAAATACCAGCACAGTCAGACCTGTCAGCAGGTAAACAACGTATAAACTTGCATACACGCGGTCCCAGAAATACCAGGCAAGGCTGATAAGCGCTGTGTTGATTGCAAGATAGAGAACAAATCCGATGCCGAGACGGCTGCGGAAGTTCTGGCGTGTTTTGAGGATCGCCATTTTTTTCTGGAACCGGCAGATCAGGCTGGAGGTCCACAGGGTACCGGCGCGGTAGCGGCGCAGGAGGCTGAAAAAGAGCAGCAGTCCGCCCAGATACAGGACCAGCGCCTGCAGGCTGTGATCGGAGAAGTACCAATACTGCGATGGAATGACCAGATGCAGGATGCGGACAAGAATCAGGTCGCTCACAACCAGGGCGATCGCGGTCATGGCGGCAAAAAAGACGATGCCGGTTTCGGTGCCGCTCTTGTCGAAGCCGTGCAGTGTCACGTCGAAGCTGCGGTAACTCTGGTAGCCGGACACCCGGAACAGAAACAGGAAGCTCAAAAGCAGTCCGATCGTTGCGAAGATCGTCAGTGCAAATCCGGTCAGATACAGGTGCTGCCGGTGCAGGTATGCGGTATGCGCCCGTGCGTAAAGGTCAGTGACTGGATAATTTGTATCGATTCCGACCAGCAGATAATAGTCGCTGCCGGTGTACGGGTTATTGGATGCCAGTGCGGAAATGCTGCTGAGCGGGATCGCTTTCATGTTGGTATCGTAGAAAACGGAATTGCCCGGCAGATACGCGTAGCGCCCGTATTCCTTGACATTTTCCAGCGTCAGGGAATCGGTGTTTGTAAACTGGGTTGTTTCGTTCTGATCCGAATCCGGCTCCGTGTACTGGATTTTAAAATGCAGGTTGGACGGATTGGCGACGAAACGGTTATACACTGTGTAATAACGATGCAGTGTGTCCATGATCTCGACCGCTGCGTCCTCCAATGTGCTGCGCTTCCGGCTGGCAGAACGGTAGCTGTAGATCCGCTGCGGCTCCTGAACCGACCATTCGACGTAGCCTTCGCGGCTCTTGACGCCGTCTTTCGGTTCGGAAAGCTTCTGGCAGTTAAAGTCGTCGTCGAGCTGGTACCCCATGGATTCCAGATAGGAAATCAGGGAGGACAGGGAGAAATTTTCGGTCTCGCTTGGTCCAAAGGTCATTTTGAGCATCCGGCGCGAGAGGTCAATCGAGCTGTCGGCGCCGAAGACGTCCTGATAGTCCATATATAGGAAGATATCGTTCAGATCGCTATTAAATTGTGTGTTAAATTCCGCGGTGTCCTCATAAGGAACCGAGCCAATGCCGGTCAGCCCCAGACCGAAATTTCCGTGAATATACATGAGGCAGATACCAGTCAGCCCCAGAATCAGGAAAAACAGATGCGCGAGGCTGGCGATCCATTTCTGGATCTGCATCGGAATATGTGAGAGTTTTGTCATAAATTTTGCAACTCCTAACTTCTGTTAGATGGATGATTCACATTTTTACTGCTTCTCAATTTTATATCCAACACCCCAGACAACCTTCAGATAGCGCGGCTCTCTCGGGTTAATTTCGATCTTTTCGCGGATATGGCGGATATGAACCGCAACTGTATTGTCCGCGCCGATCGCCTCCTCATTCCAGATCGCCTCATAGATCTGGTCGATGGAGAAGACTTTTCCGGCGTTTTTAACGAGCAGAAGCAGGATGTTGTACTCGATCGGTGTCAGCTTGATGAGTTCGCCGTCCACGGTTACTTCCTTATTTTCATCGTTGATCTGCAGGCCGCCGCATTTGAATACGTGGTTGCCCATCTGATTGTTCATATTTCCCAGCTGCGTGTAGCGGCGGAGCTGCGATTTCACGCGGGCGACCAGTTCCAGCGGGTTGAATGGCTTCGTGATATAATCATCCGCCCCGATATTTAAGCCCAGAATCTTGTCCGCATCCTCAGACTTCGCGGAAAGAATAATGATCGGGATGCTGCTGGTCTCACGCACCTTCAGCGTCGTCCGGATTCCATCTAACCCCGGCATCATAACGTCCAGAATCATCAAATTCACGGTGTGCGTTTTCAAAAGCTCCAGCGCCTCTGCGCCGTCATACGCCTTGATAACCTCAAATCCCTCACCGGTTAAGTATATGTCAATCGCTTCTACGATCTGTTTATCATCGTCACATACAAGAATACTCTGCATAGCAACTCCTCCTTTTAATAGGGTAATATGTAGATAATATAGTATACAAATTTCTGTATAGATACAATAAAGATACCTATGTCCTATAATTATACAACGAAAAAGAAAACCATGGAATCTTATTTTTGCGTATTTCAGGAGAAGATTGGGGGCGGCTCTTCTCCGTCCGGGTTGCGTCTTCTCACCAGAATCCTGCCGTTCATTTACAAGTTACCCTTGACAAACCCCACATTCTCCGCTACACTCTAAATTAATTTGAATATCAAACCATTTGAAATTAAAACTATCTTTTATAGAAGAAGCGGAGTTAAACGAGAAAATGACAGCTAGAATCATTGGAATTGGCGCGTATGCGCCGGAGCAGGTTGTGACGAATCAGGATTTGACGAAATTTCTTGATACAAATGATGCCTGGATCCGGGAACGGACGGGTATTGGAGCCAGACATGTCTCGACGAGCGAGGGAACCTCGGCGTTGGCGACAGAGGCGGCGAAGCGCGCGATCGCGGACGCGGGCATTTCTCCGGAGGAGATTGAGATCGTGATCGTGGCGACTTCTTCCCCGGATCGGGCGTTCCCGAGTGCGGCGGCGGATGTACAGGGAGCCATCGGGGCGAAACATGCGGTGGCGTTTGACATCACGGCGGCATGTTCCGGATTTATTTACGCCTTACATATTGTGCAGGGATTTATTCAGGCGGGCATCTACAAGACAGCGCTGATCATCGGTGCGGAGACACTGAGCAAGGTGTTAGACTGGACGGACCGCAGTTCCTGCATCCTGTTTGGCGATGGAGCGGGCGCGGCGGTTGTCCGGGCGGACGAGACGGGTGTGGTGAAGACGCTGGTCGGCAGCGACGGAACGAAGAACGACGTTCTGTACTGCCAGGCAAGAAGTCTTGAAAACTGCCTGACGGGAGGCAAGCCGGAGCTTGGTTTTATGCAGATGGACGGTCAGGAAGTGTTCAAGTTTGCGGTTAAGAAGGTACCGGAGATTGTGAATGCGATTCTGGAAGAGACCGGAACGGACCGCGAGGCGGTACAGCATTATCTGCTGCATCAGGCGAATATCCGGATTCTGGAAGCGGCGTCGCGCCGTCTGAAGGTTCCGATGGACAAGATTCCGGTCAATATCGAGCGCTACGGCAATACGTCGGCGGCTTCGATTCCGATTCTCCTGGATGAAATGCACCGGGACGGACGCTTAAAACGCGGCGATACGCTGGTGATGGCAGGTTTTGGCGCGGGTCTTACCTGGGGCGCGGCATTGATGACCTGGTAGGTGCCTGGAGAGGCAAAAAAATATATAGCAAAACTAATGTACATTATTCCATTTTTTGATAAAATATAAGAACAGTGATTGCATTTTTGCGGTCACAAAAAGAAAATTCATTTAAAAAGGAGATTGAAACGATGTTAGAGAAAATGAAAGAAATTATTGCAGAGCAGCTGAGCGTAGACGCAGATTCCATTACCGAGGCTTCCTCTTTCAAGGATGATCTGGGTGCTGATTCTCTGGATCTGTTTGAGCTGGTTATGGCTCTGGAGGACGAGTACTCCGTAGAGATCCCGGCTGAGGATCTGCAGAACCTGGCAACTGTAGGCGATGTTATGAACTACTTAAAAGAAAAAGGTGTAGAGGCATAATGAAAACAAAGATCACAGAAATGTTGGGGATTGAATACCCGATTATTCAGGGCGGCATGGCATGGGTGGCAGAACATCATCTGGCAGCAGCCGTTTCTGAAGCTGGCGGTCTGGGCTTAATTGGCGGCGCCAATGCACCAGGTGAGGTTGTCCGCGAGGAGATCCGCAAGGCGAGAGAGCTGACAAAGAAGCCGTTTGGTGTCAATGTCATGCTGATGAGCCCGTATGCGGATGACGTGGCAAAGGTAGTTGTGGAAGAAGGCATCAAGGTCGTAACGACCGGCGCCGGTATTCCAGGCAAATACATGGGCATGTGGAAGGAAGCTGGCATTAAGGTAATTCCGGTTGTCGCTTCGGTTGCACAGGCACGTCTGATGGAGAAGAGCGGCGCAGATGCAGTCGTTGCAGAAGGTATGGAGTCCGGCGGACACATTGGCGAGGCGACGACGATGACGCTCGTTCCGCAGGTGGTTGATGCGGTTTCGATTCCGGTGATTGCAGCTGGAGGTATCGCAGATGGACGCGGCATTGCGGCGGCATTTATGCTGGGCGCAGAGGCGGTCCAGATGGGAACCCGCTTCGTCGTATCGAAGGAATCTATCGTAAGCCAGGCTTACAAGGACAGAGTCATCAAGGCGAAAGACATTGATTCGACCGTAACCGGTATGAGTCACGGACATCCGATCCGCTGTCTTAGAAATAAGATGACGAGAGAGTATCTGAAGCTGGAAAAAGAGGGACGCCCGTTCGAGGAACTGGAGTATTTAACCCTTGGAACGCTTCGGAAGGCAGTCATGGAAGGTGACGTGGACAACGGAACCGTGATGGCTGGACAGATTGCAGGTATGGTGAAGGAAGAGCAGACCTGTAAGGAAATGATTGAAGAAATGATGGCCCAGGCGGAGGCGCTTTTGGGCAGAAAGTAGAGAGTGAGTGTAACGCTATGAGCAAAATTGCATTTATTTTTCCGGGTCAGGGCGCACAGACCACTGGCATGGGACAGGATTTTTATCAGGAAACGGAAACGGGACGCGAGATGTTTGAGAAAGCAAGCGAGATCCTTGGGTTTTCAATGACCGATCTTTGCTTTGATCCGGCGCAGACGGACCGTCTGAATATCACGGAGTATACGCAGCCGGCGATGGTAACCGCCAGCCTTGCGATGATGCGTGTATTCATGGAACGTACCGGAATCCGCCCGGATGTGGCTGCGGGCCTGAGCCTGGGAGAGTATCCTGCAATGGCGGCTGCAGGCGTTATGTCTGATGAAGATGCCATCCGTACCGTGCGGCAGAGAGGTATCCTGATGCAGGGCGAAGTCCCGGTTGGTCAGGGCGCCATGTCTGCCGTACTGGCGATGGATGCAGAGAAGATCGAAGAGGTGATCGCGCCGATCGAGGGCGTGCAGATTGCCAACTATAACTGCCCGGGACAGATTGTTATCTCTGGTAAGACAGAGGCGGTTGCCGAGGCAGGAGAGAAATTGAAGGAAGCGGGCGCAAAACGCGTTCTTCCGTTAAAGGTAAGCGGACCGTTCCATTCCAAGATGTTAGTGGGAGCTGGCGAGAAGCTTGGAAAGGTACTCGATACCGTTGAGATTCATACACCGGAGATTCCGTATATTGCGAATGTGACGGCAGATTATGTGACCGATGAAGCCGATGTAAAGCCGCTTCTGATGAAGCAGGTTTCTTCCTCCGTCCGCTGGGAGCAGACGATCCGGAAGATGTTAGCAGACGGTGTGGACACATTTATTGAGATCGGACCGGGTAAGACCCTGACTGGTTTCATGCGTAAAATCGACAAAAACGCGAAGGCGTTCAATATAGAGAAACTGGAAGATATCGACAAAGTAAAGGAGGCGCTTGGATGTTAAATGGGAAAGTAGCAGTTGTGACAGGTGCCAGCCGTGGCATTGGCCGTCAGATCGCTATTTCGATGGCGAAAGAGGGCGCTGTGGTGATCGTCAATTATAATGGCTCTGCGGCAAAAGCAGAGGATGTCGTAAAGGAAATTACCGAGGCGGGCGGACAGGCGGAAGCCGTTCAGTGCAATGTTTCGGATTACAGCGCGGCGGAGGTGTTCTTAAAGGACATTATCAGCCGCTATAAGAGAATTGATATTTTAGTCAACAACGCGGGCATTACCCGTGACAATCTTCTGATGAAGATGAGTGAGGAAGAGTTTGACGCCGTCATCGATACGAACTTAAAGGGCGCATTTAACTGCATTAAGCACGTATCCCGCCAGATGTTAAAGCAGAAGAGCGGACGCATCATCAATATTTCCTCTGTTTCCGGCGTGATGGGAAATGCGGGACAGGCAAATTACTGTGCGTCCAAGGCGGGCGTGATCGGACTGACCAAATCCGTGGCAAGGGAGATTGGAAGCCGTGGTATCACGGTCAACGCGATTGCACCGGGATTTATTGATACGGAAATGACCGCCGTTCTTCCGGACGATGTGAAGAAGGCGATGGGCGAGCAGATTCCGTTAAAACGTTTCGGTACGACCGAGGATGTAGCGCAGGCAGCCGTATTTCTGGCTTCTGACCGCGCAGCCTACATCACAGGACAGGTTCTGTGCGTGGACGGCGGAATGGCGATGTAGGGAAAAGGTGCTTTACAGATAGGCACTTTTGGAACCGAAAGTGGCGTACGATAATGTAGTGGCAGCAGATTTTGCCGATTTGGAATGCGAAGTGCGCATCCCGCCCGGAGGGCTTTTTCATTCATAGGACGTAATTTCCTATGAATGAAAAAAGCATGGCATCCCTCTGGACAACCATGCTTTTGGGTTATTGGTTCACACCTGTAGTGCAACTTCCAACAATTACAGTTCTTCGATTTTTTCTTTTGTTTCTTTCTCTGCTGTCTCGGCAAACCCGAGCACGACCTTAAACAGATCTCCGTCCACATACAGACGGAATGTACCACCCATAAGATCCATCAGGCTGTTTGCGATAGAAAGTCCGAGTCCGCTTCCTTCCGTATTTCTGGATGCATCGCCCCGCACAAAACGTTCCATCAGTTCATCACTGCTGATATTGAGCGGGTATTTTGACGTATTGCGGAAGGTGATAGACACCTGTGCCTCTTTTACTTCAAGATTGATGTAGACACGCGTCCCACTCTGGGCATATTTGCAGATATTATTCATCAGATTATCGATCACACGCCAGAAATGTCTGCTGTCCGCCATGATATAGACCGGCGTCTCCGGCTTCTCGATCACAAGATCAAGTCCTACCGCTTTTGTCTTTTCCTCAAATTCCCCGACCGTCTGCGTCATGAATATCCCGGCTTCTAACCGCTCTAAATGTACCGGAAGATTTCCGGTTGATGCTTTGGACGCCTCGATCAGGTCTTCGATCAGCTTTTTCAAGCGGCTCGACTGACGCTCTAACACCTCTAAATACTCCTGCGCTGTCTCGTTGTGCAGTTCTTCTTTTTCCAGCAGATCCACATAGTTGATGATCGATGTCAGTGGAGTCTTAATGTCATGGGACACGTTCGTGATCAGTTCTGTCTTGAAACGTTCACTCTTCATCCGCTCTTCGATCGCATGTGTCATGCCGTCGCTGATATGGTTGATCCGTTCTCCCTGTTCCTTAAATATACCGGTCATACGCTTTGTACTGATCTGATAGCCCGGCTCACCGCCTGCAATTTTTTCCGTTCCGTTCTTTAACTGGTTTAACTGCACACAGTACCACAGGACCAGCGGATATAAAACCAGTTTTTCTAACAGCCAGAGTAAAAGGGCTATGTCTGAATTAAAAAACATCAATACCCCTATGCCCTCAAAAAATGCAAGTACCAGCATGACCAGGATCACTTTCCAGAGAAACCCGATATTTTCCCAGATCATCCGGGCGAACTGTCCGATTTTACGGAAAAGCTGGTAACACAGGGTATGTCTCCACCATTTTCCCAATTTTACCCGCACGGAAAAACTTAATAAAAACAGTAACAACAGCCATCCCATGCAAAGGGTTGCAACTGCAGTAACAAATAAGATAAACGGCAGATACGCAACATCGACATTTATCAGGAATATCGCTGCCACATAGAAAACAAATACCTCTGCCAGCACAGCCCCCACTGCAAAAACATCCAGCCACAGATGATCCCAGACAGTCGTAACGATCTCATCCGTTCCATTCCGGTGCCCCGCCGCACACATCAGAAATACAAAGGCTGCTGCTCCGATGATAAAACTTACAAACATTGTGACTAGCGCCGTGTAACGCATGCTGTATACAAAATTCAGCAGGGTATTTGCCTGTACGTACAAGTCCGTACTGTTCCAGTCTGTCCCAACATTCTGCGGCAGGATCACAACCATCTGATAAGTGGTTTTCGGTGATGTGTTCCCCATGTTTACCCAGAGTGTATAGTTGCTGTCAAGATAATAATCCTCGTGTGTTGTATACGAAACGCTGGCATCTTCTTTGTTTTTTTCAGATGAGTCCACCCGGTCGATCTCATCCATGGATATCTCCCGGACTCCGTCTAATAACACATTTCCCCAGTGATTTACATCCATGCGCGTGCCATCAAACATGTCAAACGTGACGTATTCTCCATTTGCAATATCATCCATGCCGCTGTCTGTGACATCCGTCAGTGGCTCTTCCGTTGATTCTGCTACTATATCCCCGTCCGCAGCATCGGTCAATGTCTCATCTGTAACCGTTCTTTCCGCAGAAGCAGCATCTCCTGTCCCGTCTGTGTGTTCAAACACATACATTTTTTTCTCGGTATCATAAGTAAAAGCTGCGCTTCCATATCTGCCTATGTCCGTCTCAACCTTCTGCACCGGATAATACTCATTTCCCGCCAGATAAACAAAAATACCTTTTGCCTCATCATAACAGATACGGTCCGCATAGACGCTGACCCATGAATCTTCCCCCGAATACATAAGTTCCACACCGCCGCCGGTCAGGAAATTTCCATTTGTGTATACAATCTGATCTTCGTCCGATAATTCCACACTGTTTGTATACACATCTTCCAGACTGATCTTATCCGAAAAGTTGCGTTCCGCATACGATTTTTCATCATTCAGGTCAATCCCCTCGAGACTGTCTGCTTTGATAATACCATATTTAAAATATTTGCTTTCTACAGAACCTGCCGGCTGTTCCCGCCTTACATCATCCACCGCGGACAGACCATATTCATAGGAAACATTTTCAAACCACTGCTTTCTTGTTTCATCCTTTGAATTTCTATAGATTCCTTCATCAAACATAAAGATCACGCCCACCGCACTGAACACAAAACACAGTGCACTGGCACTGAGCACAATCCATGCAATGATCTTTGCCGCCGTCGATCCTCTCCACTTTTCCACTTTTTTCACACCTGTCCTTCCATTTTATAACCACGTCCCCACACAACTTTCAAATACCGCGGTTCTGCCGGGTTATACTCCACTTTTTCCCGCAGATGCCTGATATGTACCGCCACCGTATTCTCCGTTCCGTAGGGATTATCCTGCCATACCTGTTCGTAAATCTGGTTCGGGGAAAACACCTCTCCGGGATGCTCCATCAGAAGTTTTAAAATATCGTATTCCGTGCGTGTCAGAGAAATCTTTTCGCCGTCAAGCGACACCTCTTTGCTGCGGTCGTCAAGTTCGATCCCGCCGATCGAGAGAACATCTTTTCTGATAGCTCCGCCTCCGAGCTGCATATAGCGTCTGAGCTGTGATTTGACGCGCGCCTGCACTTCAATCGGATTAAACGGTTTGGTGATATAATCGTCCGCCCCGACAGTCAGTCCTAACACTTTATCTGTATCCTCACTTTTTGCTGTCAGTAAAATAACCGGAACATTGCTCGTCTCACGGATTTTCACCATCGCTGCAATCCCATCCATCTCCGGCATCATAATATCCATCAGTACCAGATGAATATCCTGTTCCTTTAACACCTCAAGCGCCTCTTTTCCGTTATATGCCTCAAATACCTGATAACCGTCCGCCATCAGATAGATTTTTAATGCTGAAACAATGTCTTTCTCATCGTCGCACACCAGTATACTGTACATGTTTTCCCCTTTTCCACAGGTTTTCGATAGATTTTTACATAAACCTGTCTCTTTATGATCATGCTTTTATTGTAACGGAATAATTATGAATTTCCAATCAGTCAAAACATTAAGATTTGATGAAGTTGTACCTTGTATTCGGATAAAAGGAATGCTAATATAGGAAGGTAGTGCTCCCGGAAGTTTTTATTTTCCGGGAGTAAATTATGGAATTTTTTACACAAAGGTTAAACAAAGGAGGATTTATGGAAGAAAATAAAATGGGCGTCATGCCGATTGACAAACTCATTATCTCAATGTCCCTGCCGATCATGATCTCCATGCTCGTTCAGGCGCTCTATAATATTGTCGACAGTATTTTTGTTGCCATGATCAGCGAAAATGCCCTGACCGCAGTGTCTATGGCTTTCCCGATCCAGAATCTTATGATTGCTGTCGGTGTTGGAACTGCCGTCGGCGTAAATGCGCTTTTAGCCCGCTCCCTGGGAGAAAAGGATACCGAAAAAGTAAATAAGGTCGCAGAAAATGCTGTATTTTTAATTCTTGTCAGCTATCTGCTCTTTCTGATCATCGGTCTGTTTTTTGCAGAACCGTTTTTCCGCAGCCAGACAGATATTGAAGAGATCATCGTTTATGGAAAACAGTATCTGACGATCTGCTGCTGTCTTTCTTTCGGTATTTTTACGCAGCTTATGTTTGAGCGTATGCTGCAGGCAACCGGAAAAACCATTTATACCATGTATACACAGGGTGTCGGTGCGATCATCAATATCGCTCTCGATCCGGTTCTCATCTTTGGTCTGTTTGGTCTCCCGAAAATGGGCATTTCCGGTGCTGCTGCTGCAACCGTCATCGGACAGATGATTGCCGGTATTCTGGCAGTTGTTTTAAACCACACAAAAAATAAGGAAGTACAAATTGACCTGCACCATTTCCGCCCGAACAAAAATATTATCGGACAGATTTATGTGATCGGTGTTCCTTCTATTGTAATGCAGGCGATCGGTTCCGTGATGAACTACGGTATGAACCGTATCCTGATCGCGTTTTCCTCCACGGCAACCGCAGTGTTCGGCGTTTACTTTAAACTGCAGAGCTTCGTATTTATGCCGGCTTTTGGTTTAAACAACGGTGTCATCCCGGTTATGGCATACAACTACGGTGCCGGAAACAAAGAGCGTGTCACAAAAACTTTAAAACACTGTGTCGCTTATGCAGTCAGCATCATGGCAGTCGGCCTGCTTTTATTCCAGCTCTTTCCAAAGCAGCTTCTCTCCATGTTTCAGGCTTCCGACACAATGCTCTCCATCGGTGTCCCTGCGCTGCGTATCATCAGTTTAAGTTTCCTGCTTGCCGGCTTTGGAATCTCCTGCAGTAGTATTTTCCAGGCACTTGGAAAAGCAGTCTACAGTATGTGCATATCCATTGCAAGACAGTTGGTGATCCTGCTTCCGGCAGCATACCTGTTAGCACAGTCCGGCAATGTCAATCTGGTATGGTGGGCATTCCCGATCGCTGAACTGGTATCTGTGGGTGCAACTGCATTTTTCTTAATGAAGATCAACCGGAGTATCGTGAGCAGGATCGGACAGTAACATTACAAAAAAATCCCGTATGAGACTGATTTTAAAAATCATCCTCACACGGGATTTTTTACTGCTCTTTTATTTCTGGTTTGCCGGTTCCATATTGACGGAGCGGCCTTTGATCTTTGCATTTTTCATGGCTTCTAAAACTTCTTTTCCGTATTCTCTCGGCACTTCCACGAATGTGTATTTATCATACATATCAATGGCTCCGACAAGTTTACCCGGCATGCCGGATTCGCCTGCAACCGCACCTAAGATATCGCCCGGTTTCACGCGGTCTTTTTTACCGATGTTGATAAACAGACGCACCATGCCCTCTTCAGCTCCGGTATTGTCAAAATCAAAAGAGTCCTCTCTGTCATTGTCAAGATTGATCTGTCCCAACGCCTGTTTTAAGAATGCTGCTGCAATGTCCATTGCAGTATAATCAGATTCATTGATCTGCTTTTCGATGATATCGATCGTATCTTTTAAATTTTCCTCGTCGATAATTCTTCCGATTTCTTCCATGACCTTCTCAGCCTTGATCTGTGCCACATCATCCGTGGACGGGATCGGCATTGCAACGATCTTGGTCTTGCAGTAACGCATGATATCTTTTAATTTGTATACTTCTTTTCCTTTGACGAAAGTAAACGCACGTCCGGTTCTTCCGGCACGTCCGGTTCTTCCGATACGATGAACATAATATTCGTCATCCTGTGGAATATCATAATTGAATACCGCTTCCACATCATCCACATCGATACCTCTCGCTGCAACATCGGTCGCGATCAGAATCTCTGTTTTTCCGGTACGGAAACCGCGCATCACACGGTCACGCTGTGTCTGCTTCATATCTCCGTGCAGTCCCTCTGCAAAATAACCGCGTCCCTGCAGTTCCTCAGTCAGTTCGTCCACCATGCGTTTTGTGTTACAGAACACCAGAGAGAGTTTCGGATTATAATAATCAAGAAGTCTGGTCAAAACTTCGATCTTGTCTTTTCTCTTTACATCATAGTAATACTGCTCAATATTCGGAACGGTCAGCTCTTTTTTTACCACTTTGATCGTCACGGCATCGTGCTGGTATTTCTTGGTGATATCTAAGATCGGCTTTGGCATGGTCGCAGAAAATAACACCGTCTGACGTCCTTCCTCCGGGATATACTCTAAGATCGTCTCAATATCCTCACGGAATCCCATGTTTAACATCTCGTCTGCCTCATCAAGTACGATCGTGTTCACTGCCTCACAGCGGATCGTCTTTCTGCGCAGATGATCCATAACACGTCCCGGTGTACCGATAATAATCTGTGCCCCACCCTTCAATGCCTTGATCTGACGGCTGATCTCCTGTCCGCCGTACACCGGAAGGATCTTTACACCGTGCATATATTTTGCAAGTTTACGGATCTCATCCGCCACCTGGATGGCAAGCTCTCTTGTCGGTGATAAGATGATAACCTGTGTTTTTTTATTATTCGGATCTACTTTATGCAGTACCGGGATTCCAAATGATGCCGTCTTTCCGGTTCCTGTCTGTGCCTGTCCAATGACATCCACACCGGACATCACAACCGGAATTGCCTGACTCTGGATCGGTGTTGCCTCTTCAAATCCCATTTCTGCTATCGCACGCAATACCTGCGGATATAAATCTAACTGATCGAATCTAACTGTTTCCATATATTTCCTTTCTATAGAAACGTGCGCCATTGGCGCGCGTAAAACAAGGGGCTGATCAACAGCCCCCATAAGCGCAACAGTCTGAATGATAACACGGTGCCCGTACTTTTGTCAAGAAATTCCCCCGCGCAACAGTTCGCATCAACTGCGGATTTTCGGGAATTATGTACCCCAAACCTCATCTTTCGACAAAATCGTCGCCGATTTTTGGTCTGGGTGTTACTTCTTATTTAAAAGCAATCGACAATCATGTATATTATCCATTCTACTGCATCACTTTTTACTTCCGGTTTTCCGTGTGAAAAACTCGATTGCGGATTTTTGTTTCTATCTGTTATATTCTATGCCGCATTCATAAAATGTTTCCTGTTTTATTTGTCACTCACATCTGCTAAGTGTCCCAGTGCAAGATCATTTCTGGATTTTTTCTTAACCTGATAAAGCATCGCATCTGCCGCATGCAGAAAATCCCAGCTCTTTGTATCATCTTTCGGAATATCATAACAGATTCCCTGTGAGATTGTCACGATAGGCATTGCCTTAGAATATGCATGTTGGATTCCAAGATCAATGATCCGCTGCCGCAATCCCTCCGCCGCATGTCTGACCGCTTCCTCCGTCATATTCTGATAGAGAATGATAAACTCATCCCCTCCATATCTCGCACAGAATATCATATCATTCTGCATCAGCTCAAGCTGCTTTGCGATCCGCTTAATGCACTCATCCCCTGCCTGATGTCCGTAGTTATCATTATACTGCTTAAAATAATCGATATCCAGGATCTCCATGGCAAGCGGCGTCTGCTCTGATAATGCCTTCTCAAATACCTGATCCAGATAATCATTAAGGCGGAACCGGTTTGCCAGGCGCGTCAGTGCATCCGTCTCTGACTTTTCCAGAAGCCGTATATTTGCTTCTTCCATCTCGCGTCTTTTTTTGTTCGCCCGCTCTAAAGATTCCCGCACATCAAGCATATTTGCGATCATCGCCTGTTTTTCTTTTTCCATGATCTCGGACAACTCGTAATACTGCCCCGCAGCCTCTAAATATGCATCATTATCCTTATGCATACGGTAAAACTTAATTTTCAGGGAAATAATCTGCCTCTGAAGATTGACGATCTTTGACTGCCATGTCAATGGCTCTAAAATTTCCATTACCCGCAAAAAAGCATCATCATTTCCGATTTCAAGCAAAAGCTGGCTGAATTCATAAAGATCACTAAAAATATCCATGATCGGAATATCTGCATTGATCTCCTCACAGATCAACCGGATGCATTCATCACGCGCCGCCGTCTTTCCGGTTGCATGGCATACCTGTGCCTTAAAACAGCGAAAACTGAGCAGTTCAATGCCATCAATACGGCCCGCGCACTCATCCGAGACAAGCTCTGCATAATGTGCTGCACGCTCCGGCATATCGCGATACAAAAAACCGGTTCCCATTCCTATATAAACACAGGTGATCAGGCGGTAATTTTTATCATCTTTCACAAAATCCTTTACATGCTGTCCACAATTTTCAAAATATCTCTGTGCCTCTAAATATTGTCCACAGGATAAATATAAATTTCCAAGATTTATATCTATCATGGTTTCTTCCTGTTTTAACTGATATTTCGTACAGAAATTCAATCCGGTCAGATAATAGTCAAGTGCGATCGGCTCATTTCCCCGATTGATCGCCGTAATTGCCATCAGATTATATGCACGCGCCACAAGTTCCCACTGATTTGATTCATTCAGATAAGATACGCCTTTGCTGATGCAGAAAAAAAACTTTTCACTTTCATTTAACAGATAATAAGTCTCTGCGCTGTAATAGTATGCAAATCCAAGCAGCTTTGGATCATTTTTTTTCATTGCATACTGTTCAATATCATAACAAAACTTCAATGTCCGTTTTGCATCGTTTCCCCGGCTGTCGTACACTCCCTGTATCCATGCGCGGACAACTTCATCATATCCGTCGTATTCCATGTGCACTGCCTCCTCTCATTCCACAACAGACATTTCTTTTCACGTTTTCTCTCTAAAAAGAATGCCATTTTATTATAAAATAGAACTGTGTCTTATTCAAGGAAGAATGCTTTTTCTTTTATTCGAAATATGCTACCGGATCTACGGGTGTGCCATCTTTATCAAGTTCAAAATACAGATTGCTTCCCTCTACCGTGAAGTATTTCGTCGGCTCTCCAACATATCCTAATACATGTCCGGCCTCCACATAATCTCCCTTTGCAAAATTCAGCTCCTTTAACTGTCCGTAAACTGCCTCATAGCCATCACCCAGATCGACCGTAACTGTACAGCCTGTCACCTCATCATTTTCAATACTCTTAATCTGGCCTTTGGCAACTGCATAGACTTTATCATTGACCTCACCTGCAATGATCACTGCCGGATTATATTTATACTGGTCAAGCGTCGGGAAATAAACCGTGGAATCCATGCTGTAATTGATGATCACGTTTCCCTCCATCGGCCAGAGCAGCTCCTCCGAAAAATGAAGTGTCTGTGCTTTGCCTGTCGTCTGAATGCTCTGTGCTGCTTCTGTTTCTTCCGTTTCCGCTGCATTATTTTCTTCTGCAAGTTCCGCCGTTACGGCAGGATCATCCAGTTCATTCTCCATTTCATTTAAAGACTGTTTTGGAGGAACCAGTGCAGATGCCTCGGCAGACTGCTCCGAATTCTCCTCTGCTGCAATATCGTCTGCCTGTTTCTGCATTTCTTCTGCAAGCTCGGCTTCCATCTGCTCCCGTTCCTTTTCCTGTCTGCTGCTGTATATCGCAGTCGTTCCAACTGCCGCTAAAGCAATCAGCAGCCCTGCAATCACATATTGTCTGTACCCAAAAAAACCTTTCTTTTTCATTATTTCTCACCATCCATTATTTATTTTTAACCATAGTGTTGCCACATCCCGGATGGTTTATACGATTGTTTTTTTATTTCTTTCCTATAAATTTCCGGCCTGCCCGATCACTGCTCCCTTATAAAAATAAGCAAGGATCTCCCGATAGCCATATCCCTCTTTTGCAAGTTCCTCTGCTGTATTCTGGCTTAATCCAAATCCATGCCCCATGCCCCTTGCCACGATGCGCACATGATCGTCCATTTCCGTAATCGTAAAACAGGCAGATGGAAGCTCTAATGCATGGCGGAACTGCTCTCCATCGTATGTTTCCCCCGCAACTTTGATTTTTGTCACATACTCTGCCGCATCGCGGCTTACGATTTCAATCTGTGCCGGTTCTGTCAGCTCTGCATCTGGATATGCAGTCCTGCATTTTTCCAGATATTCTTCTTTTTCATAATAAAACACGGAAAGATAACCTTCCGCCGTGGTGTCCGCATGACATTCTGCCGTAACAAGATATGGCATGTCTGCATCTTCATATAACTCTGACATGCTGCGTGTCCGCCCGCTGCTGATCGCATGATATGCCGCATATATGTAAGTTCTGTTATATAAGAGTGTCTCCCCCGCCGTCGCTTCCACACAGGATTTCAGTTTCTGATAATTTTTATCAAAATTTTCTCCCCAAAGCTCCTGCTGCTGATCCGGCGGCATGCTCTCCGGTTCCTTCGTCCCCGCCTGAATGGCATCATACAGATTCGTTCTGGCGATCACACATTGTGCTTTGATCGTTTCCGCTGATTTATCAATCCCGATCTCCTGCGCCACGATCTGCAAGACCTTCATCTCAGTTTCTTCATCCTCATCCTTACTGTCTCCACTTTGTGTCTCTGCCTGTCCTGATAAGATATCTTTTTTATTTTCCTGATGCTCCCGGACTTCCCTCTCCATACCCTCTACACTGTCTATTGTGTTCAGTACTTCCTGCGCCCCTTCCTTTCCATAAATGAGGTTTTCCAGGCGCATTCGCTGCATCAGTGTTGTGATAAAAACCGGCACCAGTAATATCAGACATATTCCTTTCAGCCAGAAACCTGCACGTTTTCTTCGTCTTTTTCCCATAAAAAAATCTCCCTGTCCATTTAATATATGAAACAGAGAGACTTCTCATTCAGATTTTTTACATCACATTCATTACCAGACTAAATGCCTGCATCATTACAAACCCGATCTCTGCCATAATCAGCAGTGCATAAAGTACGGTATACACGATTGGAAACGCCATTTTGCGTTTTAAAAGATGTGCCCGCCATACATAATAACCAGGCTTTAAAAAGATTGCAAACAGGATCAGTCCAAGTATTTTATAATTCTGCTTGTTGATCTTTACAATGTCGATGACAACAAAAATAATGAATGCTGCAAGCAATGCATAATTAAGCAGAGAAAATATCACATAACTTCCACTGTACATCACATTCATATAAGTGCCATCCATAATGCTGTCATAAGTCATTGCCTGAAATACAGATGATGTCGCAACCATGCTGATGATCTCACGCAGCGGCATTACGATCAGTAACAGATAGCAGAAAATATCTGAAACCGGGCCATGCTCCTGCGGTGTCCAGTTATTCTGGCTGTACTGCGGATTGCCATAGGTCTGCTGACCTCCATTATACTGCTGATCCCCGTAAGTCTGCTGTCCATTGTTATACTGCGGATTGCCATAGGTCTGCTGTCCGTTGTTATACTGCTGATCCCCGTAAGTCTGTTGTCCATTGTTCATGTTCTGATTTTCGTCCATAATCTCCTCCTTAATTTTGCTTTATTTTTTCTGTCTGTTTCCAATAATATTGGAAAGCGCTGCAAACTGCTCTAACGTAAGTGCCTCCCCCCGGATGGTAAGCGGCTCGCCAAGTTCTGCGATACACTCCTGTATCTCTTCCTTGGAAAGATGTACCTGCGGCGCATTCGACAATCCGTTCGCCAGTGTTTTTCTTCTCTGGTTAAACGATGCCCGGATAATGTGAAACATCAGTTTTTCATCATCCACCTGCACCGGCACCTCTTCGTGTCTGGTCAGCCGGATCACTGCACTGCCGACATTCGGGCGCGGCATAAAGCAGTTTGGCGGAACATTGGCAACGATCTGGGGTTTTGCATAAAACTGCACCGCTAACGACAGTGCACCGTAATCTTTCGTTCCCGGCCCTACCTGCATGCGGTCTGCAACTTCCTTCTGCACCATGACCGTAATGCTGTCGATCGGAACATGGCTCTCAAAAAGTCCCATGATGATCGGTGTGGTAATATAATAAGGAAGATTTGCAACGACCTTGATCGGCTTTCCACCATTTCTTTCCATCGCAAGTTTTGCGATATCCAGTTTTAAAATATCCTGATTGATCACAGTCACATTAACATAGGCACTCAGTGTATCCTCTAAGATCGGGATCAGATTGGTATCGATCTCTACCGCAGTCACTTCCCTGGCATTTTCGCACAGATACTGTGTCATCGTACCGATACCCGGACCGATCTCAAGAACAAAATCATCCTTTGTCACTCCCGCAGCCTCGACGATCTTCTCAAGAACATGCGGATCGATCAGAAAGTTCTGCCCGAATTTTTTCTGAAAATTAAAATGATATTTCTGCAAAACCGCAATCGTATTCTGCGGAATCCCTAATGTAGCCATAAAACTCCTCTCAATCCTTCCGGTTACTTAACATTTCCTCAAACAGCGTATCTAAAAACTCTGTATACAACCCGTTAAATGTCTCATGAAAAGTCTGTGCCACACTTGCATCTCCCTGACCTGTCATCTGTGCCTCCTCAAAAAGTGCAAATGCCGTTTCATAAAGCTCCGGATTTTTATCATAAAATACTTCCGTCAGTCCATCCTGAAAAGCAAACTGCGCCTCCTGGGAAAGATTGTCCTTGAAATCTTCCTTGGAAATACAGCCTTTCTCCTCATAATCAGAAAGATAAATATGTCCCTCTGCAGATTTTACAAAATCGCGAAATACCGTTGCCACATCCTCGTATGTAACAGGAACATAATTCTCATTCCAGTATCTGTCAAATGTTTCCCTGTCCGGAAAGTGTGAAAAAATATCGTTATCCATGTTATTCTCCATTTCTGCGTGTGAAAATTCTTATGTTTCACACTATTCTCCATTTCTGCGTATAAAATATTGTATACAATAAACAGACTGCGCATTCCATGGGCAGACCTATCGCCATAAATATACAAACAGGATGCCATCACGGTCTGTCCGTCTCTGACACCCTGTCTTTCATTATATACAAAAATCATATATAAGGCAAAGATTTATTTTTCATCGTGGAACATTTCGATAACACTGTTCAGCCGTACAATATTCTCACGGTTATTGTCCACAAGTGTTTCATTTCCCTGGACAATTCCAGAAACCTCAAGTGTTTTCTGTGCAATATCCGTCACACCATCAGCCGCCTCGGAAACCGTCGAACTGACACCCTGCATGGCATCTGCAATCTCAACGATGGAACTTAACAGTGTATTGATCTGTCCGCTGATGGCAGACATATCATCATCAAATACGGTTGCATCTTTCGTATACTGGTCTGCAACCCCCATAAAGTCCTCATAATCTTTTAGTACTGTCTGCTCTAAGAAATCCGTACTTTCCTTTAAGCATCCTGTCATATTTGCCACAGCCTGGTTTACCTCGTCAATGATTTCATTGATACTGCCGACCGTCGTGGATGTCTGGGTTGCCAGCGTACCGATCTCTCCGGCAACGACTGCGAATCCCTTTCCTGCCTCTCCGGCTCTTGCCGCCTCGATTGAGGCATTTAATGCCAGCAGATTCGTCTGACTTGAAATTTCAAGGATTGCCTGTGTAAACTGGTTGATCTTTTCTACTGCTTTTGCCTGCTCCATGGCAGCTTCCGTTTTCTGCTGTACATTTTCGTACATCTGAACCGTTTTTTCGCTTGCAGCCTGCGTCTTTAACTTAAGCTGACCTGCGCGTTCCTTTACCTCAACAGAAGACTCCCGTCCCTCCTTTGAATACCGCTCAATATCCGTTGCGCGCTCTTTGATGTCACTGACTGTGGTGTTGACCGTCTCCATCGTCGCCGCTGTCTCTTCCATTGCTGCTGCAAGTTCCTGCGTCGTATCTGTGTTGACGCTGCTCATCTCACGCACACGTTTCGTTGTATCAGAAAGCTGTTCTGTCGTATTTTTCAGATCTGTGTATACATGACGGATATTTGCTACCATTTGACGCAGATTCTTGCGCATGTTGTGAAGTGATATCGCCATTCTTCCGGTTTCATCTTTTCTTTTATAAAGGTGCTGGTTTGCCGGATTGCTCGCAAACTCAAATTCAGCCGTCTGTTTTACGATACCGTCGATCTGGGTGATCGGCTTTGTGATTGTAAATCCGAGTACTGTACCGATAATTATGGTAAGTATCATTGCAAAAGCAGCTCCTCCGAATATCTGTTTTGCAAGCTGTCTGGATTTTTCCTGCAGTTCAGTTTTTGGTGCCGTAAGGACAAATTTCATGCCATTTTCCAATGTCTTATAATACATGACCTTATCTTTTCCCTGATAAGTATAGGAAACGGCAGTCTCCTCCGTCTGCTCATTTCCAAGCGCATCCACTACTGACTGCAGTCCGCTGTCTGCATCCGCAAGATTACTTCCAATCTCAAGATCTTTGTGATACATGACCTTACCAGATTCATTGACAAGGAAACCATAACCACTGTCAAATATACTTAAAGAATCGATCGTATCCGTAAATTCGCTGAAATCAATATCCATTCCGATGATACCAATAGACTCGCCGTCCACCTCGATTGGAATAACGTATGAGATCATATATACACCAATGTTGGAATTTAAGTATGGTTCCATCCAGGTTTCTTTTCCATTCTGTACCGGAATATAATACCATCCGACATGCTCCACATCACTCGGATCATACATGGAAAAGTCCGTTGGCGTCACACTCTCAAACTCACTGTCACTGTTATCTCTTGTTAGAAAAAGTCCGCTTGTTGGTTCCGTAAATTCAGGATTATAACGGATATACGCCGTGAGTGCTCCCTTTGTGTTCTGTGCAGACTGCATCAGGATAGGAAGCATCTGCTTTGTATAAGTATCCACATAGTCCTTACTCGTCCGGAAGGATGCTGCATGTTCCAGTTTGGCAACTGCAATGCTGTATACCATTTCCACTGACTGTGAAACATTCTGCATCATGGTATCAAGTTCATCGCTCTGACTCACACACTTAAGCTGCATTTCCTGCTGTGAATCTTCATAAGAAGTGCTGACTGAGTTTACAATACTGATCGCTCCGCAGATAAATGTAGATACCAGCGAACATAGTATTACAGTTACAATAATTTTTGTTTTTATTGATTTCATACCAATTTCCCCCTCTGTCCAGATTCCTCCTGTTGTTTCAATTTTACCATATTCGACTTTATTTTCAATAAAATATATACTGTTTCGTTATGTTTTCGTAGATTTTAAAAATTATATGCTATTTTTTTATTCATTTTATCGAACATATTTTCGTTTTTCTATTGCATGTGTTTTGATTTTGTGTTATATTGATTTTATCGAACACTCGTTCTGTTTTTAGTAATATGCGACCGATAATCCAACCCCGTTTATATGTAACTATGAAGAATATGAAAAGACCATGAGAAATGGAGATCAACATGAACATCCAGCAAAATATGTCCCTAATGGAAAAACTTTCTATACTTACCGCCGCTGCAAAATACGATGTTGCCTGTACTTCCAGCGGTGTGGACCGCCGTGGCAATGGCACCGGCATGGGGAACTCCCTCGCCTGTGGGATCTGTCACTCGTTCTCTGCGGACGGGCGCTGTATTTCTCTGCTCAAGATCCTCTTTACCAATGAATGTATTTTTAACTGCGCCTACTGCCAGAACAACTGTAACTCCGATGTAAAACGGGCTTCCTTTACCCCGGATGAAGTCTGTGAGCTGACGATAGAATTTTACCGGCGCAACTATATTGAGGGACTTTTCCTAAGTTCCGGCATCATGATCAGTCCCAATTACACGATGGATCTGATCTATCAGACCCTCTACCGGCTACGCAATGTCTACCATTTCAACGGCTATATCCATGTCAAAGCGATTCCCGGCGCAGATCCTGTCCTTGTGGAAAAAGCCGGTTTTCTTGCCGACCGTATGAGTGTCAATTTAGAACTTCCGACCGCCGACAGCTTAAAGAAACTGGCTCCCTATAAGTCCAGAACTACTATTTTAAAACCAATGCGCCAGATCCAGAACCGCATTACGGAAAATAAGGATGAACTTGCCATTTACCGCAAAGCACCGCGTTTTGTCCCCGCCGGTCAGAGCACACAGATGATCATTGGTGCCACTCCGGAACACGATTATGAAATCATGCGCGTTGCTGAGACACTTTATCAGAAGTTTGACTTAAAGAGAGTTTTTTACTCGGCTTTTGTCAATGTAAACCACGACTCAAACCTGCCGGTTCTGCCGGGTGGTCCGCCTCTTTTACGTGAGCACCGCCTCTATCAGGCAGACTGGCTGCTGCGCTATTATGATTTTAAAGTGGATGAATTACTGACCAAAGACCGCCCGGATTTCAATATCTATCTGGATCCAAAATGTGACTGGGCACTCCGTCACCTGGAGTATTTTCCGGTTGAGATCAACCGCGCCGATTATCACACCCTTTTGCGGGTTCCCGGCATCGGTGCAAAATCTGCCTCCCGCATCGTAAAGGCAAGACGTATGAATAAACTCGATTTTTCCGATCTGAAAAAGATCGGTGTCGTACTAAAACGTGCCCTGTACTTTATCACCTGTTCCGGTCGCATGATGTATCCCACAAAATTAGACGAGGATTATATCTGCCGCAGCCTGATTGCCGACCGTACCCAGATTCCACGCGAAATACGTGAGGCAGGATATCAGCAGCTCAGTTTGTTTTCCTGATGATGCTGAATGGAGATTAGTGTGAAAAATAAGATTTTTCACATGCAGGATTTGTGCTTACGCACAAACTTGAGATGCAAATGAAAACGTTGTTTTCATTGAAAAACAGCGCAAGAATGGGGATTAATATGTACACATTTATCTGCGAAGATTCTCCCAACGGAATTTTTTCCGGCATTTATGATGCGTGGGATTTTAAAGTAAATCAAAATAAAAAATATCCAGCCGGCAGCACAGCGACTGACACTTCTTCCCGCATGTACCCGCATGCCTGCTCGCACGAAGATATCCACCTTGTCTGCCATGAGCCGGACAATTATCAACTGTTTTATGAGTATATCCATGTGGAAACTTCCACAGAAAAATCAGATAAAGTCGCCCGTACCATCCAGTGCAGGCTTGGCAGTGAATTTTACGATGCCATTTTAAATGCGATCCTCTCCATTGTTCCCGCGAAAAAGAATGACTTAGACAAAGCCGACGCTATTTACCACACTCTTGTACTTGGTCTGAATACAGCCGCCGGAGCACGCGCCATCCATGATCTCTCCAATCCTTATGTCCACCGCCTGTTTACATTGTCGCGCGCTACCGCAAACGAAGCGCATCACCTGCTCGGCTTTCTTCGTTTTTCGGAACTGGAAAATGGTGTTTTATTCTCCACGATCCATCCAAAAAATAATGCCCTGCCGATATTAGCAGAGCACTTCACCGATCGTCTCCCACAGGAGAATTTTATGATATATGATGAGAACCGGCAGCTTGCCGCAGTCCATGCCGCCGGCAAGAACTTCATGCTGGTGGATGCCTCCGGCATAGATCAGGACCTTTTAAAACGTACCTCCGAAAAAGAGTCTGCGTATCGGAAACTGTGGCTGGCCTTTTTTGACCAGATTGCGATCCAGGCACGGATCAATCCAAAACTTCAGGCACAGAACATTCCGAAGCGCTTCTGGAGTGATACACCGGAACTTGCAAAAAAATAAAGCCCTGTTCCAATTGAACAGAGCATCTCTTTACTATCTTATATATATTATAACCAAACTATTCTTTTTTGTAAATAATATCCTTATTACGAAACAGCCTTTCCGCATTTTCCCTCGTCGCCTGTTCTACTTCCTCCGGCGTGATTCCTCTTAATTCTGCGATCTTTTCGATCACAAACGGGATGTATGAAGAATCGTTTCGCTCCCCACGGTGTGGCTCTGGTGCCATATATGGGCAGTCTGTCTCAAGAAGAATCCTCTCAAGTGGGATCTCCTGTACAGTTTCCTTTAGTTTTTTCGCATTTTTAAAGGTCACAACACCGCCGACACCAATATAGTATCCCATTTTTATAAATTCCTGTGCCATCTCTTTTGAATAAGAATAACAGTGGATCACTCCCGGTATTTCCTCCGCATGTACCGATTTCATGACTTCCACAGTATCCGCTGCTGCATCCCTGGAATGAATGATCACAGGAAGCGATGCTTCCCTTGCCAGTTTCATCTGCTCCGCAAACCAGTATCTCTGCTGTTTTTGTACTTCCGGCTCTTTGTCCCAGTAATAATCCAGCCCGATCTCTCCGACAGCAACGACTTTTTCTTTTTTAGTCTGCTCTCTTAACCATGCAAATGTTTCCTCATTCAGCCCACTGATATCGCTCGGATGTACTCCGACTGCTGCATAGACAAACGGATACTTCTCCGACAGTGCAAGCGTTGTTTTCGTGGATTCGATCGAGGCACCGACATTGATGATCGTTCCTACACCGCGCTCCGGCATAGATGTGATCAATGCATCTCTGTCCTCCTCAAACCGTTCATCATCATAATGTGCATGTGTTTCAAATATCATAATCTTCTTCACTCCTTTAGTCTCTCTATGATGTTGTAGCACTCCCTTCAAAATCCTGTTTTAATATATACCCTTTTACATCAAGTTCCAATGCTTTTATCATATATTTTAGATCTGTCTTTGTAATTTAACCGGAAAGTTTCAATGGCATTTTCTAACTGTTTCATGCTGTCCATCATCTTTACGACTTCGGATTTTAAATCCTCTGAATCCTCCATCTGCTGTCCAAGGAAGCGATTTACTTCCTCCGTGGATCTTACGGTATGTTCAGAAGAATCCCCAATTGCACGTATTTTATTTAATACTGCATGTCTTCTACCGTTCATCTCATCCACTTTTCCCGATATCTCATCCAGCTCCTGTATCATACTCTCCATGACGCTGCTCATGTTTCCAAATGCCTCCATGGTATATCCGGCACTCTCTACCATTTCATTGACTTTGCCGCTTGTCTCCATGACACATTCCCCGGACTGCAGAACTTCATTTTTCATTTCCGCTACGGTCATGATCAGGAATCTCATTCTTGTAATGGTATGAAATAATGCCTCGGAAAGTTTTCCAAACTCTCCACCCTTTTTCCGTTTCTCTTTTTCCTGTACCGTAAGATCTCCGTTTGCCACACGATCAAGTCTTCCGATACTTTTTCTGATATTGCGCGTAATGCATGCCGTGATCACGGTTGCAATAAGCATGGCTGCAATGCATGCCGCAACGATCATAGCGATCGTGATATCCCGGATATCTTTCGTTCCTGCGGTAATGTACTCAATCGGCACCATCACAACAATTTTTCCACCTGTCACGGAACTCTCTGCACTCATATAATAATAACGTCTGCCATCCACTTTTACATAACTGCTGCTTTCTGCTGTATCTATCAGACCACTGTCAACCGGATTATTTACGCTGATCATCCTGCCATCTGCAGTCATATCTATGGCTGTAAGCGCTGATTTTTCATAGTTCTGGGTAAGTCCCTCATAAGATTTCTGATACGAAACAACACCTATTATGATAATAAAAATAATGGGTACTAAAAATCCCGTTATTAACTGCAGTCGGATCGAGCTGTGCGGTACAACGATTTTTATCTGATGCAGTTTTCTTTTTTTCGACATAAAAAACCTCCCATCTTTTTATCTTTATCATAAAAGGACGAAAGGTTTTATAAAATGTCTTATTTTTTAATTGAGTATCGTTTTTTTATTAAATGGAAATATTAATATTCTCTACCGGACTCTGTCCTGCTGCAGGTGCAGTTTGCGCCGAAGCACCTGTATAAGCAGCGGATGTGCCCTGCGACAATGTACCGGTATCACCGCTCATTGTCTGATCTGTCTCTAGCTCTGCATCCTGCTGCGCCTGCATCTTAATCTGTGCCTCCGTCAGCTGTAAATTTGTGGATTCGGCAGACAGACTCACGATCACACCGGAATCCGGCGATATATCAGACGTATTGCGGTTTTCCATCTGGTCTTTGATGTATTTCATATCCGCTTCACTGATCTTGCTTTGCTCCTGACGTCTGTGACTGTTGCGCTTCTGCCGTATCTCGATCCTTTTTGCCTTTTCTTTCTGTACGTTCTGGATCTCTTCGATTGCAATTTTTTCCTTTAACTCGCGTTCTTTATTTGCTGCACGGCGCTTGATCTCACCTTTCTTCTGCGTCACCTCAGACTTGTTTTCGCTTTTATATTTTCTATTTTCTATCTCTTCCTGTTTCAAATGACGCACTTTAAGCTGCGCACACTCTACCATCCGTCTTGCATGTGCAACTGCTGCAGATATTTCCTTGCTGTCGTATTCTCCCGTTGCGGCATACCGCTGCAAAGTGGCAAGCCTGCTTTTTGCCTTCGTCAGCGCATTTGCTGCCCCCTGCGGTTTCTTTGCACGCAAAAGCTGATTGGAAACTTCCTTATAGTTATAATTCAGTTTTTTCTTTGTGCCGCTGCTTTTGCTCTTTCCACAGACGTACTCAATACGCGCACGCGAATCCTTATTTGCATTTTTAATAGTCAATGTTCCAGCCATTGCCACTGCCCCCGTGGTGCTCCCGGCACTGTTCACCGAAACTCCCATAACTCATATTCCTCCCTGACGTCATGACAGGGATCACATAATATTTTTTACCCGCTTTGCGCGTGCCTGTCATGAAAAATGAATCCATTCATATATCTTTAACATCGGCAAAACTGCACAAAATAATTACCTTCAATTTACATGATATGACACATCCAGAGCGTTTCCGCAATGTTAACCATACAAAACAATCCCAATATTACTGCAGACATATTTAAGACCAGTACCGGCACTTCTTTTCTGATCTGCCCGCGCATCTGTCTGATACAGAAAAGACAGACCGCCATCAGAATAAAATACAGGTAAATATACGGCCGGTCCGCCGATGCATAGATCGTCGGCGAAAAACCCATGACAATACCGGATGCAAGCCCGACACCAAGTATGGCAATCGTATAGAAATACGTTTCCAGCTTTTCTTTCATCAGGCAAAACAGTGCATAGGACATTCCTGCCACCGTCACGATCAAAAATATCACCGGGAACCAGTTCGCAGGATCTTTAAAATTCCATTCCGCTGTCTGCTTTGGTATGATAAATATTTTTTCATACCACGGATGCCCGGTGCGGATCAGTGCATATCCAAGGATACAAAATACCGGAACAGATGACAGCAGCGTTTTTATCAAATTTTTTGTTTTCAGTCCGACCAATACGGCAAGCACGGCCGAGACGATCAGGAAAATACTGTTGACCTGCGCAACAAAAATGCGTTCTATATTTGCAGCCCCCATATATATTTTTTCCAAAACGGAAAAGTATGCAAATTCCGGCATACGTCCTTCCACTTCCTGCATACTGCGAATGCCGTTTCCCGGGCAGCGCAGAATCGTAAAAAGCGAGATCACATCAATGACTGCATATCCGTAGATCCACAGACTTCCAGACTTCTTTCTGCGCCAGCTATAAACCATGGCAAGAAACAGCAGCACCAGCAAAATTGCAGCAACCTGCTCCTGACTGCTGCAAAAAATGCAGGAAACCACACCGCCTGCACCTTCATACCAGTGTACATGTCCTTTCTGTGCCAGTTTCTGTAAAAGCAGGGCAATGTATAATAACCCAAGAAGCGGCCACAGATAATTGACCGTTGTCGCGATCCAGCCTGCTGACACCATATCAGAAAATGGATAAAGCAGCATAAATGCACAGACAAGCCATTTACCTGCCGTTTTATTTATGTTACATTCCATATCCAGATATTTTTCCGGATTCAAGAATAATAAGCGGTATAATAATACAGGAATCAATGTAAAAACAATAATATCCAGTATCTTCCACAGCCATGGAACCTGTACCAACGGGATAAGTACAAATTCGATTGCCATTCTTGAAGACCATGTCGCATAGCGGTGTGCTAAGATTTCCCAGATACTTCTTCCATCCATCAGAGTCTGAAAATAGACAACATCATCCCCCGCAGAAATTTTAATGACCAGATGCCAGATGAGCGCCGTCACAAACACCACCACAAATGGAATATTTTGCCTGAATACCTTTTGTATTTTTTCTTTCACTCTTTTGTTCCCCGATGTACTAGCAGATCTCAGCTCCGCTCGGCATTGCTTTTTCCGGTGTCATCAGTGCAAGATTACCCTCTGCATCTTCTGCACATAAGAGCATTCCCTCAGATAAAACTCCGGCAAGTTTTGCAGGTTTTAAGTTCACAAGTACCATTACTTTTTTGCCGACCATCTCTTCCGGTGTATAGTATTTGCGGATACCGGAAACGATCTGTTTTACCTGACTTCCGATTTTTACCTGGGAACATAATAATTTCTTTGACTTCGGCACTGCTTCACAGGAAATGATCTCTCCGACCTGGAACTGCATTTTCATAAAATCATCATATTCGATCTCCGGTTTTGCCTCGATATCGATTGCTTCGCCTGATTCCTCTGTAGTCTCCGGCAGCCCGCCAAGCGCCTTCTGCTCTGCCTCAAACTCTGCTTTCTGTGCTTCACGGATCGCATCGATCTTTGGCATGATCTCTTTTGCATCCAGACGTGCAAAAAGGATCTCCGGTTTGTCTGTCACTTTATTTCCATTCTCATAAAGTCCGAATTTGTCCAGATCATCATATTCACGCATACCTGCATTCAGCTGCGCTAAGATACGGTCTGCTGTCTCCGGTAAGAAGCTCTTTAACAGACATGCTCCGATCGTGATGGACTCTACCAGATTATAAAGTACTTCTGCCAGCCGGTCTTTTGCTGCCTCGTCCTTTGCAAGTACCCACGGTGCAGTCTCATCAATGTATTTGTTGCAGCGGCGGAATAAGTTAAATACCTCTGTGATTGCATCTGCAACACGCAGATTTTTCATCTTCTCTGCAACTTTATCTCTCGCAGATGTCACAACTGCCTTTAAGTCTGCATCAACTTCCTCTGTCACACCTGTGCTCTTTACCACACCGTCAAAATATTTATTGCTCATGGAAATGGTACGGTTTACAAGGTTTCCAAGGATATTAGCAAGGTCAGAGTTGTAACGCTCGATGACAAGATCCCAGGTAATGATTCCGTCATTTTCAAACGGCATCTCGTGTAATACAAAGTAACGTGTTGCATCCACGCCGAATAAATCAGCCATATCATCTGCGTAGATCACGTTTCCTTTAGACTTGCTCATCTTCTCGCCGCCCTGTAAAAGCCACGGATGACCAAACACCTGTTTTGGCAGCGGCAGATCCAGTGCCATCAAAAAGATCGGCCAGTAGATCGTATGGAAACGGATGATGTCTTTTCCGATCAGATGTAAGTCTGCAGGCCAGTTCTTGTTGAACAGATCACTGGAATTGCCGTCTGCATCGTATCCAATCTTGGTGATATAGTTGGTCAGAGCGTCCAGCCACACATAAACGACATGTTTCGGATCGAAATCTACCGGAATGCCCCAGGAAAATGATGTTCTGGAAACGCACAGATCCTGTAATCCCGGAAGTAAGAAGTTGTTCATCATCTCATTTTTTCTGGAAACCGGCTGGATAAATTCCGGATGCTCATTGATGTAGTTGATGAGTTTGTCAGCATATTTGCTCATTTTAAAGAAATATGCCTCCTCTTTTGCCGGCTGGACCTCACGTCCGCAGTCCGGGCATTTTCCATCCACAAGCTGTGACTCTGTCCAGAAAGATTCACACGGAGTACAGTAAAGTCCCTCGTAGGAACCTTTGTAGATGTCACCTTTATCGTATAATTTTTTGAAGATCTTTTTTACCTGTTTCTCATGGTCTTCATCGGTTGTACGGACAAAATTATCATAGGAAGTGTTCATCAGATCCCAGATGCGTTTTACCTCTCCGGCTACATTGTCCACATACTCTTTCGGAGTGATCCCGGCCTTCTCGGCCTTCTCCTGGATCTTCTGACCATGTTCGTCCGTTCCGGTCTGGAAGTAAACATCATAACCTTCCTGACGGCGGAATCTTGCGATCGCATCTGCAAGTACGATCTCGTAGGTATTTCCAATGTGCGGCTTGCCGGATGTGTAGGCAATCGCTGTTGTCATATAAAATTTTCCTTTGCTGCTCATGTGTATTTCCTTCTTTCTTAATGATTTGCTTGTTGATACTGTGGGTTATTTCATCTTATAAATAAAAAAAATCCCGTCCTCTAAAAAGAAGACGAGATGTTATCCCGTGGTACCACTCCCATTTACCGGCACAAAATGCCAGCCTCATTTCGATATCTCACGGACTGCCCGGATACATACTGTACCGATGCTCATCTGCTGTAATATCTCCCGCTGTAACAGGCGGACCTGTCGGGACTTATCTGTTATTTTCTAAAACAGTTCAGTCCTGCCACTCCAAAGCCATCTTCCATCTATGTCCGCCCGTTTCCTCTCAGCCTTATTCCGGTTTGGTATTTCAGTTTCTGTGACACAGGTTTTCTTATAAAAATACCTGACTCACATCACCTTTCCCGGAAAGATAGAAACTTCTCTGTAAAGTTCCAACAGATGTACTCTCTTTTTCATGGTGTTTTATTTCTTACGATTATTTTCAATCTAGCATGGAATGTGTAAAAAGTCAAGCGGCTGATCCACTCTACTTTTTTTGCTTGCCATTCGAGAAGCAATCACTGCAAATTAATATATTTTTCTCCATTCCTTTCATCATCAAAATATGCTACACTAAAAACAGTTTAGTTCCTGTCTGTCTGACAGGAGTATTTGCGCAGCGTGCGCAGGAATGGAGAGTTTATGAAAACAAAATCTTATGTAACAACCTTATTGAAGTTTGCACTGGCTTTTACTTTTGCATTTATTCTGCTTATTTTGGCAAATGTAAATGTCGAAGCAAAGACTGCAACTGTCACAAATTTAAAAGAAACAGATATTGAGCCTTACGAAAATCCAGATATTACCATTACCTGGGATGCGGTTTCGTCAGGTGACCAGACCATCTATTATCGTCTTGAAACAAGCGAGGACAAAATCACCTGGAAGGATGAAGGTTCCTATTACGAACCGACTGCGAAAATACATGCTCCGTCCGGCAAATCTGTTTTTTATGCGCGTGTCTGCGCCTACACAGCTCCTTACGACTATGCCTATATGGACGATAAAAGTCTCTGTGATATTGGAAACTGGTCTGACACCTTAAAAGTTGTTGCACGGATCAGCGATAAAACATCAAAAATTACAGGAACCAAAGCAACCGCTGCATCCCTGTCCTTTAAATGGGCAGCCGTTTCCGGTGCATCCGGATATAAAGTTGTATATTATCCAAGTGGTCTTTCCGATCTTTCCAAGGAACTTACCACAAGTACAAATTCCTGTACGATTAAAAACTTAAAAGAAGATGGCTCTTATGCAATCTGCGTTTATGCCTTAAACAGCAATTCTGACTTTACGGCTGTTTCTAATACTTACACAGAAACCTACGCCACAACACTTCCAAAGAAAATACGTGATTTTAAAGTGACAACTGCTTATCCCGGAGATGCCAGCTTTGAATGGAAAGGCATTAATGGTGCTAAAGCATTTCAGTTGCAGATAACAAAAGTTTCTGATTCCAAAAAATTTAAAAAACCGATTGTAAACGAAACAAAATTTTACAGTTACCTTGGAACATATACCAATTCAAAAAAAATCAAAGCAGGCACTTTTTATTCAGCAAGAGTCCGTTCCTATGTCACACTTGCAGGCACTAAGCAAAAAGTTTACAGTCCATGGAGTACCGTCATTACTTTTGGCACCTCGCCTAAAAAGATTACTGCAAAACAGTCCGGCTCAGGAATAAAGATCAACTGGTCAAAAGTTTCCGGTGCTTCCGCATATGAAATATACGTTTCCACAAGCTACGATACGAAAACTTTTACGAAAGTAGACACCGTTAAAAGTAAAAACACCAGCTACACCCTGAAAAAATTTAAAAAGAAGAAGTTGAAAAAAAATACCATGTATTACATCAGTGTCAAGCCGGTCTGCAAAGTCGGAAAGAAAAATTGTTCCACAACCGTTTATGTATCCAATCCTACATCAGTATTTTATAGCAAATAAAAAACTGACCATAAAATGATTGCAAAAACATCCGGGGCGAAACGGATACTCAAAGATATCTGTTTTGCCCCGGATGTTTAAAATTTATTCACACCGCATGTAATCTATAACTTACTCCACATTTTTCGTTGCGATCACATCCACACCTGTCCCTGCAACATCTTTCACAAGCACATCCCCGATGTGCACCGGGGCAGCAACCTCAATATTTTTCAATGCTTTGACACAGTCAAATATTTTTCCTTTCGGAATATCCTCTTTCGTCTTTACAGAAACCATCGCTTCGCTTCCGCCGGTGATCCTTACTGTAGAGGTAACGATTCTGGTTGGATTTGTCACTTCCTTCCTCGCATAGATATCACCGCGCTTACAGGTATTCCCTGTAACACTGACAACTTCACCGTTCTCCATTTTTACAGTCAGCGGGCAGCCCATCGGACAGCCGATACAGATTAAATTCTTCTCTTCCATGATATACCTCCATTTTTGCGCTGCTTTTCAATGAAAACAACGTTTTCATTTGCATCTCAAGTTTGCGCGTAAGCATTTTATTCCCGCTCGATTTTCACTGTGATCGTCTTTAAATCCGGGTACTGCAAAAGCTGTTCTTTTGTCAGCTTGATCTCTTCCATCTCCCCCGGTGCCACGACCGGACGTTTTCTGTGAATGACTCTCTCATCATCAAAATAAGCGCTGACGTAACAGTTCTTGTATACACCGCCCACACGGAAACGGACTGTGATCTGCTCATCCATATTAGCAACATTGATGGTTCCCGGCACCGTATACCGGACACCCTCGATCGGATTTAAAACAATGTCGTTATCTCTTGCTGCCTTCACGCCATCTGCTTTCACATAAGCTGCCGCATTTTTTCCGGCTGTCTTTGCTTCCTCGGACACGAAATCCACCAGATCATGCACATGCAGCACATTTCCACAGGCAAATACACCCGGAATATTTGTCTCAAGGCTCTCATTGACCTTCGGTCCGGAAGTAACCGGGTTCATGTCGACACCCATGCCTTTGGAAATCTCATTTTCCGGGATCAGTCCTACCGAAAGCAACAGCGTATCGCAGCTATATTCTTCTTCGGTCCCCGGAATCGGTTTTCCTTTACTGTCAACCTCAGCTAACGTGATTCCTTCTACACGCTCTTTTCCCTTAATGTCCACAACCGTGTGGCTTAACTTTAACGGGATTCCATAATCATCCAGACACTGCACAATATTACGTTTCAGACCGCCGGAATATGGCATTAATTCTGCCACGACCTTAACCTTTGCACCCTCAAGTGTCATTCGTCTTGCCATGATCAGTCCGATATCACCGGAACCTAAAATGACGACTTCACGTCCCGGCATAAAGCCTTCGATGTTTACCAGACGCTGTGCCGTTCCTGCGGAGTAAATTCCCGCCGGGCGGTATCCCGGAATATTTAACGCGCCTCTCGGTCTCTCGCGGCATCCCATAGCAAGAATGACTGCTTTTGCCTGGATCTCAAACAGGCCATCCTCACGGTTCATCGCCGTAACGACTTTCTCATGGCTGATATCCATGACCATAGTATTTAATTTATATTCAATGCCCAGATCTTTTACCTGTGAAATAAATCTGCCCGCATACTCAGGTCCTGTCAGTTCTTCCTTAAATGTATGCAGTCCAAATCCATTGTGGATACACTGGTTTAAAATTCCGCCTAATTCTTTGTCTCTCTCTAAAATTAATATGTCATCGATTCCGTTATTTTTTGCAGAAACAGCAGCCGCAAGCCCTGCCGGTCCACCTCCGATGATTACGATATCATATGTTTTCATGCTCTGGCTCCTCCTTCTTACAGACTGTCCTTGTTGGTTCCGACAATAATCTTTGAATTTCCGCCTGATTTTGTGATCTCAGACTGGTTCACACCGCGCTCTCTCGCTAAAATTTCCATGGTTCTCGGTGAACAGAAACCCGCCTGGCAGCGTCCCATTCCGGCTCTCGTCCGGCGTTTGACACCATCTAACGATTTTGCACCGAGCGGACGTCTGATGGCATCGATGATTTCTCCCTCTGTGATCATCTCACAGCGGCAGATAATGTTTCCATACTCCGGTTTTTCCTTAATTAA
>OIWK01000646.1_pt1 | contig 37002 bp, 49 predicted proteins | sample 1587401 | NCBI WGS metagenome assembly OIWK01 (sample SAMEA3888911, study PRJEB22519) | human gut metagenome | biome: human gut; feature: human-associated habitat; material: faeces | place: Denmark | collected 2009 | reverse complement strand
TTATATTTTCAAACTTTTTCATAAAAAATACTTGAATTTTATATAGTTAGCTCCTAATTTTTGTTTAAATTTTTGAGCACGAGCTAATTCTCGCTGGTTGTTCGTAACTTGAGCTTTTGCAAGCTCACGGCCATCAATTTCTAGCGGTACATAGATCGTGTACTCGACTTGTGCCTCATAATTAAAGGCATCATTTAATTCTGCATCAAAAGCACTTAATTCCATATCTAGTCCTTCACACGCGAGTCTAGGAATATCTACTAAGTTTTCAGCCACATCCCACACTTTGTTAGACATAGCCTCAATACCATTCGCTAAACCCTGACCAAACCATAAACCATTTTGATATTGCACGCGCGATGGAGATCCAATCTTAGCCTTAGCCTGGATTGCAGCATCTGCAGCTGCTGCTAGTGCTGCGGCTGCTGCTTGGACTGCTCCGGTAGCGGCACGAAGACCATTAGCCAATCCCATACCAATCATCAATCCACAACTATATGCTCTGCCAGTTCCAGCGGACATTACGCTATAGATTGAAGACATGATACTAGAAGCTGTACTGATCGCAGCGCTACCACCACTCGCTAGGGCTCCGGTAAATGCCGACATAGCGCTTGAAGCAATGCCTGGCAATATACTTAGACCGCTTTGCACAGCTGATACGATGCTAGCACATCCTGCCGACATGGTTGATGCTGCCATTGCTGCACCAGTTGCGATAGCTCCAGAGAAACCTGCCATAGCTGCAAAAGCTGCGGGTCCTACCATAGCCAAAGACGCACATACTATTAAGGCCGCCGCTGCTATCGATGTTAATCCCGCGGTTGCGGACATTGCACTTGTTGATATTCCGGCCAATCCAGTCATGACTGTCATTGCGCAAGTGCTTAGCGTCATCATGCCGGTAGTAGCCATAACGATCATGGAGCTTACCATGCTTAGGCTAGTAGATAGCATGGTGGTCGCTGTACTAGCAGTAGTGACTGCTGTACTCAAAAGTGACATACTCGCACTCATTGCAGTGATTTGTGCATTGACTACAGCGCATCCGGCTACCATTACAAGCATTCCTGTGCTCATAGCTAAGGACTGTGCGTTAAATGCCGTCATAGCTGCAGTTAGTGTTATAAATGCTGCAGGTAAGCTAGATAGTTGCCCGCTGATAGTTGTGCATGCGGTTCCGATGCTTGCCATAGCGGTTGCTGCTGTTGGCGCGCTGGTACCAATCGAAGACATAGCTGTGCTTAAATCTTGCATTCCTTCTCCAGCTGTTGCTAGCCCAGATGCACTCTTGCCGATTGCCGCGCAGCCTGCAGCGACTGCGGTAAGGCTTGCTGCCATATCCTTAAAATCGGTATTTGTAATCTTAACAATGCCACTCGCTAATTTATCAAAGCCTTTTCCTGCATTAAGAGCAGCAACACCGATAGAGTCAATAACTCCCGCGACGCCCTCCAGCACACCTTTTATAGCGTTACCGACGGATGTAATAACAGTTGCGATGCCATTAAATGCTGAACTTACGATGCCAGCCACTCCGGTAAGTACAGAGCTTACAACATCTGCGATTCCTGTAAAGGTTGATGTGACAACATCTGCGATTCCAGTGCAGCAGGCTGTAATAAAGCTGGCAATGCTTGTAAATGTCGAGCTTATTACATTCGCTAGTCCGTTAAGGATATCTGGTATCGTTTGGAACATAGTTACCATCGAATTGATAGACGCCAAAATGACAGGCGTTACCGCTACGATCACATCGCAAAGACCATTGAACGTAGTTTCTAGCACGCCCCCTAAGGCGCCAAGGATTGCCACACATCCATCAGCTTGAGATGCTACTAGTGCAATCGAGGCGCCCATCATAAGTGCCGCCGCACCGATAGCTAACCATGTAGTTGGCGGTACCATCGCCAAAGCTGCGCCTAAACCAGTTAAGGCAGTACTCAAGCCTTGACCGATGCCTTGCGCAACAGTCGATACTGCCGTACCTAACCCCTGCACTGCTGTACTTAGACCTTTACCGATTCCTTGAGCAGCAGTACTAATACCTTTTCCAGCAGATTCAAGAACCTTTGGCACACCACTGAGTGCACTCTTGATTCCTTTTCCGATTCCTTGAGCAGCAGTACTAATACCTTTGCCCGCAGACTCTACGGCTTTAGATACGCCTTCGAGCGCTGTTTTAAGTCCTGTACCGATACCTTTAGCCGCTGTGCTGATACTTGTACCTAATTGCTTGATAACTGTCCCAAGACCTGTAAATACCGTTTTTAGAACGTTACTTACACCACTGAATACAGCTTTGATATTGTTGGCTAAGCCATTAAAAACTGTCTTACCAACGTTTGAGATCCCATCAAAAATGGTTTGCAGATTTTTAGCCAATCCGTCAAAAATAGTTTTGATGTTATCGGCCGCTGTGCTTGCGCTTTTCTGTGTTTCTTTAAAAGTCGGTGCTTCTGTGCTCGTGTCAGAGTCAGCCTTGCTTCCTTTGATACCTTTTCTAAGGTTTTTTAGGTCTTCATAAGTATTTTTGACTTTCTTCAGAGAATCACTGACCCCCTTAATCTGAGATGCTACACTTTTCCCAATTTTAAAGGCTGCAAAGGCAAGTGCTAAATCTTTGACGGCTTTAGCCATAGTTTGCACAGTCTTTGGTTTAAGACCAGCGATAAACTTAGCGACATTACTAATCGTTAACTCGATTTGCCCTACAAGCTGTCCGAAGGTATTTCCCAAGCTGGCAAAAACATCGGACTTTGCTAAGCTGTGCATCACGTTGGTAATGGCGTCTTTAAGATTGTTAAACATGTCTATACCATTTTGGATGACTCGAGTCTCTAGGAAAGCATTTAGAAAGCTTTTAACCATATCCTTGGCGTCCAAAGCTCTTCCACCGAGCCAGTCCATTGCTTGAGACACCTTTTGTAAGACTTCAGGCTTAAAATTCCAAGTAAGGCCATCATCTTTACTTTCCATAATGGCATTTCTAAAGTCATAGATCTTGCTTTTAACCTTTTCCAGGTTGTCGACAATTCCATCCATGGCTTTTGATTTCATCATGTTATTCATCGCAGACATAAATCCCATTTCAAGGTTTTCAACAGCGCTTTTAATGTTTGTCATAGAGGTTTTTACACCTTTAGACGCTTCTAATGCAGTATCTGCAAATCCACCCGTCTCTGTATCACATTCGATCATTGCATTGTTAAAATCGTCAAAGGATATAGCTCCGTTTTGAAGTGCATCATATAAGTCATTTGCACTTCCACTCGCAATACCTAATTTCTTCGCAACTTTAGTTAAAGCTGGTGCCATCGTTTCCTGCAACGTTCTCCACGATTGAAGGTCTACAGTTCCTTTAGCGAGCATCTGTGAATACTGTTGTAACCCACGTGAAGCATCTGCAGAACTAGAACCACTTGCCAAGAATGCGTGATTCAGCGCAATCGTTGTATTTGTAGCCTTATCTATATTGCCACTAACAGATGCCAATGATTTAGCAGTTGTAACAACATCCGCAAGAGACGTAGGCAAACCCTGTACCGATTTGTTCAATTTCGCGACACTTGCCTGAGACTGCTCTGTTGCAAAACCCAGAGAGTTCATAACCCTAGGATAGGACTGCAATGTGTCAAATCGGTTGATAGCACCACTCAAAGACGACGATAAAAGGTCGGCAACACCAGTTACCGCTTTTGACCCCAGATTGCCGACCAGAACACCTTTAGCGATGCTTCCACATTTCTTAGAAAAACTTTCCGCAGAACCTAATGCCTTTGAGAAAGTCGATGACATGTTTTTGTCCACGGCTGATAAGACCGCTTGGACTGTATACGATTCTGCCATAATTAATCCTTTCCGTGATTGGCTTTCGCAACTACAAACCTAGATAGATCAGCGTACTGGTCTTCTTTTTTCTCTTCTCCGAGGACTTCTTTCAAGGATTTGTCATAGTCAAAGAACTGTTTGAAATTGCGATAGACCGGTTTCATCTTTTTACCGCTTTTTCTTGTCGCTTTGGCCATCATGGTCTTGTAAGCTAGCTCGTGGAGCAGATATTGTTGATCTGTCTGTTTAAGCCGCACACCTTTCATGAGTAGTCGATACTCGCGAGGAGTTAGATCATCAACTTCTTTAAAATTTTTAAAATCTAGATATCTAAAACAGTTGAGCGCTACGCTTTCGTATAGCTCATCTGTTGATACTATTTTTTGTTTTTTGCTGTCTTTTTCAGTTCTACTTCCTGCATCTTTTTGTATTCTTGCGCTACTTGCGCTAGGGCTTTCTTGCAAACATTCGCACTCAATAAAAAATCAATCACCTCTTTAAACACTGCATCAATGTCGGCCTCTTCTTCCAGCCATTCTTCTAGATCTTCTTTGGTTAAGCGTGGAGTTTGATTCATATTCATATCGAGTAAACACTTAACTAAAAAATCGATATCCCCATCAATGATGTTTGCAACTAACCAGGGTAGCCCGATTTCTTTTTTCTTATCAAAGCCATCAACGGGCGCAGTGACTTCCTTGTTGACTTTATGCAAGAATGCAAATCCAGCTTTAAACGTATAGCTAGTATTTTTGATTTCAATTTCTAAATTATTCATGATTTTCCTCCTAGTTTTCTAGACTAAAAAGGCGCCAAATCAGCGCCGTTGTGTCTTATTCAGTTTCTTTTACTACGTCTTTAAAGACGTAAGACGCAATTTCTTTTTGATCATCAGAGACTGTTGCATAACCGCTAGCTCCGTTACCATTTGCGCCATAAGTGATTTCTACTTCTGCTGCGTCTTCTGCGTTGACAGTAATGTCTAATTCAGTGATGTAACCTTGGTAGTATTTTGCTTTGTATTTATTAGCATCTACTCCTGTACCTGGTTCATCCAAGTTGACTTCCCAGCACTCGATTAATTGATTACTTAACATTGCTTCTTCCAATTTATCGATCAGCTTGTCACCTTTGGCAAGGACTGATGTAGTTGTGATTTCGATTTCAGCAACCGAAGGCGTACGAATCGAGCCACTCTTAGTTGCTGTAGAGTCAGCGTCTTTTTGGATATCGCGTTCACCTTCAGTCTGGAATGCTACTACAGTTGCATCTTCTTTAGCAGAGTCGCCTGCAACTCTGAATAAATATATGATTCGTTTACCTTGAATAGCTTCCAACTTGTTCTCAGCAAACTTTTGTAAATCAAAGATATTCATTACTTTGTTCCTCCTGTGATTCTAAATTCGATTTCCAGGATACCGTGTAGTAATGGTGTACTTGTACTGGTATCTGGAAGGATGCGCTGGTCTATACTTGCGATAGTCAGCGCGTAGTTTTTTGTACGGTCTAAGCTTCTAGCCACTTGCTTGATATCATTCAAGATAGATGATACGGTTCCACGCTTTCTTGCGTTATCATGCCAAACATGAATAGTTTGGTAGATGGATCCAAGAATCATAGTTTTGTTGCCATAGTCATCTACCAGTTGGCTGTCTGCTAGATAAACAAAAGGATACGCTGTGCCTTCTGGTGGTAAGAACGTATCATACACACCGATACTCGTATCCTCGAAATGTTTTTTTAGTGCTACAAGCATAGCACTGAATACTTCTTGTTGTGAGTCCATAAGCACCTACTTTACTAGCTTTTCCAAGTCGGAGTGAAACTTCGCTTTTTGACTGTTAAAAGCGGGTCTAACAAACGGCTGTGCCGCCATCTTACGAGTCCCCATTTCAACATAGCCGCTATAGTAAGTCGTAGGCCCTTCGGAGTAGGTCAGGCCCCCATCTTCGGAATGCCCTATAATGGACTGCTTAGTAGCACCTGTAGAGTATCCACGAGTAAATACCGCGCCTCTTACAGTCTTGTTCTGCATCTCTACCCCGTTTTGCTTGACGATAGTCCTCACTGCGTCCAAGCCTTGACACTTCTTAAGCTTTGCCGTCAGCTTTTCCATTCCTATAAGTTGTATCGAGGCCATCATTGCACCTCTGAAAGAATAAACGTTTCTTTTGTTTTTAGCTTTCTATCGAGATCCGCGCGATATCGTTTATTCCCAATCCGAATATAGTCATAAGCAAAGTCATAGTGATTCTGGATATGGACGGTCAGTGAGCCTTGTTTTAGCTGGCCATATACAAGCATCATAGTCTTTGCCTGGGTATCCATGACAGATGCGTAAACCTCGTCTTCGGTCAGCGCGTCGTTGTCATAGTCTCCAGTATCCGGATTGTAATCACCACGAACGATACGCTGGAAGTAGATAGGTGTGTCATATCTCATAGAAATCTCAACCTTCCTACTTTCTTATCTTGGTTTGCAAAACGCCATGATTCAATGTCATCCTCGTAAGGTTCAAAATCATTATTATTAAATGACATACTTTCACCCTCGACGGTATGAGTTGAAATACCTTCAGAACCAATCTTATTAAAGCGTGCAACGCTTACTTCTGTGATGATGTACTCTAATTCGTTTGGAACCTCTTCAACGCCTAGAAGTGTTTTAAGGCGGTCATCTGTAAGAGATACGATCATATTCAACAAGTCGTCTTTGCCTTCTAAGTCTCCTAAAAGCTTTTTAACATTTTCGAGTACCGCCATAAATCAGCGCTCTCTACTTCTTTTCTCCAGTAGACACATCAGCTGTAGCTGGTTTGATAGAGCCGACAATTACGCCATCAGCAAATTCTGGGAAGAATTTAACGCCTGAGAAAGCTAGTGTGTCGATTGTAGCCGTATCAGCGCCAACAGTATGGGTCATACCAACTAAGCCCGATGCATCTGCTGATAAATTGAATGAATTAGCAACGTCTCCAGCGTTAGCTGGTACATAAGCCCCGTTCAAGTTTTCTTTAGCAGTACCAATTACTTTACCTTTAGTTAAGTTAGGAGCAACTACGACAGTTCCTAATCCTAAGAAGTTTTCGATATAAGTCATACCGAAGGCTGTTTGTGTCGTAACAGTGGCTGTTCCTAAATAATCAGCTACGTCATCGCTTGATACGAAGTAGATTGGCGTTGCATCCATATCTGCATAGTATTTCTTGATAGCACCCCAAGTAGCAGACAATGTAGATTGCAAATTAGTTCCTTCTGCTTTACCAGTTCCGGCAGAAATCACATCATAGAAGCTTTTCTTAATATCTGCTTGGATACCACTCAATAATTTAGCATCTGTTTGGTTGATGGCTAGAGCTTGACCAGAACGTTGAATAGCCTCTGCCGTTGTACTCTTACGGAATTTGTTCAAAGTCAATTCAATAGTTTGTGCGATTTTTTGTTGGATTTTAGTCAAAGGAATGACTTCGCCTTCAGCAACTTGGCCGGGCGTATTTACTTTTGTACATTTGTAGATTTTGATTGTTGATCCAGCATTCATCGGAATCAATTCTGTGATTCCTAGCAAGCTTTGTAATTCATTGATGTTCGTAGCCAAACGGGATGAAAAATCAATCGAAATAGCGGGTTCTAAATCAGCCGTGGTTGTTGTGTTTTGTGCGGCTGCAAACATTTGTAAATTAAATAAGTTTTTCATTTTCAGATTTTCTCCTTTTTTTATCGAAACAAGTCTAGGTGCTCTTGAATCAACTTTTGACGTTCGATAGAATTTGTGACCTTCATAATGTCTTCTTTGGTGATGCCTTTGCCGGCTTTGCTTGTTTTAGGTGCGTTTCCTTTTAGCTTTTCAGCAACGGCTTCTTCCACAGCTTTATCAAATTCTTTCGCAAAGGATTCAACAGCAGCTTTAGTGGCATCTGCATCTTCACTAATCAAGTTGGAAACAAGTGCATCACTGACATGGATGCCTTTATCCGATAGGATGGATCGTGCCGTTCTACCCATAGCGCTTAGGGCGCTGTCCTTCTTCATTTTCTCGAGTTCTTTTTCAAGTTCAGCAAGTCGATGGTCCTTCTTTTCTTGTTCGGTCATGTTAGCCAAGCGCTCGGCCTCAGCTTTTTTCTGAGATTCTTTTTCTGCTTTCTTGGTGATCTCTGCCATCTTTCTTGAGATGATTTTATCTAGATCTGCGTCCGTGTACTTTGGAACTTCTCCAGATGAATCGCCTTTTTGCTCTTTAACATCCGTGTTTGATTTTGTGTCATCACCAGAGTCATCGGATTGCCCGGTTTCGCTTTCATATGCGAAGAGTTGCAAGTCAAATAAGTAATTCAATTCGTTAGATAGTTGTTTCATTTTTCTTTTCTCCTTTATAGTCAGATAGACATCCGTAAAGTTTAAGGACTTTCACGCCTGGTCACCCCGTACCTTTTAATGTCTTGCACGCCTGGACATATAAAAAGCAACACTCGTGTAGCTAAGCGTTGCTGATTATCTTATTAAATTTTTTGAATATCATAAGTTAGTAGCATCGATTCTTATATTTTCAGGATAGGCTTCAGATACAGCCTTACAGCCAATCAAGAAGTTAGTGATAAGTGTATCTGCGGTATCATCACAATCTTCTATGCAGCATATAACATCATCTATTCTATTTTCTTCAAAAGAATCTGCATTGGAAATCCGACCAATAGAAAGTCGCAATGTCTGATACAAAGTCGATATAGCACTGCATACGATATCTTGGCCTTTTTGTGCATAATTGGCATGACCTTGTATTTCAATTATGCAGTCTTTTTCAGCTTGTTTGATTTTAATTTTTATCATAAACTACAGCGTCCTTTTTCTTTCTTAAAAGGAAATGTTCTCTCAGATAAAAAGCTAGAAGTGACCTTAATCTCAGGAACCCACCCTTCTTTTGGATCTAACTCCATTTCTATCTTTAACTTGTCCAACAAATCATATTGATCCACGATATCCTCCGCATGGTCAATAATACTTTGAGCTGCTTCTTTTAAATATTTCTTGATTTCCTTAGAACTGCCTTTTCCTTCTGAAAAATAATAGTCCATTTTTTCTACTCCTTTGCATAATAAAAGGCCACTCGTTTGAGTGACCATAAATATGTCATATTTTTTCTATAGAATAACACCCAACAAAGAAGATAGCACGACGTTAAAAGAATCTTTTACAAATTCAGATGCTTTTTTCATGCCACTGTTTTCTTCCAAAAAGATAACACCTTCATAGGTAATCTTGAATGGCGGATCATTTTCTATATAAAGTTTAACATCCTTATACTTGTTCTCATATACCTTGAATCCTTTGATGTAGCCATGGGTTACTAATGTGTAAATAATTTCCAACCAATAGTTTTTAGGAATATCAAAGAGTTTGGAATTATATGAAAAGTCTTCTAGCCTTGCTTCTTTACCAAGTTTCATGCATTCATATAAATACTTTAAAATCTTGTACATCAATACCTGCATATCGTTACTAGCCATTTTTATTACCATATCTTTCTTTATCTAGTTTTCATTCTCTTCAAGATCTTCTGGAATATCAGGCAAATCCGCAAATGACTGATCCGGTGATAATCCTAGCCACAATTTCAATTGTCTTTCTTGTTCTTCTTCAGACCCATCTAACACGTTAGTATTTAGCTTTTCATCCATTCTATCAGTCCTTTCTTAGATGCTTCTTTTAGAGTTTGACTAACTACTTTATCATAGTCAATTTCACCTTTATTAGAAGTATATTTTTTTATATTTCGTTGTACTAGGATTTTAAATTTACCCTTATCAAAGTTTGCCTTATCTAGTAATTCTATATTACCATTATTTTTTACAATAGTTAATAGCTGAACGTCCTCATTCTCATGGAAAAAAAGCAAGTCATTTATAGAATAACTATTATTTCTTGGATGATTGTGCGCTACATAAGTCTTAGGTGAAATACTTACACTTGAAAAGATCAATTTATCATCAGAACCATATTTTATTTCTTTTGGCTTAAAGTCAGGAGTCATTTTATACCCTACTTCATTTGATTGGTTGTGAACTCTAGATTCTTCCAATAGTCGCTTGTGAATCGCTTGTAATTTTTTAGCCTCTTTTTCAGTAAGTCTAGTAAGCTTCATAAGTGGGACCCTGTTTATAGCAGATTCGGTTATTACTGTGATTGGTCCTTTTTTATTTTCATGCAAAGCCTGTTTTTCTTTCCACTCGTCAAACCTTAAATTGTGTTCTCCGTCTGCTAGGCCATCTAGCCACTGCTCATACACTTTTCTATCTGAATAAGGTGCTGTTGCACAATGACAGTTTGGATGTAATGGTGGAGCGTTCTCACCGAATTCCATGTCTTTGACTTTGAATATCTTTCCATCCAGCGCCTTGCATGCTGGGCAGCAGTCTCTTAAGCCACAAGCTATATATTCATACTTTTCTATGTCTTCAGCTTTGTAGGATTCCGCTTGAACCTGTATTCTAGCTCTTGTCAGCTCTGTTCTCAATAATCTTTCGGCCTGGTATCTTGAAACATCAAACTGCTTTCTGAGCTGCGGTACAAGGTCTCTAGCGTTCTTTCCTTGGATGATACCAGCAGTGATAATGTTGACCAGGTTGTTACGTAGCACGCCTTGATTAGCCCATACACGTTCTGAATATGTTGCATTTCTGAAGGAAGAATCTATGATTGCCCTTGCACTTTGTGCGTTGTTTAGAACGGATGGACCTAAGATACTAACATTACGTTCTAATTCTTCCATTACCGCATCGTTTAGTTGATCACCGTAATACGTTTCTAGATCATTAGTACCATTGACTAGTTCAGCACCAATGTTTGCCTTTAGAAGCTCCAATCGATTGACTTTCATCGTCAAGTTATAGAGCCGCATTTCTTCATTGGCTTTGTCTGAGAAGTCTTTTTCTTTAACATACTTCTTCGCTTTTCGTTTATACTCTTCAATTTCTATCTGTTTGACTCGTTTTTTAGCTTCTGCCATCGAGATTCCTTCTTTAGCGGCATAGCGGCTAAAAAAGGACTCAATCTCTTTAGTAATCGAGTCCAGCATATTTTGATAGATTTCTTGTATCTCTTCTTCTTGTTCCTTTTCAGTCTTTTTCTTCCGGTTCTTCCATTCACGCTCACGATCACGCCAGTATTGACTACTCATCCTCAGTTTCCTTTGAATCCGCAACCACGTAGTCGCCTAACAAGTTACTTCTTTTGTACTGGTTGTCTTCTTCTTGCTCAATCTGTTTCATCTCATCTTTAACATTGGAAATGTTGGACAATACAGATAGTTGCGTTTCCTTTGAGACGATGCCGCTAAGTTGTGCAGCAGTCTGAGCTTCTTCTTGTAGGTTAGCTGGAAAGTTCTGCGTGAAGACATAATCAACTTTTACCCAGTCATCTGCATTCATTTTATTGATTGGGTTAGAGAAGATTAGCTTATAGCGTCGATTCATACCAGAAGTAAACTTACGCTCTTTAGTCTTAGCCAAGTTGCTCATGCATAGCAGCTTGTACTTTAAAGCGATACCGCTACTAGCTCCAAAGTTCTCATCCGAGATGTTGGCAACCATGGAAATCTGGAATATCAAGCGTTCCAATCTTTCAATCAAGTTCTCTTGTGTAGTATCAGCATTTGGCTTATCCATAAATTCAACGACAACCTTTTCCGCATCGTCACCGCTTAAATTGATGATTCGATTGTCTCGGATGCATTGTAGTTCTTCCGTTGTCATCAGAGTTCCTAGAATCTTTAAGTAAGCATCTGCAAAGTAATCAACATCGTTCGCTTTTTCGGATAAAGCCTTATTGTAGGCATTGATTAAGCTGTATACAGATTCAAAGATTGATAATCGCTCTTCGTTCTCAATAAATTCACTAGCTGGAACATCACAGAAACTATGTTCTACTTCATTCTCAAAGTGTAAATTGCCTCTGTCGTTGAAATACAAGATACTCGTTCTAGAACGAACCTCGCCACGTGTAATGTTATCTGAATCAAGATAGTAATTAATAAAATATCTTGGTAATTGTCGATTCGTATCATCATAGACCATAAATCCTTCTGTTGGGTTCATGTAGGTAACCCCGATTTGTCCAGTATCTGAATCATTGTAGTAGACTTCATAGCCTTTACCGTAAATAGAGCAAATCTTAGACAACTCTGCATTATTATCATCTTGGTCGTTATATTTGTTCAAGAAATTCAGATACTCATCAATATCTGAATCCGCGGACTTTACTTTTATTGGGATCCCAATAAAAAAGCCGTTCATCGTATCAACAATGTACTTTGCAAAGTTGATAGCTAAACGGTTGTCTGGTTTATAGTCTGGTTTTTTAGGTCTTGTCCAAATCGGATAGGCACCGATATAGGCATCCTTTAATTTCTTGTACCTCAAGTCAGTCAATTTTCTATGCAGTCCAAGCATTTCATTTAGAACGCTGACTGTCAGCTCTTCATTGTCCGACATCGTAATCACCTGGTCGGGGATGATATAATTGTCGTTACTTATATTAATTTTTAGCTGTCTGCCCATTTTACAATCCTCCTTTAAATAAGTGGACTTTGACCTGTCCTAAGGTGTACTTTTCAACCGCATATCGCATCGCATCCATCAAGTGGTTGAAGTCATCAATAGGCTTGTTGATCTGTGCTCCAAACTTATCTTTAGCCCAGGCATAGTTCTGAATCTCTGTTCTGAAATTCACGCATCTTGGATGGATAAGAATCTTATAGTTCTGTATAAACTGAATTCCATGATTAATGGAGTCTTTACCTTTTAAAGCTTTACGGGCCCTTAAGCCATAGCCTTTTAGCTCATCGATAGACTTAGGTTCTGCGCTATCACAGGTTATCTTTTCTTTGCCGTAACCAGCACTTACGATAGCGTCATAGATCATACGATTGGACATTCCCTTTTTATAGATTTCATCCCACACATAAAGATTTTTGTTTTCTGTATCGATAAAGCCTATAAAAAAAGCGGTAGGGTCATTCGTATATCCGAAGTCGAGGCCACACACTGTATCGCAATTAAGAACTTGATTCAGTGAAAAATCATACTCGTATTCCACGTTCTCATAGACTAGGCCTTCCACAACGCCCCAATGACCCAGTCCTGCAACCTGATATCGTCTAGGATTGTTTTTTTTCATCCTTTCAAATAGATCCAGGTCAGATTTATCTAACCATTCATTGCATTTGTAATTGGTCGTCAATGCTAATATATCTGGATCGTCTTTTGCATCGAAAAAGCGTGACTTTAGCCAATGCCTATCATTCCAAGGGTTGAAAGTTATTACCCATTGCTTCCACAAGTTCAATGGTATCTCGCCTCGAATTGATTCGTCGATGACATCAAAGTCTGATTCATCCATCACTTCATATGCTTCCTCAAGCCATGCCCAACACAGATAGCCATATTCAACAGTGATGGATGTGACCTTCAAGGGATCATCTAATCCTCTGAATAGTATCTTCTGCCCGGTTGGCAAGTAAGTTGCTTCCAATGGACTTAGCTTGAAATCCCATTTATCAGCCACTTCCAATCGTTGTGTTGCCCACTTGAGGTCAGTCCAACACGAATCCTTTAAAGTCCTATACGTTTTACGGATGACAAGTAGATTAGATTTATCGTACTTCATCAGGTTGTAGATAAAACGTAGCGCCGTTGTCTTCGATTTCTTCGAGGCACGTGAACCTTTAACGACTAAGTACCGAACTCGAGATTTCCAAAAACTTGCATACCCTTTGCCTACGATATCAGGGAGATACATTTCCTTCTTCTTAATCGTCTAAATCATCCTCTCCGGTAAACACTGGCACGGTAGCACTCAAGTCCACTTTATCCGTAAACATCGCAAACGATTTACCGATGAGCTCAGATGCTTTGATACGATCGCGCATGGATACCTCGATCTCCTCTTTGACCTGGTGCCCATCACTGTCATAGCGAAGTACAGTCTCTTTTTCCTGGCCTCTCATGACCCGTGACCAGAACTCTCTAACTTCCTTGGCATCGGCGGTCTTCTCATTGTCGATTTGCTTCAGCTTTTCATCAATAGCTTGTTTTATCCTAGGTTTTCTAAGGTTTTCAAGACCAATAGCACTGGCTGTTTTCTTGGAGTATCCAGCACGAATCGCAGCTTGTGTCGCATTAAGATCAATCAAATATTCCTGAATGAATCGTTCTTGTTTAAGCGTCAACTTCATTGCCTTCACTCCTTTCCGATTTTTCAAGATGATTAGGCACGTAAAAAGGCGGTATGCCTGATGCATCCGCCTCGTGTGCTTATTTGTTAAAGCTCGACAAAGTTGACTATGACCGTCGGGATTGTACTTTACAACGCATCTTCTGTCGAACTTTGTACACTACCATAATACCACTTAAAAGTGGTTTACTGTGTCAACTCTTTCAGTTTTAGTAGAATCTACTAGGGTTCTTCCGGGCCATTCTTGTCTCTGTTATTGTAGATAAAAGCTCCTGCTAGCATTGCAAGAGCCGAAGCCAAAGAAACAAGTCCAGTAATTCCTTTACCATTAAGAATTAACACGATGCCACCAATCAAGGCTGTCATAACGATAATAAACGCAAACAACTGCCCTCTTCGTGAATCTTTCTGCGTATATTCAATAGCTTTACTTTCCATATCGTGTCTGTGCTCGGCCTCTTTCTCGGCCATTGCAATAATCCGATCAGCAGCCCCTGGTACAATATCATTATAAGCCTTAAGATGTGAAGGTATGGGAAGAGGCCCATTATATTCGATATGTTCAACGCGCATCTTATGCTTTGGTTCCATCTGTTGGTCTTTGTTTTCAGTCGTGACCTGTAATGTTTCATTTTTATCTTGCTGCTTTAGATTTTTTGTCTCTTCTTGAATACTCATTCATCGATTTCCTTATGGTATTTCCCACTTTTTCCCAGTCTGAACCAAGTGCTTTAGTATCTTTTTCATACCCGTTAGGATTGTAACGATATCCGGAATCCGTCCCAAAAAGATTCACAATACTTGAGGCGCCGTTAAAAAAAGAAGCATTAAATATAGTTTTTTTCCTCATCATTGCTACCTCCCATTTTGCTACAAAAAGCAGGTTCCATTCATATTATCTCGTTAATTGTTGAATTTTGCAAAGCCTTTTTTAATTTCTGACGTCTATAACAACATATTGATCTCTTTCCGCAAGTGCTTATACATACCATACTTGCTATAGCCGTACTTATAGCCCACATCGTCTGCGCGCTTTCGGTAGATGTACAGATCCCACAGGATATTTTGATCTGCCAACGGCAATAGCTCCGTCCACCGCAGATCAAGCAGCCGCTTGCGGAAGTGTTCAAGCTCTGCCTCCTTACTGGATATGATCTCATACAAAGCCAGTGGACTGTGATACTGCGGTTGGTAGTGCGGCATTGGCAGAGGGCTCCGTATCTGCTCCGGCATGAGGTCAGGACCGGATCGGGCCAGTCCCGTCTTCTGGTGATTGAGAACTTCAAGTTCTTCATTGATCTCGATCAGACGGTGGCAGCAGTATCGCACCGTTTTTAGTTCTGATATTAATTCGTCGTAAGTCATTTGTTACCTCCTTAAAGCTTCGATCAAGGCTTTTTGTGTTATGTTCTTGTATTCTAGTGCATCCAGCATGTCCTCGTCTACTGTGCCTCTAGCAACGATCTGATAAATGATCACGTTTTGTTTCTGTCCTTGTCTGTAGATTCTGGCATTTGCCTGCTGATACAGTTCAAGGTTCCAGTTTGGGAGTGTGTACCAGATTGCGATATGTCCACCACGTTGAAGGTTAAGTCCGTGTCCTGCGCTTGCTGGATGCAAAAGCAGCACGTCTATCTTTCCGTCGTTCCAGTCTCGAACGTCGTCCTCGTTCTCAAGGCTGCGGACTTCCAGTTTCTGTTTCTTCAAATGCTCTGTGATTCGTTTTAGTTCGTGTTTGAAGTAGTAAAACACCATCACCGGGTTCTGGTTTGCTGATTCGATCAAGTCGTCTAATACCTCAAGTTTAGCTGCATGAAGGGTTGCTACTTCTTCGAGTTTGTTTCCTAGCTGATCTCTTTTATAGATTTCTCCTGATGTCATTTGTAGAAGCTGACCGCATAGCACTCCAGCGTTGGCTGCTAGTAGTGATTCGTTGTTATCTAGTTCCAGAACCTTCTCACGTTTGAAAGCGTGGTATTCTGTCATTGCTTTTTGAGGTAGTTCGATTGATTTTTTTAAGTACTGAACCGGTGGAAGTTTGGCGCAGTCTGCTTGATCCAGACTCATGCATACATCACCTATTTTCTTGTATATCTTTTCTTCCGCATCAGGTCTTGGCTTCCAATCGTATACGATCATCCCGTTTCTTCTTCCTGGAATTAGATATCTTTCTCGAAACTGGGTTAGTGTTCGACCTAATCTTTCTCCCTGGTCAATCAAGTATATCTGGCTCCAAAGGTCCGGGATTCCTTTCGGGGCTGGTGTTCCGGTTAGACCTATAAATCTGTCAGCTAACGGCATAACTTTTCTTAGGGCTCTGAACCTCTGACTTTTTGGATTCTTGAAAGTTGATAATTCATCAATCACTACCATGTCAAAATCGAAGTATTTATTGTCTACTAGCCAGGTAACGTTCTCTTTGCCTATGAGATAGATGTCTGCCTTTTGTTGCAGTGCTTTCTCACGTTGCTTTGGAGTGCCTGCTATGATTGAATAGCTCAAGTCCTTAGTGTGACTCCACTTTTCTATTTCTTCCGGCCACGTGCTTTTTATTACGCGCACAGGGCCAATGATCAGAACTTTTTCTGTGTCGATTAGTTTTAGAAGGCTGATGATCGTTAGCGTGGTTACGGTCTTTCCGGCTCCCATAGGGAGAAGAAGGCCACACTTCTTATGATCCAGTCCGAAGTTGATAGCCTTCTTTTGATAGTCATGAGGTTTAAATTCTGTCAAAGTGTCGCTCCTCCGGTATGATTCCAGATCGCATCAGATTTGTTAATTCGTCCACCTGGGCTTTTGTGCTGATGCAGTATACTTTCATACCTGTTGCCCGTATTTGGGCTACTGTGGCTTTTTGTAGGGCTCTAGGCTTGCCGCCTGGCCTTTTTACTTCTACAAAGAAAGCTTTTGAATTATATGTGATCAGTCTATCTGGCACGCCTGCGTTTCCTGGGCTTACAAACTTCCAAGCTTTACCGCCTAGCGCTGATACCTTTTTGATCAGGTATTGTTCAATTTGATTTTCTATCATTTCTTAGCCTTTTAGCTTGTCTTTTCTGTTTTGCCTGAATGATGTCTTGAATCTCGTAATGCTTGATCTTGTAAAATTCGATAAGCTGATCCATACAAATCAAAGCATCCGCCATTTCTTCGATTAGATTATTTCTTAGACCCTTGAATTCTAAGGGCTCTGTTTTCTCTTTCGGATTGCGTACCAGTTTAGAGATTGCCTTTTGCAGTTCTGCTAGTTCTTCCATAGCAACCAGGCTTTGCTTTTCGATTCCATATCGGTCCATTGTTTCGTTGTTGATTCTTGTGTCTATTTCATACATCAAGAAATGAAATACTCTGTTGTCGTTTACTGTCATTTCTGTGTCTCCTTTTCTTGTTGATTTTTAGGGGTGGCAACGATGTGTCGCAGGCAACGCTTCTTAAACTTTATATATATACACTATATTTTCTCGCGCGCATATATACACGCTTGTACTGTATTACACTATATATATTATACATTCATTAAGTTAGATAATTTACAGTTGTCACCGTTGTCAGAAGTAGCTTAGCTCCTTATTTCATGCGGTTTTAGCCCGGCAACGCTCTATCAGTTTAACCGTTGCCAGTCCGTTGCCACCGTTGTCACCTTGTTTTTCTGCGTGCGTTGTCAGCGTTGTCAGGCTACTGGCTGTACTTGTGCGCCTCTTTTGGCCTAATATAGGCTTTCTGGCGTCCGTAAACCCCACCAAATCTCAACGGATTTTTTGCCCTGATCCACCCTAAACTTTCCATGATTGCCTTGAGTTCTCTTTGATCCGCAGGTGTAAATTTGTTCTTTGATCCGTTCAAAACTTCGCACCATACCTCTAGCAGGCATACTTGTCCTCGTTCCTCTGTCCCCTCATTTTTCGGGTCCTCTAGCCATTGGGTTCTGGCATATAAATCCATATCTTTCCAGCCCTCTGGCAGTTTTCTATCTAGATAATCGCGGACCATGTCCTCTCGGACACTGGTAAACGTGTGCTCTTTTTGCATCTGTTCGGCTCCGGTCAAAGCCTTACCCTGAAGGAATAGCTTTTCTCCTTCCTTGAATCTCTGCTTAGCTTCGGCCCAGATCTGGTCTCTTTCTTTTGGCAGATCATCAAACACGGTCTTCTTCGCTTTCGATATATCCGTGTTGATCGGCCAGAATCTTCGGTTTCCTGTGTAGTCTCTTAGAAACTCGTCATCATTTGTCGTTCCGAAAAACACACACTGTCTTGGGTTATCCGTTACTCTTCTTGCGTAGGCTTTTCTGTATCGGTCGTCCCGCTTACTTATAAACTGCTTCATGGACTCGATATCGGCTTTTCTGGCTGCCGATAGTTCGGACCATTCAATAACCCATGATCCATGCAGTGCTTCGTATCCCTCTTTCCCTGCAATCGTTGTTATGCTGTCGCTGAACCAGTCGCCGCCCATGATGCTTAGCATGTGGCTTTTTCCTATGCCCTGATGTCCTACGAGTACCGGCATATAGTCCATCTTGCATCCTGGTGTGTAGATTCTGGCCACGGCTGCGGTAAAAGCTTTCCTGGCAACGGCTCTGCTGTACTCTGAGTCCTCGCTTCCTAGATAGTCTATAAATAGAGTGTCTAGTCTTGGTATGCCGTCCCACTCTAGTGTGTCTAGATAGTCTCGTACTGGGTGAAAGCTGTTTCTCTCCTGGACGTAGGCTATGGCGTCGTCTACTTTTCCTTTGGCGACAATGTTGTATTTCTTTTCTAGATAGTATCTGAAGCTTGCGTCGTCCGTATCCGTCCAGGTCGGGTCGCTTGGATTGTAGTTCCACCATGGCAGGTTTCCCTTCTTGACGGGTTTCTGTGCGAATAGGTCATTTCCTCCAACTCCGTTTTTAAGCTTTGGATCATTTAAAAGTATGCGGACTATGTTGTCCGTAGTGGGCTTGAAGTTTCCCTTCTTGTCCATGTCCATGGCATCCAGCCAGTCCTCATTTACTTCTTCTTTACTGTCTTCTACCCCTTGCGAACCCCTCGCAGTGTCGTCCTTGAAGTCGTCCCAGTCTTCGTGAATCTGTTCTTTCTTGTCATCTATAAGCTGCTTCCAGGTGCCCTCGTCGTGTTCCATTAGTTCGAGCATGTGTTCTGTACTTGCTGGATCGTCTGGCCACTTGTGCATCCTTACAAGGTCATAGGCGTTGCATAGCTGCTGCCCCGTTGGGTCTGTGTTGTGGTTGCTGTAAGCGTACTTGTCGTCGTAAATCACCAAGCCTCCTGCTGTGGAGCCGTTTGCGTATGTCCAGCGGTTCGGGTCTTCCGTCGGTGTGTATTCGTCTGGGATAAATATCTCAATCGCTTCTTGGATCGTGTAGGCCCTGCAGAAGGCGCCAATCCATCCGGACTTAGACAACGGGTCCTCCTGGTGTCTAATGCCGCTATGATGCAGTTCTGTCTCTCTGTTGGAGCGAGGCCAGTAGCTGATGTCATGCCAGTCTCTGTACTGCGCCAGGATGTCATCCGGGTTCAGGTCGGTGTTCCGGTCTCCTAGTTCTTCGCAAATGTACTCCCCGTCCTTGCTGGTACTAGGCCAGAACATCATTCGTGCTGGCTGGTAGGTCGTGTCGTCGAAGTATTCCATTCCGATTGTACTTGCAATCTTTCTTGCGATTGCTTCGTACTCTTCAGGAGTTACTTTCCTTTGTAATGGGATGATCCATCTATATTTTGGCTTTTCCGGTGTGTGCTTATGCGTGGAATATATCGCGCTGCAAAAGTCGCACGTTATCCGGATCAAGTCTAAAAAGTCTTTGTCTGCGAAGTCAGCGTCCAATGTGATCATGCTACGTGATAGAACGCTTTGGTTGTTTCGTCTGCCGTCTTTTAGTTCTCCGGCCACAAATCCACCGACGTCCTTGATATTGGACTGCTGGTCCTTCGTCATTTTCTTGTACTCTTCCACCGTCTCTTTCGTTCGAGTTGTGAAGAGTAATTTTTTTGTGAATTCCTCCCAGTTCATTTCCTGGTTGAAATATTGCTTTTGTTTTCTATTCTTGCAGGTTGCTATTGCATACATCCTTCAGCCTCCTGTCTATTCTTCCGCTATAGGACAGCCATTAATAGAGCCGTATTCTTTATAAATCTTTGAGCTGCTATAGCCCAGGGCGTCTAGCTGTCTTAGAAGGTTGTCCTCCTGCTGTGTCCATTTAATACGCATGTTCTATCCTCCTAGCCTTGGCGCTTGTGCTATATCTAAGTCGAACACTTCTTTCAAAATGTTTAGAATGATCAGCGCTGCGGTGATATAGATCAAGGCTATAAATAAACCCTGTTTGTTTCTTTTCATGTTTTAGTCCTTCTTGTAATAATCGGATATAAATCCATCTCCTACTAGAACCAAGTCTGGCGCCCAGTCTATTGGTTTGGCCATTACGTCTAGTAGTTGTTTGAACTTGGTTTCTTTTTCTTCCGTCGGTACTTCGCAAATCACTTCATCATGAACGTGCATGATTGTTTTAGCTCCGATTTCGTCGCATCCTTTTAGCGTTTCGCATAGGCAGTCTCGAGCGATAGCCTGAACCACGTTCTCCGTTAGCTTTCCGCCCCAGGTTTTGGTCCATTCCCACTTTCGTGTTGTCTGGTTCAATCCTAAAAAAGATACCTGGCCATCCTTGATTCGTGGAGTGACATAGCCAATGATCCGTCCGTTTGGAAGTTGAATATAAACGTTTCCATTACTTTTGAAAACCTTCATGTTTCGGTCTAGGGTCGTGACTTTGCCGTCTGTAATCGCGTCCTCGAAGGCTCTGCCTAGCAAGTACCAGAAGTCTTTGATACGTGGCGAGGTCTGTCTCCATTTCGTCACAATCTCTTGCTGCTGTTCTGGGCTTAGACCCATCTTACTAGCACCGAAGGCTTCCAGTGCGGCCGTTCCCCCTCCGTATCCTAGAGCTAGCTCGGCAATCTTTCCCTTTTGTCTTAGATGTCCATTGATTCCGTGCTTTTCTACAGGCACTCCGAACATCTGGCTGGCTGATGCACAGTAGATGTCTCCGCCGTTTTTGAATACTTCCTGGCGCCATGTTGTTCTTGTTAGCCAAGCAATCACTCGAGCTTCGATTGCGCTATAGTCTGCTACTATGAAGGATTTTCCTTCGGGTGGTGTGATTACTGTTCTTATGATCGTTGAAAAAACATCATTCATACTTGGATAGATGAGCTCCAAAAGTTCGAAGTTTCCATCCTTTACGAGTGTTCTTGGTTCATCTACCTCGTCAAAGCTTGGCCGTGGGAAATTCTGCGGTTGGATCAGTCGGCCTGCCCATCTTCCGGTTCTACCTCCGAAGAATTGGAAGGTTCCCCTGATGCGGTCATCTTCTCCGCACGCTCTCTGGAAGGCGTCATACTTTTTGACGCTTGTTTTTCCTAGCTCCTGGCGTATCTCTAGGGCTCTTCTTGTTTCTGGCTTCAGTGTGCCTTTTAGAAGATCTTTCACAGCTTCCTTGTTTAAACTTTTGACATCATGTCCTTCCTGGTCAAGGATCCACTTTTTTAGCTGTGCTACGCTTTGCGGATTTTCTAGGCCTGTGATGTATCTTGCTTCCTCCATCAGTTCCATTCCGTGTTCTAAGCTGTAGGACTGAACGTTTTTTATGATCTGCGTATCCACGTGAATTCCTCTATCATTGATTCTCTGGTCTCTGTGCCAGTTTTCCCATTCCTGATCAGATACAGGTATCAAGTTATTTAGCTTTTTATAAATGGCTTGTTCGGATTCAACATCACGTCTGTTATACTCGATGAAAGTATTCCATTTTTCAGGATCATGCTCCGGTAGGTTCTTCCATCTTCCGCCATTGGTTTTTGTCGGTTTGCAAGGCTTGCAGAAATACTGGATCAGTCTTTTACCGGTAGCCAGTTTCACCTTGTCTTCCTCAAGTCCAAGTGCTGGTCCTAGTTGGCCTAAGCTTGATGGATAGCCGTTCTCTGATGCCATTATCATGGTATCTTGCCACTGTTCTGGTGGAAGGAATCCATCCTCTGTTAACTTCTTTTTTACTGCGTCTCCTAGAATATTTCGCTTTGCGTAATCCTTGACGTATCTGGTTAGACATACTCGTTCGAAGTTTGCGTTGTGTGCCACCTTCGTGATGTTTTCGTCGGCTAGTGCTGATACTAAAGAAAAAGGCAGACCTTTTTCCATAAAATTTAAAACTTCTACTGGATCATCACCCCAGGCGTATCCGAATAGAAGTATTTTAAAATCTTTACTTTCTACGTATTTATAAACCCCGCAGGCTGCAAGGTCGACGCTGGAGTAGGTCTCCAGGTCGATATGCAGTATGGGTTTACAATAAGGCACTTAGGTCGTCGCTTCCGGTTTCCTCGTCAAATTCAGAAGCGTCTCCGAAGTCTGCGGTTACACTTGAGTGTCCGCCTAATGGTTCTCCGTCTTTTACTTTTAGGACGCTGTTAAGTCCTGCAGCGATTCCAGTTCCTACGTTGTTATATGGATATAGATTGAAATTGATAGCTCCATAGCATCCGGAGTATACGTTTTCCTCGATTTCTTCTTTAGATGAGTAAGCGTATGTCACTCCGTTTTTACGGTAGCCTACAGATACCGGTCTATTGCTTTTAGCAGATAGCATATATTTGTTCTTGAATTCTGGCGCGCTGAATTTCTCGTCTGCGTCGCAGTCAGTGATTATACCTCTTGAACCGACTCCTGGCGCTTTTTTTAGCGGTGTTACTTTTCCCTTGAAGGATTGGCCGAACTTCTCTATTCCTTCTTGTACAGCCAATTCATAGGCCTTCTGAATGCGTGCTAACGTTTCTTTGTCTTCCTTGTCAATTAGGATATTAAGACTATATTTTTTGTCCTGTCCTTCTACCACTGCGCGTGGTTCTGCCAAGTGGCAGTATACGAATCTTACTAATTTTGTTTTTACTTGTGACATCTTTTTGTTCCTCCTAGTTGTATTCTTTGTCGCATTACGTTTTTCAGCTGTCGCTTTAGATCGTTTCTGTGTGGTCCTGGTTTACTGTTTCGAATCTCGGCTCGGATGCGGACCATCTTGTCATCCAACTCTTTAATCGATTCCGTCTTTGAAGTCATTTGCTACACTTCCAAGCTCTGGGCGCTTGTCTGATACCGGAACCAATGTCGGTTTGCCTTGTGGCTTCTCGACATATTCACCAACGATTTCTGCAAAGTCTTTCTTTCCGACTAACTTTTCTAGAGCCGTGATAGTCTGAAGCTTTGGTTTTGTCATGATCATGTTGTAGTCGAAGCCTGCGTTCTGAAGGGCTTCAGATGCTTTAGACTCGTCTGTAATCTTTCTTCGGCTTGTTCCTTCTACTACTTTATATCCTTCGTAGTGTGTTCCTTTTAGCGCCTGATCCAGTGCGAACTCTTGCACCTCTTTAGCCCAGTCGATAAGTCCAGGTAGTTCTGGCAAAAGCTCCGCGATTTGCTGATCTGTTAAAATCATTCCGCACATGCGCTGATATCTTTCATTGATTGCTTTCATCTTTGCGGCGTGTGCTGCGCATTGTGCTTTTGCCTTGCAGAACTTGCACCAGTCTCCGGCTTGTTGTTCTCCGTCTCCATTCCAGGCTTCTATAGCTGCAGGCTTGACCGTGTTTTCCATCCAGTCTGCCAGTTCCTCTGTAGAAATTTCCCATGTACTGATATGATCGCGTCTAGGCTGTACGATATGAAGCTGAACCTTTTCAAAATCGTATAGGCAATCGTACAAGGCCATAACTCCTGCCGCGTAAATGGTAAGCTGCGGATTGTGCGGCGCGTTTACCTTGACGCCCTCTCCGTATTTAAAGTCGATAACATGGAGCGTGTGATTGCTTACGATTACAGCGTCGCTTGTTCCGAATCCTTCCGGAATCCATGGAGTCAAATCGACTTGTACCTCGATAAAAAGATCCGCGATATCACTTTTCTTTTTCTCTTTGTTGTATACCTCTAGAACGTAGTCTTTATAGAAGTTTGTAGCCTCGTCCATTTCGCCGTTGGCCGCTTTTACTTTTCTTCGTGGGTGTCCCTCGATCCAGTTACGAAGTTTCTGTTCTGCTACGCTGTGAGCCTCTGTTCCTTCTGCTGCATAGACGCTTGGCTTCTCATCGAATAGCTCCTCCAGTCTTGCGGAAGGGTGGCAGTGAAGCCATCTGTTGGACCCACTGGCTGATAAAATCGCGTGCTGGCTAGGCATGTAGCGCCTCCCAGGCTTCCTGATATTTCTCTTTAGGAATGTCGCAGATTTTGCTTGCGCCAATCTGAGTTAGGAATGCCTTAAGTACAGCCACGCCTTTTTCTTTGGCAAATGCAACGCCTGCTTTCTGTAGCTCTTCCAGCGTGATTTCTTTTGCTGGTTCTGGTGTTGGTTTTACTGGTTCCGGAGCCGGTTCCTCCATTGCCTGTGGCGTTTCCTTCGTTGACGCTTCTTCTTCCCATGGGAACGTTTCAGGTTCTGGCAGTATCTGCTCTAGTCCTGCGCGCTTTAGGTCTAGCTCCTTGGCTAGCCCCAACACTTTTTTAGCGTCGTCGATTTCGCTTGTTGTGAATTGCAATGTTAGTTGGTAAAACATCTATTTTTCCTCCTTGTTCTCAATATCAAGAATTTCAACATTATTGTTTGATCTCATAGCCAGTTCCTCTAAGAAAGTATTTCTGAATGCTTTTTGAGCTGCGTCTAGGATTCCATCTCTTTCTTCTTCTGGAATGTTGCAGGCATCAAATAATGCTTTTTTATTTTTTGTGTTCTTTCCGCCTTCAATACGAATTCCGTATTCCCCTGTACCGAGTTCCACTACGGATATAAGTATTTTGTATAAGAATAAAGTGTCCATTAAAGTTCCTCCTCTGTTATGTCACAATCTGCTAGGATGTCTTCAATTGTTGCATCCTCATCAACGTCTTTGAAATAATCTTTTTCTTTCATACTTTTTAAGATAGGTATACTTTTAAACTTGCATCCACTTAAAAGGCCGCTTTTTAAATAGCTTTGTAATAAATCATTTTCGAATTTAGTTAGTTCGTAAGTTGGTTTTGTATACTGCTGCTTTAGCCATTCTATTCCCTTTTTACGACATTCTTTTGGCTGGGTTTTGCTAAATTCGCAGTTAATACATCTAGTGACCTTACATTGTTTAGGTTTTCCCTTGACTACCGCTAAATTCCACAAGTGTTTTTCTAGAACTTCATCTCTGTAATGATCTAGATTAGTTTCCAGCCCTTGATAGCTGTCTGATTTTTCATTCATCTTTCCTTTTCCTTCTTGTATTTTTGAACACGTGCTGTATAATATAAGCGTGTTCTATTGCTAGAGCCTTATTCGTTTTCGAACGAGGTCTTCTAGCCTTTTTTTATAGAACGCTCGTAGGCTTCTACGATATTCTTTTGTGTAAGGCCTAGATACTGAATAGCACGTTTGGTCAGAATCGTGTTTTCATCAATGTTTTCTAGGCCTTCTTTTTTTATGTCTTCCATGATTTTCTGGAAGATCTTACTACCTTTATTTCTTCCGCAGCCTATGAACTTCGATAACTCAGATTTGTTCATATATCCTTTTTCCAGCATCTCGTATCTGTAGGCTGCTAGGTTTTCTACTTGCAAAATTCACCACCTCCTTTTCCATCATTAGTTCCAACGCATGTTGATCAAATAGAGAAAGTAGATGAATAAGCTACCCGCTAACCAGCTGATGGCAACGATCATCACCAAGTTCTCCAGATTCTCTAAGCGTTCATCCTCAGACTCTTCCTTCTTCTTAAGAGCCTTTTTATTTTCTGTATCACGCTCTTTTTCTTCAAAGGCATGATTACAGAATTTAAATATTTCTGTTTTCATAGAATTCTCCTTCTTTCTGTTTGAAGACTACGGTCTGCATACTGTGCTGGTGTTATTGTCATTCCAATAGCTACCAGCTATTCCAGAGTATCCAGTTATAAAGGTCTCACCATCCAAAGTAAAACCCGTATGGTAAGTATCGTTTGGGTACTCTGGATCGTAGTCGCTCCATTCATGGCCATAATCATTCCGTGCTGCGGCTACGAATTCATACATAGCGTTAATTGTTGAGCCCTTGAAGTCTGAATAATCCGTATAAGCTACGTTTTCTAGATCATTTAGACTCCAGCTTTCGGAATTAATTATCCTCAATATTTCCTTTTCAGTCATTCTATGTTTCCTCCTATTTCTCTGTTTCTCTGTTTCTTGGCTTCCGGTGCTGGCGCCTTGTTCATTTGTAGCCCTGTTAGAAGCCCTTCTACGAATGCCTTTTCACTTTTAGATAGCTTTGGAATCTTTTCTGATGGCTCTAGACTCGTTTTTTCTATTTCTTGATGTTGCGACGCTTTCATTTTTTCACCTCCTCCTGCTTCTCTGGTTCCTTGGCTGCTGGTGCTGGTTGAGCGTCTTTAGCTCCTGCAATGTAGCCTTGAATAAATGATTTTTGTCTTTCGTTAAGATTTCTCGTAGCCTCTAAAACTTCGTTAAAATTTTTTTCGGTCTCCTTATATTGAAATTGTTTCAAAACTTTTTCTCCTTTCTAGGTTTCGTTTCAAAACCTTACAACGCTATTATAGTTCCGCATAAAAACTTTTGTCAATGATTTTTTATAAAATAGTTTTGTATCTTTACTTTTTTGAATGGTAGTGTTAATCTTTAGGTGTAAAAAAAGGAGGTAAATATGAGCACTATAGGTGAACGAATCAAGGAAGTAAGAAAGACTTTAGGTCTTTCTGGTTCAGCTTTCGGTGAAAAACTGGGACTGTCTAAGGGTGCGCTTAGCAATATTGAAAGAAATGTGAACGGTGCGTCTGATCGTACTATTAGACTGATATGCTCAGAATATTGTGTAGACTATTTTTGGTTAACTGAAGGAAAGGGTGAAATGTTTATAGATGATACAGAGGCCCTGATTGAAGCTCTGGCTGCCGAAAAAAATTGCACGCCTGAAGAAACTGATATGTTGAAAAAGCTTTTTTCTCTTCCTGAAGATCAATTTAATATTGTTCTAGGAATGATTAAAAATATGAAAGACGAGTAATCCTGTAGAGCTTTTACGTCGTCCAGTAATAAGTTCGCATTTGCTTTTGCTTTGTTACGATCTTCTATTTTCATGTTTTCTATCACCTCAACTTTCTATTTTCAAGTTCTGATGTTATATTACTTTACTTTTTAATATTTGTCAATAAAAGACTTTAAATTTTAAAGTTTTTATATTATACTTTTGTCAGGAGGTAAAAGGATGTTAGGAAATAGAATAAAAGAAATCCGAAAAGGCTTAGGCCTTACAATGAAGGCGTTCGGTAATTCTCTGGGCTTATCCGAATCGGCTATTAGTCGAATAGAATCTGGATCAGCGAACCCGTCTGACGGAATTGTTAAATTGATATGCTCTAAATATCATGTGGATTACTTCTGGCTAACGGAAGGAATAGGCGAACCGTTCCTAGATGATATGGACGCCATAGTAGATGAGCTAGCGGCCGAGAAAGGCTACGATGCTAAAACAGTAGAATTGGTAAAAAGACTCTTTTCTCTTCCAGAGGAACAGTTCAATTTAGTTATGCAAATTATCGAAAACTTAAAAGACGAGTAATCCTGTTTAGGTTGTTACTCGTCTTTTATAAAAGAAAAACGCAGAACCTGTTTCCAAGTCCTGCATTCTTCCGTGTGTGTTCTATTGCTGTGTTCCGTGTCTGATCCAGATTCTCTGTAGGATTTTGTAGGCCTGCTCAAGGCCCTGCTGGTCCATAGTCTGGAGCATGAATTCGATTTTCTTTTTGAGTTCCTCTATCCCATTTGCTTTCCTCTCTTTCTTAAAAGCTCTTTTCCTAATTGCATACAGTTTACAGCTATGAGCGCTTTTTGTCAAACTTTTACGGTTATTATTTTGTATTTTTTATTATTTACTTTTTGAACCTAAAAGATTAATATAAACCTAGGAGGTGTAATTAATTATGAATAAATTGAATGAAGTCTTATCTTCCAAGCTCCCTGAGCTGATGAAAGAGTCGGGTGTCAGTCGTAGAGATTTGGCCGAGTATTGTGGTGTTTCTTATAACACCGTGCGGTGTTGGGAGGTTGGCACTAAAGCACCAAGGCCTGATATGGTTGTAAAAATTGCGGAGCGTTTCAATCTTAGACCTCTTGATCTGATGAGCGAGGCCTTCGAAGATTCTACGGTTAAGCCCGTTCGTTTCTTGTCTTTGGTTGCTGATGACGGTTCTGTATCAAATTCGGAAAGCTCTCCAGTCTTCACTTCTATGGCTACAGATATCACGGCCGACTATGTTTATATTATGCCTGATGACACTATGTATAAAGCAGATATTATCAAGGGCGACGTTTGTCTGATTCGTGCCACTGGTGCTGTTCGTGCTGGTGTTCCTATGCTGGTAAAGTATCAAGGTAAAGTCTTGCTGCGTTTTATTATTGCGCATAGTGAAACAGACCAGATTGCTTTACGAACTGCTAGTCCGTATGCAATTGGTACGCTTTTATCGACGGCCGACTTCCATGATCAGGTTAAAGTGTTGGGTGTTTTAGTCGCTTTTCGTAGAAATTATAAAAGGAGGTAATCCGTTATGGCTCAGCAAAAGGACACAAAAAGGGGAACCTGGATGTTCTACGGTTCCTGTAAAGATATTCTAGGCAATACAATTCGATATTGTCGTCGAGGCTTCAAAACAAAAAAGGAAGCAAAAGAAGCCGAGCATGCCTTCCGTCTGGAAATGGCAAGCAGTAGACCTACGATCACGCTGAATGACTTGCGGCACTTGTATCGTTCTAACTCTGGAGCACTGGAAATTAAAGAGTCGACTCTTGTTACTGATATTAGTACCTACAAAGTGCATATTGAAGAAGATCTGGGGCAGTTACCGCTTACTACGTTTACAGTTCCATTTCTAGATAATTGGCGGACTCATATTTCAAAAAAGAAAAAGAAAAATGGAGAGCCTTATTCTCCTAGAATGATAAATAAAATCATGGAAACCTTATCTAGGTATTTTGCTTATGCTGTAAGGCTTGGCTATATGGAGTACAACCCTTGTCATTCTCTTCCAGCGATAAAAGGATCCAGAGGACCAAATGCAAAAAAGCACCCTGCATTTTGGGAACAGTCAACTTTTAATTATTTCTTGTCTTGTGTGGACGACCCATATTGGTATGATGTCTTTTTATTCCTTTTCGGTACGGGATGCCGTGAAGGTGAATTATTTGCGTTGCAGTGGGCTGATATTGATCTAGGTTCTGGCAAAGCTCATATTTCAAAAACGATCACTTCAAAAACTACGACAGGCAAGTGGGCCATCACTTCTCCAAAAACAGAAAGGTCTGATAGATTTATCGACTTGCAGGATGCTCTTCTCGTTCGTTTGCGTGCCCCTTTTAGCGCAGAAAAAAAGAAGGACGGGTTCTCGTCCTCCTGGTTCGTCTTTGGCCACCTGGCGCCTTTATCGCGGACACAGCTTGCGCGGTTCCTGGATAAGTATATTGAGTTGTCTGGCGTACCTAGGATCACGCCGCACGGCTTTAGGCACTCCCACGCGACTCTGTTGATTCGTTCCGGAATTGATGACCAACTGATCGCAGATCGTCTGGGCCATACGCCTGCAGAATTAAGAAAAACCTACGCGCATATTTATGCTGATTCTAGAAAAGAAATGATTCAAAAACTGAATGAAATTTTCTAAAAAATACATCACAAATACATCACAAAAATAAAAAAGCCTTTATATAAAGGCTAAATTGGCTATTGGTGGAGGTGAGGAGAGTCGAACTCCTGTCTAAGCAAAGTCCCACGATACAACGTTTACAGCTTTTTCCATCAAAATAATCAATGGAATTGGATGGAAACAATTCATCATTGATGGGATTCTAGGTATTTCATAAATGGTAGCGAATCAATACCATCTACTAGTCTCTTAGTTTTTCACGCAATATTGATAAAGAGATCGAAGATCAATAAAGGGGCTGCAAGTCAAACGTAGACTCTAATTAAGCAGCAAAAGCCATGCTTTGGTTTGCACCAAAGATGTTAGCTAATTTATTTTTAGCAGTTAATTTAATTTTGGTTATAACGCGTTCCTTCGCGGCTGTGGTTCTATCCAAACATTTACTCATCGAATACCAAAAACACCCCCAGAATGCTATAGTATATCATCCTAGTATTGGTTTTTCAACGCCTTTTGAATTTCCCTTTGCGCATCTCGTGCTTTACTTGCTTCCCGCTTATCATGTAAATTCTTACCCTTGGCAAGCGCAATTTCCAGCTTTGCTAAACCTTTGCTTAAATATAGCGATACCGGTACTACCGTATATCCTTTGATTCGCGTATATTGATCCAGCTTTAAGATCTCATTTTTATGCAACAATAAACGCCGATCTCTGGTTTCGTCATGATTAAAGCGATTTCCAAATTCATAAGGGGCAATATGCATTCCCTTAATCAAAGCCTGTCCATCACGAATACTAATATAACTATCTTTCAATTGTACTTTCCCTAAACGAATACTTTTAATTTCGGTTCCCTTTAGTTCAAGACCCGCCTCAAAGCGATCATAGAGTTCATATTCATGACGAGCTTTCCGGTTTTCTACAATAATTTTTCTTTGACTCATTTTAAGACAACCTTGACTCCTTTCACGTTCTTCATAACATCCTTCACATAGTTTTGAACATATTTCTTTGATAAATCCTGACCTTCAGAAACAGTCACTTCATGACTTTGGGCCAAGGTATTATTCCATTCTTTTATCGTATAAAGAGCATAGTTATTATAACTGGCATCATAATAAGTAATAGTCGGAATAAATTCCGCCTTGCTAATTCTTGCTTTTTTCGTTGTAAAATTGTAAGAACATTTAAAACGAGCCATACCACCAATCATATTTTCATTGGCATTTTGGGCACTAATCAAATTACCTAAAGAATAGTAACATAAAGTATCTTGTTTCTTACCATGAATCCATTCTACCGGTTCGATTACATGAGGATGCGTTCCAATAATTGCTTCTACACCCAGCTCATTTAATAGCTTGGCATATTTTTCTTGTTCTGCATTTTGTTTGGTATGGTATTCCGTTCCCCAATGCATAGATACAATTTGTACATCACTTACTTTGTTCAATTTCTTCATGTCCGAACGAATCTTCTTTTCACTGATTTTATTCACCATCCACTTGGTATCTGGATCTCCACTTGGTTCGGATTCAAAGCCATAGGCATAACTCGCTAAACCAACTTTGATACCATTGACATTAATTACGGTTGGTTTCTCAGCCGCTTTTTTCGAAGCATAAGCCCCGGTAATTGTTACGTTTGGTTCGTGTTTTTTCAAGTAATCCAACTCTGTCAAAACACCTAGAGTTCCCCGATCATAGGTATGATTGCTGCAAAGACTAAACCAGTTAAAACCAGCCTTGGCAACCGCATCATTGAATTCCGCCGGACCATTAAAAGAAGGATAACCATCCAAAGTTAGACCATTTTCCGTCCCCGCACAAATCGTTTCATAGTTAATATAGTTGATATCTTCTTTTGTATACTTTTTCATGTTGGTGTAGATATCGTTGTAATCAATATCTTTCATCGAATAATCGTTGTTATGAAAGATAACATCATGCAGTAAATTATCACCTACACCCATAAAAGTAAAAGAGGCCGTATCATCTTTTTTTGCTGTCGTTTCTGTCTTTTGTGATTCTTTCGGCTTTTTTTCGGTACTAGGAAATACTTTATTAGCCCCAAAACCAAATAAACACATAGCTAAAAAGAGGAGTCCCCAGGTTCTCATTAATCGATTCATACCATAAGTATACCATACTATCTTCTAGAGCTTAAGGAACAAAAAGTCCTATTTTGTCTATCTATCAAATACATATGAATGCAATTTATGAACATTTTTCTTGCATTTCTCTTTGAAGTTCGTATAATAGGAGTCAGTCACGAAAGGAAATGAAATACAATGACACGAGTTTATAACTTTGCAGCAGGGCCAGCTGCCATTCCTGAATGGGTATTAAAAAAGGCACAAAATGAAATGTTAGATTATCACGGATCAGGTATGTCCGTTATGGAAATGTCCCATCGTTCCAGTGAATTTCAAGATATTATTGATACAACCGAAGCACGTTTACGTCGCTTAATGAATATTCCCGAAGAATATGATGTACTCTTCTTACAAGGTGGTGGTTCCCTTCAATTCTTAATGGTTCCACTAAACCTCATGAAAAAGAAAGCCGATGTAATCAACACCGGCCAATGGACAAAGAAAGCCATTAAAGAAACCAAGAAAATTGGTGAATGTAACGTTGTTGCATCTAGTGAAGAAGCAACCTTCACCTATATTCCAAAAATCAAACAAGAAGATTTATCCGAAGATAGTGATTATGTTTATATCTGTGAGAACAACACCATCTATGGAACAAAGTACAAAGAATTACCTCCTCATGAAGGAAAATTATTAGTTGCAGACTTATCCAGCTGCATTTGTTCCGAACCAATTGATGTCTCAAAATACGATTTAATCTTTGCGGGTGCGCAAAAGAATATGGGACCTGCTGGTGTCACCATCGTTATTTTGAAAAAAGAATTATTGGATCGCGCTGATCAAGATAAACTACCTAGCATGTTATCGTATAAAGTTCATGCTGATAAAGGTTCCATGTTCAATACGCCACCTACTTGGGCCATCTACATGGTTGGTCTAACTTGCCAATGGTTAGAAGAAGTCATTGGTGGCCTAGATAAAATGCAAGAAATCAACTTGAAGAAAGCCAATATGCTCTATGACTACATTGACCAATCCAAGTTATATAAGAACAATGTCGCAAAAGAAGATCGTTCCTATATGAACGTACCATTTGTGACAGGCGACCCAGAATTAGATAAGAAATTTGTTGCCGAAGCCAAAGAAGCTGGCATCGTAAACATTAAAGGTCACCGTACCGTTGGTGGTATGCGTGCAAGTATCTATAATGCCTGCACCGTTGAAGCCGTTGAATACTTAATTAACTTCATGAAAAAATTCGAAGAGGAGAATCTAAAATAATGTATAAAATTAAACTCTACAATAATATTGCGAAAGTTGGCTTAGACCAATTCACAGACCAATATGAAGTAGGCGAAGACACGCAAGACGAAGACGCCATTGTCGTGCGTAGCGCTAACCTTCATGAATTAGACTATGGAAAAAACTTAAAAGCCATTGCCCGTGCTGGAGCCGGTGTCAATAACATTGACATTCCAACTTGTACAAAAAAAGGGATTGCCGTCTTCAATACACCAGGAGCCAATGCCAATGCCGTAAAAGAATTAGTCTTTGCGAGTATGTTATTGGCCAGTCGAGATATTTACCACGCTATTGAATGGGCAAAAACCCAAACCAATAATCCTAATCTTGCCAAAGATATGGAGAAACAAAAGAAAAAATATGCCGGATATGAACTAGCCGGAAAAACCTTAGGAATCATCGGTGTCGGTGGTGCTATTGGACGAAGAGTTGCCAATACGGCCCTTCGCTTCGATATGGAAGTTCATGGATATGATCCATATATGACCGTTGATGCTGCATGGAGTTTATCCCGTTGGGTTAAACATGAAAAAGAAATCGATGGCGTATACAAAAATGCTGATTTCATTACTTTGCACATTCCACAAACCCCAGATACGATGAATACCATTAATAAAGAAGCTATCGCAAAAATGAAAGATGGCGTAAAGATCATCAACTTGGCACGTGGTGGATTAGTCAATGAAGAAGACATGCTTGAAGCTTTGGATTCTGGAAAAGTTGCCGTCTATGTAACTGACTTCCCAACTCCAAAATTAGCCGGTCATCCACATTGTATTCCAATTCCTCACTTAGGTGCTTCAACAGCAGAAAGTGAAGAAAACTGTGCTGTGAATGCCGCTAGAGAAGTAATGGAATACTTAGAACATGGAAACATTGAAAACTCAGTAAACTTACCTCGTTGTACAATGGAATGGAATGGAAATTATCGTGTAGTTGTGATTCATGATAATAAACCTAAGATGATCAATCGAATTACTGATAGTTTTACAGATGAAAACAACATTGAAAACATGGTTAATAAATCTCGTGGAGACATTGCAGTGACCATGTTAGACTTTGCACAAGAACCAACCAAAGAAGCTTTAGATAAAGTACAAAGCATTGATGGTATTGTACGCGTAACCTTATACAAATAAAAATCGGCCCTCAAGCCGATTTTATTTTGTTTAAAACAAGAATTCCACTTGAAACAAAAGCCAAGGCAATCCAAGTACGAATCGAGAAAGCCTGTTTTGTCTCACCTAAAATTAAAGCCGATAAAAAGACACCTAATACCGGAATCATCGTATTGTAGATTCCAATCTTACTAACCGGATTATGCGCTAAAAGTAAAGACCATAAGGTATAAGCAATCGCTGAAACACAAGCCAGATGCAACAAAACCAAATAGCCTTGCCAAGCACCATGGGGAAAAGTACCACCTAAGGCTAGACCAATTCCCATTAATATACAACCACCTACGCAGAATTGAGATCCACTTAGAAGCACCGGATCTTCTTTTTGGGTAAAGCGATTGATAAAACATGTGGAACAAGCGGAACTAATCTGACTAATCAAAACAAAACTATTGCCAAAGATAGTGCCCCCCATATCTCCACCTAAGTTCAACCATACAATTCCAACAAAACCACAAAGTACACCTAAAAGTTTTTGCATCGTCATCTTTTCACTATGAAAGATCAAACAAGCCATCAATAAGGCAAAAAAAGATCCCATGCCACAAATAATCGAACCACTTACACCACTGGTATGCGCTAAACCAATGTAATAGAAGAAGTATTGTCCGGCTGTTTGACAGAAAGCTAAGATCAGTACATGTTTCCAATTCAGTTTTTGCGAAGTCGGTTTTTCCGTTCGAAACTTGGCAAAACATAAAACCAGACAGCCTGCCAAAAAGAAACGTAAGCCGGCATAAACTAAAATAGATGGAGTTGTCGTAATAGAAAAATACATATACCCTTTTTTAATAAAAGGAGCAGCACTTGCCCATAATGAACAAGCTATCATCGCGATACAAAAGATAAAACCTGGTTTACGCCAAATCATCCTTATTCCTCCATCTTCTCTTCTAATTCCATCCAGCGAAGCGTTAAGGTTTCCAGCTGTTCTTCTAATTCCGAACGCTTTTGGCTGTATTCAGAAAGCTTAGTAAAATCATCCATGACACCTTGCATCTTCTGATCATAGGTATCAATCTGATTCTGTATCGTTTCCATTTGTTCCGGTAAGTTTTCTAATTCTTTCTTTTCTAAATACGATAAAGAACTACGACTTTTCTCACGAACCTTCTTTTCTTGCGACGATTTAGAACAATCTTTTTTCTTTTCTAAGTAGTCACTATAACCACCGGTATAAGCTTGCCAATGTTGGTTTTCCATGACAAAGACTTTATCGCAAACCCGATCTAAGAAATAACGATCATGGCTAACGGTAATAATCGCTCCCATAAATGTATCCAAATAATCCTCTAAGACTTCTAAAGTCAATAGATCCAAATCATTGGTTGGTTCATCCAACAAAAGAATATTCGGTCCCTGCATTAAAATTCGACAAAGATATAAACGTCTTCTTTCGCCTCCAGATAAACGTTCTAATGGCGTATAGTGCATTTGTTTCGGAAATAGGAAGCGTTCCATCATTTGACTTGCCGTTAAGGTTTCTTTCCCATAATGAATAACTTCCGCTACTTCCTTAATATAATCAATAGCCCGCATCGAAAGATCAACCATTTCATCGCCTTGGCGGAAATAGCCAATCAAGACTGTATCCCCAAAAGATATCGTGCCTGAACTTGGCTGAATATCCCCGGCTAAAATATTCAATAAAGTTGACTTTCCACAACCATTGCGACCAATGATACCAATTCGATCTTGCCGTAAAAGTGAGTAAGAAAAGTCTTCAAAGAGAACATGGTTTCCATAGTGCATACCTAGATGTTCCCATTCAATGGTCTTTTTACCTAAACGAGCAGAGAAAGAGCTAATATTCAAAGATTTTTCAACGTCCTTAAAACGTTGATTTCGCAAATCTTCAAAACGATTGAGTCGAGCTTGTTGTTTAGTCGAACGAGCCTGAGCGCCTGCTCTTACCCATGCCAATTCCTTTTTATACAAAGCTTTTAACTTCTTTTGTTTCTGTACTTCTTGTTCTTGGCGAATTGCTTTATTTTCCAAAAAAGTCGCATAATTACCATGATGAATATAGAACTTCCCTTCATCAATTTCTAAAATAGTATCCGTGATTCGATCCAGGAAATACCGATCATGCGTAACCATACAAACGGCCGATTTCGTCTGTTTTAATTCTTTTTCCAACCATTCGATCATCTCTTCATCCAAATGGTTCGTTGGTTCATCCAACAATAAAAGATCACATGGTTCCATTAAGACAATAGCCAGAGCTAAACGCTTTTTTTGTCCTCCAGATAATGTTGAAATAGGCAGGTCAAAATCCGAAAATCCGAGTTTTGTCAGAATAGATTTCACTTGATACGTAGGACATTGTTTCTGATATTGAATGATTTCTTGCCAAACCGTCGTTTGTGTAAAAACGGGATTTTGGCGCAGTAAATGCACTTTTAAACCATTTTTGGTCAAGATTCTTCCCCCATCAATGGTTTCCTCTTGCGCTAAGATTTTCAACAAAGTACTTTTGCCTGAGCCATTGGTACCAATTAAAGCAACTTTTTCTTGTTCTTGAATCGAAAAAGTTACATCTTGAAATAATACGCGATCATTCATCTTCTTAAACAAAGAATCTACACTAATACAAACCATACAACCCTCCTGAAAAAAAAGGTGAAGTAGAGAAATCTACTTCACAAATTCAACGATAGCCATTGGAGCAGCATCT
>OIWK01000644.1_pt1 | contig 37015 bp, 36 predicted proteins | sample 1587401 | NCBI WGS metagenome assembly OIWK01 (sample SAMEA3888911, study PRJEB22519) | human gut metagenome | biome: human gut; feature: human-associated habitat; material: faeces | place: Denmark | collected 2009 | reverse complement strand
AATCGACTGACCTTTCTTTTTTACCCAACAATATCTTTAATTAAGGGAGACGGGAGAAACTTATCCTGATATTGATAAGTGTGACAAGCTGGCAAAATACTATGGTGTTACGATAGATTCGCTTGTTCATCAGGACAATAAAGTTGATGATATAAAGATTGCTCCTGCCCCGATAGGTAAGCATTTATGGGGAACAGTCACTATCGGTAGTAAAGGTCAGATTGTAATACCGAAAGCGGCAAGAGAAACATTTGAACTAAATGAAGGTGACAGATTAGTTGTTCTCGGAGATGATGCGGAGGGTATTGCTCTTGTTAAGGCGGATGTCTTTGAACAGCGAGTGCAAGAAGTTTTAAAATTAAGTAGACAAATGACAAATGAATGAAATGGGGGTGCTCACAATGAACTGTCCTGAATGTGGTAAAGAGATGCGTAACGGATACTTGTTTTGCAGTAAAGATGGTGCTTTTAGCTTTGCAAATAAAGTACCGGGAGTGTTTGAAAATGCGAAAAATGCAGAAGGATTTGTGAAAATCACAGAGCTTAAACCAAGTCATAGAACAAGGGTAGCTGCTTCAATTTGTGAAGAGTGTAAAGTTGTTATTTTTAAATATTAGGCAGTTATAATTTAATAAAGAAATATGACTTTGTGCCTGGTTATCCAGTTATTTGAATAAGCGATAAGCCGCAGAGATGCGGCTTTTTTAAGAATCATTGGTTAGTTACCCCTAACCGCTCATCTGCTTCACATGACTGTATCGAGAAGCTGCTATTTATCAGAAAGTGAGGAGATATCTATGAAATACAAAATTGAGAAAAACACGGTACAGGAGACTTTGATTATTCCACTTTATTCCCGAAAGCTGTGCTCGGAGTTATATCCGAACATCTTTCGGGACGAGACGGCGGTGCGTCTTATTGATGAAATTGACTACGATTTTTCAAATGTAGAGAAAAATTCCCGCAGTCTGATGCAGCGTTTTGGTTCACTTGAGGTCGCTATGCGGCAGAATGACCTTGCCTTTGAGGTGCGAGATTATCTGAAAAACCATCCCAAAGCGGCAGTGGTCAATCTGGGCTGCGGGTTGGACTGCACCGGCAGAGTTTGCGACAACGGCAGTTGCAAAATTTATAATCTGGATTATCCCGATGTGATTGCCGTGCGGAATGAAATGCTATCCGCTGGGGAGCGTGAGAAAAACATCCCTTGCGATTTGAATGATACCGAATGGTTTACAAAAATTGATGCTTCAAACGGCGCAGTCTTTTTCGCCTCTGGCGTGTTCTACTATTTTTTGACCGAGCAAGTCAAAGCAATGGTGCAAAAAATGGCAAATGTCTTTCCAGATGGTGTATTGGTATTTGACGCAGCGAATCGGATGGCGGTCAAGATGATTGCAAAGACATGGCTTAAGAGTGCGAAGATTCAAGATGTGGGCGCATATTTCGCGGTTTCAGACGCCCCCAAAGAGATCGGCGCATGGGACAGCCGCTTGCAGGTCACTAGCCGGGGTTATATGCTTGGCTACAGCGATTTGAGAGACCCGTCTGTCAGCAGTTTTTTCCGCTTTCTTGCAAAATTTGGTGACAATCAAATGAAAATGCAGATCGTGAAGATTCGATTTGGAGGCGGAAATGAGTAAGGAAAAATGGGCAGAGGAGATTAGAAGAAACTAATTACCAAATCCCCATGATGTGTTGCATTCCCAGACTCACAATGGTAATGCCAACCCAGCAGCACCCACCAAGGATAAGTGGTTTTCCTCCGGATTTAATCAATTTTACAACATTGCTGTTAAGTCCGATCGCAGCCATAGCCATAATGATAAAGAATTTTGATAATTCTTTTAACGGAGCAAATACGTCCGCACTGACACCCAAGGTCATGCATACAGTAGTGATTACAGCTGCAATGATGAAGTATAAGATGAACATAGGAAATGCTCTTTTTAGACTGAACTTGTTTGATGGCAGGTCAGCATTGCCGGAGTTTGCAGCAGATTTTGCGCGGATCATTGACAAAATCAGAGTGATTGGAATAATTGCCAGTGTACGCGTGAGCTTTACAGTAACAGCTGTATTCAGTGTTTCACTTCCGAGGTTCCACATGCTGTCCCAGGTGGAGGCGGCAGCGGTAACAGAAGAAGTATCGTTAATAGCGGTTCCGGCGAATAATCCGAAAGATTCTCCACTTGTAGTGTCAAATCCGAGTGCGCTTCCAAGAACAGGGAAGAGTACAGCGGCAATCACATTAAAGAAAAAGATGACGGAGATAGCCTGTGCAACTTCGGTATCGTCTGCATCTATGACGGGCGCAGTGGCGGCAATTGCAGATCCTCCGCAGATGGATGAGCCGACGCCTACGAGAATCGAAGTATTGGATGGAACATTCATGATTTTATGGAGCAACCATGCAGTTATTAGGGAAGTGCTGATGGTACAGATGATGATGGGAAGGGATTGCTTTCCGGTCTGCAGGATAACACCAAGATTCATTCCGAATCCAAGTAGCACAACAGCTGTCTGTAAGATGATTTTAGAAGTCCATTTGATACCTGATTCAGCTTTCCCTTTATTGGTCCACACTAATGTGATGAGCATTCCGGCAAGAATTGCGATGACGGGTCCGCCGACAACCGGGAAAGTTTTTCCAAGAAGCCAGGATGGAATTGCAATGACAAAGCACACTAGAATACCGGTAAAATTTTTCTGAATAAAGTTCATGTTGATTTCCTCTTTCTTATTTTTTCCATCAGAAATTATAACACAGGCAAATAGAAAAAGATGGAAAAAATTATAACTAATACTTGTTAGAACCAACTAACGGTAGTATAATGAATTAGATAAAACTAACAGAATGTTCAATATGCTAACATTAAAGGAAGGACACAGGCATGGATAGAAGAGAGAAAAAAAGCTCCAGAGAGGATTATCTTGAAGCAATATTGATTCGGACGAATCGTTATGGCGCTTGCCGTGTTACAGATGTGGCAGATCAGATGGGATATTCAAAGGCGAGTGTCAGTGTTGCGTTAAAGAAGCTGGAGGAGGACGGTTGTATCATTCGTGACGCATGGCGTGTGGTTTTGACGGATAAGGGCCAGGATATAGCACAGCACATATATGATCGCCATGAGTTTTTCGCAGAATGGTTCAAAAAGATAGGAGTGAGTGATGAAAACGCCGAGGAAGATGCTTGTCGAATCGAGCATGTTCTGTCGGAGGAATGCTATGAGAAGATGCGAGTCTATCTGGAAAAAGTTGAAGAAAATGTTAGCCATGTTTAACAAAGATTAACTAATACATTTTTCGACAGGAGAGTATAATAAATTCCATTAAAATATTTATAGAAAACGGAGGTAATATTTATGATTAATCTTAAAAAACTTGGACTCTTTGCGGGAGGAGTACTTTTTGGTACAGCAGGAATCGCTATTCTGTCAAGCAAGGATGCAAAGAATGCATATACACATTGTACAGCTGCTGTTTTAAGAGGTAAGGACAGTGTTATGAAAACGGCTGCTACAGTAAAGGAAAATTGCGGTGATATCTACGAGGATGCAAAGGACATTAACGAGGTACGCTACGAGAAGGCAGCGGAGGAGAAAGTAGCAACTGCAAGAGCAATTGTGGAAGAGTACGAACAGAAAGCAGAGGAAGAGGCATAAATATATGAGATGTGTTGTTTTACATGAGTCTCCTAGAAGGATACGAATGAAGACACCCCTTATACATATGTCTTACAGAGATGCGGATTTGTTACAGTATTACATTGCAAGTCTGCCTGGGGTCAAAGAAGTGTCGGTTGACGAGAGAACAGGCAATGCGATCGTATACTTTAGAAAAGCATCTACGGATGATAAGGAGCGCCTGATGAAGGCGCTCTTAGCATATAATCCAGAGGACGAGGCGGTTACTTCACTTGTACCGGAGGAGACCGGGAGAGAGCTTAACAGAGAATACCAGGAAAAATTTATAATGCAGGTTTTAAAGCATAATTTGTACAAGCTTTTCCTGCCAGCACCGATTGCTATAGCAAGGGCTGTAGTGAAAAGCGTGCCATTTCTCATAAAAGCGATAAAGGCTTTATGTAGTGGACATCTTAAGGTGGAGACGCTGGATGGTATTGCTATTGCGGCATCTATTATAAGAAGGGATTTTGAAACAGCATCATCCATCATGTTCCTTCTTGATACAGGTGAAATATTAGAGGAGTGGACAAGAAAGAAATCCATAGGTGATCTGGCAAGATCTATGTCACTTCAGGTGGATAAGGTATGGTTATGCACCGAGGACGGAGAGATACAGGTAAGTGTCAACACTGTTAAGAAGGGTGATCGTATTATACTTAGAAACTCAGACATTATTCCACTTGATGGTAAGGTGATAAATGGTGAGATGACGGTGAACCAATCTACTATGACAGGTGAGTCCGAACCTGTTGTGAAAAAGGTGGACAGCTATGTTTATGCAGGAACGGTAGTAGAAGAGGGCGAGTGCATCGTTGCGGTTACAAAGGAGTCTGGAAAGGGAAAATACGATAAGATTGTGCAGATGATTGAAGAATCAGAGAAGCTTAAGTCAGACACGGAGGCAAAGGCATACCACCTGGCGGATTCTCTTGTACCGTACAGTCTGGCAGGCTTTGGACTTACCTATCTTTTTACCAGAAATGTGACCAAGGCATTATCTTTCCTTATGGTTGATTATTCATGTGCTATGAAGCTATCCATGCCATTGTCTGTGCTCTCGGCCATCCGGGAGGCAAGAGAATATGGTATATCCATAAAGGGTGGTAAGTTCATGGAGGCTGTGGCAGAGGCGGACACAATCGTTTTCGATAAGACCGGTACTCTGACTTATGCGACACCAAAGCTCATGGAGGTTATCACCTTTGGTGGTGAAGACCCTAATGAGATGCTTAGGGTGGCAGCTTGTCTTGAGGAACATTATCCGCATTCTGTGGCAAATGCCATAGTAGACGGTGCCAAAGAAAAGGGCTTAAGCCACGAGGAACTGCATTCAAAGGTTGAGTATATAGTAGCACACGGTGTCAGCAGTTATATCGGAGAGAAAAAGGTTGTAATCGGAAGCTACCATTTTGTAATAGAGGATGAGCATTGCCGGATTCCGGCAGAAGAAAAGGAAAAGCTTGACGCTATAAAACCAGAGTATTCAAGAATATATCTTGCGATAGACGGCATGCTTACAGCTGTGCTTTGCATTTTTGATCCAGTCAGGGAAGAAGCTTCACTTGTGATGAAGGAACTTCATAAGCTTGGTATCAAAAATATCTGTATGATGACTGGTGACAATCTAAAGACGGCCAGAGCGGTTGCAGAAAAAATAGGAATTGATGAGTTTTACGCGGAGGTGTTGCCGGAGGATAAGGCGGCTTATGTCAGAAAGCAGAAGGAGCTTGGACACAAGGTTGTCATGATCGGTGACGGAGTCAACGATTCTCCGGCACTTTCAGAGGCAGATGTAGGAGTTGCGATTGAAGCGGGAGCCGCAATTGCGAGAGAAATTGCAGATATTACAATTTCGACGGACAATCTTATGAGACTTGTAACTATGAGAAAAATCAGTGCTGCCCTTATGGAACGAATTCACAGTAACTATAGATTTGTTATAGGTTTTAACTCTACATTAATTGCTTTGGGGTTAAGTGGCATTATGTCACCATCGAGCTCTGCCCTCTTACACAATGGTTCAACCATCCTTACAGGTGTAAAGAGTATGACAAATCTTTTGGACGAACAGGAAGTATAGTGTGAAGGATAGCGAATTGACAACATATCATATATTGGGTATTATTAAATAACGCAATGCGTTAATTTGATGGGAGCACTTAATCATGAGTAGAGGAAAAGATGTAAAAGAATTACGAGAAAAAATGGGAATGAACAGACGTGAATTTAGCGACTACTATGGTATTCCCTATCGTACCGTTCAAGATTGGGAAGCAGAGAAAAGAGAACTTCCGGATTATTTATTGCGATTGTTAAAATACAGAGCGGAAATAGAGCGTCGAATCAATAGTGAGGATACTTAAAATGTGTCCTCTGTATATTTTTTACAACAAGCATAACGCAATGCGTTATAATGCGTAAATGTTTAGGAGATTAACTTGGAAAGAAAAGTAAATGTTATTGAAGATTTGAACGGAAAGAAAACAGTATTCATTCATGATATTATGAAAATAAAAAAAGAAACGAGCACCCCGCTTGAGCAATAGCTGTACGGTAACAAAACCCATTTCTTAATGTTGATTGTAATCTGATAGTGCTGAAAAGTCAATATAAAAGGCGCTTTTTGGTATCGTTTTGATTGGTTGTCTTTACTATGCTTTCTTCAAAGAAATAAACAATCTTGGGAAATTTGAAAAATTTTGATATACTATTATAGGATAAGACAGATTTGATTATGACAGTAAGCTATAAGAAACTGTGGAAAATCTTGTTGATTTGGATATGAAATAAAGTCCGTATGGAAACATATAAAATGGAGAAAAGAGAAGAGGTATATCAATGTATACTAGTATTGAGCTTTTTGCCGGAGCCGGTGGGTTAGCGTTAGGAGTCGAAAAGGCTGGATTTGATACAATTGGCTTAATTGAATTTGATAAAAGCGCGGCGGATACGTTAAAGAAAAATAGACCAAATTGGAATGTTATAAATGACGATATTGCGAATATATCAGGTTTAGATTTAGAAGAATATTTTTCAATAAAGAAAGACGAACTTGACCTTCTTTCAGGAGGGGCACCATGTCAGGCATTTTCGTATGCAGGAAAGAGACTAGGACTTGAAGATGCAAGAGGAACATTATTCTATCATTATGCGTTGTTCCTTGAAAAGTTACAGCCGAAGATGTTTTTGTTTGAAAATGTAAGAGGATTGCTTACACATGATCATGGAAAGACATATGCTACAATGCTTAACATCTTTGAAGAGGCAGGATACTCTATTGACAAAAAAGTATTAAATGCATGGGATTATGATGTTCCGCAGAAACGCGAAAGATTGATTACTATTGGAATACGTAATGATTTGGCGGGGAAGCTGGAGTTTATGTTCCCAAAAGCACATAACTATAAGCCTGTCCTTAGAGATGTTCTTTTGGATTGTCCAGAAGGTCCAGGAGTTCCATATGGAGAGAAAAAAAGAAAGATATTTGAATTAGTTCCAGCTGGTGGCTATTGGAGAGATATTGATCCTGCCATTGCAAAGGAGTATATGAAGAGTTGTTGGGATATGGAAGGCGGCAGGACAGGGATTCTTAGGAGAATGAGTTTAGATGAGCCATCGTTAACAGTGCTGACTTCACCTTCTCAGAAGCAAACAGAAAGATGTCATCCATTGGAGGCGAGACCATTTACTGTTAGAGAAAATGCCCGTTGCCAAACATTTCCGGATGATTGGGAATTCTGCGGAAATGTTTCTGCACAATATAAACAGGTAGGAAATGCTGTTCCGGTTAATTTGGCGTATGATATCGCGAAAGAAATTGTACATTCACTTAATATGCTTGATGAAAATCAAAAAGTTAAGGAGGCGATGTAATGGATTGGAAACTGAAGTTTATTAGCCAAGAAGATTTTACAAAACATGTCGAGGCTACAATTGATAAGTATGGGGAAAAATTGGAATCATTTGATATACAACGTTTTAATAAAAATATCATTGATCCTATAAAACTGATATTTGATAAAACTGTGTACCAATCATCATGGGAAGAGATGGTTGGAAATGAAATATTCCGCCAAAGAGACAAATCAAATAATAATGATATTGGATATTTCCATCAGACAATATTTCGGTATCTAGATCATTGTCATGTACCAGACAATGGAAAAGAAGGTGGATGGGATGTTATATACGAAAATCCTAAAGGCATTCAGTTGCCAGAAGGGGATATAGTACATAAAATCTATGTAGAGATGAAAAATAAGCATAATACTATGAATTCTGCATCAACAGGAAAAACATATATAAAAATGCAGAACCAATTATTGAGTGACGATGATTGTGCTTGTTTTTTAGTGGAAGCTATTGCACAGAAGTCCCAGAATATTATTTGGAATCCTACGGTAGATGGTAGAAAGATTTCACATAAGCGTATTAGAAGAGTCAGCTTGGATCAATTTTATGCACTTGTGACAGGAGAAGAGGATGCGTTCTATCAAATGTGCATGGTACTGCCAGAAGTTATTGAATCTGTAGTTGCAAAGGGCGGAGATGTTAAAGTACCACATGATACAGTTACAGAACAACTGAAAAAAGTGGCTGAGTTATCCGGGGAAGAATCCGAAAATCTTGCAATGGCAATTGCCGTTTATATGCTCGGATTTAGTTCGTATAATGGATTTTCGAGATTAGTAAAAGATCAAACATCGCTGAATAAGAATTTTTTGAAAATATTATATGAATATGTTAAAGAAATAAAATAGTAAAGGTAAAGGGAGTACGAAAGCTTAGCTTCACGTACTCCCTCTTTTTTACAATGAATAACTAACTAAAAGTTTTAAAGTATTTTCGACACCATCACGATGACTACGTTCATAACCATGAGATGCGTAAACACCGGCACCAATGAGACCATGTTTTACGTCGAACCCAGCACGCAACGTGGCTTCTACGTCAGAACCGTAATGTGGATATACATCTACTGCGTAGTCTGCATCCACTTTCTTGGCAGCTTCCATCAATCCCTTTACAACAGGATATGCATATGGACCGCCAGAATCCTTTGCGGCAATTGATACCTGATGCTCTGTGCAGGTGAGATTTTCACCTACGCAACCCATATCTACTGAGATTGCTTCGGTTACGCCGGTAGGAACGGAAGCGCAGCCACCGTGACCCACCTCTTCGAATACCGTAACGTGTACATAGATCGCGCGTTTTGGTGTGATTTGCTTGTCCTTTATGTATTTGGCAAATCCAAGTAAAATACCGACAGATAATTTGTCATCTAAAAAGCGGCTCTTGATATAACCAGACTTGGTAATGCGTGTGTTTGGTTCAAAACAAACGATATCTCCAATGCTGATGCCAAGCTTTTCTACATCTTCTTTGCTTGTGACATTTTCATCCAAAACAACTTCACAGTTTTCAAATGTTCTTTTAATGTCGTCATATTCTCCGTTTACATGAATGGATGCATTTTCCAGTTGGAAAGTCCCTTCATAATCTCCGTCAAATTTGGTGATGATTCGCACATTTTCTGTCTCAGCGTTATTGGCATTCATTCCGCCTAAAGGTGTTACAAGCAGACGACCATTGGACTTGATGGAAGCAACCATTGCACCAAGTGTATCGGTGTGAGCTTCCAGGAAAAGTCCATCTTCTTTGTCTTCACCACCAAGTTCTATCAGAACGCCACCTTTTCCGGTGATATGAGCATGAAATCCTAATGCTTCGAATTCATTTTTTACCCAGGCAGCAGCATCTTCCGTGTATCCGGTTGGAGAATCGATGCCAAGAAGTGTAACTGTTTTATCCATTATAAAATCAGTATATTCTTTGTAACTATTGTTTTCTGTCATGTGAAATCCCTCTTTCTATATACAATCATGTAAATAGTATAGCATAAAAAAATACAAAAACTTTTCGAAAAAAATGAATTTTGGGTGTTAAGTATTGTAGAATGTCTCCGATATAGAAAATACAAGGGCAGGAAGCACTTGCTCGTGAGGAAGCCAAAGCGTGTACGGCGAAGGTGGAATCACTGATTATTAATCACATCTGTCATGGAAGACAGATTATATTCAAGGAGGAATGAATTATGGTAGTACAACACAACATGCAGGCAGCTAACGCTAGCCGAGTTCTTAACATTACAGCTGGACAGCAGGCAAAGAGCACAGAGAAGTTATCTTCTGGTTACAGAATTAACCGTGCAGCAGATGATGCAGCTGGTCTTTCAATTTCTGAGAAGATGCGTAAGCAGATCAGAGGTCTTGATAGAGCTTCTACAAATGCACAGGATGGTGTATCTGCAGTACAGACAGCTGAAGGTGCTTTAACAGAAGTACATTCAATGCTTCAGAGAATGAATGAGTTGGCAGTTCAGGCAGCTAACGGAACAAACTCTACAAAAGATATCAAGGCTATCAATGATGAAGTTCAGCAGTTGAAGGAGGAAATCGGTCGTATTGGTTCTACAACAGACTTCAATGGCAAGTTCATGTTAAAGGGATCTGCAGTAGAAATTTTCGTTGGTTATACAGCAGCTTCAGCTAACACAATTAAGATTTCTGGAGTTAAGTTAGCTACGATTGCTAATTTAGTAGGATCTATTAAGAATACAACAACAGCAAAGAATCAGTTAGCTAAGATTGCATCTGCAATCGAGCAGGTTTCAACTGCAAGATCTACATTTGGTGCTTTACAGAACAGACTTGAGCATACAATCGACAACTTGGATAACGTTGTTGAAAATGTAACAGCAGCAGAATCACGTATTCGTGATACAGATATGGCTGATGAGATGGTTAAGTACTCTAAGAATAATATTCTTCAGCAGGCTGGCCAGTCAATGCTTGCTCAGGCAAATCAGTCAACACAGGGTGTATTATCACTTCTTCAGTAATTGAAGTTACGAAGAAATTTTTGAAAAAGTATTCGTACACAATACTTCCGGGAGTCATGGGAGACCATGGCTCCCTTTTTAAAATAAACAATTGATGAAATGATATTGTAGGTAACAGTATGGAAAAGATGGATAAAGCAAACTCAAAAGTAGAAAGACTTGAAAAAAAAATATCAGCATTTTGGAAAGAAGAGAATTACATCGAAATTTGTAATCTAGCAGAGGAAACGCTGGATGAAGTACAGGCGTCGTATGGAACTTATGGTGAAAACCAGAGATTTTATGCGGCAAAAATTTGCGCTTATGTTATGGTATCTGCAATTATGATTAGTGAAGGTACTGTAATTGATATTATAGAAAACAAGAAAAATGAGAGCTGTGTGACTTGTATTTTTGAAAACGAAGAAATTTGTCAATGGACATTACAAGCGTTACAAATTTTGAATATGGATTATGTACGCTGTGCGCATATTAAGAGGATTGTTCCCGATAGATATGCAGACCAATTTGATTTTGATAAGTTTGATTTTGAATCAACCGATTACAATGAAATAAATTTACTAACGCAGGAGATAGAAGAAAGAAAGAATGCAGAGTGGAATGTATTCTTAGAAAGATGTCAAGAAGTTGGAATGCTTGATTTAAAGTCTGTTGTCCTTGATTTCCCAAAAGAATTTTTTGAAGGGGAAACAAGAAATGGATTTTATATCGAGCCACTTATGAAGCACGCATGGGCTGCTAATATAGAAGTACTACATAAGGTAGATATGCTGTGCCAGACACTACATATTCCATATTTCGTGGATTGGGGAACATTGCTTGGAACGATACGTCATAAGGGATATATTCCCTGGGATGATGATATTGATATAGGCGTGCTACGAGAAGATTATGATAAGTTGAAGTATGCTATTCAACACTGCCAAAACGAATTGGAGTTCTATGATGTGTATGAGGAGGCTGACTGGGGAGCACATGCGTCAAAAATAGTCAATTCGCTTACCGTTTTGACAGATCGTTTTGATTTGAAGCGTTATCATGGATTCCCATTTCCGTCCAGCGTGGATGTTTTTGTTATAGATGCTGTTCCTAGAGATAAAAAATTAGAAAAGGAGCAGTATGATGCATTGAAAGTGATTTCTGAAATTGTGCATTTACGTGAACAAATGAAATCATATGCTCCAGACGGCAATGAATACTACTATGCAAAGAAAAATGAAAAAAACCTTTTGGAAACAATTTGTGGAATGTGTCATGTTGATTTTTCGCAGGAAGAACCTACAAATCAAGAATTGTTCATTTTGAAAGACGAAATATTGAATTTGTATTCAAAGGAGCAGGCAGACTTTTACACAGTGCCACACCGCTTGGCAAATGGACAGGATTATTATATTCCCAAAGAGGTTTTTGATGGCAGAATTCGTATGCCGTTTGAAAATATTGAAGTGTCGGTTCCTAGTGGCTATGAATTTATTTTGAAAAAGAACTATGGAGATAATTACATGACACCAATCAATCGAGGAGGGGGTCATGGATATCCATTTTATGGAATCTTTATAGATAGTCTACAGGCAAAAAGACAGGATAAGACGAGAGAGGATACATTAAGATATATTGAACGGGTTGCCAGCGGCTATTATGCCAGATTTTTAGCGCAGGAGAATACACCGACATATGAGTATTGTTCTGATGATTTTTGCGCGGATATGGTAGATGGATGCATGGTGTCGGAGGAAACAAAGAGAAATCGTGCTGCTGAAATGGAGATTCTGGCTGAAATTCAGCGCATTTGTGATAAGAAAAAGATCAAATATTTTGCTGTAGGAGATACCATTTTGGGAGCTGTTCACAAAGCAGGGTATTTGGCGCAGGCGGAAGGTATTCATCTTGGAATGCTTCGAAAAGATTATGTGGAATTTATGAACTGTTTAGGGCAGGAATTGGATACATGGTTTACTTTTCAAAGTATTTACATGAATGAACAATATACAGATATTCGATCGTTAATTATGACGGATGCCTATCTTGTTACAGATGCTGATTATATGGAACGTTTCCATGGCTGTAGGGAAATTGTAGGAATTGATATTACACCAGTGGACATGGTAGATCCAGATGAGATCATGGATCAGACGCGATTAGATATTATAAATGCTATGTTGCGTACGGTGAATATCATACCATGTATGCCACCTTATGATGATGATACATTATCGTTAGTTGATGAATGGACAAAGCAGTTAAATATTGAAATAAGCAAGGAAGGTAATTTGCAAAGAAATTTTGTTCGTGCAATTGATACTGTGGCATCAGGTTATAATGAGCAGGGAGAGAAAGTAAGAATTACTTCAGATTTGCAAATAGGAAAAAATACTGTTTATACAAGAGAATGGTTTGATGATACAATAGAATTGCCATTTGAAAAAGGTACAATTGCTGTTCCAAAGGGATATCTTGAGATAATAGGAGAATAGGGATGCTTAATCCGGAAGAAAAATTTTTTGAAGGTGAAGAACGAGAGAATTTTTTTGTTGATTCACGCATGAAGCGATATTGGGCATCGCAAATAGAGGTACTTGAAGAAATTAAGAGGATTTGCGATAAATATAAAATCAAATATTTTGCTGAGTGGGGAACCCTCTTAGGTGCGGTACGGCATAAAGGTATTATCCCATGGGATGATGATATCGATATAGGGATGTTACGTGATGATTGGAATCGTTTCGCGCAAATTGCGCCACAAGAGTTGGATGCGTGGTTTGAGATGAAAAATATTTATAATGACACCGAACAGGATAATTGTATTATGCGTGTCATTAATAGCCGACATATGAATTTTGATACGGATTTTTTGGAGCGATTTCATATGTGTCCTTTTTCCACCGGAATTGATATTTTCCCGATTGATTATATTCCAAGAGATTCAAAAAAGGATAAAGATCTGGTACATTTAATCCATACACTTATGGTTACAGCAGCAACGGTATCAGAGGAACCACCATATACATCAGATGACAGAGAAATTGCTGAAATGTGGGAAAAAGCACTGGGAATAAAGATTGACTGGAATAATAGATTACACCATGAAATTAAAAAAATGGTGGATATGGCGATGCAACAATGCGCACCAGAAGAGGCGGATGAAGTATGTTCTATGATGCGTCGTCAGAATGGACAGGACTATCATGTACCAAAAGAATATTATGACGAATGGATTGATATGCCATTTGAATATACAACGATACCTGTACCAAAAAATTACGATTATATTTTAAAATTAAAATATGGAGAGGATTACATGACGCCAAAACAGATACGAGGTGGGCATGATTATCCGAACTATAAGGAACAGGAATTGGCGTTAAAGGCGGTAATGGAACAGACTTTTCAAACGCAGATATCTTATGAACAGATGCAGAGCTTAATAGATATGAAGGTGTTTGGGGAAACGACATAAGAAAACAATGCATGGATGCATTGACAATATCATGGAGGAGCATATGAAAAAAGTCATAACATATGGAACGTATGATTTGTTTCATGAGGGGCATTACAAACTGTTGCAACGAGCAAAAGCATTAGGAGATTATTTAATCGTAGGAGTGACCACAGAGCACTTTGATGAGGCTAGAGGTAAGGTTAATGTAGTGGATTCTCTTTTGGAGCGTGTAGAAAACGTGCGCAAAACAGGATTTGCTGATGAAATTATCGTTGAGGACCATGAAGGACAAAAAATAGAAGATATCCAAAAATATGGAGTAGATATTTTTACGGTTGGTTCTGATTGGGAAGGCCACTTTGATTATTTGAAAGCGTATTGTGAAGTGGTTTATTTAGAGCGTACAAAGAACGTATCCTCTACCATGATACGAAAAGAAAAATTTCCAATTGTAAGAATGGGCATTGTTGGAACGGGACGTATTGCCCCTCGTTTTATGTCGGAATCGAAGTACGTTAGTGGTATTGAAGTGGAATGTGCGTACAATCCTGAAATGGTAAGTGCAATCCAATTTGAAAACGAAGAAAATATACCGGTTTATACAGAAAAATACGCTGATTTTTTGCAGCATGTGGATGCCGTGTATATTGCATCTCCAAATGAAACGCATTATCAGTATGCAAGAGAAGCACTTGTGAATGGAAAACATGTTCTGAGTGAGAAGCCATTGGCGTTTACATATGATGAAACATTTGAATTGTATGAACTTGCACAAAAAATGCATGTAGTATTGATGGAGGGAATTAAGACAGCGTATTGTCCGGGATTTCAGCAACTTATGAATGTGGCAAAAAGCGGAAAAATAGGGGATATAAGAGACGTGGAAGCATGTTTTTCCCGGCTTGCAAATCCAGTATCAAGAGAACGTACCGATGCAAGATATGGTGGAGCGTTCCTGGAGTTTGCTGGATACACGCTACTACCTATTTTTAAATTATACGGAACAAATTATTCAGAAGTGACCATTGACAGTATTTGTGATGAGAACGGATTGGATATTTATACAAAGATACAATTGCGTTATCCGAATGGTATGGCAACAGCTAAGATGGGGGTAGGTGTCAAATCGGAAGGAAGTCTTGTCGTTGCAGGAACAAAAGGTTATATTTTAGCACCATCGCCATGGTGGTTAACCCATAAATTTGATGTTCGATATGAAGATCCAAATGTAATTGAGCATTTTGAACCAAACTTTCAAGGGGATGGTTTGCGGTATGAAATCAGTGAATTTATAGGGAAAATTAATGGTACCGGTCGAAGAGATTATAAGTTGACGGAAGAGGAATCCGTTACAATGTCACGTGTTGTTGAAAAATTTATGAAGGAACGAAAAAAAATATAAAGCCTTGGAGTAGGATGAATGATAAGGTTAGGAATTATTGGAACAGGAAGAATTGCAAAACGATTTGTGTATGATGCGTGGCAAGGGCTGGATGTAGAGATTGTAGGTGTATACAATCCGCATATGGAAAGTGCTGAAAAATTCTGTACAGAAAATCATGTGAAGAATGCATATTCTGATTGGGATCTGTTTATACATGCAATAGAAGCTGTATATGTTGCATCTCCTTTAGGAACACATGCAGAATATGTCAAAAAGGCACTGGAAGCAGGTATCCATGTGCTGTGTGAAAAACCAATGGTAGTATCAGGCACTCAGGCAGAGGAACTTTTTGCATTGGCGGATGAAAAGCAGTGTGTTCTAATGGAAGGAATCAAGACGGCATATAGCCCGGGATATAAGAAATTAAGGGAGTTGTTAGAGGAAAAGCTTATTGGTGAGATTAGGGATGTCGAAGCGTGTTTTACTAAATTAGTAAAACCGGGCTTGAGAGAGTGGACGCATCTGGAGGATTGCGGCAGCATGACCGAATTGGGAAGTTATGGCTGCTTTGCCGTCCTAAGTATTTTGGGAGAAGATTATGTGGAATCACATCATGTGTCTCTTCGAAATGAAAATGGAGTAGACATTTTTACCAAAGTGTTCTTTTCCTACCATTCTTATGCCATGGGATTAGTGAAATCGGGTATTGGCGTGAAATCAGAAGGTGAGTTATTGATTTCTGGAACAAAAGGATACATTTTGGTGAAAGCACCATGGTGGATGCCAAAATGCATAGAAGTCCATTTTGAAGATGCTAGTAAAACGCAAATGTATACGTGCGAATATGTGGGGAATGGACTGCAATATGAATTAGAGCATTTCGTAAAGAGAATAAAAGGTACGCAGATGGCATCAGGAGTTACGAAAGAACAAAGTATAAAGATTGCATATATTATGGAAGAATTCTTGCGGCAAGAAAAGGATTATAGAATAGTAAGAAAATGATTTAGGTATGGTGAGAAAGATGGGATTTGAATACACGCAGGAAATCATCAGAAAAATGCAGATGGTAGAATTGGATATGCTCAAGGAATTGGATCGCATATGTAGAGAAAACAATATAACGTATGTGTTAGATGCAGGAACATTACTTGGCGCATATCGTCATAAGGGATTTATTCCGTGGGATGATGATGTCGATGTCAGAATGTTAAGAAGTGAATATGAGCGATTTTGTGAAGTATGTAAAACGCAGTTGAATACAAAAAAGTATTTTCTGCAAAATCATAAAACAGATGCAGGATATCGATGGGGATATGCGAGAATGCTTCGAAATGGTACAAACTTTCAGAGAGCAGGACAGGATATGCTTACCATGCGAAGAGGTATTTTTATTGATATTTTTCCGGTGGATGATTTGCCTGAAAAAAAGATCTCAAAGGATATCTATAATGCAAAATGCTGGATTGCAAGAAAAATGTTGTATTCAGAGGTGGCACTTGGAAATTATAAACCAGGAATGAATAAGTTTGGTTTTTGGATTTTGAATTTATTCCCAAAAGAAAAAGCTTTTAAAATATTTGAAAAATTAAGTAAAAAGTATAATGACAAAGGTTTCAGTAAGGTAAGAATCCAAGGGTGGGGAGATCCGGTTGATACCGCTGGATTTAAAAAAGAGTGGTTTATTGATACAGATAAAATAAGGTTCGAAGATGCGTGGTTTACATGCCCTAAGGATACAGAGGGATTCTTGGAACATTCTTTTGGTAAGGATTATATGACACTACCACCAGAAGAAAGTAGAAAACCAAGACATACAGCAACAAGTATTTCGTTTCCAGAGGAATAAGGAGCATTAATTATGAGAGAGAAAAAGGATATGTTAAATTTTACAGTTGGTCCAGTGATGGCTTCTGACGAAATATGTAGAATAGGTGCAGAACAAGTACCTTATTTTAGAACGGATGAATTTTCAAAGATAATGAAAGAAAATGAAACTCTTGTAAAAAAATTTTCTGGAGCGGAAGAAGCTGGTAGAGTGGTGTTTCTTACTGGTTCAGGAACAGCGGCTATGGAGGCGGCAGTTATAAATACGCTGACAAAAGATGATAAGGTTCTTGTTGTTAATGGTGGTGGTTTCGGACAACGATTTGTGGATTTGTGTGAAATACATAAGATACCGTATACGGAGATTAGACTAGAAAAAGGTAAAAAACTTACAGAACAGGATTTATATGTGCATAATCATAAAGATTTTACAGCGTTTGTAGTGAACGTACATGAAACATCAACAGGTGTTTATTATGATATGAACATTATTAGTGAGTTTTGTAAAAATAATGATTTGTTTCTTATTGTGGATGCAATCAGTTCATTTTTGGCAGATCCGTTCGATATGAAAGCATTGGGCGTAGATGTGATGATTGCAGGTTCACAGAAAGCGTTAGCATGTCCTCCGGGAGTATCTTTTGTTGTTTTATCGGATAAAGCATTAAGAAGAATAGATAGCAATGAACCGAGTTGCTTATATCTTAACTTAAAAGTTGCGTTAAAGGATGGAGAAAGAGGTCAAACACCATTTACGCCCGCGGTGGGGATTTTAAGACAAATAAATGCAAGATTGAGGGAAATAGAAAAGAATGGTGGAGTAGAACATGAAATATCAAAAATACAGTTACTAGCAAAAAACTTTAGAGAAAGAATTTTGGAATTGCCATTTGTGTTTTTCTCTGAATCCATGTCAAATGCAATGACGGCATTACATCCGACAACGGCATCTGCTTATGATATTTTTATTACATTAAAGGATGAATATAATATATGGATCTGTCCAAATGGTGGAGAATTAAAGGATTGTGTTTGTCGCGTTGGTCATATCGGAAATTTGACATTAGAGGATAATGATAGGTTAATTGACGCATTAAAGGATATGCGAGGACGAGGTATAATATAGTGAAAACGCAAATTGTCCAACGAAAAGATATAGGAGAAAGATAGTGCTATACGATAACTGTGGTAAATACATTGAAGAGATAATTAACAAAGATGCAGAGAATAGGAAATTATTACATAGGACAATTATCATAGATGGAATGGATAGTATGTCAGAAACAGTAGTGTTTCTTTTGAAAGAAAATAATATAGAGAATATTGTCTTGGTCGATGATGAAAGAAGGGGTGAAGTATGGAACGACATACAAGTGCAGGGAGTAAAAGAAGTACTAGAAACGATTGATGAACCACAAAATTATTGCATTATAGTAACAGATTATCAAAAAGGAAGTAATATTATAAACGATATCGAAACTTCATTTCCAAATCTAAAGGAATGTATATGGGATTTGAGCTATATTACGATGAACAAATTACCAAATATATATGCGGAGGAAGATTATGGCAGGCAAATTGAATTGAGAAGATGTCAGGAAATACAGTTGGAAGTATTGCAATTTTTCACAAGTTTTTGCGAAGAGAATCATTTGCGCTATTTTTTGGATTATGGAACGCTTTTAGGCGCTGTACGTCATAAGGGATTTATTCCGTGGGATGATGATATCGATATAGCTATGCCGGTGGATGATTATTTACGGTTAGGAAAAATTTTCCCTAAGGATGCAGATTTCTTTTGGGATAGTATGTTTAACGAAGGTGTCCAGGACTATACGATAAGTACATTGTCTAAAATTAAATCGAAAAAAATGTTGACAGAATTCAGGTCGTTTCCTATAAGAACAATGACTGGGATTGGAATAGATATTTTTCCACTGTGTGGATATCCGAAAGATTATGATGACCAGATGCGCTATATGGATGAATTTGGTTATTGGACGCGATGCTGGAAAGAAAAAATAGTAATCCCGTATGGAACCGAGAAGTATTCTAAGAAAGAGCATATGAATATGTTTCAAAAAATGAATGAGATTATGCTGCGATATCCATATGATGAGTCTGAGTATATAGGGGTAGGATATTTTGGTTATGATAAACCAAAGGCTACAGATGATACACGTGTAATGTTAAAAAAATGGTACGATGAATATATATTGTGCGATTTTGAGACTATGAAGTGTAGAGTTCCAATAGGGTATCATGAAGTGTTGCGCAAATGGTATGGAGATTATACTGTGTTGCCGCCAAGAGAACAGCAGAAACCACACGGAATATTTAAGGTTTATATGAATGAAAACAAAAATATCAATAGAGTTTGGAACTGACAAAGTAGAAGGTAGGGCAAGGGACGTATGATAAGGTTTGCTCAGAAAAAAGATTTAAAAGAAATTGCAGAAATACATTTGCACAATCGAAAAGTGACATATCAAGGAATCATGAATGAATGCTATTTAAATGGATTGACGCAAGAATCTGTTTATGAACAGTGGATTATATATTATAGGAAAGCTGATAGAAAAATACTTGTATATGATTTGGACGGAAAGGTTGTGGGATTTGCAGGTGTTAAGTTCTTTGAGGGGAAAATGAATTGCGGATTGCTAGACTATTTTCATACAAAAGAGGGGTATCGAAACAGGGGCATAGGGAGTGCGTTATGGACAGCCGCATGTTCATTGTTGCTTTCTGAAGGGATACAGAACATGGAAATATTTTGTGTTGAAGGAAATGATAGTGCAAAAAAATATTATAAAAAAAGAGGGGCAACATTTAATGGTTTCAAGGTAAGAACATCTACGTCAACAGAGACGATATCAAATAGATATATTGTAAACAATATTGATAAAGTATGTCCTGAGAAAGAAAGACAAAAATATAGTTTAAATAATAATTATGATTTGCTTTTGAAATGCATAGAAAAAGATTTTGTTTTATTTGGAGCAGGTGGATATGCGGAAGAATTTTTTGGACAATTTGGAGAAGGTTATAAGCCAAAAATGATTTTTGAAAACAATGAAAGACTGCATCACTTGCGAATCAATGGGGTGGAAATAGTTGCTCCAAGATTGACGGATTACAATGTTGTTGTCGCAAGTCCGTATACGGCTGACATAGAAGAACAATTACAAGAGATGGGATATCAACAGATTGAAATTTTCTGCCCGTGGCATCAATATTTGCCGTTATAAAACGTTATTTTAGAATTTTAAGGAGAAAAAGGAAAAATGAAGCAAGTATTATATGCGTGCAGAAATTCAAAAAATGCAGTTAGAGGATTAAATTTTTTATTGTCAAACGAGAATATTGAATTGAGAGGATGTTTAATACCAGATAGATGTGAAAACGTTAGAGAAATTTGCGAAAAAAATGATATTAACATCTATGATGACAAAACGCGGGATAAAATAAATGAAGATTTTGAAGAATCATCTATCGACTTGCTGATTTCTTTTTCTTATCCTAAAAAAATAGACGACTATATTTTGGGGAAAACAAAATGTGCAATAAATTATCATCCTGCGCCACTCCCTGAATACAAAGGAAATGCATGTGCTTGTCATGGACTGTATAATGGAGAAACCTATTGGGGAGGTACTTTTCATATTATGACAAGTGAATTTGATAGGGGACCAATTATTGAAAAGAGATATTTTGAAATCACGCCGGATTTACAATACGGAATATTGCTTAGTAATGCAACGTGGGATTTGGGATATGAAATGTTGAAACATTTGGTAAATGAGTATGTGAAAATTGGAAGTTTGACATCTGTTGAGCAACAGCAAACGGGAAAATTTTATAAAAGAAAAGATTTGAATAGAGCTAGAAAAATTTATGAAACAGATTCGCCAGAGGAAATCGAAAGAAAAATAAAAGCTTTTTGGTTTCCACCATATGAAGGCGCTTATATAGAAAAAGATGGAGAACACTTTAGTGTTATAACCAATGAAATGCTTATGGAAATTGCAGAAAAAATGAATAACGATAAATAACCGAAAATAATGGAGACAAGAAAATATGATATATGATAATTGCGAAAAATACATAAAAGAAGTTGCGATGGAAGAAATTGCAACATGTGATTTACATAATAAAAGAATAATTGTGTATGGGTTTGATGTATTATCAAAAACTTTTATCTATTTCTTTTTGCGGGAAGGAATTCAAAACATTGAAATATTTGATGAACGAAGAATTGGAGAAATCTGGTGTGGATTAAAAATTAGGTCAGAAAAAGAAATCGGTGCGTATATTGCGGATGCAGGAGAACACTATATTTTGATTACTCCATTACGAGATTCCCAACAGAGAGTAGACTCGTTGTTAAATATGGATGCAGGGTTAAAAAATGATATACATGTGTTTAATAATATTACAATGAATACGATGCCTAATAATTTGGTGCTACCAGAAGGTGCGAGGGAGATTTCGTTAAGAGAAGCACAATTGTTGCAGTTGAAGATATTAAAGTGGTTTCATGAATTCTGTGAAGAACATAGTTTAAGATATTATCTTCATTTTGGTACTCTCATAGGTGCTGTACGACATAAAGGATTTATACCTTGGGATGAAGATATTGATATTACCATGCCTGCCCCAGATTATATCAAATTTGGAAAATTGTTTCCAAAAGAATGTGAATTTTTCTGGAACAGTGTATTTAATGAACAGCTTGAGGATCTTCCAATAAGCACGCTGTCAAAAATAGAAAATGAAGATATCTTTACGGAATACCGATTTTTCCCAATGCGTGCATGGACTGGGATGGGTATAGATATTTTCCCATTATGTGGATATCCGAAAGAGACAAAAGAACAGGTCACCTTTAGACAGGAGTTTATGTATTGGGAAAATGTATGGAGCGAACAGGTGGTGCTTCCGTATGGAACAGATAGATATTCTTTAAAAACACACAAGAAATTATTTGAAAAAATGAATGAAATGCTTATGCGATATGATTATGACACATCAGAAAACATTGGTATTGGTTATTTTGGCCGATTTTATCCACAACCTAGGGATGGTTCCGTGGTTATGCCAAAAAAATGGTATGAACAGAGTGCTTTAATGGGATTTGAGGGTGAGAAGTATCGAATACCAATAGGGTATGATGAAGTGCTAAAAAAATGGTATGGCGATTATATGCAATTGCCACCAGTGGAGGATAGAGTGTCAAAAGGGCATTCTCCAATTTATTCACATCATTAGATGCTGTAATAGAGGAGATTGAGGAAATCAATAAAGTACATGGAAATTCGTGAGGTAAAAGATGAGCGTAGAAATGATGAATGTAAATTTGAATATGGAAAGAGGGTGGCCTTGCAAAGAACAATTAAATTTGTCCTTGCCTATGCTAGATCTAGTAAGATCAGATACTGTCTTAGAATATGAAACTGATTATAGGGGCTACGCGGGAACCGGTGGAATTACCCCGTTAAAGAACATTTTTTCTGAGATACTAGATGTTTCCAATGAGCAAATTTATTTGGGATCAACCATGAGCACTACAATTATGTATGATGTGGTGGCAAAGGCTATGTTTTTGGGACTTGATGGAGAAAAACCTTGGAAAGAATCAGGAAATGTAAAATTCATATGTCCATCACCTGGATACGAGAAGCATTTCAAAATATGTGAAACATTTGGAATTGAGATGATTCCAGTAAAAATGAACGATGATGGTCCGGATATGGATATCGTAGAGGAACTAGTGAACAATGATACCTGCATAAAGGGTATGTGGTGTGTGCCATTGTATTCAAATCCAACAGGTGCAATCTATTCAGATGAGGTTGTTCATAGGATTGCAAGTATGGAAGCTGCAAGTGATTTTCGAGTTTTTTGGGATAATGCATATGTGGTGCATCATTTAACAGACGAGGAAGTTGCGATAAGTAATATATTAAAAAACACTTCGGTTTATCCGAACAGGGTATTTGAGTTTTTCTCAACATCCAAAATTACTTTTCCGGGAGGTGGAGTAGCAGGATGTGCATCTAGTATAGAGAATATTAAGTGGCTTGAGAAAACATCGTTGCTACAATTGAAAACTGGAGACAAAATAAACCAGTTGAGACACGCCTTGTTTTTGAAAGATAAACAGGGTGTATTGGATCATATGGCAAAACATAGGACGATTATAAAACCTAAGTTTGATTTGATAGATGATATGTTAACAAATCGAATTGGATATAATGATAATGTAAAATGGAATAATCCAAAAGGAGGTTATTTTATCAATCTAGAATTTGCATCAGGTGGTGCAAAAAATGTGTATGAGTATTGTAAAGAAAGAGGCCTTAGAATAACGCCAGCAGGGTCTACGTTTCCATATGGGATTGATCCGGAGGATAAGTTTTTGCGTTTGGCACCGACATACTTGTCGTTGGATGAATTAGAAGTTGCTAGCACTATTTTATGTGAAGCGATTGTAAATGAGCTTGGGTTGGAATAGAGAGGTAAAGAATGAGAAAAACAGCAATAATTTTGGCAGCTGGATTGGGAAGCAGATTAAAACCACTGACAGAAACAGAACACAAATGCATGACAAAGGTTGGTGGTATGCCAATTATACAGAGAACGTTAGAAAATCTGGAAAGTTTTGATGTCAAGGAAGTGATAATTGTTGTCGGATATTTGCATGAAAAATTGATGCAGCAAATCAAAGATATGAAGGTTGGGATGGATATACAATTTGTCGTTAATCCGGACTATAAAAATAGCAACACGATACTATCATTAAATTATGGATTGGAAAGCATAAACAGAGAATTTGATTTCTTATATGTCATAGAAGGTGATGTCGTTTTTGAAAAAAAAGTTTTACAGAGGGCAGACGAATCAAGATATAAAAATGTGTCAATATTGGAACCGTATAACGAGAATTTAGAAGGAACATTTGTGACTCTGGGCAAGGATGCAAGGATAATTGATTGGAGACATAAGAGCGATCAAGAAGATGGATATGTGCTTTCGGATAAATATAAGACTGTTAATATCCATAAGTTTAGTGTGGCGTTTGTAAGAAATAGTTTGATGCCGGAAGTGGAATCCTATATAGAAAAAAATGGGGTTATGCAACCAATGGAAAAAGTTATGAGAAGTATAGTGACGATGGGAAATACCCCTATATATGGAGAAGTCCTTCGGGGTGAAAAATGGTATGAAGTAGATGATGTGAATGATTTAAAAAAAGCAGAAGAAATTATGGGAAAAATGTGATAGTAGGAGAGAATGTTATGGTGATAGATAAAAAATATTGTATGAGCTCTTTTTTGACATTTAGATATATTGTGGATGAAGAAAAAGTATTTTCAGAGAATTTAAAACATAAAAATATTACATTATATGATGAGGATGAAAAGTTGGCATGTGATTCGGCAGAAGAGATAGACCATGCTATAAAATCACAGCTGTCTGCTATTGATTTATCGGATGCGGGAATTTTGCTTAGCGGAGGTATGGATTCAGCGATACTTGCGTCATACATGCCGAAGGGGACGAAAGCATATACTGCAAAATGCTCTGCACCAAACGCTGTAGATGAGACAGCTCGTGCGAAAAAATATTGCGAAATATATGGACTTGAACACATTGTCGTTGATGTGGATTGGGATGACTATATAGCTTGTATGGATGAATTGATGCTAAATGATGGTTGCCCTGTATTTGCGAATGAGCCCCAAGTATATGCATTAGTGAAGAGAATGCAACAGGATGGCATTAAAAAGATAATTTATGGTGATAATGCAGATGTGGCATTTGGCGGAATGGATCGATTACTTTCTCGGGATTGGACATATGAGGAATGGAAAGAAAGATATACATTTGTACAGCCGCAAAAAGTATTAAAAGAATATGAAGATATGGATGCTGTGTATAGAAGATACCAGGTGGGTGATTATGTAGACTATATAAAGTTTTTAAATGAAGTATTGGCAAGTTCGTCCTCTGCAGCATATATTAATAGTTTTGAATATGCGAATATAAAATATTTTGACCCATATGCAAAATTAAAGATGGGAAAACCATTAGATTTGGAAAGAGTGCGCAATGGAGAGAGTAAGTATTTGATAAGAGCACTTTTTAAAGAGAAGTATCCACAGTTAGAAATTCCGGAAAAAATTGCTATGGCTCGTGCAACGGATTATTGGCTAAGGGATTGGGGTGGACCAAAACGCAGTGAATTTAAGGAAAATTGTATTGAGGGAATGACAGGAGAACAGAAATTCTTGATATATAGTCTAGAACGTTTTTTGAATCTGATAGATAACCACGATGGAGATAGTATGCGATGAAAAAAGTATATACATGTTTTTGCGTAGAAGTAATACATGAAGGACATCTTAATATTATAAACGAAGCTGCTAAATTAGGGGAGGTCACAGTGGGCGTTCTATGTGACGCTGAAATGATCCGATACAATTTATTTCCTATCAAATCGTTGGAAGAAAGAATGGAAATGATTAGTAAAGTTCCTAATGTAAAAAGAGTGATCGTGCAAAAATCCATTATGTATGATGATATATTTGAACAGGAGCGACCAGATATTGTTGTTCATGGAGATGATTGGAGAAAAGAACCCAAAAACTCTATTAGGGAAAACGTGCTTGAGAATATAGAAAAATATGGTGGAGAATTAGTAGAAATACCATATACATACAATGATAGGGTTGCTAAGATTGACAGACAAATTCAACAAAAATTGGCGATGCCAGAATTTAGAAGAGCGCGATTAAAGAAATTGTTGCACTTGGTTCCTGTTGTAAAAACCATAGAGGCACACAGTGGATTAACAGGTCTTATTGCAGAAAAAACGGTTGTGGCATCTGAGCAAGGATTAGATCAATTTGATGCAATGTGGGTATCGAGTTTGTGCGATTCAACAGAAAAAGGAAAACCTGATATAGAGGTTGTTGATATAACATCTAGATTGCGTACAATCAATGATATTATGGAGGTGACAACAAAACCAATTATTTTTGATGGTGACACAGGCGGTCTGATTGACCATTTTGTATATACTGTCAGATCACTGGAACGAATGGGTGTATCTGCCATAATTATTGAAGATAAAATAGGTTTGAAGAGAAATTCACTGTTTGGGACTGAAGTGGAACAGGAACAAGATACGATAGAACATTTTTGCGAAAAAATAAGAGCTGGAAAAAAAGTTCAACTAACATCTGATTTTATGATAATTGCAAGAGTGGAAAGTCTGATACTTGAAAAAGGGATGGAGGATGCGCTGAACAGAGCGAAGGCGTATGTAGAAGCCGGTGCAGATGGTATCATGATTCATAGTAGAAAGAAAGATCCTACAGAGATTCTTGAATTTTGCACGAAGTTTAGAGAGATATATAAGGACATTCCGTTAGTTGTAGTCCCTACATCGTATAACAGTGTAACGGAAAAAGAACTTGGCGAATATGGTGTAAATGTTGTTATTTACGCAAATCAACTAATTAGAAGTGCATTTCCAGCAATGCAGCAGACAGCAATAGACATATTGAAAAACCATAGAGCGTTAGAGGTGGATGAGCGAATTATGCCAATCAAAGAAGTAATATCGCTGATTGATACATTATAGGGAAAAACCAGATAGTGCAAATTGAAATCTTCCCAGAACCATTATATAATGATTACAAAGGAGGTAAGCGATATGAACGGAATTTCAAATATTTCTACACAATCGGATTACAGAAAACTTGCGAGCGGGAAAAGAATAAATACAGCAGCCGATGGAGCAGCTGATTTGAGTATAATTGAAGAGCAGACGAAACAAATCAAGGGCTATGATTCTGGTTCGCGCAATATTGAATCAGGGAAAGATGCACTAAATATTTCTGATGCAGCGCTTGGCAACATCACAGATTATCTCCAGAGAATGCGCGAACTCGCAGTGCAGGCGAAAAATGGCTTTTTGAGTGATAGCGGTCGAAGCGCTATTCAAAAAGAAGTTGATCAATTAAAGCAGGGGATTGCAAATATTGCAGATCAGACGGACTACAATGGCAAAAAATTACTAGATGGTTCTAATACAGCTTTTTCTATGGTGACAAGTTCAAAGGGGAATGAAGTTTCGATTAGTGCAGGCGATGCGACACTTGCTACACTTGGCATAAAGGATTTTGATGTTACTGGGAATTTTAATTTGGATACGATAGATCGTGCATTAGATAAAGTAACCGAACAGAGAAGTAAAGGCGGAGCCGAGTATAATAGACTTGATTATGCGGCTAGATACAATGCGAATGTTTCTTATAATACAACAGCGTCAAAGAGCAAACTGGAAGATCTTGACTATGCAAAAGCTGTTTCGGAGCAAAAGAAGAAGCAAGCACTTCAGTCATATCAATTTATGATCCAGAAGAAAAAGCAGGAAAATGAAGCGAAAAGAATAAATAACTTTTTTATTTAATGATGTGTTGATATTTTCGCCTTGCATTTTTAGAAAAATGAGAGTACAATCAATGGCACATAAGGCGGTGATTCTTCGGAGGGCGTGCTGATGAGCAGTTCACGTTTCAATTTTATCTTAGAGTAGTGTCATTTAGTTCATGAATTCTTGCCTTATACAATGTTCCCAAAGGAAATATGTATGAAAGGAGGAAGAAGTTATGACGAATGAAGAATTGCTGGTAGCGATGTCTAACATGATGGACCAGAAGCTAGGAAGCACCGTGTCTGACATGGTGGATCAGAAGCTAAAAGCAACTATGTCTGACATGATGGATCAGAAATTAGATGAAAAGCTTGAACCATTGAAGAAAGATATGTCGGAAGTGAAAGATCGAGTAACGAACATCGAGAATCGAGTAACGAATATCGAAGATCGAGTAACAAACATCGAGAATCGAGTAACGAACATCGAGAATCGAGTAACGAACATCGAGAATCGAGTAACGAATATCGAGAATCGTGTAACGAACATCGAAGATCGAGTAACGGACATGGAGACTCAGATAACAAATATCAAAGACCGAGTAACGAACATCGAGCTTAACATCGAAAACGATATTCGACCAGGAATTATTACGTTATGTGATACATATGGAACGCAGTTTGATAGATATAGCATTTCTATTGAGAGTCATGAAAAAATGAAGACAGATATAGAAGTGATGAAATCAATTGTGTCACGACATTTTGATCTTTTGCCGGAAGAACGGCGTGCTATAGGCCAATAGATATGAAATCGAGAGAAATACGCTAGATATGTTAAGCGCTTTTCTCTCGTTTTTTCTATGCTTTATGCTAATTTATGGTAGAATTACAAAGTGGAAAATATAAAACAGAATGGAGCGTATTTATGACATATACATTGGCGAAAGATTTTTTTGTGGAAGATTATATTGGCGATAAAGAAGATGTATTGCGCAGCATCGAATTACTGCAGATGGAGCTGGAGCATTTTGTGAATATGCATGCGGATGAAGATTTGCAGGAAGCACCAGAGGATGTGCAGAATGAGTTGGGATATCTGCTATATACATTGGGTAAGAGCTTTTATATCATTGAGGATTATGCGACGGCAGCGCAGTACTTTGAGATGGGGCTTGCGTTCAATTTAGATATCAGAGACGAGTATGTAATCGAGATGGTCAAAGGGTACGGATTGTCTCTGCTTAATAGTGATCAGGGAAGAGAAGGGATTGTACTTGAGGCGGTCTATGATGACTTTAGTGCATATGCAGATTTCTGTATGCTTATGGGGCTTATTTATTTCGAGCAGAAACAATACGAACAGGCAGTGATAGAATTTGCAAAAGCGACAAATGAAAAACCGGATGCGATTGAAGGGAGCAACAGCTATCTTTCTTGTTATTATGCGGGACAGTGTCGTGAAAAGCAGCATCGTATGGATGAGGCAAAGGAATTTTACAGAAAAGCGGGTAATTATGAGCCGGCGAAGGAGCGACTGGAGCGTATTGGATGATGTAGGCTTGATTTTATTTGAAGCATGAAGAAGAACGAAAAAAATCGCCCGACGTGGGTATGAACGTGTAAAAACAGATCATACCTACATCGAGCGAATGAGGAAGATGTGTAACATTCTGAAAAAAGAGAATGTCTTATAAAGCCTGGTCAATGAGCATTCCGGCATAAGCACTTGGGGCATATGGTGCCACAAAGGTTTTGCCGGGATTTTTATATTCTACAATTACTTTATTGATGTAGCGCATCGGATCAATAGAGATGCGGTTGACTTCACGGGACAACGCACTCTTAAACTGATTCAACGTGTCAAAATGTTCGGAAGCATCATTTCCTGAGATGGCAGCAGAAAAATGCTCTGGGTTCAGCTGTAAATGTCCGATCTCGTTAGAAGAAATGCCAACAGCAGCAAGTGCATCAGAAAAATGATTACTGATGGCAGAAACCTCGTTTAACAGGCGGTGGCTGCCATGTAATGTGGCATATTTGCTTCCTACATCATATAACTTATTGTATGCGCCCAGTAAATTGTCAATGCCTTCTGTGATGGCAGCAGTGCTTGCCTGAAAGCCAATATGGACTGGCTTGCCTGCCTCTGCGGAAGCCTTATGCATTGTTACTTCAAAAGAGCGATTGATGGTAAAGGTATTTGACAAAGACGAGTGTTCCTGTCCGTTTAAACGGAAAACAGAGTTGGTTGCAGGTTTCGTAATATGTGAAATACCAAGGGTATTGATTTCGTTCCAGGAACTTCCGGACTGAATGGAGAAAATGGAAGTTTCATCTGCAGAAAGTCCGGTTTGTTTGGACTGGATGCTAAGTGCACTCTCGCCTCGACGGTTTAGCTTTACCTCTGCAAGCAGACCGATGTCTGACTGGTTGATCAGGCGGGCGATTTTGCTCTGGACATCAAAGTTATTATCACCGGGATTGACATTGAACTGGAATTCATAGGAATTTGTTGGCATGTCTAAATCAAAAGAGTATGTCCCTTCTTCAAAGCTGTAATCATTGCGGCGCAGATAATGACCTTCGTTGGTCTGCGGTCCGGCCAGAGAAATGACTTCCATATCAAAGCCGTTTTGATCCTGGTCAGCATCATTTCCTACAAAATGTACAGAAATAGTATCTTCGTCAGAGGATACCGCTACTTTTTTCTTAAGCATAGATGCAATATCATCCCCGTCATCATTTAGCGCGGAAATGGTATTTTGCAGCTGGTGTGCATTGGCCTTGACATCGATAGCAAATTCTTTAACATCCCCTGTCTGTGTAATCTTATATAGAGGGGATTCTTTGTTTAACTTTATGATGTTGTTGTAAAGTGAGCGCAATTCACTTTTCTTATGGGAATCATAACGAGAACCTGTGGCTTTGCCATAGGTTGACAAAAGATAATTACATGCAGCGTCAATACGAGCCATAAGACATCCCCTCCTTTCTTCCTTGAAATATGCATCAGCTGGTGTGTTGAGAATCCAACGAAACCTTCCTTGTTTCATAACCATCTGTGCGCAGGGTATAAAAATCCATTTATTCATTTATATTATAGTACGTTTTGACAAAAATGTCATCCACAAAATATGGAAACTTCTTATTAAATAGGCGCCACATTCTGTGATGGCGAAAAAAGAAAAAAATAAGTTGACGGTGAAAAGCTTATATGGTATATTTGTTAGGCGACGGAAGTAGGTCTTTTTTTTATGCCTAAATTTCTGGCATAGAAAAACACAAGAAAAAATTAAGTGGAGGTGGAAGTTGTGCGCACGAAAATAACATTGGCATGCACAGAATGTCAGCAGCGTAACTACAATACGACAAAAGACAAGAAAACTCATCCAGATCGTATGGAAACGAGTAAGTACTGCAAGTTCTGTAAGAAACACACTTTACACAAAGAAACCAAGTAATTGGGGTAAAGGAGAGTTGATATGGCAGACACAGAAAAGAAAAGCATGTCCCAGCGTATCGCAGGCCTAAAGACAGAGTTCTCTAAGATCATCTGGCCAGATGGCTCGTCAGTTGGGAGGCAGACAGTAGCAGTTGTTGTTACGTCGGTTGTAGTTGCATTTATCATCGTAATCCTGGATTACGTGATTCAGTATGGCGTTGATTTTCTAGTGAATTTATAATGGAGGCAGAAGTATTATGGCAGAGGCACACTGGTATGTAGTTCATACCTACTCAGGTTATGAGAATAAAGTCAAAGCGAATATTGACAAGACCATCGAGAATCGTCATTTGGAAGATCAGATTATTGAGGTTCGTGTTCCTATGCAGGATGTCACAGAATTGAAAGATGGTGTTAGAAAAACATCTTCCAAGAAGATGTTCCCAGGATATGTTCTGATTAATATGATCATGAACGACGACACATGGTATGTGGTCAGAAATACCAGAGGCGTGACCGGGTTCGTAGGACCTGGAAGCAAGCCTGTACCACTTACAGATGCTGAAATGAGACCGCTGGGAATCAAGGCTGACAATGTGGTCGTTGACTTTGACGAGGGAGATATGGTTGCGGTAATCGGCGGTGTATGGAAAGATACCGTTGGTGTTATTCAGGCAATGAATCACAATAAGCAGAGCGTGACGATCAATGTAGAACTGTTCGGTCGTGAAACACCGGTTGAAATCAGTTTTGCAGATGTTAAGAAAATGAATTAAGGAGGAACAATCCAATGGCAAAGAAAATCGAAGGATATATTAAGTTGCAGATTCCTGCTGGTAAAGCTACACCTGCACCACCAGTTGGTCCTGCACTTGGACAGCATGGTGTTAACATCGTAGAATTTACAAAGCAGTTTAACGCAAAGACAGCTGATATGGGAGATACAGTTGTACCTGTAATTATCACTGTTTACGCAGACAGAAGCTTTAGCTTCATCACAAAGACACCACCAGCAGCAGTATTAATTAAGAAGGCTGCTAAGATTCAGTCTGGTTCAGGAGAACCAAACAAGAAGAAAGTTGCTAAGATCACAAAGGCTCAGGTACAGGAGATTGCAGAGACAAAGCTTCCTGACTTGAATGCAGCAACAGTAGAAGCTGCTATGTCAATGATCGAAGGGACGGCACGCAGCATGGGTGTTGAGGTGACCGAATAGGCCGAAAGCAACTACCTTATTTACACGATTTGAAGCAAGTTGAAATAGTGGGAGGGACCTCTCCCGATAATACCACAGGAGGTAAATAGTAATGAAAAGAGGAAAGAAATACGTTGAGGCTGTAAAGTCATACGACAAGTCAGCTCAATATGAAACAGCAGAAGCAATTGCTTTGGTTAAGAAGAATGCTACTGCTAAGTTTGATGAGACAATCGAAGCTCATATCAGAACTGGTTGTGACGGACGTCATGCAGAACAGCAGATTCGTGGCGCTGTAGTTTTACCACATGGTACTGGTAAAGACGTAAAGGTTTTAGTATTCGCTAAGGGTGCTAAGGCTGATGAAGCTACAGCTGCAGGTGCAGATTTTGTTGGAGCAGACGAGTTGATTCCAAGAATCCAGAATGATGGATGGTTGGACTTTGATGTTGTTGTTGCTACACCTGACATGATGGGTGTTGTAGGTCGTTTGGGACGTGTACTTGGACCTAAGGGCTTAATGCCAAACCCTAAGGCAGGAACAGTTACAATGGATGTAACAAAGGCTGTTAACGATATCAAAGCTGGTAAGATTGAGTATAGATTGGATAAGACCAATATTATCCATGTGCCAATTGGAAAAGCTTCCTTTACAGAGGAAAAATTAGCGGACAACTTCCAGACCCTTATGGATGCCATTAACAAGGCTAAGCCAAGCAGTCTTAAGGGCCAGTACATTAAGAGCATTTCTTTGGCTCCTACAATGGGACCTGGCGTTAAGGTAAATGTTGCAAAAGTTACACAGTAGTTATTGACATTCGTATAATACAATGATATAATGCGAAAGCATGTTGCCGAAGACAGTAGGTGCCGCAAGGCATAACGTATACAACCTACCGAGGACAGTCGATCGTTTTTATGACGATATGATTATGATTTTTTGAGCCTCTTTGTCTAGTGCAAAGGGGCTTTTGTTTTGCTGGTTGGCAAAGCATTAGATAAAATCTCCAAAGTCTAAGCAAGATGAAATAAAATAAGGAGGTACACGAAACGTGGCAAAAGTTGAATTAAAGCAGCCGATTATTGAAGAGATTTCAGCAAGCATCAAGGACGCACAGTCAGTTGTTGTTGTTGATTATCGTGGATTAACGGTAGCAGAAGACACACAGTTACGTAAGGAATTAAGAGAAGCAGGCGTTACTTACAAGGTATACAAGAACACAATGATGAACTTCGCTTTCAAGGGAACAGACTATGAAAGCCTTGCTCCGGTGTTAGAGGGACCTAGCGCAATTGCTATCTCAACAGAAGATGCAACAGCTCCTGCACGTATCCTTGCTAAGTTTGCAAAGACTGCACCTGCACTTGAAATCAAGGCTGGTGTTGTAGAAGGAACATTCTACGACGCAAACGGAATGAAGGCAGTAGCAGCCGTTCCATCAAGAGACGAATTACTGTCCAAGTTACTTGGAAGCTTACAGTCACCTATTACAAATCTGGCTAGAGTTCTTAACCAGATCGCAGAGCAGGGTGGCGAAGTAGCAGAAGCTCCAGCAGCAGCTGAGAGCGAAGAAGCAGCTGACGAGCAGTAGGCGGAGTCAGAACTTCATAATAAGAAATGATATTGAATTAAAATTTTAAAAACGGAGGAAATTATCATGGCAAAGATGACAACAGAAGAATTTATCGAAGCTATCAAAGAGTTAAGCGTATTAGAGTTAAATGACTTAGTAAAGGCTTGTGAAGAAGAATTTGGCGTATCTGCAGCAGCAGGCGTTGTAGTAGCAGCAGCAGGCGGAGAAGCAGCAGCAGCTGAAGAGAAAACAGAGTTCGACGTAGAGTTAACAGAAGTTGGACCAAACAAAGTTAAAGTTATCAAAGTTGTTCGTGAAGCAACAGGATTAGGATTAAAAGAAGCTAAGGACTTAGTTGATGGAGCTCCTAAGATCCTTAAAGAAGCAGCTGACAAAGCTACAGCTGATGATATCAAAGCTAAACTTGAAGCTGAAGGCGCTAAAGTTACTCTTAAATAATTTCATTATTTTTGAAGAATTAGCTATTTTAAAGCCATGGTGTGTGCACCATGGCTTTTTTGCGCACATGCAATTATATGTCGTTTTTTTTGACATTTGTTGGTAAAAATGATGAATAACCATTGCTTTCACTGAAAAAAGAATGTACAATAGTGATAATACGAAAATAGAAAAGGTGCGAACCACATGAAGAACAAAACGCAGGAAAACGAAAAGAAAACGATAATTCCAAAACAGAAAAAACAGCGGACAGCGAAAAAGGAGAAAAGCGCAGTGACAAAGAAAACTGCTAAAAAAACCAGAAACAGCAGCATGGCAGTGAAACTGGTAGCAATTCTTGTACTGATGGTAGCTGTGACCATGGTATCAAATGTGATTAACTATGATGCAATGGTGAAGATGAACCATTCGATCAAAGATGTCACAGACGGCAAAGTGCCGGATCTGCAGAATGCTTACAACATACAGTATAGTCTTGAAGCAGTGCAGAAGGATTTCTATCGTTATCTTGCTACAACAAAAGGTGAGACAAGCCATACAGAAGCCAGAAATGATTATGCAGCGGACCGGGAGGCTGTGGCTGATCTTGTGCAGCAGATGTATGATGCCACAGAGGGTGACGGACAGAAGCAGATTATGCAGAAAATCTATGATGGTGTGAACAACGTTCTGGAACGTATGGACAATGCCATGGAAAAATACGACGATGGAAAGACTGGAAAAGTTTCCATCGAAGTCAATGTGATCCGTGTCTGCATGGAAGAGGTGAATACTTATATTACCGGAATCCAGCAGAAGAGTGTGAATGAGATGGATGAGGCAACAGCCCAGTCACATGCTACCTATCAGGCAGTTTCCAAGGTGTGCGTTGGAATGGCTGCGGTATCTATTCTTGTTGGAATAGCTGGAATTCTTGTTATTCTGATCGGCGTTGTGAAACCAATGCGCGCAGCAACCAGCGATCTCATGAAGATGATCACTGAGATCGATGGGGGAAGTGGTAATCTTACTACACATCTGAAGGTCAGAGGCAATGATGAGATCGGACAGATGGTTCGTGGATTCAACCAGTTTATAGATGTATTGAGAAATCTGATCGAGAAGATAAAAAAAGGTTCCGGAGAACTCGAACATACAGCTGCGAGCGTTGACAACGGAATCCGCGCAGCGGGCGATAAGATCACAGGCACATCTGCGACGATGGAACAGCTGGCAGCCAGCATGGAGGAAGTATCCGCAACCGTTATTAATATTACTGAAAACATTGAGAGTATCCGAAAAGATATCACAGTTATGGCGGATAAGACGGGAGAGGGACTTGAACGTGTGGACAGTATCCGCCAGAAGGCAGAAGGCATGAAGGCAGATGCAGCTGCAAGCCAGGTGTCAGCATCCGATATGGTAGCACATATTTCGGGAGAACTCTCCACTGCGATTGAACAGAGCAAACAGGTGGAAGAGATCAATAAACTTACAGATGAGATTTTGTCAATTTCTTCACAGACAAATCTTCTTGCATTGAATGCTTCCATTGAAGCAGCAAGAGCCGGGGAAGCCGGAAAAGGCTTTGCGGTCGTTGCAGATGAGATCCGGAAGCTTGCGGATGAAAGCAGAAATACAGCTAATGGAATTCAGAATATCAGTAAGATGGTAACAGAATCGGTAGAGAACTTAGCTGGAAATGCGGGCAAGATGCTTGATTTTGTAAATCAGGATGTATTGAATGACTACAAGGGAATGGTTGAATCCGGTGAGACTTACAATGAGGATGCCGTACAGATGAATGAGATGATGCAGGATCTTCAGAGTGTAGCAGAGAATCTCCGCCGGGCTGCAAATGAAATTTCGGAGGCTGCAGATGGCGTGTCCAATGCAGTGAACCAGAGTGCAGCGGGAGTGTCCAATGCGGCAGAGTACACTTCTGAACTTGCGGGTCATATGACCGGAATCAATGAATCTGTTGAGAAGAATGTGAACATCGCAGAAACATTGAAGAATGAGGTAGCTGGTTTTCAGTGTGAATAAACGATAGCAATTGCAGCTTTGTAATCATGCATAAGACAAAATAGAAATATAAGACACTATATATAGAAGAAACAGATACACAAAATACTACAAGTAGGTATCTGTTTCTTCTTTTTTATAAATACTAATAAATTTATTAGAAAAAATGAAATTTGTCTTGACGATTTTGCTTGACTTGATATATAATATACGTTGCACTATTGTGGTGCAGTAGGCTTATAGCCATAAGATGTGAGTGTTCACATACCGTATATACAGGCGGTAGATGCAATACAACAGGCAATTTGTTTGTTGAGAATAAAAACGAGAGGTGAAACGTCAATGGAGAAAAACAGAATACGTCCGGTGAAAGCCGGAAAAGGCATGCGTATGAGTTACTCAAGACAGAAAGAGGTATTGGAAATGCCAAACCTTATAGAAGTTCAGAAAGACTCCTATAAGTGGTTTTTGGACGAAGGCTTAAAAGAAGTTTTCGACGATATCTCTCCGATTGCAGATTACAGCGGTCATCTGAGTCTGGAATTTGTGGATTTTACATTATGCGAAGATGATGTAAAGTACACAATCCCTGAGTGCAAAGAAAGAGACGCAACATATGCAGCACCTTTAAAGGTAAAGGTAAGAC
>OIWK01000641.1_pt1 | contig 37067 bp, 28 predicted proteins | sample 1587401 | NCBI WGS metagenome assembly OIWK01 (sample SAMEA3888911, study PRJEB22519) | human gut metagenome | biome: human gut; feature: human-associated habitat; material: faeces | place: Denmark | collected 2009 | reverse complement strand
GGTACAAAACCATGAAAAAGAAAATTTTTGCTATCACATTATGTGCACTTATTGCGGCTGCTTCTATTGTTGGAAGTACTCAGAAGCCATCTGATAATTCTTATGAAGTAGCCAAATATATTTTTGATGATATGGTAGGTGGCTATTAAAATTTAATATTATAATGCATACTGCACCAATCGATCACAGCTTGTGCACGATCAGTTTTTTCATTGCTTCAAAAACTGTAATTGTTTGGTGCAGATATTTTCTTGCTTCTTCAAATTCCCCCAATTCAGCTAATGCAACCCCTTTGTTAGATACTAAAATTGGAAATGCTGCTAGATTTCCATAGCTTACACAAAAATCTACTCCAAGATCAGCCATTTGAAATGCCTCATGGTGACAGCCTTTTATTCCAAACCAGTTACTTAAATTATATAAAATCATTGGATACTTTGCCGTTTTCATTTTTCCGTCTACAATTTTATCTTCCATATAATCTTTCAGCCACATTTCGAGTTGTATAGCATCCATTACTTTACCATTTTTTGCATGTAAAACTGCAATGCTATTAATTATCATAATCTCATCAAATGTCAACAAATTACTTCTCAATGGATTAATTCCGTCAAAATCCGGCAATGTTATATGAATCGCTTTCATCATTAATTCCATTGCTTTATTCTGATCTTTATCGCGCTGTTTTACCAACTCTCCTTTTGCAAAAAGTAAACATTGATGTTCTAGCCCAGATATATTAACTGTTAATTTTTCTACTTTTGATATTTGTATTTCAATCTTCTTAATATCTCCATCTGTCACATCCCTTATCAACTCTTGTATCGCAGAATATAATTCCATCTCTTCCCTGCTCACAAAAGAATTAAACAAATTATTCTCCGTACCCAATCGTTCAAACAGTTTCTCCAAAATAAGTCGTCCCGGTTTTTGTGCTCCATTTTCAATTCTCGACAAAGACGCAGGTGTACAGATTCCGTAACTGACCTCTTCCTGTGTATACCCTTTTCTCAATCTGGTTTCTCTCAAAAAATCACCAACAACATATACTGCCATATTGTATTTCACCCATTTCTCTTTTTTGTATTCGATACTTATAATATAGCGAGTTTTCAGTTATAACACAACTTTTTTATCAATAAATCTTGCAATTCATATATTTTTTCTTAGTATTCAAGAATTTTGTTTAAAAATTCTCAAAATCAGTATTAGAATACCAGAATTTTTTAGTATACTATTTATTTAGCACTTTTCAAATAAAGTCATCCTTTTCTTCTTTTATAAAATATCATCCGTCCATCCAATATCTTCCCCATCACCACCAGAAGAGCCTGAACCAGAGTTTCCCGAATCACTGCCGCTATTTCCTCCACCGGAATCTGTAGATCCACCAGAGGATGAACCACTGTCCGGTGCACTGCCTCCTGAAGCTCCATTGCCTCCTGAATCTGTTCCTGTTGATGGTGTGCCTGCTGTTCCACCAGACGGATTTGAACTACCATTCCCACCCGAAGGTGTTGTATTCCCAGTCGGCGCTCCTCCGCTAGAGGATGAACTACTGCCTGCCGATGAACCTCCGCCAGAAGACGAACCTCCGCTCGCCGCATTATTACCGGTGGATGTATTTCCTTCTGCCGGAGTACTGCCTGTGGATGTTCCCGATGCCGGCTGCTGCATGGAAGTATCTGCCCCAGGTTGTGTTTCTGCCGGAGTTGCTGTCCCTGCGGCATTCTGTCCTGATACTGTATTCCCTTTGCCAGCCTGATTTTTTCCATTCACCTTAGATGCCGTATTTTTTCCATTATCTTTTTTCTTATTAGGATTATTGGTCGTATTCTTCGTATTGTCTGTTTCCATTTTCCAGCTTACTTCTGTCTGCGGCTCCATAATAACCTCTCTTGTAGCAGCTTTCTCTAACATTGCAAACTCGGAATTCACATCTTCTAACAAAGTTCCTGCATTGACCGCATCCTGATTGCTCTTTATAAGATCTGACATTTTCTGTTTTCCAGCCTCAACAGGATCTGACTGCGCAAATTCTTCAATAGTACAATAGTCAACCCATTCCTTATCTTTTTGAACCTGCACCATGCCATCCATCAATCTCACAGGATCAGCACTTGCATTTACGTCCTGTTGCTCCTGCACTGTTACACTTTCAGCCACGGTCTGTTGCATTTCCTTTATCACTTTTTCTGATCGATACAATAATATGCCAAATACAATCGATACCGTAAAAAAAGTTATTGTCATGGCAATCCAGATGTTCTTTGTATCTTTTTGTTCCTCCATAAATGTCTCCTTCACTTATCTTGTTGTCTCTACGCTATCCGTAATGTTTTTCAAAAAAGCATATCCGGCAGATCCCTGTTTAAAATCTCCTCTGTCCAATATCTGTTTGCACACGGTATACATACTGCGTGACATTTCCGGTCCATAAATCACAACCTGTGTACCATTGTGTTCCATTACCGCATATGCACGGAATACATAATTTGTCGCATAGCGGCTCTGTGGCAAGCCAACTAAGACATTTGCAAACTGCTCTCTTCCATTTACGGTACGGATCACTTTATTATAGATTTTTCCATTTTCTATGTAGAACGTTCTTCCACCCGCTACTTTGTCTCCTCCATAAACCATTGGATAGTTGTTGCGATTGTCCGGATTCATGATGAGTGTTCCCATCTCTGTTAACCGATATCCTCCTAGTCCTCCTGTGCTGATCAACTGGCTTTTCTTTGTTGTATCAATTCCAAAGCTGCACCGCAATCCTGTATTTCCGGTATATCTGACTGAAAAACCATGATACGAAAATAAATCCTGCAGTTCCGGCACCGCCTGCGCAGTGTAATAAGTTCCGTTATATTCTAACAGCCACACATACATCCCAACCGGTATACCAGAAGCATTATATTGATACATCACTGCTGTTTTCGCACCCTGCTTTCCTACGGATACTAATCTGGCAGACGTATTCTGACTCCACGAAGCAGATGTATATGGCACTCCATCAATATAAATCTCCGTACCTGCATCATATCCTGCCGGCAATTGGATCACCACTTCATTGCTGCCCGGCACCGTAACCGGCGGCGATGGTATCTCCGGTATCCCTTCTACCGTCTTCATTTTTCTTAATGTGACGCCTGACGTCAATGATGAGTTTCCTACATAAAGCACATTCTTGATCACAACCGTGTCAAATACATATGCATCTGAGCAGATCTGCGTCGACATATCTGTCCAGATACCATTTTTCTGATATCTGGCTCTCAATGTAGCATTATCACACCAGATCACATACGCTACCCCATCTTTCCATTGAAGCTGTACCCGGTTACTTGCACTGATACCACTCAGTTTTTCCTCTGTAAAACCGCTTTCCGGGGTTCCCGAAATAAGCAGTGGTTCTTCCGACGCATCATTTGACGCCACAATATTTATCTTATTCGCCTGCACTTTCACATCAGATACTTTTACCGTAGAAATCCCATTAATGGTATAAATATCCTGCCATTTCTGCTGATTTTCTGAATACTTTGCTATCTTTCCTTTTTTCGCTGCCGAATCCTTTGCAAAATAATCTGCATATACGGCATATAATTCTCCCTCATAGTTAAAAACCGATGGATTTCCAATGGATAAACTGGAAACCTGAAGTATGGCTTTCTGCGTTCCAGACTGAAAATCCCATGTCTTTAAAATATCAGCCGATGAATACGCAAGCCAGAGTTTCCCCTCATTTTCTACAAACTGATAATTATTGACATTTGTATCATTACATACAACGGGTGTACTCCATCTATTTGCCTGAAGTCTTGACACACAGGTCTGATACTGTCTGTTCTGATATGCAAGATACAATACACCTCCATAAAAATACACTTTCGGAGAAGTTCCTGCAGCTGCTTCCAGTTCCTGCCCGGTCTGCTTCCATCCTGTTCCATCCAGAAGATTGGCATATACTTTCACAAAACTGTTACCGGTCTGCCCCTGAACTCCGGCCAGATACATCATCCCACTATCCGTATCCTCTGTCATGGATAATGACTGCATATCTGCAAGCGTGGTGTCCTGCTTTATCCAATAGTTCTCCTCACTCAGCGCTGGAAATTCCACATGAAAAGTTGCTGTTCCGTTCTCCTGAAAACGGATATTATCGATCACAATTCCACTGTTAGATCCATCGGAATAAAAAATAGTGTCCTGCGTACATGGAGCTGACATATCACTGCTGCCGAGTGAAGTGCGGTTTCCGACTCCAATGGCCGCATCATATACCGCATTTCTCAGACCGGAACTGCCATTTGATACCTGTTCTTTGGCTGCCTCGTGATCTTCTGACGTCCCCGGACGATAAACATAGATATAGTTTTTTCCGGCTTTATTCGTCTGATTTTCCACTGCCTCATTGACACGGTAAACAATCAGTCCTTTTTCAACCGGCAAAAAATTATCATATTCTTTTTCCTGCTGTTTCTTCTGCCTGTACTCAATGACAAAATACTCGCTTTCTGACATGGAAGTTTTTAAAATATATGCTCTGTCCCCTGCCTTTGCACTTGCAGGTTCAAGCGTATAATCTCCGCTCTCTGTCACCTCCTGAATATCCATCCAGCCCATCTGGCTTCGTATATAAGCCAGTGGATATTGGGCTATCCGGGGCACCTGTGCCATCTGATCCCAGATACCAACCGGAATCCCATCATCCCCGGTTGTCCGGTACAGGTCCGGTGCTCCGAGCGTATGCAGAAACTCATGGCTTACCAGCGAATATGCTGTTGATGTTGCCTGCGACCGGAGTGCTTCTGTAGAAATAACATTGTATGCTCCTACCCGTAATCCGAAGCATACCTCCTCAGTTCCGCCATACTCACTTTTGTGTGAGCCAAAAGATCCTGTGTTCTTCCCCTGCACTAGAATCGTAAGATTATCAATACACCCATCCTGATTCCAAGAATCAAGTTCGGCTGCTGACAGGTTTTGTGAAAACGTTGTCTTCTTAAGCGCCTCTATTACTGCTCCGACAAATCTGCTATCCTCCACGCTATCCGGATTCAGATAATCGGATGCCTTTCCGCTAAGTCTGATCGTTGTCACCTTCCCCACACTGTCCTCCTGTGGAAAATAACAATTCACCTGCACTTTTCCATCCGATATCGTGTTGATATAATGGGGCAGACTTCCGGTCTCCTTTGTATAAATATCTTTAAAATAGCTGACTCCTGCTTCCGATCCCTTCCCTGACTTCTGATTCCAGCAATAATACTTTCCAGTCTGCGGATATCCATCAGCAAATTCGTCCGTCAGATTATTTCCGTTATCGTCCTTTTCAAAAGTAACCATAATGACCATATTTCCGACAGTCTGTTCTGCTGCCTTTACTCTTTGCGGCATGGACTGTACCGTAAATAACAGCGTAATTATCATCATCCATACGATACTTTTTTTCTTATTCACTAATCTCTTTTCTCTCATATTTTTATTCCCACATTGTATACACGCCAAACTGTTCCGCATTCACTGCCGTTTCACTGTCACCGTCAATTTCTCCCTCGTATACCTGCAGATCTGTATTCCGCATCTGCCACGCCTGCAATGCTCCTGCGCTCATATCTAGTGTTCCACTGCTCACCCGCATGCTGCCCTGCACCTTGCCATCCGCAGAAATTGTTCCCTCATACTTTCGATATGCACCATCTTCCATTCTTAATATCTCACTGGAAAATGTTCCCTGAAGCTTTTCATCCTGCCAGTCACAGACAAAATAATGGATCTCTGACGGGGTTATCTCAAGATAAATAGCCTTTCCGTCTTCTGTTGCACATTCCAATGCCGTGTACTGCTGTCCCAATTCATCTGATATAACAGTAATTCTTTCAGGTATCTCCGCAGAATCTGTCCTATAATTTCTCTGACCGATCACAAGTTTTGGCAGCATAACAGACATCCAGGACGCATCCGTAACCGTTGCCACTGCACTGTTCACATCGCCTGACCTTAAATAATCCAGAACCGTCTGTCCCATCATCCGGATTTCTTCTGTATCATCATTTAAATTTACCTGCAGTTCCGAAAGATTTCTCTGTCTATCAGAATCGTAATCCAACAACTGCTCCCACTCAAGTTCATTGCGCTGCTCGATTACGGTTGTTTCTTTTTTCTCACTCTCTGCTGTTCTGTCAGTAAGTATCTCTGTAGTCTCTGTGTTACTTTTTGCTGTGTCTTCGACTCCACAGGAAGCCAGCAGTAAAAAACTGAGGCATCCTATTAATATGGTTGGTTTTTTCATCAAATTTTCTCCTTCGTCTATCGGTGGATTGCGTTCAACTTTCAACAAAATCATCGACAGTAATGTGTTTTTTCATTATACATAGATGCCCTTATTTCTTCAACCTGTTTATAATCTGTTTTGCATATTTATTTGAAATTCATATTCTTTGTTATTATGAGCGCCATTGTGGAAAGCAACCTCACAAGAAAAGATTTTATTGCTGACCGTGTCTTAAAGCTTGCCAGATATTATCAGCAGGAGTCGACCTCTTCTTTTCATAAAGAAGTCTGACCTCTGCTGATTCATCAACATGATCTACAATCAGTATCCGTGGTAATATATCTGTATAAAAACAGACACGACTATTTATTCAAAATAATCGTGTCTATTTACAAATATTATTAAATTACTTTTATCTAATTTTCTATTAATTGGGGTAAATAGCTTTCAATCCTATAACATTTCCTGTCAGTACCATATTGAAATATCTAAATGACTATTTCTCCTTTTTTTCTGAACTATCAACAAAATTTTATTCTCCAAATTTTTCCTCAATCTGCTTTTCTTCCTCCTTCTGTTCTTGACTCTTATAATATCTATCATTTATCATTTGATTATCCGACATAAAAATAATATCTAACATATTCTTCAGGCTACGATATGTTAACAATAAAAAACTGATTCCCATAAAACTCCAGATATAAAATCCATAAGCAGCCAAATCTCTATTTTTTATATCTGAAACGAAATACAAACAAATCGTAACAAATAAATCTACTACTCCAATAAGCAACGTTTCCTTAATATATTTTAAAAACAGTTTATTTTCGTCACATTCAAATAAATAGGAAACCATTTTCGATTCATTTTTCATTCCTAAAACAACTGGTAATATTGCTCCTAAAAAGCCAACTATTAATGCCACTACTGTATTGCAAGCATCTAGTGCAGTTGATAAATGTTCACTATCAACAAAACATATTTTATTACAAAATAACATCATTGTAATGATAAATGCTGTTCCATATGGATAACACCTTTCGATATAATATTTTAATTTTATCATTATTGTCACCTTTCATTCGGATCCACTAAACGATACAGCTCTAATTTTCGATTTGCATACTTTGTACACATTCTTGAAGTAACAACATTATAGTCTAATCTTTCTCTTTTGTTCAAATCAAACTCAATAAAATCATGACATACATCTTCCAATAAGTCCACAATTTCTACATCCGCATCTTCTTCCTCTTTTATTTTTATCTTTGCTCCACGAACCAAACGTTTATTACTTTCTTCGCTTGCCTCTCTTGCTTCTTTTGCCAATTCCTGCACCTTTTTTCTATCAAGTGTTTCTCCCTTTCCTCTTCCTATACTTATCATGACTTTTCCTGCTACTCCCTGATAAGTCTTCATCTGATTTATCATTTCTGACAGAGGTGTTTTTTCAGCTGGTGTATAGCTATTCAAATTTGCTAACGATAATTCTATATATCTAATACTTCCTTTGGATAACTTTGCCATACCTTCTGCTCCCACAATTGGCTCTATTGATATTTTCTTATTATGATCTGTTCCCCAAAAAAGATTGTAGGTATGTTGCAGAAATTCTTCGACCCTGGAAACTCCTAATGAATTTTTATTCTGCTGTATCATAGCAATGCCCTTTTTAGCATCATAAATCATATATAAATCTTCACCAATATACTCATTATCATCAAGTTCTATTGTCTGAGCTTCTTCGAAATCTTTTGCCTTCGCAGGCACATTTGTATCTCGCAACTTCATTAATTGCAAGCACCATACATCATAATTCTTACTAAATTTGACATGTTCAATTCTTGCTTTTGCATTATTAAAATCTATGGGTTTTCTGATAAGTTTTTGTTTTGTAACCATATCTACCCATTCTGCGAAATTAAAAATCTTACTCTTATTTTGCACCTTCTTTTTGTTTTGCATTTCATCCATTAGCAGCTGATAATATTGAAACCGAATGATTCTTTTGTATCCCATAATGTTTTCCTTCCCAGAATTATATTTTGTATAATACTATTTATAATCTTAGGCTTTTTCCAATAAAACACCATTCGATATCACGTAATTTTCATACAATCAAATCAATCCTATATCATCTAACTATATACTTACATTACGAGCCTATATGTAAGCCATCAAACATCCTCAAAAACACAAGGCTTCCCGAAGGAAGCCTTGTACATATATTTTGCAATTCTTTTATAAACTTTCAACAATCACTCTGCACCTTTTTTTGCAGAAAGATATCCCATAAAGCAAAACATTACGTCTGCTATCATTCCATAAATACTCCTGATATCTTCTTTCTTTAATCTGATCCAATGCTTTTTCACATGTTACCCAATGATTAAATGTAAGTAAAATTTTAGTTTATAATTTGCAAATATCATAATTCTTTCTCAAAATCCTCATTATATTGCTTTGAAAATCTCTCTATCTCCATTCTCTGTAAAACCAATATAAGGAGCTGATTGCTCGCGCTTAACATTGTAAACTCATCAAACTTGTTGAATGCAGACTAAAATGCACTATTATCAGGTTTTACATATCTACCCATGTTCACATGACTACTTCTTGTTTCTTCTAAATAAAGAATAACAATACTTTATGCTTAACATTTTCTATAAGTGCATATACTTTGTCTTTCAGACTCTTTCTTATATAGTTTTTCTTCTGTTCCCACTGTAAATACTTGTTTATATCGCTCAAATCTAATACATCTGCTTGTCCAGGTGTGTTTTTCCGTTTAAAATTTTCTAAATTAATATCTGTAATAAATGCTTTGGCAAATTCTCCATACTTTTCTTTATCCACTTCACGCAATCCCACATCTATATTTTTTTTCTTCTTCCAATTCCATCTATAATCCATAATTATAAGAACTATTTCTAATTTTTCATCCTCTTTACACCGTTCTTGTATATGCCCAATCATCTGATATAATATATCTCGATCATTAGTTTTTTCTACAATTTCAGCAAATGCCACAATGTTTTTTATAGAATTTATATATTTATACCAAACACCTTTTTTACATATTGCATATTCAGATACATACCTTTAATAAAAATTCCTAAAAATGTAACAAGCGTAATATATGTTGTTATCATTATTCCCGGAAACTCATTTATGTATAACAACACGCCCTCGCATACTGTCCTTACTTCCTCGATAGCAAATATTGCATATATAATTACAAATATAAATAAAATTATAGGAGTACATATAATAATCATTAAAATCACATCACTAACACTTGTCTCCTCACGAAGTGGATTTGATCTTTTCTCAACATTTTTTCCAAAATAATAATCTGCATTTTCTTTGTTCTTTTTTACACTAATTTTTCCAACAACCGCATATACCACATCTAGAACTATAAATAAAATCAACATATAATGATTGTTCCAAACTTCTTTTACACCTTGAATGAACTCATCCATATATCTTTTCTCCTTTGTCAAACATCTTGTCATTTATAAAGTAAAATATTATTGCAGTTGAGTCTAATAGAAAACGTTTCCAATTCACCCTTCCATCTAAAAAAAATACTTCAAATCATATCCTCGATCCGTCAACGCCATTCTAATTCTCCGACACTTATCCCACATATAACACTGGTTGTCCTTCAAAGCCTGCATCAGCCCCTTCATTACATTTATTTTACCATATCGCTTTTCATTTTACAATATTTTAAATTATTTTATTTATTTCTATAATTTGACACATTGTAAAATATATGTTAAACTTTTACAAAATAAACAACTAGGAGACAACAATATTATGAATGATTATAACGGCTTTAAAAAAATAGCACAACAAAATGTATTATCTACAGATGAAACCTGTGAAATTCTCGGAAGGACACGCCAACAATTAAATAACTATGTCAAATCTGGAAGTCTTGAAATTTTAAAATCAACCAAAAATGGCAATCTTTTCTGGCGCCCGGATGTATACTATCTGGCGAAGCAAATACATAAAGAACGTATTCGTCATCATCACGAAATACTAGGTGGATCAACCTCCCAAGCTTATCAAGCCGCAAAAAATCTTAATTTGAACCCACGAGAAATCAGCGAAATTTACGTCTTTTTTGAAGAAAAAGATGCAATTGAAAAAGATTTTTACTATCTTGATACACTTGAAACACCTGACACACTAATAGCTATTCATGCGCCTAATTTTGTGATTATAATGGAAGATGAAACCGAATATTGGTTTGATGGATTTAATTGTGGTTATGGTGGAGAAGGTCCTTCAGGAACGGAAGATATACTTGATTATTGGGGAATACTGGAAAAAACTACCGATAATTTTAGGAATTTCATAGCATCTACTTCCATACTTCATATAATTAATGAAAATAATACCTGGACTTTTTACAAAGAAAAAAGTCATTACCGATTAAACGATGAATTGTGCGACCAAATAAAGGTTCGTTTATACAGTTTTAATCAAAAACTTATTTTAACCCAAGAAAACACAAATTTTCACTATACAAATTCTATTTCAACAGAAATACTCTCAAAATATATTGATTTTATTCCTCAACCTGTCAGTGTAGAATTTTTGTCCCAAGAACGTGCTTTAGAATCCGGTCATTTTTCTGTTGCCTTTTCTAAGACAATATTATATCAAATCATTATAAAGGATATAACTGACAGAGAACTTTGGATTGAATATCCATTTGAAATAATTCCGCCTAAGGAACAACAAAGCATGTTGGAACTTCTTAATATGTTAGATATAAATATCACTGATAAATCATTTATTGAAAAAGCGAAGCAATGGTTTGGTGCAAAACCACGTTGGATCAACCACAAATACACCAAAGAAGATTTTCTCTCTTAATAATGGCACGAGACTATTTAATTGTTACCAGAACCAGAATTTACCGCAATGGTGGAGCAGTTGCTGCTCCACCATGCAACATTACACCCGAAGGTATTGTAACCTGATGTATTGACCAATAAACTTTCAATCTGGTATTCTGATTGTTAAAAGAATATTATTAGCAAACTACTCCTTAATCTCCTCAAAACTCTGTCTTAATCCCATCTCTCTGATATTATCCAGCCACTTATATATCAAGGTCTTATTGTACTTTTGATTTCCATGCTCATCCTTCACTTTTTCAAGTGCCAGTGCAAGATACGCATATTCATTTTCTATATAAGTTGCAAAAACTCCCTGATCGTCCGTATTAATCGATACCTGAATTTGTGGAATATCCATTTCATTTCCCATTTGCAGTCCAATATTATACCAATTCAAAATTGGATGTTTATCATACCGTTTAAACGTACCTATCAAAGCATTTGATGACGGATTGGTTTCAATAGCAATGCCTTTTTGAGCAACTACCCTCTGCATCTGCCTTTGTACCGCCTTTACTGCTTTGATAATACAAGGATTCACTTTTATTTCTTTTCTCTTATTTCCTTCCTGTTTAACTGCCTCATTATAATGGTATGTATAGTATAAGTATGCTGCTTCCGGATTATAACGTATTCTGTAATTTTCCGGAAATTCTTTGTTAATTCCGGCTTCTTCCCATTCACTTTTTAAAAAAGTATCTATACAAAAATATCCATTCTGATAATATTCCGGATTATCTCCTCTCAGCTTCCACGAATCATAATATGTGTTAATGGAAAAAACACATTGTCTGTTTCTGTAATTATGCTGAATATTCCGATTTCTGTAATAATCAATCGCCTCATTCATCACACTGGTAAGATGCTCTTCTCTCATGTGATTTAAATATACAATTCTAAAATATTCATCATATCTTTTTTCAATATATCTAAGTGTATCTTCCAAACCATCCAAATGATATTTTCTTATTTTAGAATAGAGCCATACCAGATTATCAAGATAGTCCATCTGAGGAAGTAAAATATACCCCGACTTGGATGCATACCATTCCTCAACATCCACCCCAAGTGCTAATGCATGTCCCAATCTGTCCCCACATCTCATATTAAAAAAAGAAAGTGTCTCATCAATTGCACGTAATCCATCTAAAATATCCAGGAAATCTTCTCCTACATGATACGTCATATAAAGATCAGGCAATACCTTCACTGTTTCCTTGGGATACTCTATTACTCTGACAGCCTGATTCTTCAAAAATCGAAAGGCCTGTGCAAAAACCTCCGGTCGACAGCCTATCTCCTCCGAACTTGCATCAATTCCGCGAATTCGCTCTGCAAAGCAGTCTCCCTTGCTTCTAAATTCATATAAGGCGTAACTCTGCCTTTCCACTGCTTTTCTCTTGCGATAATGTCTGCAATTGAACTTTTCACTATCAATCCCCTTTGTCAGATCAACATCTTCACCTTTGATAAAATGACAGACATAAAAATATTTCTTTCGTAATCCCTCTTTATCTTTCTCTCCCTCTAAAATTGCTGCATCGTTCTTCTGAATAGATTTTCTGATTTGTTCTGATGTATCCTTCGGTGTTATACGTGCCTCCAATTTTTTTATATGCTGATTATATATCGTATCACGCACCGCCATCTTCAAATACACCTTTTCAAATGGTGTTCCCTCTACAAACATTTCTTTTCGGTTTTGATATAAAAGGAAATTATGAAACCCCACATTATTATTTGCCTGAATCATTTCTGAACGAATATTTTCCTTTATCAGTAAATAAGCATAAAACCAGTTAAATTCCTTGCAAAAAGTCTTTCCAGATAAATAAATCTTCTGAAACATAGAATAGAGCAACCATCTTTCTCCACTCAGATTTTCATTCAAATGCATTTCTCCGCTATTTGCCAAAGTGTTATTCCATATTGCATAATCCAGTTTTCCTGTAGAATATTTCTGCTTCAATAATACAATACACTTCTGAATGTCACCTGTTCTGAACTGTAACTCCTGCGTATCCTGTAATAAATACTCCACTTCTTTTCGAAATATCATTTTTTGCAATTTAGAATAAATTTCAGGTTTTAAATCATCCTCATAATCCGATAACCTGACACCCTCATCTTCTCTGATCGTATTGCATTCTGCTTCATCCGATATATATGGTTTTATATACTTATATTCAACATATTCGTCTCCCATTGACACTGTTTCATCCGTGAGATATGTAAATAAATACAGACGAATCAATAAAGCCTGCAAATAGGTAACATATAACGATTCTTCCGCATATTTCACACGATAATTCACCTTCATCTGAAGACGTCTCGCATCATATTCATCTAATGCTCTTTTAAACTGCGGATTTCGAGCATCATTCATAAGACTCAACCATGATAGATGAAATAACGGTGCTGAACCTTTCAAATGGAAATGATTCTCCGCCACTCCTTTTGACATCATGCGATTTAAATCCCTGTTATCATGTCCAATGACCGGAGGCCAGAAAAATCTTCTCTCCCGTATTGGATACAACAAATCTTTCTGTGCCAGATATGCCGTAATAAACAAATCCTCTCCCAGTATAACCACGGTATCTCTCCAGCGGAGTAATTGATGATACTGGCATACCGGCATTCCATGTTCTTCTTTTAACACGCTATCCGCAAACATTAATACGATGTCAAACACATTCACCGAACACTTTTTTCTTCGATCAATCTGCCTCGTATCTTATTATTATGCCATTCCAGTTCCGTTCCGAGATATTCCACTAAATTGCTTATTTCATTATTCGAATACTGTGGCATATATACATTGGCCAGATTCGTAAAGGTTCCCTCAGCAACGTGATTATATGTAGTGTCACTTTTTATTACTTCTACGGAAGATATATACCGAAATAAGATTTTTAATGCATTCCTAATATTATCCATCAGAATCTGTCCTCTGCCCTATTCTCTCGGTGGTATAATTGTTGTTCCCTGTATTTCATTCAGCAATTTACCCATACGATCATCAAATTCATCCCTCTCTTCCGTTGTCATTGGAATTTCACCAAACAGTAGCCTGCTTTGCATAGATTTTTTAAATTGCTGCCTAACATTATAATCTACTCCTAATTTTTTATAATACTTCTCTGCTCTGTCCAACTGATTTTGAATAATCAAATATGTACGTTCCAAAAACCTTATCTGTCCTTTTCCGCTTTCATATATGACAAAGCTATTCTCTATTGTCTGTCCTATATTATAGAGCAATTCCACGCTTAACTCATTTTTTCTCGTATATTCTTTTTTTCTCTCAGGCTGATATAATTTTTCACTTATCTGTTTTATCTGTTGTTCTTCTAACCCTTCTTGCCCAGCTTGTATATACTGATCTATTGTCTCTCCCATCATAGCGATTACATCTCTCAATCGCTGTTCAATATTTTTTTCACAATCCTGTTCATCCGGATAAATGGACTTAAAATAATTTTTCACAGCATATTGTGCCGGAGCAAGCAAAAAAATATCTCTCTTTTCGCCATCATTATTTTCCACATTTTTTTGAATTATTCCTCGTTTGTATATTTTAGCTGCATGATCCATAGTAATAAATAATCCAGCATATAACCATGCTATCACCCGACTCCAATTTGCCCTTAATACTGCCTCTATATTATCCGCATCTGATTTTGTATTATCAATAAGCCCTGTAACATCCAGTTCCAGCTTCATTTTTTCAGAAAGCATCTGCACTTCCCGTTTTTGTCCAATAAGTCCTCTGCTAAACGCTCCATATTCCCACTGTCCTAATAAGCTGTTGCCGATCAATCTCTTTTTCAATTCCTCATCTGCCTCTTTTAATGCTATTGAATAGAGCATAATAACGCAATTTACAAGGTTATCACTATCCATATCTACCTTTGTCATCTGATAGCATAAATAAAGTACCTGACCTATACTTTCATCATAAATTGGCTGTTCCCCACCTCTTTCAACAATATACGGTATCATATAATTAAGGCATGCTGTATTCAAATCCTCATAGTCTTTCTGCAGCAGACTCATAAAGAAACGCCTGTGTCTCATGCTGGTAATCCGTTCTGCCAATCTCTCTTTCAAGTCGATTTTCAACCACGAAAGTTCATAATTCTTCATATCACTAATCCTGATCAACTGTTCAAAGTAATTGACCAGGCTGCGCATAGAGTGATTCTGTAAAAAATGTCTCCGTCTTCTATTTCCATCAAAATAGATTCCACACTCTTTTGCCATATACTCCATAATCATATCTTTTTCATTCGTGCTTTTTAATTCCAGTAATTCTTTTGCTCTGGTCTCAACTATAATCTCACCCTGCTTTTCAGATAATTCCGGCATATAGACACGCATATTATATGGGAGAACCTTTTCTAAATACTCATTTACAAAATGTTCTCTGTCCGCCTCATCCAAGTATATATTCTGATAGTGTGACTCGCATGCTCTCTGCAGACGATCTATATCTGCCGTTACCAACACAATTACATGCTCGATTCTCCAGAATCGTCTGATCTGTTCCAACACGCTATATGCTTTCTCACTGCTCATATCGACATCATCAATAGGAATTACAAGATAGGTTTCTTTTACACTTCGTGTCTCATCTGCTCCAAAATAACTCAAATACAATTTCGTCAGTGACTGTAATTCACATCTTAAATTCACACTGGTTGCCAGCTCATGCAATGCTCCCGGTATCGGAATATCCTTCTCTCCATCCTTTACAGAATCTTTTTCTCTTTCTTTCATCTCAAGATATGCTTTTCGTACGTCAATAAAGGCTTTTTTTATCTTTTGTTCCTGATGTTCCACACAGCTTCCATCATGTACATCATACAGATTCTTTCTTATTGCTTTTTCAAACTTGTCCCACATCTCTGCGAGAATCACATCCACAATATTTTCGTTCTCTGCCAGCATTGCGGCATCAATATAAGGCAGCGTAACAAATCTGATTCCTGTCAGATTTGGATTTTCTGTTTTAAAAAACTTACTCCATGGACACCTTGTCTGCAATGCATTCAAATAAGATAAAAAAGACAGCATGGCAGAGGTTTTTCCTCTGCCTCGTTCTCCCAAAAATGAAATAACCTTCAAGCTGTGCTGATCTTTATCATCCTTTGTTTTATACTTTTGCTCATCCTCAACAATCTTATATAAGGTTTTATCTGCTTCCCTGTAAACGTCTTCGAATACTGATTGTTCAATATCATTTAAATCTTCATATTTAATACGGTTGCTCGTATCCAAATTGTACTTTTTCATAATCTATCTCCTCCGCACTCTCAGTATCTCCACATTGCTCTTCCAGATTTCTTCTCATGGTATCTTCAATGATTGCTGCAATATCTTTTCCATCTATCTTGATTCTATCAGCATCAGGCCATACCTGCTTCAGATAATTCGTATTCTTTACTTCTTTTATAACCTCCTTTGCAAGATTTCTATATGCCTCTGCCCTGTAAATATTACCTAATCCATCCTGCTCTATTCTTGCCACCCCCACTACTGCTTTGTATAAATACTCTATTTCAATCGGCGACAATAAATGGTCTTTGAATTTTTTGTCCAAAATCAGGCATATCTGCTCAAATGCTTTCACAGCCTCCTCATAATTTCCCTGACTCTCATAGCAGACTGCTATCTGATACCATGCACTAAAATAATTCTTCTTATATCTGATTGCCCATTTTTCATAATTAATTGCCAAATCATATCGATTTGTATATTTTCTAATAATCCTTCCTCTCTTATAGTGGGCATACGCGCATTCTACCAGATAAGCATCTGCAAATTCATTTCCTGCCTCTGACCAGAAATCATCTAGCTCCAGATCTATGTCGGCCTGCAAAATCAAGATCTGTTCATTCTCCCGATATTTCTCTACGAGTTTATAACTTTGATGTGCCAGTTCTTTCACAGGATAATGCAGCTGTCTGAAATTCTTTTTACAAATAATATCCAGCTCATATTCTGCATAAGTTGACACATACTTTATCAGATCACTTTTCCAATCTTCGCCTGTCTTTTTTTGCACTCCATCTATAAAAGAAGTATAATTGCTGAATGCTCTCCCATATAATCCATCCTGCTCATAAAAACATCTTGTGTATATGCTGCACTGAAGGATTTCACAGGATAGATACAGATTCATAATGGTCTTCAATGTTCCCTGCATATCATGCACACTTCCCAGCAATCTTGGCTTTTCTGACTTTTGTTTTTGAAAAATTTCTATATATTTATCTAAAAAATCATTCAAAAACTGCCTTTCCTTATTTTGACGAGGCTGATATATCACAAATTGATCATTATTTTCTATCTTAGCAGGATCATCTTTAATCCAGATAATAATTGATTTTTCTATATCATTAATTCTAATGCCACCCTGATTTTGTTTTACATCTTCTTCGCTTACGATATAAACATCAAGAGAGGATTCTTTACTGCTTGGTTCTGTCCCATCCGTAATTTCTTCTATATAAAAGCCCATATACCGTAAAAAATGACTTATCAATATCTTTGGCATTACTTCTACGCTGTTGTAGTACATTCTAACGAAATCCATACACTGTCCCTTGCCTTTTCCTCTCTTTATTTTATTCTATATATCGGATAAATTTGTATAAAATTTTATTTATTTCATACCATATTTCGCTTTATTTATTCTTGCACTATCCTATCTGGCTTCCCACTAATGCTTCCTGATACAAATGATTTTTACGTGCCAGCATCAATAGTCCTGCACTTGTACAATTCAACATTTTAATATCATTAAATGTATTATCTACCCAATAATCCTGCTTTTCTAATTTTCTTATGTCAATCAAATTCAAAGTACTTGCACTTTCATAATTACAAACTAATTTTTCTGCAAATGCCTCACAATCTATCTTCAGTATAAAGCTTAATTCCTGTCTCAAGCCAACAAGATTCATTGTTGTGCCAACATATTCCATCTCAGCTTCATTATTGGTAAGCATTATCTGTAATTGTTTAATACACTCCTGATAATACACATTTTCAGGAGACATCCTCTCCCAATCAATGTTTTCTCTCATTCCAAAACACTCTTCTGCAAGCTCTCTAAATAAAATTTTGTGTATAGAATAATTTGAACGTTGCGTATCTATATCATCCTTATCATTTGCTACTTCAAATCCTCCCGATGGAATATACTGAATAAATCCTGGTTTTGCCACAACGTCCATAGATCTCCTAATTGTAACAACATCATAACTATTCGAACGGTTTTTTAATAAAACCATTATCTGCACTCCTAAAAGAGAATTTCTATGTTCTCCACTTCTTAATACTTCTTCCTCCTTCTCTTTAAACAAACTATGTATCGTTTTTCTAATTGGCAACTCCTTCATAATACATTCTCTTAATATGCCATCTGTTCCTTCTGTTAGTATCTTTCTTTTCCATTTCTTTATTCTGTAATTTGGCCAATATTTGCACCTCTGATAAAAACAGTATATCTCATATTCTAAAATATGACTTTCTAATATATTAGATAAATAATACTCACAGTGTGTTGTCACCTTCTTCAAACGAGAGCCATCTGCATTAAATTTCATCTGATCCAACATATAACCTATTCTGTTTGGATGTTTTATCGCAATTGACATCCAACGGCGATATCTTCTGATTCGCTCATGTTCCCGTCCACTCAATTTCTCCCATAAATTTACCGCATACCTCTGTGATATATTTAGTCTTACTTTTTCATTTTCAGGTTTTTTTAATTGTAAGAGTTCTTCTGGAAACATATCATCAAATGGAAATTTTTGTCCTGGAAAACTTGCTATTGCAATTGCTTCATATTCGGGACAACTTCCATTTTCTTCTCTTAACCAGTCTAAATGTACCAATTCAATTTTGAAATGAGACGCTCTCAGTCTATTAATGAGAGGCTTATAAATTAAAAACATACATTTCTTTTCAAATATAAGAAAATCTTCTGACGAAAGTACTTCTTCATACTTCTTCTTTCTTATCTTAAGATAAAAATGATACACAGTATTTCCAACATGCAATATCTGATTTATCAAGTTTTTTATCACTTCTCCATCTGATGCCAAATTTACGATCAAATATAAAAACAATAAAACGGATATAAGCCATGTTCCAACCTGATATTTCTCCAAGAAATCAATCAATGTCTCCATATATTTTTTCTCCCCAAAAGAGTCAGCTATATCTGTAAACCACTAAAATTACTTATTACAATATAAGACTTCCTTATTATCGGAAGTCTTACATCAATTATTAGTATGCTATTCTTCTCCAACCGCCACATTGCCGAGCATTTCTACCTGATACCGGCTACAAAGCTCTGTTTCTTTTCTGATATCCTCTCTCGAAGACTTCATTAACTGTTCCACAAAAACAACTCCATCTGCCTTCTGTAACTGTTCAAGAGCCTCTATACTATCTGAAGCAATCGAATCCGACTTCACAGCACTGACTCCAAGCTCTGTTAACTTCTGCTGCACCTTATCCATAATCAGCGCTATATCTTCGTTGCCTGCCGAACTTGTAAGAAGTATATTCTTTACTTCTTTCTTCTTTGCCTGTAATTCAATCTCATGACAAACACGCTCTAATAAAACAATCTCTTCTTCCTTCTTCTTTCCTCTGGTAAAAAGAGAATCAATCCATTTGTCCAGTTTGCTGCGCTTGTCCGGCTTTCTAGTACCTAATACCGCGCCAAATACCGGAATACCCGTCACTAACTTCAAATCGTCAGTATCCTTCACTGTCTGTGAAATAATATAAACACACGCATACCAAAGTGCTACAAGAAATGCACCTGCAATAACACCAACCAAAACATACTTTGTACTGAAATAATTCATCTTCACTGCAGTATCAGCCACATTCTGCTCTGCTGTATCCCTTTCCTCCTGATTCATGGATTCATCCAAAGGTTTTGTCAACAGATTAAAATATGTAAGCTGATCTTCTGTAAATACATTTGTCACATTGTTCATATAAGAATAGGCACTATTCATCGCAGAAACAACATTCATTTTCTGTGTACTCACTGTACTATCACTCGATAAATAATACTGTTCTGAAATATTCTGTACAGAAAATTCACCAAACACCTGCTGTAATTGTTCTGTATATGCCTGCATACGCTTCTTAATCACATCTGCAATTTTTTCACATTGTTTCTCTTCCAATGCATAAATTCTGATATTCAAAACTCCAGACTCTACATTCTGCAAAATCACACTATTGTTGTTAACATTATCTGTAATTGAAACCAATTCTTTTACTGCTGTATTCTTATACTTCTTTCCAATTACATCCACAATGTCTGCACATGATGTTTCATCCAACAGTGTACTCTCATACATTGTCATAATATTTCTGATTTCTTCTTCTGAGATATTCCTGCTGATCTGATAACTCAACAAAACTGTCGGGATTTCTTCCGGGTTCAGCTGCATCAATAGCGAGCTGTCTAAATACTCCGCATTTTCCTGATAAGAATCTTCATTGTATGCATACATTGTATATACACGGTCAACCTGCTGTATTTCATCTTCTGTCAAGTTTTCTTTTACATTCTTAATCTGTGTCTCTATACTATCTTCTTCTATTATCTGTGATTCAACAGCCGCCGCATTACTACTGCTCTCTTTTACATAATACAAATCAGCTACCACACCAAGCACAAGCATAGCTATCACAACTATACGCCATTTTTTTAAAATGTAATGGAATAAATTAACAATATCAATCTGTACTTCACCTTCGCTCATCTTCTTTTCCCTTTCATTATTCTCATTCGTTTTTTCGGTGCTGTTCCCTCAAACTCGTCACTTGTATCCTCGTGTAATGTTCCCAGATAAATACTTTTTACATTCTTCTCATATTTTACATCTATATTTTCATTCAACGCCACTGGATAACAACCTAGCACCAGCATATAAACAATATATGTAAATACAAAATCAATATCTTCTACTATACTAATTCCACCATAATATCTAATTAAGTAATTTACTGTATAAACCATAAATCTACTCATAATGATTAATGCTACAATCACCAAAATAGATTTTATTACCTTATGTCCATCAAATTTTTCTTTGATATATTTTAAAAAAGCTACTATTCCAAAAGGCAATCCCACAACCAGTAATAGCCACGTTGCATACTCGGCATTAAATTTATTTTTAAAAACAACAAAATGATTATATGTTACATATATAGCACTCAATACAGCTGTAAATACAAGAATCTTTTTATAAATATTTCCTCTGAAGTCGTATTTCTCCTTCTCCCAATTATGTTTTAAAAGAAGAGATAAATACATAATCATCCTCTCTTTATTAGTTTTAAATTCCTTGAGTTCATTATCATCTTCCATGTTTTCAATCAGCTTCCATATATGTGCATCTTGCGTTATCCCTAATGTAGATTCATTTTCCATATCTATATGTATATTCTTACCATATGGGTTAATTCGTAATTTCAATTTAACTAAAATCACTGATAAACTTCTATAAGATCTACAATTTTCCAATTCCGCTGCGATTATCCGAATTTCTTTTCTCCATTCTTCTCTGTCCTTCGCTATATATTGAGTAAAATTAATTCTTCTATTATTAAATGCCGTAATTATCGCAACAATAACTCCTGCAACCAATGATGACTCTATAAGTTCTTTTATTATTTCCATTCTGTCTTGTATGATAGTTTGAAAATCAATATCACACATTCCTTTCTAATATCGTATTCACTACACTTTATATCAACTGGATGTTACCGGAGTATTATATCTTAACTACTTATAAACATTCCCCTTTGTCATCAGGATATACTTTCAACAAAAACTGCCTATTCATCATCTAACTCATTTTCAAACATAAATTGCTTTATCCCAAACTTAGTCATCTCAGCTTATATCTGTCATATTAAATACTCTCAGAATTACTTCCTGCATAACAACAACTTTGCAATCCATTTAATATCCACAATCATACCGACAGATCCGTTCTGTCTTTTCCATCTCCCTAACTGGTGCCAGAACGGTCATATCCTTCTTTTTTCGGTCTTTACATTTGTACCCTTATTGTATGGTCGAACTATTGAGTGCTTACAAAAAATCTTTATTTCATTGAAATCAAAGACTTCTTTATCGTCTCAATCGATTTTTCTGATTCAAACAAAAGTTAATTTTCACTGTAATTCACAATATAGGTTTCGAATATATATTCAGTAATTTCTCTTATTGCACCATCTCCACCTCTTCGTTTGCTAATATATTCTGCTTTTTCCTTGACTTTTTTATCTGCATTTGCAACAACGAATGGATGACCCACATTGGACAGTACTTCAATATCATTTATGTCATCTCCCACATAAGCAATTTCGCTGATTGGAACTCCATATTTCTCCGCCAATTTTTTTACAACAGACATCTTATCAGATATCCCTTGATATACTTCATCTATTTTCAGTTTTCTTGCTCGATTCTCAACAATTGTCGTATTTTCCCCTGTAATAACACCTACAATTATCCCTTTTTCTTGCAATAATTTTATTCCCATGCCATCCACTGTATTAAATTTTTTTAATTCAGTTCCATCACTTGCATAATACATTCCCCCATCTGTCAAACATCCGTCACAATCTGTCAAAAACATTTTCACTTTGGCACTTTTTTTTCTTTGTTGTCGTTTTTTCATCAATTCTTCAATTATTATAAAATCTGACGGCTCATCTATCTCACAAAAGCTTTCTTCAGACATCTCAATTAATTTTATATTCCCAGACACTCTATTTCGGGATTCTAATAACCTCTTTTTAGAGGTTATATAGAACGCACCATTCTCAACTAAGTACCCTTCAAATTCTTGGCGTCTCGGTCTATTATACACATCATAATTCGTTGGTTCAGCATAACCTTCTTCATTGATTTTCCAATGAAATCTTTTCTGCCGTACCACAGACAAAACACTATCTGTCCCCTTCTCCTCATATGCTTCAAATCCGCGATTTAAATCTTCCGCCTCTAATAAAGGTGATGTTGCTTGTACTAAGACAATACTATCAAATTCATATTTATGTGCAAATTCTAGCATTGCACTTTCTGTTGAAGCTGTGTCAGTTGCACTTTCTGCACTTCTACCAATAACCTCTACCTTAGGAAGCGAATATTCTTCTATTTTTTGTTTTATTCTCTGACTGTCAGTTGCAACATATACTTTGTCAATATATCTGCAATCGCTTGCAGCCTTTGCAGTCCAATATACTAATGGTTTTCCACAAATTTCTTTAATATTTTTTAACGGAATAGATTTGCTACCGCCTCTAACCGGAATAAACGCAATATTCACAATTTTCTCCTTTTTCTTAGTTATTTTAGGCGTTTGATAAACGCCACAACCATTGATTTTTGTGTTTGATTTATATAATCTTTTTCTCCAAAAGTGGTAAAATAAAGGTAATGTCCCCAACATATTTCACAACTTAAGGAGAAAAATTTATGATTTAAATAAATTTATTCCATCCGAAATCCATACTTTGTTTTTTCTTCCAATAGATACAAAATACATAATTCCTTGCTTTTTACATTTATTCAGAATATTAAGAGATTTTCTATTGCTTCTTTTTTGTATGCCACTTTAAACATGACTTTGAACCTTATAATGGTCTTATATTCCTATAAATAGTTGATCACACGAAGCACATCTATCAACTAAGACGTTTTTCCTACATTTTCAAAAATATAAGTATCCTCCAAAAGGTTAGCTACAATACTTATGCTATTTAACCTATTCAAATACACTATGCTAAAAGATATTATAATGGTAATAAAACTTGTAACCTAGCTACCAAAATCAAAGTTTTCTCGTCAGCATTACCAACAAGGTAATCATAATTATTGCATATGTAATGAACTCTGCATGATATATCGCTGTCTGAAGCCTTTAGCTATCTGAATAAATATTCACTTATTATAATAATTATTTAGATTTTAAAATGCTGATATGCATAACTTATATAGTAATTTTCTTAACAATAAATTTATTGATCAACATTTTATTACTACTTTCTATATTTCAGTTTATCTCTTTGCACTTGTTCAATTGGTAAAATTTCCTCGGTCTTATATGTAAGAGCCTTTTGAACTGCATGAAGATTTCTGACCAATTTGCGAACTCCATCAGGCTCAAGAGATGCCGCATGATCAGTTCCCTTCCATGTTCTATCCAATGTATAATGTCGTTCAATTACTTCTGCACCCAATGTATATGCCGCAACGTCCACTGCAATACCTAAGTGATGTCCTGAAAATCCTATTTTCTTTACTATATCTCCATATGTTTCTTTTAATCTTTTAATTTCTAATAAACATACATCTTCAAATGGAACTGGATAGCCAGAAGTGCAATTAAATATTACCAAATCTTTATTTCTTCCATTTTTAATAAATAAATCAACAACATCCTTTTCTTCTTCATGTGTTGTCATACCAAATGAAATTTGTATTTCTCCCTCATAATTGTCACATAACCATTGAAGCATTTCATAATTATTATTACATGCGGATGGTATTTTTATAAATTTGGGCTTTAATCCAGCTATTTCTTTTGCTGATGTCATGTCCCAAACTGAAGTGGCATATGTAATACCAAACTGTTCGCACCACTCTTTCAACTGTGCATGCTGATCTACTGTAAATTCCAAAAATTCTCTATGTTCTCCATATGTTTTTCCATATGAATTTTCTGGATGTGGATGTGGTGCATTATACTGTTCAGGTGTTAACAACTCTTTTACACATCTTTTTTGAAATTTAATTGCATCTGCCTTGCAGAAAAATGCTGCGGTTTCAATTAGTTCTTTTGCAATCTCCATCTCACCTTTGTGATTGCATCCTGCTTCTGCGATTACATATGGTTTATTGTACATAATATTTTCCTCCTTTTATTATACGTAAATTTAATCTTTTAGAATAATTTAACTTAAATATTCACAAGGAATATTCCTCATTCAAACTGTGTCTACGCAATTAACACATTCGCCTTAATCCTACGCTTTTAATCTAAAATCCCACGTTTATCGACTCTCTATTGTCCAAATAATTTATAATAACTCTCTAATTTTCTGCTGTATATTAAATACTGCATTTCTTTTCCATAATGCTCCTATTATTTGATTATCTTCCTCTTTTATTGTACTATTCAATAAATCATACATCAATTCATTTTTATCTTTTATTCCTTTCACCATGCCATTATCTAATAATGGTTTCATTGCCTCATAATTGCCTTTCATATATATATATATTGGTATTCCTTTATATGCCAATGCTTCATAAAAAACGGTTGAATTAATACCAATAATTGCAGATACATTTGACATAATTTCATATATACTTGTATCATCATCTACAATGTCTAATTTTTCCATTTCAAGCAAACATGAATATTCTTTTTTCCATATTCCTTTTTCATTTGGATGTAATTTATAAATTATACTAATATTTTCCTTGTAAAAGAAATCTCTCATATCATAAATTAATCTCGATAATTCTTTTCCTGTTTGTGAATTTGAAAAAACTGCAATTATCTTTCCCACATCTGTTTTAGGATAAAGTTCCAATTGTTTTTCTAAATAAGGATTCCCCACTACAACCGGTAATGAGAATTTAGGCAGCTTAATCTGTTCTTTCCACCATTCTCCGTATACAAAAAAATAATCCGGCAGAAGTTTTCCCTCTTTCTTATCATCCTCATACCAATACGCTTCATGCGCATTAATTCTTCCGTGTTGCATCTCAATAGTTATAATGCCAAGTTCTTTTGCAGCCGCATTTGCAGCGAACATGTGCTCATCGTAATGTGGGTACCCCATCACTATTTTAGGCTTTACTTTATTAAAAATCTCTAAATAACATTCTTTATACCTAATATGACAGCTTACAACATATTGAATCTCCCTCTCTAATTTTTCAATTTGAAAATCCACTTCATAGATTCGGTTAATATCATCAAGAAACTTTTTTAATATATTACGCTGTTTATCATCAACATGATGATTCATTTTCAAAGCTTTTCTCTTAATTTTCCAAAAAATAATTTTTTCCTCAGCCGAAGCCATATCGAACTTTACACATTCAGGTACTATGCCATAGTCACCTAATGCATACAAATCCAAAATCTTATATGTATCTTCCAATGGAACATAATCATATTGATGGTCATCTAATTTTCCGTCATTTGTAATTGTTACACATGGACGTATGCGAATAATATCAACGTTTTGTACTTGTGCCAATCTTCTTCTCATTCTGGCAGCTTCTTTACAGGCTCCTAATATCTCTTTTTTATAATTTCTACTCATATTTGAGCCTGCTACATCTAAATTTCTAATAGTAATTTTCTTTAACAGTCCAAATCTTATTAATTGCCAATAATATACCTCTTTATATTTTAACGAAAACATATCCATTTTTTTCTCTAGAGAAAAAAATTCCTGATAAGGAGTAACAACTTTTTCTAAATTATTCATATATCATTTACCACCACTTCAAAACTGTTTTTCAAAATATTGATTTATCTTTATATATATTCCATAACATATATAAACCAACCATCATAGCAACTATCCAACGTATATACCATATTGAATAAAAAGAATAATACAATATACAGGCTATACTCAATCCTGTAATACCAGGTATAAACATCTTAACATTGTACACCCATTTATCCTTTACCAGTTGTCTTGCAAAAAGGATATGAACAAATGCAAGCAATATATTAGATAGAACTGTTGCGATTGCTGCACCCAAATATCCTAGCCATTTTATAAATATAAAGTTTAATATTATATTAGCCACTCCAGCTATTATACTTCCTATTGCTACCATGTCAGTTCGTTTAAAACAAAACTCATAATTAGCAGCAAATGCATAAACAAATATCGCATAACAACTTAACACTACAACGGGAATTACAATTGCACCTTCCCAATATTCCGAAGACGCAAATATTTTAAATACTTCTGGGGTAAGCAATATAAATCCCATTGATAAACAACTAAACAATCTTATATATTTTACAGAACGTCTCTGCAATTCCTCAAATTGTTTATTTTTAACATACTCAAAGAAAAAAGGATCCCACGAATTATGTAATGCACTCCATATAGAATCCATAATATTTGCAAAATTATATGCTAAAGCATATATTCCTACCGCAGTCAATCCTATCATTTTCTGAATCATTATTCTATCACTTGAAGCACAAATAATCCCTGAAATGCCATGAAATATTAAGGGTAAACATAATGGCATACAAAACTTCCAATATTTTTTGTCAAAAAATGTTTTTCCCTGCTTTAACACATAAACAATCACAATTATTCCGGCAAGCGTATAAGGTATAGCCATCCCAAGAATTCTACCTGTATATAACTTTTCTCCACCTATAACCTTAATAAGTAAATATGACAATCCGAAATTTACTAATGCGAGTGAAACAGAAATCATGAGATTATATTTTGCTTTCATTTCATATGTGAATTTTGTGTTAATAAAATAAACACAGTATGTTCCAAAGCTTTGAAACAACATTATTATAAGATATTTCAAATCCAACCCAAAAAAGCTTACAATCATTTGATGAAAAATCATCATTAAGACAAATATTATCACAAATCCTGTCAAAGATAAGCACATCACACTAGATTGATACCTTACAAATTCGTTATCATCAAAATTAACCTTTGCAATAGACAGTGTTCCTCTTGTATATAAACCCAAAATAACTACAAAAAAAGACACCCATGTATTGTATACCTGAACAACTCCATAATTATCCGTTCCCAATAACCTTGAAAACAATGGGGCACTAAAAAATGTGATTGCGTAAAGAATAATTGTACTTAATGTATTGTATAATATTAATTTATTACTACTTACTTGATTGCTCAAAATTTTCCTCTTTCACAGACATTCCTTTTTTCTTTTGATTTATCAAAAAACTTCTACATTTCTATTCCACGAATTTACTTTATTTTCATCCATATCTTTATTAAAACTCTTATAAATTCTGAAATACATCTTTTGTTCTGCCCCAAAGCCTCTGAAAATATGCTCTATTTGCTGCAAAACACTTCCTTCAAAATCAAACCTCTTCCCCAACTGATGTGCTGTATTTATTGCCTCCTTTATCAAAAGAGAATTAGACTGACTCCAAGTAAAATCTGTATCTATTCCATTAATCAAAAAATACAATGACTCATCATCCCATACAAGGTATGCTACACTATGAATATTTTTTTCTTCATCCTCTGCATATAGTATTTTTCTGCAATCATGTGCCACACACGCAGACTCAATTCGCGTTAACAATTTCAAAGAAAACGGAACCTCTATTCCCTGTCTATCATAACTTAATTTATTGATTTCATAAAACTTTCCGATTTCCATTCCTTCCTTAATAGTCACTATCTTCTCTGCTTTTTTTATCTGATTTCGCACTATATATTTAAAGTTTGCAACTACCTTTTCCATATCACTGGTATCTTCTATAACATAAGTATACCGAACCATTTCATTATACCCACGCCATCTAAATGGCAAAAAATTGGTAAATGAATAATGATATTGTTGTTCATACTTATCCACTCCAAGACTTTCAATATAATCACACATTGTATTTATTACTTCTTCTTGTCTGTCAATTTTAGCGACTGTTTTCATATCTTTCAAATAGCACATTATAATACCATTATTTTGTGAATGATGTGCCTTGGTAATGATATCATAACCATTACGATTCTCCACATAATAAGGCATTGCGCCCAAAAACTGTCCACTTTTTTCTATAACATGTACCCCCCAATTATCTTCACCACACACTGCATCCAGCCACCATGGTTGAGAAAATATTGGAATATATGTTTTTGTACAAAACTTATTATATAATTCCTTTTCCTGTGGATTATTCATTATCTGTCTATTTATCATTATCCTTAGTCCTCTTCTAATTTTTTTACCATATTAGCAATGTACTGCATATCTTGTTCATCGTATCTTTGGTCTATAGGCAATGGTATTAAATACTCAGCCAAATCTTTTTCAAATTCGTTTGCCAATTCATTAGTTAACACATGCTTCCAAAACCTTGATACATATATTTTATTTTCAAGTAATTTTTCTCTAAGTGATTTACTGGATGTTAAATACGGATAAACGGATGGTGTCATTGTTGTATCATCTAGTTTTAAACGATTTGTTATTCCCAATATATTATGAAGTACATGAAAATTTTTCATTCTTCGTTCTATCACTTCTCTATAATTAATACCCGCTAAAATTCTTTTTGTCAAGACTGGCATACCATACGCTACTTGTGCCTCTGTAAATCTTTTCTCACTTTCTTGATAATCACTATAAGCAGAATTAGAGCCTGTTTCTATTGCTTTTAAAAGATATAAATAGTTTTCTGCTGTGAAATATTGTGGTAATTCTTTTGTTTTTACACAATCTCCTATTATATGTCCACCATCAGGAACTCCAATAAATTTTCTACACGAATAAATATTTAAAACTTCCATTCTTGGTCTAGAAAAATATGCTGGAATATTATCTATTATAACCTTAGCCGGTGTCTTCTTTTGCCATTCTGCTATTTCATCAATAATCGCCTGTGGCATTACCCCACAATAATTAACCCATAAAATAGCATCTCCCTCATGTACATCATCTAAATCAATGCTAGGTCGAAATGAAGAATCTATATTATACCAAATAATATCAATTTTACTTATCTTTTCAATTCTTTTTCCAACCAACGGACAATTATAAACAGGTAACCAAATCCTATTAATATTATAATTTTCTATAATGTATTGTAACGCTGATCTTCCATAATCTACATCTATTCGATGCTCCCAATAATCACTGTAATAATCTTTTTTCTTAATACCTGTTTCCAGGTACAGACAACCGCCATATTCCATATCTAATTCCTCTACATCATTAATTTTTCAAAATAATTTACACTTGTTTCTATATTATAATGGCTAACAGCATAATTTCTTGCTGCTTGTACTATTTTTTGTTTTTCTTTATCAGACCTTTGTATAATAGCATTTATTGCTTCTGACAAATCTTCTGCATCATTCTCAACAAAAACAGTAAAATTCTCATCACCACATTTTCTACTATATCCAACATCAGTGCAAATTAAAGAACATCCACATGCCACTGCCTCTGCAATAGTTTGTGATGGATAATTGTCCACCAAATCAATGCATACAAATACTTCTGCTTTTGGAGTAATTTCACTTATTTTTACATATCCTGGCATATTTACAATATCAGAAATGTGGTACCTATCAACAAGATTTCTTAAAAATTCTTCTTCAAACCCCTGACCACATATCATTACTTTATATCCGTACTGTCTCAACTTATTTTGACTTATATTACATGCCTCAATTAGAAGTTCCGCATTTTTATCTTTTTCCAATCTAGCTGCTGCAAAAAGAATTATTTTTTCTTTATAATTTGGTACAAACAAATCAAGATTCGTAAAAGTTCCAGGTGTTACAGTAATATTACTATTTGAAGATATTTCTTGAAAATATTTTTTTCCTGCTGGGAACAAAACATCCACATTTTGACTTGCATTCAATAATTTAATCAATTTTTTCTTTGTTTTGTCATCAATTAAACCATATGCATAATTTTGATACGCTACAGTGAAAATTGTTTTTTTTGACCTAATTTTATATATCTTTGCCAAAGCTTGATGAAATCCACATATGTCGATATATTGTAACACCTCATATTTACCATGTAAAATTATATATGAAAGGCATTTCATATTAGCTTTAAAACATTTTATTTCATTAATATTTGACACATCACAGTCTGCCTTTTCTAATCTTTGCTTGAATAATGTTAATGACTCACATCCCCTAACCAAAAGATCACATAAATTTTTTTTTGCTAATTCATTATAAATTCTAATCAAACGTCTCTCGGCTCCTCCAAAATCAGTATCAGAATATAATACAAGTGCCACTTTTTTCATATTCACGCTCCCAAATTTACTCAATTACAATTTTTTCTTTCTTCTGATAAATATTAGTTACAAACAGTATTAAAACAAATACGCAAACTATTTCTAAATATGTATCGAAAATTGTCAAAAAAATGAATGAAACTATAAACATTTTATTTTTTTCTTGATATGCTTCATCTAATATTTTACAAAAAAGTAAAAACCCTAAGACCCCCATTTCTGCTACCATCGCCACAAAACTAACTAAAGGATACCCTAGTACCATACTTGAATTACTTATGCCAATATTTGTATACCAGTCTGTCATTAAACCACTTATTGATCTTCTATATGGTTCAATAGCATATTTATACGCTACTAATTCATCATTCCATTCATAAATAATTCCCTTTGACAGCGTAATAGATATTTGTGAACCATATTGCCCTAACCCAAAACCTATCAAACCATTTATTGATTTCATTTCCTCGTATGTATTTACTAGGTATGTATATTTTTTATTATACTTTTCATTATACAAATAAGTTCTTGCGTCATGCCCCTTAATCAACAAGTGTCCCGCATCTGATTGTGCAAAATTTATGAATAGTCCCATTCCTACTAACAAACATACTCCAATAATCATTATTTGCTTTCTTATATTCATTTTGTTTAATATCCACACAATACATGCTGCAACCATTACGACCAAAAATATATGTTTTGCATCTGCCAAAATAAAAATAACAATACCAAATGCATAGCGAACAATTATCTCCATCCTACTTTTTTTCTTGTTATCAACTTTATACAACATATATAAATAAACAAGTAAAAATACTCCCAAGTAATGCGCTGATTCGAATGTTCCCTTTATGTTATCTCCTATACCATGAGATATTAAAATATTCAATAGTGCGCATATAATTTGTACCACAAATATATAATCAAAAAATTCAACGCTGATTCTCTCGTCAGCATAATCATTAAATTGTTGTACCAATACCAAAATACAATAATAAAATCCTAATTGGAAAACAGTTGCTATCAATAATCCTTTATATACAAAACAATTTACTATTCCAGAGAATATAATTAATATAAAAAAAATAGTAATCGTCTTTGTAAACTTAGGTTTAAATATTTTTCCTTTCAAAAAAAGATAAATCGGAATAGTAAAAATCTGTAAATATTTATTAGGAATAAATAATGCATAAAGTAAAAATTTTTCACAATTAATTTTTTTTGTACATACTTCCATTAAAATAATCAAATACGAAATATATGAAATATACGCTATCCCATACTTTTGTTTTACAATCACATTTATTATTGAAAGAATAAAAAACGCATATTCAAGTCCTTTTCTTCTTGACACTCTCATTTTTATTTCCCTCATTCACAATGTACCTTCTAATCCATTTTTAAACCCATTTACCATTTTACAAACATCTTGTCGATTATATTTAAAAAAAAGAAGCTGTTTAATATAAAACTTAATCCATATTTCATAATAACATGTTTGTAGTTTTCTCATATTTCCATTAATCATATGTTTTTTATAAAGAGCTCCCAATCCCTCAAAGTATTTCACCTTTTTTTGTATATCTTCATTCAAACATTCTTTAATAGGAACTGGATGTTTTACTCTCATATAAGGAATATATTTAACAATAAACCCTTTCTCTATCCCTCTTAGTAATAAATCAGTTTCTTCTCCTGACCCCCATGTAGCCCCCACACCAAATCTTTCATCAAACAATCCACACTCCTTGATTAGCTCCATCGGGATGATCAAAGCCGCCGAAGGACATGTCTTCATAATTTCACGTAAATTAACTTGATGCTTTTGTGTTTTATTTCTATAACGAACAAAATCCGTATTTTTTATTGTATCAAATATATATCCTGATAAAACAACCCTTGTATCACAATTTTTATTTGCCTCTTCCAAATAATTTTTATCGTAATATGCATCATCATCCATAAGGCAAAAAAAATCTCCAGTTGCAAATTTTAATGCTTCATTACGAGCTTTTGACAACCCTTTAAACTTCACATGTCTATAAATAATTCTATTATCATTAATAGTTTTTATATATTCTTCTGTTTCTATTCCTTCGCTTTGATCAATAATAATTACTTCATAATCGCTATATGTCTGTTCACTAATAGACTGCAAACAACTTTTTATAGCTTCTAAACGATTAAGTGTTCCAATAACTAACGAAAACCGCATGCTTAAGCTCCAATTATTTCCAATATTTTTTTTGCTGACGCCTCAAATGTGTAATTTTCTTTTTGATAATTATTTAATTTATTAGGCATACTATCCAAATTATCTTCCAGATTTACTAATAATCGCATCAATTCTTCTTTCGAATTATTTTTAAAGTATATGGCTTGTTCCATTAATACTTCTGGTATTGAAGCTGTATATGAGGCAATTACTGGTGTTCCTAATGCAAGAGCTTCTAATGGTGGTAATCCAAATCCTTCATATAATGATGGAAAAACAAAGCACAATGCATTTTTATAAATCAAAGAGACATGCTCATCCTTGACAAAACCAGTAATAAGGATTCTCTTTTTCTCATTATATCGCTGTACAACTTCATCCATTTTCCATCCATTTCTCCCCACAAGAACTAAATTGTAATCAACTTTATCTTGAATCAAACAAAATGCCTCCAACAATGTCTCCATATTTTTCCTAGGTTCAAGCGTAGACAATGTCATAATATACTTATTTGGTAAATTATATTTTTCTCTGATATCTTCAAAATCGCATCCATTATTCTGTGTTATCCCTTCATATACTGCTGAATTAACTACATTAATTTTTTCACTAGGATATCCCAAAATATCTGTGATTCTTCCTTTAGAAAATTTTGAAACTGTAATTATCCTTTCTGATACATTTGCAGCACTTTTTAATGTTATTTGCCAATAAAGTTTTTGAAAGAATGTCATTGATTGTGCTGAATCCCAAGCTCCCATATCATGAATTGTATTATATATACCTGCTTTTTTAAATATCACAGGACTTGTAAACGCAAAAAACAAATATCTATCAGCTCGTACACGATACAAATGTATAGGTAAAATTATTTGTAAAAAAATCACCTTTTTATCCCCACGTAACACATCTGCTTTTACTCTCTTTCCATCAATATATTTATTAAAAATTGGATAAATTTCATTTCTAAAAATCAATATATATTCATTAACTATATCTTGCTCTAACATTTTTTCAGTTATACATGCTGCATACCGCTCTATGCCAGTCATATGATATGATAATGATGTCAAATCAATTACTATTCTCATTTTCTATACTTCCATATTAATTTAACTATTTTTAAATCATCAATAAAATAGCGTTTAAACATCCTCTTTGGTTCCATCAAAAATCTGTAAAACCATTCCAATCCATGTTCACTCATCCAAACAGGAGCTCGCTTCACACTACCAGCAAGAAAATCAACCGTCGCGCCTGCACAAATAGATACTTTTGCATCATATTCTTTATAGTTTTCATATATCCATTTTTCCTGTTTAGGGCAACCAAAACACGCGATTAATAAATCCGGATGTGCATTAGAAATCATTGTATTAATTTTTTCTAATTCAACTTTGTCCTTTTCAAATCCAACCGGAGGGGCATATGTTCCTACAATGTTAATCCCCAGGAATTGTTTTTCTAAATTTTTTTTTGCTTGTTCTGCAACACCATCTTTACCACCAATTATAAAAATGCGATATCGCTTATCTCTCGAATGTTTACATAAACGAGGCACTAAATCTGAACCTGATATTTTTTCCTTCACAGGATGTTTATGCCATTTTGCAATCCACACCAAAGGTTTCCCGTCAACTAATACCATATCTGCATTATCTGTTATTTTCTTTAAATAACAATCATTTTCTATTTTCATCACAACATCAACATTTATAGCTACTACATAATGTTTCGTTTCAGAAAAAATCATTTCATCGATTGATAATAATGCTTCGTCCATATCAACATTATTGACGTATGTATTTAATAATGGCTGTTTCTTCATATAATCATTCTCCAAAAAAGCGATCTTCAAGCATTAAACATAAACAATGATATATTGGCAAATGCTGCTCTTGAACCATGTAAGTTCTTGTTTGTGACGATTGAATTGTAACATCTGCAATTTCAGAAAGCTTAGACTCCCTAGCCCCCGTTAATCCTATCACTTTCATTCCTTTTGCTTTCGCTACGATTGCAGCATATAAAACATTTTTAGAATTACCCGATGTTGAAATTCCTAAAAATACATCTTCCGCATTACCAAATCCATTCACTTGTTGTGCAAAGCAAAGTAATGGTTCACAATCATTCATATATGCAGTTGATAATGCAAAATGACCATCAAGGGCAATTGCCGGTAATGCCCCTTGAAGTTTTTCACCTAATATTTCTCCCATTTCTGCATCAACTATTCTTAATTGTTCCTTATATTTTTCAGAAAGCTCTCTAGAATTTTCAAATCCTTTCATCAGCTCTCCCACAATATGCTCCGCATCAGCGGCTGATCCGCCATTGCCTGCTATAAGTAATTTTCCACCACAAGCATACGTTTTTTCTAAAATTTTATAAGCATCCATAATATTTTCTTTTTGAGAATATAATTCTGGATATCTATCAACCAATCTATCTATATGATTTAATGGTTTCATTTAATTTCCTCTCTTAACTCAAATTCTTCTGGACTATAATGGATAACTCTAGTCCCTCCATCTTCAAACTTAAATGGTATATTCATTAAATCTCTCATCGCATCTTTAACTGCTTGTTGTTTTGTAGGCTGAACATAAAAAATTAAGAATCCGCCACCACCTGCTCCAAGAAGTTTTCCTCCTAATGCACCTGCATCTACACCCTTTTTATATAATTCATCAATGCTTCCTGTACTTATAGCCTCACCTGTACCTTTTTTCAATTTCCACGTTACATCAAGTAATCTGCCAAAATCATCTAAGTCTCTGTCTTTATCAGTCAATATTTTTTCTGCCTCATCCACTAGTTTGCACATTTGCTTTAATCTCTCTCGTTTTTCTTCAGTACCATTTACATTATTAGTTTTCTGAACATCTGAAGAAAAACGTGTAAATCCCGTAAAAAACATTAACAAATTATCATTTAATTTTCTTTTTCTTTCAGGCGAAATGATCACCGGCAAAACTTCATAACCATCAGGTCCAAAATTAATTCTATTAAATCCCCCAAAAGCTGCTGCTATCTGATCCTGCCATCCGCCTGCTTCGTTACATAATACACGTTCTAGATAAATAGCTTCATCTGCCAATTTCTTCTTATCTGCATATTTCCCTTTTAACGCATAAAATGCATTAAGCATACCAACAGCAAATGAAGAACTCGTTCCCAAACCAGAACGTGCTGGTAAATCAGCTTCATATGTAAGTCTAATTTCTTGCATATTAAGCATTTTCATAGCCTCACGAATAGCTGGATGTTGAATATTATTTATGTCAGTTACCCTTTCTGTTTTCGAATAAGAAAGCTCCGTCGAATACTCAAAAAATCTAGGTAAATGTCTCACATTCACATAACAATATTTATCAAATGTTGTAGAAAGAACAGCTCCACCATTCTCTTTAAAATACTCTTCCATATCTGTTCCACCACCAAAAAAAGACATTCTGAATGGTGTTTTTGTAATAATCATAGTTAATCTTGTATGATAATTAGGAAGTTAATTATCACATATTTCCTTTCTTTTAATATCG
>OIWK01000634.1_pt1 | contig 37236 bp, 29 predicted proteins | sample 1587401 | NCBI WGS metagenome assembly OIWK01 (sample SAMEA3888911, study PRJEB22519) | human gut metagenome | biome: human gut; feature: human-associated habitat; material: faeces | place: Denmark | collected 2009 | reverse complement strand
AAAGATACAAAATACTATGAAATAAAAAACACCCCCAGTACTTTTCCGCTGACCCTTATGTAGCTCCTTCCTTTATTATAGGAATAGCCATGGAGTGTTTTCGTTGTTGTCAGGGTCAACGGGCCATTCTTGCATACGGAGGGAGGAAAAAGCAAGAGGTCGGATCCGCACCCCGAAGGATGGTCTCCGACCTCTTGCGTAGTCCCATAGCGGGACCGTCTATGCTTTTAGAGTCTTTGTCTGCTGCTTTTTGTAGCTTACTTCTTCAGCAAGTCCATATCCATGAAGATCTTCTTGAGGATCTCGATGGCCTGGTCCACCTGGTCTTTGGTGTGCGTGGCCATGAGGGCGAAGCGCACCAGCGTGTCCTGCGGGGCACAAGCAGGCGGAATAACCGGGTTGATGAATACGCCCGCATCATAGGCGAGCTTCGTGACGAGGAATGTCTTATCGACATCGTGGACGTAGAGCGGGATGATCGGGCTCTCAGTGTCACCGATCTCGAAGCCCTCCTCGCGGAAGCGCTTCAGTGCGTAGTTGGTCACGTCCCACAGGTGCTCGATGCGCTCCGGCTCCTTCTGCAGGATGTGGAGAGCCTCCAGTGCTGCTGCCGTGGCTGCAGGCGAGTTGGAAGCACTGAAGATATAGGTGCGTGAGGTGTGACGAAGCCAGTTGATGGTATCGAAGTCAGAGGCAATGAAACCGCCGATAGAAGCCAGACTCTTGGAGAAAGTGCCCATGATCAGATCGACCTCATCAGTCAGTCCGAAATGGTCGCAAACGCCGCGTCCCTCTCTTCCGAAGACACCAATGCCGTGAGCCTCATCTACCATGACGGAGCAATTATACTTGTGCTTCAGTTCAACGATCTGCGGCAGCTTGGCCAGGTCGCCCTCCATGGAGAACACACCATCAACGACAATCAATTTGATGGCCTCGTGCGGCAACTTAGCCAGCACGCGCTCCAGGTCTTCCATGTCGTTGTGCTTATAGTGGAGCTGCGTGGCAAAGCTCAGACGGCGTCCATCAACAATGCTCGCGTGGTCGCGGTCGTCACAGATGATATAGTCGCCACGGCCCACGACAACGGAGAGCACACCCTCGTTGACGGAGAAGCCCGTCGAGTAGCTCAGCACGTCTTCCTTGCCGATATATTTGGCTATCTCTTTCTCGAGCTTGATGTGCAAGTCGAGTGTGCCGTTGAGAAATCGGCTGCCTGCACAGCCCGTGCCATATTTGTCGAGCGCAGCGTGGGAAGCGGCGATGATGCGTGGATCGCTGGGAAGGCCTGTGTAGGCGTTGGAGCCAAACATAAGAATCTTATGTCCGTCGATATCGGTTACTTCGGTACCCTGCATACTTGTGATTTCGCGGAAATAAGGGTACACTCCAGCCTTCATAAACTTCTGAGGCGTTCGGTAGCTTTTGTACTTTTCTTGTAATTGTCCCATTACTTTTTGGCGTAGCCGAAGCTACTTCTTTATTATTAGGCTGCAAAGATACGAAAAAACTACCATAGCACGCCCTATTTCGCAAGAAATCTTTCCTTTATTTCAATTTTTAGCGCTTCGAACGAGCATAATTCATGTTATTTTCGTAATTTTGTGCCGTCAAGAAATGTAACAGTACGGTTCCTTTATGAAACATATCGTCTTCATCACAAACCCCATATCGGGCACGATCAGCAAAGCAGGCATACCTGAGCTTGTCGAAGTGCATCTCGACCACGCCCGATTCAGCTACGAGTTTGTCTCGACACAGTATGCAGGACACGCCACGCTGCTGGCCCAGGAGGCTGCAGCCCGTGGTGCGGATATTGTCTGTGCCATCGGAGGCGATGGGACGGTCAACGAGGTAGGACGCGGCCTCCTTGGCACAGAGACCGCTATGGCCATCCTTCCCTGTGGTTCTGGCAATGGCCTGGCGCGCCATCTCATGTTGCCCATGGACTTGAGACGTTGCCTCGATATCATCAACCTCGACACCGTGGAGACGCTCGATTCCGGCGTCATCAACGGCCATCCCTTCTTCTGCACTTGCGGAATGGGCTTCGACGCCTTCATCTCGATGAAGTTTGCCGAGGCAGGCAAGCGTGGCCTCATGACCTATGTCGAGCAGATGCTGCGTGAGGGACTGTCCTACAAGCCCGAGACCTATGAGATTGAGGACGAGATGGGGTCGAAGACCTACAAGGCGTTTCTCATCAGTGCGGCCAATGCCTCGCAGTATGGCAACAACGCCTACATCGCTCCCCACGCTTCCATGAGCGACGGTCTGCTCGATGTCATCATCATGCAGCCTTTCAGTCTCATCGAAGCGCCGCAGGTGACGCTCGAGATGCTCAACAAGACCATTGACAAGAACGTCAATATCCGCACCTTCAAGGCCCGCCACGTCCATATCCACCGCAGCAAGCCGGGCCTCATCCACTATGACGGCGACCCGCTCATGAGCGATGCCGACGTGGAGATCGAGGTCAAACCCAAGAGCATCTGCGTCGTAGTCAATCCCCATGCCGATGAGGCTGCGCGTCAACCCAATATGATGCAGACTGCTGCCTCAGAGCTCTTCTATAACATGGACCGCATCCGCACGCAGATCACTCGCCAGGGCCGCAACATCCAGGCTACCAATCTAAAACTGCTTCGGAAGTTGAACCTGAAGTAAATCTCATCGTGTTCTCTTTCAAGCAGTTCTCCATACGTCAAGACCGTTGTGCCATGAAGGTAGGTACGGACGGTGTCCTTCTCGGAGCGTGGGCCGCGGGTGGTCAGCGCATCCTCGACATCGGGACTGGCACGGGTGTCATAGCCCTGATGATGGCGCAGCGCTTTCCTGATGCCCAGGTCTCGGCCATCGAACTCGATGCGTCGGCGGCCCAGCAGGCCAAGGAAAACGTAGCAGCAAGTCCTTTCTCCGATCGCATTGCGGTGGAGCATGTTGCCCTGCAGCAGTACGAGGCCCTGCCCTTCGATGCCATTGTTGTCAACCCGCCCTTCTTCACCCATGCCCTTGCTGTCAAGGGTTGCGCAAGAGCTATGGCACGGCAGACCGATAGTCTCTCCTTTCGCGACCTCTGTCGTGGAGGCCGCCGCTTGCTGGCCGAGGGTGGGGTGATGAGTCTCATCATTCCTGCCGACCGTTGTGGTGAAGTGGAGACGGAAGCAGCCCTCGCTGGACTCTTCCTTCAGCGCAAGGTAGCGATACGGACCACGGAGCGCAAGCAACCGAAGCGTTGCCTTTTGGCCCTGGGGCTCCGTTCTGCCCGTTCTTTCCCTCAGGAGACTCGTACCATGATGGAGAATGGCAATCCCACGTCTTGGTATCAGTCGCTGGTGTCCGATTTCTACCTTTAGTCGCAGGCTTTCCTTCTTTTGTGTTTCCGATACGCTCAGAGCCTCATGTCTTATCCATAGCCGTTTATCAAGTTTTTCTCATCCCCTGTGCAGTTTTTCAAGTTTTATTCGTACCTTTGTTGGGTCTTTCTTCCTTTTCATAGACCATGAAGCGCAACACGATGGTCGCAGAGTGGATGCAGAGACGCCGCTCCGAGGCCCTATAGGGTACAGGAAAACTATACAATTTTTAAAACAAAGTGTTGCAAACTAACCATTTATGAAAAAAATGATTCCCGTCATGATGCTCTCAGGCATCATCGGACTGAGCGCTTGCGGCAACAAGACAGAGCAGCCGCAGCAGAATGCTGACACGCTTGAGGTGGCCGACACCATCAAGGAAGCCACCGCTGCCGTCGATACGCCGCAAACGGCTGAGGTGCAGGAGAATGCTCAAGAGGAGAAGACGGTAGAGAAGAATGTGAAGAGTACGCAGGCTGGTGGCACGACCATCGCTGTGGGTGAGCCCTTGGCCGAAACGCTCCGCAAAGCCAAGGGAGTGACCTTCGAGTATAATGCCGACTACGGTGTAGCCTGCAACATCGGTAAGGTCTATATCAGCATTCCCGACGAGGATATCACCAAGGCCGGACTGGATTATGTCAACTCCCTTACTTCGGACATAGAGCCCAATATCGACTTCAAGCTCGAATACATCAAGCCGTCTGCGAAGATCAAGGATTTTGAGATCAACTAATCTCGCCATTTCATGATAGCATATATATATAAGGTATAAGGCGCAAACAGAACCGTTGCGTTTTGCAATCAAAGACACTTCAAGCCCCCTGTATGGTTATTTCCTTTACAGGGGGCTTGAAAAATTTTTGTTTCCAGCCGGAGATGCTTGGTGTTTCTGATCTCCGAGTTTTCTTTATACCTCTACTGCGACCACCTCGTTGCGGAGCACGTACCACAAAAAACCGGAGACATTCTTATGTCCTATCTTCCGAAGCAGTTCTATGTAGCTCTTCACCTGCGTGGCATGCTCTGGGCGTGGCTTGGCAAACTTATAGTCAACCACGATCGTCCTCTCGTCGTCGCTCATGACGCGGTCCGGTCGTTGCTCTATGGTCGTCCCGTCGGCGGGATTGTACTGGAGGATGGAGCACTCGTTATAGAGTTTCCATCCAGGGCGAAACCACTCGGCCACGGTGGGATTGGCGAGCGAGGCTTCCACCTGTTTCCGCAGTTGTGCGATGAGCCGATCGTCCGTGATGATACCGTCCGAAACCAGTTGGCTGATGTGTGGTTCGATGTCCTCCTCTGTGCGGATAGAGGAAAAGAGCTGGTGGAGGATGGTGCCCATCTTGATATAGCTCGTGGGCGCGTCCGTCTCCTCGCCGCGCACAAACTCCTCACTCTTGTTGCTCTGTCGGAAGCCGATAGGCGTCTTGTGGGTCTCAATTCTGATTTCCTGCGTCTCCGAGGGCGACTCAAAGGGGTTGTCGCTTGCCGTCTTGTCTCCTTTGCCCACGGTGTCCTCACCCTCCAGCGTGCCATAGACCAGTTCCAGCGCCTCTTCGGTTTGATCCTTTCCCTGGAAAGAGCAGTCGCCCCCCAAGTCGGCAGCCACCTGCTCGAGACACAGTTCCAACCCCTGACTGCGCTGCGATGTCAGTCCAGTAAACTTCTTCTTCTGATTCTCCGACATCCGTTTTCCCGTCACGAAGAGCCGTTTTCCTGCTCGCGTGAAGGCCACATAGAGGAGGTTCAGGTTGTCCACTGCGTTCTGGAAGTGCTCCTCGCGGTAGTCGTCCTCATAGACCGTGCCTACCAGGTTGTTTCTACTGAAATCAACCGGCGTGATGGGCAGTTCGTCAAACGGCTTTTCGCGTTTTCCCTTCTCGCACCACAGTGTGTTTCCCTTCTCCAATTGCCAGTCGCAGAAGGGGATGATGACGTTGTCAAACTCCAGTCCCTTGCTCTTGTGGATGGTCATGATGCGCACGCCCTCCACCTCGTCGCTTTGGATCGTCTTCTGCGAGATGGTGTTGTCCCATTCGGTGAGAAAGTCGTCGATGTCAGCTGGTCGGTCGCGGAGATAATCGTTGAGTTTGTCGTAGAAGAGGCACACATACGCACTTTGGTTCTTGAGTTGGTCGAGTTGGAAGAGCGCATGGAGCGTGTCCACCAGGTCGAGCAGCGGCAGGTTGCGTAGCTGGTCAGCCTCCCTGACATAGCGATCGGGCAGCGATTCTTCGAGTCTCTTCCTTATCTCTTCGTCGCTGGGCCGTTCTGGTCTCTCTGTCTTTCCCACAACCTCATCCCGTGTGGTGACGAGCAGGTGGGGCAGGGGAGCACCCTCCTGTAGCACGTCGTTGCGATACGCCTTGACCAGTGCTGCCCGTGTCAGATTGTCCTCGGGATGGGCGAGCAGCCGTAAGGCGAGCACCATCACGTTGACAGCGAGGGAGGCATCAAGACGGAAAGCCTCATCAGAGACGATGCGCACCGACTGTCCAAACTCCTCGACGAAATAGTCGGCGATATACTGTACGGGCGACTTGCTGCGCACGAGGATGGCGATGTCCTTCTGTCGTGCCCCTCTCTCGATCAGCCGCCGCACGGTGTCCGCCAAGCGTGCGAGGATGTTCTCCCGGTAGTCCTTCGACGGGAGCAGCGCCACCTCCACATATCCATTTCCCTGGCCCTTGGCATTCCCCTGCTTGACGTCGTCGTAGGCGCGTGCCAGCAGTGTTGCCTGCGGGGTCTTGTCGGCAGACAACTCGCCTACCGTCTCTTCCACCAGTCGGGTGAAGATGGCGTTGTTAAATTGGATGATGCGCTCCCACGACCGGTAGTTGGTCGCCAGTGTCTTTTCGCAGACGGCCTCCTTGCCAAAAGACTGCGAGAGGTTTGCCAGCAGTCGCCAGTCACCCTGTCGCCAGCGGTAGATGCTCTGCTTCACGTCACCGACGATGAGGTTGCGCGATCCCTCCTGTGCCATGCAGTTGTCGAGCAGCACCTTGAAGTTGCGCCATTGTATCTGACTGGTGTCCTGAAACTCGTCGATCATGATGTGGCGCAGTTGTACGCCGATCTTTTCGTAGAGGAAAGGCGTGTCCGATCCCTGTATCATACCGTGGAGCAGTCCCTGCGTATCACTGAGCATGAAGCGGTTGGCGTTTCGGTTGCTCTCCTCCACCGCCTTGGCGATGGCGTTGAGCAAGCGTAGTTCGCTCAGATGGGAGAGCGTCTGCACACAGGAGTTGTATTCACACCATAGTTCCTCGCGCCGCGTCTCCATCTCCTGAAGCAACCTCAGTCCGCCGTTGTTGGCCATGTCCTTGATAGCCTCCTTGTCGGCAGCCCCACATTTGGAGGCCGTCCACAGTTTTGCGTCCTGTAGCGCCTTCTGCACGCCGGCGGGTGTGGGGTCGTTGTCGAGTGTTCCCTTGCTCCGCTTCACGATATAGTTGTAGAGTCCTCGTCGGTAGAGTCCCGCGTAGTCTATATGACATTGCCCCATCAGGGCCACCAACTCCCGTGCTGGATCCACCAGTTGCTTGCGTAGCGTGTTGCGCCGACTGCGCAGTAGCGCCGTGTACCGCGAAAAAAACTTGCCACCTTCTGCGGCCAGCAGGTCGTTGAGCTCGCGCTCATGATCCTTGTAGAAGTCCTTGAAGATGTTCTGTCCAAACTTCTTGATTGCCCCGATAACGTTCCATCCCTGCTCGTCCTCTATGTTCTGGTTGATGTAGTCGCGCACCCATCCCATCACCTCTGGGTTGGCGTCGAGCGTCTCGATCATCTCATCGACCGCCTTTCCTTCCACCTCGTTGTCGTTGAGATCCACGCGCAGGTTGGCCGTCAGGTCCAGTTCGTGGGCGAGGTTGCGTAGCACGCCTTGAAAGAAGGCATCGATCGTCTGCACGCGAAAGAAGTTGTAGTGATGGGTGAGCAGCGAGAGTGCCTGTCGTGCGTTGGTTCGCACAGCCATCGCCCCCAGCCCCGTCTGCTCCATCACCTTCTCCATATAGGTGTCCGACCCAGGCAGACTGTTGGCTATGCCGTAGAGCTGCGAGAGGATACGGAGTTTCATCTCTTGTGTGGCCTTGTTGGTGAAGGTCACGGCGAGGATGTGTCGGTAGTTCTCGGGGTCGCTGACGAGGAGTGAGATATACTCCACGGCGAGTGTGAAAGTCTTTCCCGATCCTGCCGAAGCCTTATAGACGGTCAGCGGGCGGCGCTGCTTGGTGGTCGTTGTCATGATAGCCAGTGTTGATGATGCGTTTACTCTCCAGCGGGTCGTTCCGCTGGCGAAAGGCGAATGCAAAAGTAAGAAAAAGAGGCGACGTGTGCAAATTTAGCATGGAATAATGAGGGTAGGGCTAAAAACAAAAAAAGCATGGCACTCTTGCCATGCGGTGACTATAAAACTCTTTCAAACTACTACTTTTCAATGCGTGATTAAAGGTTCACACCTCATCGGTGATCCCCTCAATCGTGCATCGTTGTTACCCTAAACATCTTTTACCTTAGACCATAACCTATTTTGTTACCTGAACAACACTTTGTTCAATTACCCTAAAAATAACTAAAAACCTAAATCAATTACTATTAACCTAAACAATCTATTAACCTTTTGACGATGCAAAGGTTGGCACTTTCGTTTTGACCACCAAATGATAGCAAGTAAAAATTCGATTTTTCTCCCTATTCTTGACATAAATCAACACGTGTGTACGAACACACATACTCTTGCAGGTCTTATGCGAATACCTTGTGGATGTTTTGCTGGCTTTCGTATGGGTGTCATACCGAAAGCAGAGAGCCTCTTAAGGCCATTAGAGGAGAAAGAATGCTGCAAAACGAAGTACATTCAAAAGTTTCTTTGTACCTTTGTACCAAAATTGGCAACTATGGCAGAAAGAAATACAGTGGATATGACCCAAGGCCCTTTGCTGGGCAAGATTCTGCGTTTTGCACTTCCCTTTGCGGCAAGCGGCATCATGCAGCAACTCTTCGTCACCATCGACGTGGCCGTGGTGGGCCGCTTTGCCACCAGTGAGGCGTTGGCTGCCGTGGGCGCCAATACCTTCCTTATCAATCTCCTCATCAACCTTTTTGTGGGTGTCTCCATTGGTTCCAATGCCGTCATCTCCAACTTCATCGGACGCAATGACCGCCATCGTGTTCGCGACGCGGTAGGCACGACGATGATGCTCCCGATCTTTGCCAGCATCTTGCTGCTGGGTTTCGGCGAGATCTTTGCTCCCAGTCTGCTGCGCCTCATGGGCACGCCTGCCGCCATCCTCGACCAGGCCACCCTCTTCCTGCGAGTCTATTTCCTTGGCATTCCCTTCTTCATGGTCTTCACCTTCGGCCAGGCCGTGCTCCGAGGCAAAGGCGACACCCAGCGCCCGCTCAACATCCTGCTCCTTGCCGGCTGCGTCAATGTGGTGCTCAACCTGTTGTTGGTCATTGTCCTCCACATGGGAGTCGCAGGAGTAGCTACTGCTACGGGCTGCGCCAACGTCTTCTCCGCCTTGTCCATCTTACGCCTTCTCCGCCGTGAGAAAGGCCCCTTCCGCCTGACGCGCCTCCGTCTTCGCATCGACCGGGCAGCCCTGCGCCAGATCCTCTTCATTGGAGTGCCCGCAGGCGTACAAAGCATGGTCTTCTCGCTGAGCAACATCTTTGTCCAAAGCGCCATCAATGGCTATGGACCTTCGGCGATCGCAGGCGCTGCCATCTCCCTCAACTTCGACACCTACTGCTATTTCCTGCTCACCTCCTTCTGTGGCGCTGCCGTCACCTTCACGGGACAAAACTATGGAGCAGGAAAGATAGACCGCTGCCGCCGCGTCTTTTGGATCTGTATGGGCTGTGGCGCACTGGCCTGTTTCCTCGCCAATATGCTTTTCTTCACGCAGTCCGACTTCTTTCTGTGGTTCTTCACTACCGATCCCTCCGTCATCCACTATGCCAAGGTGCGCATGGCCACCGTCCTTGTCTTCCAGGCCCTGGCCTCATCCTACGAAATCTCTGCCGCCTCGATGCGCGGTCTTGGCCACAGTATCGAACCGACCCTGCTCACCATCCTTGGCACCTGCGTCCTGCGCTTCGCCTGGGTGTTCTTCGTCTGCCCCGTTTGGCCTGGTTTCCGCGAACTGATGCTGTGTTATCCCATATCCTGGATTCTCACGGGTATGATGGTCTGCGTCAGCTACGTCTTCGTCAGTCGCAAGGCTTACCGCAAACTCTCCCTCTAATTATATAAGTACAGGTACATAGAATATAGTTCACTAAGTAGGGTAGTCTGGCGCCTATCATGCGTCCGGACGCATTGTTCCTGCCTGCGTGTTTGTTATCCATGTCCGCCATTGTCAGGAGGAGGTTTTCCTCCCTCGTTTCTTTTTGTGAAATGAGCAATGGGCTGCGCAAACTAATGTTAACCCCATTTTTTTCATTGAAAGAAAAAGGATTTTAGCTGAATCTAAAATCCAAATTCACCGCAAAATCTGCCTTGTCTTTGGAGTTTTGTATACTTTTGCACCAAGAAAAGATGTAAAATCAAATTTTTGCATAATAATAAGGATATAGACAAATCAAAGAAAGATATGAATAAGACACGATGGACCACCACCCTCATCTCTGCCCTTCTCCTGTTGGCATCCCCTTCTGCCAACGCCCGGAAGTGGACGCTGCAAGAATGTATCGACTATGCGTTGGCACACAACATTCAACTTCGCCGCAACCTCCTGTCGCGACAGTCAGCCCATGAGGACGTGCTGCAGTCGAAGGCTGAACTGCTGCCTTCGCTTACGGCCTCTACCTCGCAGAATGTCTCCTACAACCCCTTCCCCGAGAGCGGGCGCCAGCAGGTCGCCAATGGCTATGTGGAGATGACTACCGACAAGGTCTATTACAACGGATCCTATGCCGTGAGCTTCGACTGGACGATATGGAACGGCAACCAAAACCGCATGAAGATCCAGCAGAACCAACTCACCGAACAGCAGGCCGAGCTCGACTCCGCCATCACCGCCAACTCCATCCAGGAGCAGATTGCGCAGATCTACGTCCAGATTCTCTACACCCACGAGGCCTTGAAGGTCAACCGCCAGAGTCTGGAGTATAGCCAGGCCAACGAGCAGCGGGGCCAGGAGATGGTCGAGGTAGGGCAGTTCAGCCAGGCCGACCTCGCCCAGCTCAGCGCCCAGCGCGCTTCCGACGAGTATAATGTCGTGGCCCAGGAGAGCAATCTCCGCGACTACACACGCCAGTTGAAGCAGATCCTCCAGCTCACCGACGACGGTGAGGATTTTGAAGTCAGCATTCCCGATGACATTGCCGGAGACGCCCTAGCCGAGATACCCAGCCTGCAGACCGTCTATACCCATGCGCTCGCCTCCCGTCCCGAACTCCGCCAGCAGCGCCTCGCCCTCGAGAGTGGCGAACTCAGTGTGCGGATGGCCAAGGCCCGCCGCCTCCCGACCGTCTCCATGCAGGGTGGCGTCTCCACCAATGTCACGACAATGAGTGACGCTGCCTACGGATCGCAGTTGAAGACCAACCTCACGACATCGGCAGGTCTGACGCTGAGCGTTCCCATTTTCGACCGCCGTGAGACCCGCACGGCCATCAACAAGGCCAACATCGCCATGGAGACGAGCCGCCTCGCCCTCGAGGAACAGCAGACCACGCTCTATACCACTATAGAGAGTTACTGGATACAGGCCGTCAACAACCAGGCCAAATACAAGAGTGCCCTGGCCAATACGGAGAGCCAGCAGACCAGCTACGAACTGCTCTCGGAGCAGTTTCGCCTCGGACTGAAGAATATCACCGAACTGCGCGAGGCGAAGGAGAACCTACTCGTGGCGCAGCAGAACGAACTGCAGAGCAAGTACCTTGCCCTGTACAATATGCAGATGCTCAATTTCTACAACGGAAAATAATAAAAGATAGATATGAAAAAGATTTCGAAAGTATGGTATCTGGTGGTCGCCTTGGTCGTGTTGGGTGTGGCCGCCTACTTCCTCGGCAAACCCGACACCAAGGAGACCATCTCGTTTGACACGGCCACCGTGGGACAGACGAACATCCAGAACAGTATCACTGCCACGGGTACCATCGAACCGGTCACGTCGGTGACGGTCGGTACACAGGTCTCGGGTATCGTCAGCAAACTCTATGTCGATTACAACTCGGTCGTGAAGAAAGGACAGGTGATCGCAGAACTCGACAAGACCAACCTCCTCTCGGCCCTCAACCAGGCCAAGGCAATGCTTGAGAGTGCACAGGCACAGGTGCGCTCCGCAGAGAGCGACGTGCAGAAGGCCCAGGCCGACTACAATGGCGTGCGCGCGAGTGCCAGTTACCAGCAGAGCAACTTCAGTCGCTACCAGACGCTCTACAAGAAGGGCCTCATCAGTGCCAACGACTTCGAGAGCGCCCGCCTTAGTTACCAGCAGGCCCAGCAGAATCTCGCCGCCTCAGCCCAGACCATCGCCACGGCGCGCCAGGGAGTGGCCCAGGCCCGCGAGCAGGTCCGCCAGCAACAGGAGCAGGTGAAGCAGGCCCAGACCAACCTCGGCTATGCTACCATCACCTCGCCCATCGACGGCGTGGTCCTGTCCAAGAGTGTGGAGGAGGGACAGACCGTCGCAGCCAGTTTCTCCACCCCGGAACTCTTCACCATTGCCAAGGATCTGACCAACATGCAGGTGGTGGCCAATGTGGATGAGGCCGACATTGGCGAGGTCAAGACTGGCGAGCGCGTCTCCTTCACCGTCGATGCCTATCCCGACGACACCTTCACCGGTACGGTGAAGCAGGTACGCCAGGAGGCCACGACGACCAACAACGTCGTCACCTACGAGGTTGTCATCAGTGCCCCCAACGCCGACCTCAAACTCAAACCCGGACTGACGGCCAACGTCACCATCTATACCCAGGAGCGTGCGGGCGTGATGGGCGTCTCCACCAAGGCCCTCCGCTTCACCCCCACGCCCGAGACCGTCGGCAAGCAGTATAAGATACAGGATATCGCCAACGCCAAGGCCAAGGTCTGGACCCTCGAGGGCAATGTGCTCCAGGCCCACCGTGTAAGCACGGGCATGAGCGATGGCGTCAACACTGAGATTCTCTCGGGTGTGAAGGCTGGACTGAAAGTCATCACTGGCCTCACCGTCACCGAACCCGAAGAAGACAAAGAATCTGACGATCAGGAGCAGAGTCCCTTCGCCCCCGGTCCGAAGCGCGACAACAAAAAGGAGAAAGCATGATGGATGAAAGTCAAAAGAAAGTAGTCATCGAGTTGCGCGACGTCAAGCGCGACTTCCTTGTGGGCGAGGAGACTGTCCACGCCCTGCGCGGCGTCTCCTTCAAGATCTACGAGGGTGAGTTTGTCACCATCATGGGCAAGTCGGGCTCAGGCAAATCGACCCTCCTCAATCAGTTGGGCTGCCTCGACACGCCCACCAGCGGCGACTATTTCCTCGATGGTGTGGCCGTGCGCACGATGTCGAAGTCGCAGCGTGCCGTCCTGCGCAACCGCAAGATCGGCTTCATCTTTCAGAACTACAACCTTCTGGCCAAGACCACGAGCGTGGAAAACGTCGAACTGCCGCTGATGTACAACCCCAGCATCACGCCGCAGGAGCGCTTCGACCGTTCCGTGGCTGCCCTGAAGGCTGTGGGGCTGGGGGAGCGCCTTTACCATAAGTCCAACCAGATGTCGGGTGGTCAGATGCAGCGCGTCGCCATTGCGCGCGCCTTGGTCAACAATCCCGCCGTCATCCTGGCCGATGAGGCTACGGGCAATCTCGACACGCGCACCTCCTTCGAGATCCTCGTCCTCTTCCAGAAGCTCCACGCCGAGGGGAGGACCATCATCTTCGTGACCCACAATCCCGACATTGCCCACTACGCCTCGCGCAATATCGAGCTCCGCGACGGACGCATCATCCGCAACGAGGTCAACGACCACATCCTCAGTGCCGCCGAGGGCCTTGCCGCCCTGCCCAAGAACACCGACGAGTGATCATTGAGTCTTACATCAAGCGTATCATATTATGAATATCAGCAATCTTTTGAAAATAGCCCTCCGCGCCATTGCGGCCAACAAGATGCGGTCCTTCCTCACCGCCTTGGGCATCATCATCGGCATCGCGTCGGTGATCACGATGCTCGCCGTGGGCCAGGGCACCAAGAACAGCATCCAGAGCAACATCTCGGAGATGGGATCCAATATGATCATGATCAGTCCGGGGGCCGACATGCGAGGCGGCGTGCGACAAGACGCCTCCTCCATGGAGACCCTGAAGCTCATCGACTACCAGGCCCTCAAGGACGAGTGCCATTTCATCAAGGCCATCTCCCCCCTCGTCCAAAGTTCCGGCCAGTTTATCTATGGCAACAACAATACGCCGTCGAGTATCTACGGTGCCAACCTCGACTACCTGGAGATTCGTCAGCTGTCCGTCGCCGAGGGTGAGATGTTCACCGAGGCCGAGATCAAGTCGGCCGCCAAGGTCTGCCTCCTCGGCCAGACGGTGGTCGATAACCTCTTCCCCGATGGTTCCGACCCCATCGGCAAGGTCGTTCGCTTCAACTCCATCCCCTTCCGCGTCATCGGTGTGATGAAGAAGAAAGGCTACAACTCCATGGGTATGGACCAGGACGACTATGTCCTCGCTCCCTACACCTCCGTCATGAAGCGCATCCTCGCCCAGGACTACCTCCATCAGATCCTGGCCTCGGCTGTCGTGGAAGGTGTCACGGAGCAGGCCACCGACGAGATGACCACCATCCTGCGCCGCACCCACAAACTCAAGGATGCCACCGACCAAGCTGAGGGCGATGAGGACGACTTCAACATCCGTTCCCAGGAGGAGTTGGCCAATATGATGAACAGCACCACCGGCATGCTCACCATCCTCCTTGGCTGCGTGGCCGGCATCTCCCTCGTCGTGGGTGGCATCGGTATCATGAACATCATGTACGTCAGTGTCACCGAGCGCACGCGCGAGATCGGCCTTCGCATGAGTGTCGGCGCCCGTGGCGTCGATATCCTCAACCAGTTTCTCATCGAGGCCATCCTGCTCAGCGTCACCGGTGGCATCATCGGAGTCCTACTGGGTGTCGGAGCCTCCTACGCCATCAAGGCCTTTGCCCACTGGCCCATCGCCATCGAGCCCTGGACGATCATCATGAGTTTCGCCGTCTGCACCTTCACCGGTGTCTTCTTCGGCTGGTATCCCGCCAAGAAAGCGGCCCGCCTCGATCCCATCGAAGCCATCCGCTACGAGTAAGCCCTTACTTTGGGTAGGCCCTCCTGGGAGACGACTCCCAGGAGCAGGCCTCACTCCTCGGGCAGTATCTCCTCAGGACGCGAGACGAGACAAGTAGCGCCGTGGCGTAGCAGGAAGTCGTGGTCCCTGAATCCCCAGAGCACGCTGATGCAGGGGATGGAGCAGTTGCGTGCCGTCTCTATATCGACGTCGCTGTCGCCGATATAGACAGCCCCCTCGGCTTCCACGCCCAGTTGCTTCATCGCCTCCAGCACGGTGTCGGGCGCCGGTTTCTTGCGGATGTCCTCTCGCTCGCCGATGGCTACCTCCACGGTGTCAGGGAAGAAGTGGCGCGCCAGTTCCTGCGTGGCAGCATAAAACTTGTTGCTCACGATGGCCACGCGCTTCCCTCTGCGGCGCAGTTCGCTCAGCAGCTTTTCTATGCCCGGATAGGGCGCCGTGGTGTCGAGACTGTGGTGGAGGTAGTGCTGGCGAAAGGTAGCATAGGCTGCCTCAAACTGTGGGTTGTCCAGTCCTCCTGGCACGGCCCGCTCCATGAGCTTCTTCACGCCGTTGCCGACAAACTCCCTCACCTCCTCCAGTGTCCGTTCCGCCATGCCTGTACTGCGCAGGGCATAGTTGACGCTGGCCGCCAGGTCGCGGATTGTATTGAGCAGCGTGCCGTCCAGGTCGAAAATATACGTCTGATACTCTTTCATACTTACGTACTTATATACTTGGTTGTTTATTGATTGGATAGAATCGCTTTCTATCAAGCGGACGCCCCGTAGCGGCAAGCATCATCCGGTGCTTTCCCTACAGGGCGTCTATCTATGGTTTTGTTTCTTTCCCCAATCGGGTGGGGCAGGTCAGCGGCGGTGGAACCCCTTGCTGCTGGTCAGCGTCCATGTCGGTGTCCATCGATCGACCGAACTGCCGAAGCTTTGCGTGCCGAGCGGTGTGGTCTCCGTGGCGGCCTTTGCCTTCCGTGGTGTCTCTACGCGCTCCAGGTCGATATAGATCTCGTCGTCATTGCTCTGTCCGACGAGATAGCCGAAGAACGTATAGGCGTTGCGGCTTGTCTCCCATCCGAGGTGGTAGCCGTAGTCCGTGCTGGCGGCATCCATGCGGAAGATCGTGTTGGAGTCGGTATATTTGATGTAGATGTCTCCGTTGCGCGTGTCGATCCACCAGGTGAAGTTCAGCGCCTGCGTGTCTCCTTGGTCGTTTCTATCGACCTCCACGCCCTGTCCCGCATAGCGGTCCTTGGCGTCCTCGCTCCGGTAGAATGTCATCTCCACCGCATATTTCTCCGACACCCGTTTCTTCTCCCCCGGCTTGGCGTTGTCGTCGGTGTAGGTATAGACCATGTCTCCCTGCCACCGTCCGCTCAGCACGGCCACCATTTGGTCAGCCTCGCTGCCGTTGTTGTCATTGTCGGGGTAGTATCCGTTCCAATAGTCGTCGTAGTACCAATCGTCGTCGTCGCAGCTCGTCAGGGCAAACGGGACGGCCAGTAGGGCCATCAAGGCCAACAGTTGGGATAATTTTCTGATGCTCATATTTTTTACGTTGGATGGTTTCTTGTGCAAAAGTAGGCAAATTGCCTGACATCGAAGTTGAACAAATCCCTATTCTTTGGGGGAGAAATCCCTATTTCCCCTTCTCGGCAGTTCCCTTGGTCTGCAGCGGCCTCTGCGCACGGAAGTCCCAGCCGTAGTCGTGGTCGTAGCCGTTGTCCTCTACGCGCTCCAGTTGGAAGAACGACTGCTTGCCGTCTCCACTGTCGATGTAGCCCGTGAAGTAGCTGTCGTCGAGATAGAAGTTGTAGATCCACTCGTCGTCCCATGCGCCAGCATAATGGAGTCTCACGGTGCGCCCGTCGTCTATCACCTGCCAGTCGAAGTGCTGTGCGTAGCGTTGGTGGCCCACATAGTCTATCTCCCAGCCCTTGCCGTGGCGCGATCCCGGTTTTCCCTCAAAGTGCCACACCGTGTAGTAGGTCTGTCCGTAGCCGCCCCAGCGGTCCTGGTAAAACTCCGTCGAGAGTTGTCCCTCCCATGTGCCCCAGAGCATCATGGCTGTCTCCTGCTCGTCGTCGCAGCTGGTCATCAGCACCCCCGTGAGGAGCATCAGCAGGGGCGCGAGGATGGATCTCATTTGTTTCATAACGTCTTTGCTTGATGATTTTGTTTGCAAATTTAGTACTTTTAAGGATATGACGCAAGTTTTTCAAAATATAATTCGTACTTTTGCATTCGGTTAATCTTTTAATTTTACAACGAATCGAAATGAGAACTGTATATGATTTCTCTGTAAAGGACAGAAAGGGCAAGATGGTTAGCCTCAAGGAGTATGCCAACGAGGTCTTGCTTATCGTCAATACGGCCACGCGCTGTGGTTTCACTCCTCAGTATGAGGAGCTGGAGCAGCTCTACGAGAAGTACCACCAGCAGGGCTTCGAGGTCCTCGACTTCCCCTGCAACCAGTTTGGCCAGCAGGCCCCGGGTACGGACGAGAGCATCCACAACTTCTGCAAGCTGACCTACGGCACGGAGTTCTCGCGCTTCAAGAAGGTGAAGGTCAACGGCGACGATGCCGAGCCCCTCTTCAAGTTCCTCAAGGAGCAGCGCGGCTTTGCCGGATGGGATGAGAGCCACCCCATCTACCCGGCTCTCCACGAGGCCCTTTCAGCAGCCGACCCCGACTACCAGTCGAAGCCCGACATCAAGTGGAACTTCACCAAGTTCCTCATCAACAAGAAGGGCCAGGTTGTTGCCCGCTTCGAGCCCACCACCCAGTTTAGCCTCATCGCCGAGGAGATCGAGAAGTGGCTCAAGGAATAATCGCGTACAACTGAAACATAGAATACAATAATGACAGAACAGACAAATCAGATGGAGCACGTCAAGGTGCTTATCATCGGAAGTGGCCCCGCCGGCTACACTGCCGCCCTCTATACGGGTCGTGCTTCTCTCCAGCCGGTGCTCTACTGTGGCCCGCTGACGGGTGGCCAGCTCACCCAGACCACCGAGATCGAAAACTTCCCCGGTTATCCTCAGGGAGTCGATGCCAACCAGATGATGCTCGAGTTTAGAGAGCAGGCTGAGCGTTTCGGTGCCGATATCCGCGACGGCGAGGTGGAGAGTTGCGACTTCTCCCAGCGTCCCTACCGCATGAAGTTCACTGATGGCACGCAGATGGAGGCCGATACGGTCATCATCGCCACGGGAGCCTCCGCCAAGTATCTCGGTCTCGACGACGAGAAGAAGTATGCCGGCCAGGGTGTCTCTGCCTGCGCCGTCTGCGACGGTTTCTTCTATCGCAAGAAGGTCACGGCCGTGGTCGGTGGTGGCGACACCGCTTGTGAGGACGCCCTCTATCTGGCCAACCTCTGCAAGAAGGTCTATCTCGTGGTTCGCAAGCCCTACCTGCGCGCCTCCGAGATCATGCAGGATCGCGTGAAGAACCATCCCAACATCGAGATCCTCTTCGAGCACAACGCCATCGGCCTCTTTGGTGAGAATGGCGTGGAGGGTATGCACCTCGTCAAGCGCAAGGGCGAGGCCGACGAGTCACGCTACGACCTCCCGATCGATGGCTTCTTCCTCGCCATCGGCCACCATCCCAACACCGACTTCCTCGGTGGTCAGATCGACCTCGACGAGATGGGCTTCATCGTGACGAAGGGCAAGTCTCAGGCCACCAACATCCCTGGCGTCTATGCCGCTGGCGATGTTTGCGACCCGACCTACCGCCAGGCCATTGTGGCTGCTGGTGCAGGCTGCAAGGCTGCCCTCGAGGCTGAGCGCTATCTGCAGACGCTCTAAGCCACCGGTCCCCTATAACGACAAACCCAAACAACCCATACAGTCCAACCCAGCCTCATCGGCTGCCGTTGTCCCTCCTGTATGCGTTGTTTGGGTTTTCTTTTGGAAGAGTTGTTACTTGTTGTAAAAGTTGTTCAAGTTGTTTTCCCAACTCAGCAGGCCGTGTTGGAAGAACCCTATTCGGGTGCGTTGAGGATGATGGTGGTCGCCCCCAACGTGAAGAGCGTCTCGTTGTAGATGACGCGCCGCTCGCGATCCCCCAGCAGTTCCGTGCCGACGAAGGTGCCCGTATAACTCGGTCCGTCGCGCAAGACATACTTGAGTTTTCCGTTTTTGTCCCGCGAGACGTTGATATGGCAGTGCGTCAGATCCACACTCGGGTCCACCGTCTCTATCGGACAGTTGACCGGGTTGCCCTTCTGGTAGCGCCCGATGGCGTTCTCACCGAGATGCAGGGGGATAATCTGCTTGTAGTGGAAGACATTCTCTATCACCGTCAAGCTGCCGTAGGGCGCATCCGGCTGCGGTGTCTCCTCGTTCTCCTCCTTCTGAGTCTTTCTGAGCTTCGACACACCCAGTTTGATGGCAAACTGCTTCGAACAAGCGGGGCACACAAACACCAACCGCTGTCCGGGTTCATACTTGTTCTCGTCGAACGTGATAAACTCGTCACACTTCGGGCATCTTACTCGTTTCATACCAATAAGAATCTGCTATAATAAGGTATTATATATATAATAAGGAGAAGGATCACTCTTCGATGTTGAGAATCCACGCCGTGTTGAAATAGCGGTCGGGCTTCATGCCCTGCAGCGCCTCCCGTGCCTGAGCCTTTGAGTCGTAGCTGCCATAGACCACCTTGATGCTTCCCTGATGATCGACGACGCGCGTGTCCTCGTAGCCTTGGTCCTTGAGTGCCTGACAGAACGTCTTCGCACCACTCATGGGCACGTGCGTACATAGCACGATGGTCCAGACCTGCTTTTGCGTAGCCACGGGCGTGGCCGTTGGCTTCTTCTTCTCCACGGTCAGTTTCATGGGCTTTTGTGCAGCCTCGCCAGCCGGACTCTCATAGAGGCACGACCACATCGCACTCTGCACCTTGTAGTTGTTCTCAGGCCGCTGTACACCCATCGGACTGATGACGAAGATGCAGGTGGCCAATACACAAGCTGCCATGGCCGCATGGCGTAGAAACTTCAGGCTCACGCTGACCCTGCGCTGTCCGTTCTCCTCGTCACGGGTGACGACGACGGCCTGCGTCTTTTCCTCTTCCGCCTCGCTCTTTGCTGCTGTCTCCAGCGGCTTGACCTCGAAACTGTCGAGTGCATAGAGTGAGGGGGTGAGGATGCCTGCCTCGCAGGGAGCAAAACTCAACTTGCCCTCTTGGTTCTTGTAGAGCGTGCCCAGGCCCTCTAGCTCGCAGTGGCCTTCTTCGTCGAGGGCACTGCGCAGCGCTGCCACCTCCTGCTCCACGCGGCCCAAAGCCTCGGGATAACTGAGGTCGTAGGTGTCGGCATACGACTGCACCAGCAACGAGTCGTTCATCGTCAATTGCGGATTGAAGCCCAGCATACGGGTAGGCGGCAGGAAGAGGCACTCCTCCTCGCTGTAGCGCGCATCCACATGATGAGCCACGAACCCACCTAATTCGGGCACGATGACACAATCGTTGTGAAGCAACAATGACTCTATATGACGCTCTATTTCTTTCACGACTGCAAAATTACTGATTTTCTCTGAATTTCGCAACAAAACGAGGCGAAATCTGCAGCCTCACTTCTTCTTACCGCTCGTCTTGCCCCGTTTGGGACGGTTCTTTTTAAAAAGAGACCACAATTTTGGTTAAATGATATTTCATTGTTTGGTGGTAAAAATGAGAATTGGTAATTTTGCAATTAGAAAAATGCGTAATCACTACAATAGAAGAACGCGGTTTGCCTGGCTGCTCATGATGGTCTATCTGCCCATGCTGCTGGCCATCACCTTCCACTACCACACGGCGGCGGAGGGGGATTCTGCCGCTGTCTATTGTTCCGATTGCGACCACCATGTCCACCACGACGGCCACCTTGCTACCAGCCAGGGCTTCACCCAAGAGTGCCCGATCTGCCATTTGCAAAGTCTGCCCTACGTGGTGCCTACCATTGTTCATATAGCAGCATTTGTTGCTATGGTCCATGTTGCCTTTTCCATAGCTTGCCCCTTTGCCAAGACGCGCCAAGGCGACATCCTATCTACCCGCGCTCCGCCGGCTCTCCTTACTTTGTAGTTTTTCGGATTTTTGATCCAAACCTATTGGCTATCACGATGCTTCGTGGTCGCTTAGGTACTTATCCATTTCATATTCTGTGATGAAAGCAGAGAAGTCAGCTTCGGCTGTACTTCCTTTTTCGTCACCATAGCGCATGTGCTGGCACCTATAGCCCATGCGCAGGCACCATGTGCGTAATTTTATAACAACATAGTTAATTAACAAGAGAAAAAATGAAATCAAAGAAATCTCAGTTGATGCTCCTCGCCGGCGCATTGACAGTCTCATTTGCCGCTCAAGCCGCCGTTGTCCAAGACGGCACCCGTAGTGAAAACCCCATCGAGGAGACCGACAAGGCCACCGATGCCAACCTCTTTGGCCACGTGGTCGATACCAAGACAGGCGAGCACCTGCCCTATGTCACCATCCAACTCAAAGGCACCACCATAGGCACCACCACCGACCATACCGGCCACTATTTTCTGAAGAACCTGCCCGAGGGCACTTTCACGATGGTCGTCAAGTTCTTAGGCTATAAGACCGAGGAGCGTACTGTCACCGTCCAGCACAATACCACCCAGGAAGTCAATTTCTCCTTGTCCACCGACGATGTCGCCATCGACGAGGTGGTGGTCTCTGCCAATCGCAATGAGACGGCCCGCCGACTGGCCCCCAACCTGGTCAGTGTGGTAGGCAGCAAGGTCTTCGACATCACTCAGTCCACCTGCCTGGCGCAGGGCCTCAACTTCCAGCCTGGCGTGCGCACCGAGGACAACTGTCAGAATTGCGGTTTCACGCAGGTGCGCATCAATGGCCTGGACGGCCACTACTCCCAGATCCTGGTCGATTCCCGTCCCGTCTTCTCCTCCCTCACGGGTGTCTATGGCCTGGAGCAGATTCCTGCCAATATGATCGACCGTGTGGAGGTGGTCCGTGGTGGAGGATCGGCCCTCTTCGGCGCCTCTGCCATCGGTGGCACCATCAACATCATCACCAAGGAACCCATCCGCAACTCCGCCTCCTTTGGCCACACCTTCCTGTCACAGGGCGGATCAAGTTCGTTCGACAATGTGACCACGGGCAATGTCTCTCTCGTCACCGACGACCACAAGGCTGGCGTCTATGCCTTCGGCCAGACGCGATCCCGTCAGGGCTATGACCACGACGGCGATGGCTACACCGAACTGCCCGAACTGCGGAGCCAGACCTTCGGCCTCAATTCCTACCTCCGCCTCAGCCCCTATTCCAAACTGAGCCTCCAGTACAGCGCCATCCATGAGTATCGCCGTGGCGGCAACCAGCTCGACCAGGCTCCCCACGAGGCCAATGTCGCCGAGCAGGCAGACCATAACATCCAGGGTGGCGGTCTCACCTACAACTACTTCTCTCCCGACGCACACCGACGCTTCACGGCCTATTTCTCTTTCCAGGCCACGTCCCGTAAGAGCTATTATGGCGGCATCGGCGAAGGAACAGAGGAAGACCGCGTCGCTGCGGCCAAGGCCTACGGCACCACCCACGACGTCACCTATGTGACGGGCGCGCAGTATGTCCGTTCGTTCGACAAGCTCCTTTTCATGCCCTCCGACCTCACCCTCGGCGCTGAGTACAATTTCGAAGGCCTCAAGGACGTCATCCTCGGCTACGACCGCCACTTCAAGCAGGACGTGCGCATCGGCAGTTTCTACTTCCAGAATGAGTGGAAAAACAAGCAGTGGAGCTTCCTGTTGGGTGGTCGCCTCGACAAGCACAACCTCGTCGAGGATGTCATCTTCTCGCCCCGTGCCAACCTCCGCTTCAATCCCACGGACAACATCAACCTCCGCCTCACCTATGCTGGTGGCTTCCGAGCTCCCCAGGCTTTCGACGAAGACCTCCATGTCGGCGTAGTGGGTGGCGAGCGACTGGTCACGGTCCTGGCCGACCATCTCAAGGCGGAGCGTTCCAATAGCTTCAGCCTCTCGGCCGACCTCTACCATCAGTTTGGCCAAGTCCAGACCAATTTCCTGATTGAAGGCTTCTACACCTCGCTCAGCCATGTCTTTGCCCTTCGTCAGCTCAGTCAGCCCGATGCCCACGGCAACACCGTCCAGGAGCGCTACAATGCCTATGGCGCCAAGGTCTTGGGACTGAACCTTGAGGGCAAGGCCGTCTTCACCCGTTGGTTCACCCTCCAGGCTGGCCTCACCCTGCAGCAGAGCCATTACGACGAAGCCATCGCTTGGAACGACGATGTGCCCGAGCAGAAGTATAAGAAGATGATGCGCACCCCCAACACCTACGGCTATTTCACGGCTACCTTCACCCCCGTCAAGCGTCTCACGGCCTCCCTTACGGGCAACTATACGGGCAGCATGCTCGTAGGCCATTCTGCCGGATCGGGTGTGGAAGACCCCGTAGCGGTCCATACCCCACGGTTTATGAAGGTAAATATGAAGTTGGCCTACGACTTCACCATCTACAAGTACATCACCCTCCAGGTCAACGGTGGCATCCAAAACATCGCCAATGCCTATCAAAAGGATTTCGACAAGGGTTGGAACCGCGACTCCGGTTACATCTACGGTCCCTCCCTGCCGCGAAGCTACTATGTCGGCTTGAAGGTCACTTACTAACCGAGCCATCCCTCATCATCTAATAAGCAAAGCCCCTACGGACAAACCGTAGGGGCTTTGCTCCACATGCGGGTGGCGGCTACACCGTCTCTCCCATGATGGAGAGGTATTTCTTCAGAGAGACCGTTTCCGCTTTTGCGATAAGCGTTTGAAATACTTCGGGCTTCTTCTCTATATGCGAGGTTTCCAAAGCCGTGTAATAGCTCAATTTCTCCTCGTCACTGCCTTTGAGGTTTACAAGCGTGTAACCCTTCCTCAAAAGGTATAGGTTCATCAGCAGCCTCGACGTGCGTCCGTTGCCGTCAATAAACGGGTGGATGCCTACGAGCGTATCATGGAGGTATGCCGCTATCAACACCGGTTGCACCTTCTCTTTCTCCATTTCCTTATACTTTCTCATGAAGTCCTCCATCTGTTCTTCTATGAGGTACGGCTGTGGTGGAATGTGCTGGCTACCCGAAATCATCACGGGCACCGTGCGGTAGCGTCCAGCATTTTCGCGATTGATGCCGTGAAGTACAAGGGCGTGTATCTCTTTGATCGTGCCCTCGCTTATCTCTATGTCGTTTTTTGCAAAGTCCTTGATGTAGTCGATAGCTTCCCTGTGGTTTATCGCCTCCAGGTGCTCACGCATTGACTTGCCTGCAATGGTCACGCCCTCATTGACGACCAGTTCCGTCTCCTGCAACGTGAGCGTATTCCCCTCTATTCGATTGCTCTCGTAAGTATATTCTACAGCCAAAGCCTCGTCTATCTTTTTCAGGGCTTCAGCGGGCAAAGGACGAAGCGCCATCAATCGTGCTTTCAGCGTGTCGCATTCCTGCAACAGCTTTTTCAGTTCTTCTGTCATGATCTCCCTTTTATGCGTTCTACCATAATGACTGCAATATCAGTCGTACTATTCGACCTTTTGCAGCACAAAGTTAGGGAAATTAGTTTAAGTAAGCAAATTTATAGCCACATTATTAGTGGTTCTTCTAGAAAATGGAGTGATTCGACGTGGACACATAGAAAACAACTTGAACAACTTTTACAACAAGTAACAACTTTTTCGGTAAGCCATTCGGTGACACATTTCCCGCTGATTTCTCCTGGCGTTATGTCCTGGCGAAGCCTTGTATTTTGTTGTTTACCTTGCAGCAGGATTGCAATACGCGCGAAGCGTGTAGGTTGTTACTTGTTGTAAAAGTTGTATTTGTTGTTTTCCCTCATAAGTAGGCGGTCTCGAAATAGCACAAACAACTTAGTCGTCCCATTTTCAGTTGCCCCATTTTTCTGTATCTCTTAGTAGGAGACACAGAAAACATGGCAAAGGTACTAAGAATTATTGAAACTGAGGCAATTATGAGAAATATTTTTTTTCATTTACTTGTTTTTGCTAAACATCTGTTGAGCAAAAAAATAGTCGCCGAACCATAAGTCCTTTAAAATAATGGATTTACGAAATTTCTGTGTCTCCTACTAAGAGATATAGAAATCGGGGCTGTTAGGGGAGAGTAAATGAAATTTACAGGCAACCGACAGTTCCAAGGGTTGCAGATGCCGATGCTCTTGGATCAGGAGTATATCTGTGATTAGAAGTCTCGTGGGGGAGATAGACTAACCAACCCTCTGTTGCCAAGTGTCATGAAACTAAAAAAATCACGATACGGGGGAATGGAAGGTATGTGCCTAAACGCCACATAAAAACCAGATGATGACGGAGCAAGATAGCATAAAGCATTGGTACGCTTTCAAGATCTTTTTTAGTAAAGGAGAACCTGTCAAGGAGTATTTCGCCTCTGAGGGCATGGAGTATTTCTATGAAGTGAAGAAGGCTGAAAAGACACGCGATGGACGGAAGATCATGGTTGAAGAACCCGTCATTCCGAGCCTGATATTCCTTTACGCCACGCAAACAGAAGCTGAAAAAACAGAAACCAAGTTCTTTAATAAAATCATGCTCTATAAGCATCTCGACACCAATCAAAGACGTGTCCCTTCTCCCATTTCCGATCGCGAGATGACCGTCTTCAAGATTGTCGCCGAGTCCGGCGTCGAAGGCCTCGACTTCTACGACGAGTTTGTAGATAAGTTCACCAAGGACGATAAAGTCCGCGTCATTGACGGTGTCTTCAAAGGCGCCGAGGGCCACATCGTCCGCATCAAGAAAAATCACCGCCTCTGCGTCTGCATCACCGGCCTTTGTGCCGTGGCAACGGGCTACATCCCCAAAGCCTTTTTAGAAAAGATATAAGAAGAATTAATACAAAAGAAAATAATATGCGTGATTTTAAAAATATCAAGGTCGCTGTGGCCGGCACAGGCTACGTTGGCCTGAGCATTGCCACCCTGCTGGCCCAGCACCATCATGTGACGGCAGTCGATGTCATCCCCGAGAAAGTCGAGAAACTCAACCGCCGCGTCTCGCCCATCCAGGACGACTACATCGAGAAATACCTCGGCGACCGCAGCCTCCTGCCCTGCGTGGGCCCCGATGAGGCTGAGCAGCCAGGCCATGGCACCCTCGTCGCCACCCTCGACGGCAAATCGGCCTATGCCGACGCCGACTTCGTCGTGATCGCCGCCCCCACCAACTACGATCCCGTGAAGAACTACTTCGATACCACCCATGTCGAGGAAGTCATCGACCTCGTGCTGGCCGTCAACCCCAACGCCGTGATGATCATCAAATCGACCATCCCCGTGGGCTACACGCGCAGCCTCTACCTCCGCTATGCGCGCCAGGGCGTGAAGCAGTTCAATCTCCTCTTCTCCCCCGAGTTCCTCCGCGAGAGCAAGGCCCTCTACGACAACCTCTATCCGAGCCGCATCATCGTCGGCTACCCGAAGCAGATGAACCACCCCGACTTCGCCGATGAAGACCAGGCCATCGCCTCCATCGCCGACGTCGATCGCCTCCGCCAGGCTGCCGGCACCTTCGCCGCCCTGCTCGTAGAGGGCGCCATCGGCAATGGCGACACCTTCACCTTCGACGGTCCGCTCCCCATCGCCGACGGCGTCTGCCCGCGCGAAAAGACCAAGGGCATCCCCGTCCTGGGCATGGGCATGAAGGAAGCCGAGGCCGTGAAACTCTTCGCCAACACCTACCTCGCCCTCCGCGTCAGCTACTTCAACGAACTCGACACCTATGCTGAGGTCAAGGGCCTCGACAGCCGTGCCATCATCGAGGGCGTGGGCCTCGACCCCCGCATCGGCACCCACTACAACAATCCCTCCTTCGGCTATGGCGGCTACTGCCTCCCGAAAGACACGAAGCAGTTGCTCGCCAACTACCAGGACGTGCCCCAGAACATGATGACCGCCATCGTCGAGTCCAACCGCACCCGCAAGGACTACATCGCCGACGCCGTGCTGACCAAGGCCGGCTGGTACGCCTACAGCGCCAACAACCAGTATGGCAGCGAGGGTAGGGGAGAGGCCCCCGTCATCGGCGTCTATCGCCTGACGATGAAGTCCCACTCCGACAACTTCCGCCAGTCCGCCATCCAGGGCATCATGAAGCGCGTCAAGGCCAAGGGTGCCGAGATCATCATCTATGAGCCCACGCTCCCCGACGGCACCACCTTCTTCGGCAGCCTCGTCGTCAACGACCTCGCCACCTTCAAGTCCCGCAGCAAGGCCATCATCGCCAACCGCTTCGACGACTCCCTCCGCGACGTCGCCTCCAAGGTCTATACCCGCGACATCTTCCGCCGCGACTAAATCCCGCCTGCATAGACCGATAATTTCTGTCAAAGATGTCTTCGTCTCACAGAAAATACTTACCTTTGCACCATCCGATTTCAATTGTCAATACACGAATTAAAGATTTAAACGATGATCAAGCGTATTACTGTCGATAATCTTGGTGCCATTTCTCAGCTGGACACGGGCGTTCTTGGGAAAATCAATCTCATTATAGGCCCCAACCAGTCGGGTAAGACGTTCCTTCTGAAAGCACTCTTCTCTGCCATCAAGGCAGTGGAGACCTACCAGCGAGGCAAGGAGAACCGTACTGACAGAGAAATACTCTCGGATAAGTTGTACTGGACCTTCCAAACATCCGCATTGGGAAACATTGTGAAGAAAGGAGAGAGCAATCTGTCCTTCACGATGGAGTCCGACGCGGGAGAGATGTTTACCTATTCGTTTGGTCCGTCCACCACCAAGCAGGCAAATATAGACCAAAACACGTTCAATCCGCGGTCGTCAAATAGCGTTTTCATCCCAGCCAAAGAAATCATCTCCATCAAGGACATTATTTTAGAGGCCAAGGACGAGAACCGATTCGGTTTTGAAGAGCCATACAGCGATTTGGCCAAGGCCCTGAGCCGCACACAGAAAGGTAAGAACTATAAGAGTTTTGCCGAAGCGCGCCAGAATGTGAGTGATATGGTCGGTGGTCGCCTTGAGTATAATGAGGACAAGAAAGAATGGCAGTTTCGCGATAAGAGCCGTCGTGTGTATGACATCGCCGCGACATCAGAGGGTGTGAAGAAACTCTCCATCCTCGACCTTCTCCTTGGCAATCACTATCTTGACAACCAGTCAATCATCCTCATCGACGAGGTGGAAGCGAACCTCCACCCTTCGCTCATCAGTCGCTTGCTCGACACCATATTGAGCCTTGCCAATGCTGGCGTCCAGTTCTTTATAGCGTCCCATTCCTATTTCGTCGTCAAGCGTCTCTACATCATGGCCCACAAACAAGCCATGAGCATCCCCGTCTTGTCCTTCGAGGATGGAGCCTGCCAAGTGGGCGACCTTCAGCAGGAGATGCCCAAGAACCCCATCGTTGACGAGTCCATCAACCTTTATATGGATGAAATCAGTTTGTAGCGATGGAGTTCTATGAATCGTTCATGAAGTTCAGCTTCCCCGACGAAGATGTCTTCTGTATAGAAAAAGATCCGCTCGTAGCCGACACGGATGGTATAAAAGCTTGTGAATGTGTCGTCTTTATCAATCCCCATGTGGCGTTGATAGAGGCTAAGTCCTCGTCACCAAAAGATATTTGTGGTGACATTTTTAAGGTCTTCATCACCGACATAACGCAAAAGTTTTCAGATTCGCTGCAACTTTTCGACGATCTCAAGAACAAAAAGCATGGAGAGGTAGCCTTCCAGCGATTACCCATCCATTTGCGGCAATTCTCGATCCCCCCTGGTGAGTATCAGATTTATTTGATAGTGCATGGTCATCAGGTAGATTGGCTTGGAGGACTTCAAGATGCTTTTCGTGAAGCTATGCGTGCCGTTATACATCGATGGGGTATAAAAGACTACCAAGTGAAGGTGTTTAATGAAGATATGGCTTTAAAAAATGGTCTCATAGCAGCCTTTATTCCCAAGAACGAACGAGATGATGTTCGTGAAAAAGATGGTAGTGTCAGTCTGAAGAAGACCATCGATTGGTTTGCAACTCATTCTTAGACCCAACCCTAGCTCTCAGCAAGAAAAAAGGACAGCTTTACTGTCCTCTTGTTGTCCTTTGTTGTTTCCCTTGCAGCAGGTTTGTGTCACGCGTAGCGTGTTATCCCGGCGAAGCATAGTTATAAGTTGTACTTGTTGTTCTAGTTGTTTTCCCTATACCAGCAAGAAGGCGCAGCAAGGACGGCTGCTTTTCCTGAAAAAGCTGCCGCAAAGTTGTTTTTTGTTGTTTCTCTTGCAGCAGGATCGTCAGAGTACACAGGTTGTTAATTATTGTACTTGTTGTTCTAGTTGTTTTCCCTCTATCAGCAAGAAGGCGCAGCAAGGACGGCTACTTGACCTAAAATGCTTATTTTTAATTAAATGCGGATGTTCTTGTGGCATGAATACGGAAAAATCCGTACCTTTGTCAGAAAGAAACAAAGTGCTTAGATTATGGCAACATTGACATTGCAAATTGACAACCCCTCCATCATGGCACATCTGAAAGCTGTACTTAAAGCTATTCAGGGTGTTAAGGTGTTGAGTTCGGATGAGACGTTGGTCGATGACGCAACTACCGACCAGCCCAATGCTACGACTTTGGCAGCTATGAAAGAAGCTGAAGGAAGCACAGATGCTGGAGTCGTTCGCATGGATAGTTTGCACAGTTTTATGGCTTCAATGGACTAAGCATGAAAGAAGCGTTAGTTTCTTTTTGTATTCATTTCTAAGAAAACTAACTCTGCAAGGATATAGACAGTGCAAACTGTCCTCTTTGTTGTATTTTGTTGTTTCCCTTTCAGCAGGCTTGTATCACGCATAGCGTGTTGTCCCGGCGAAGCATAGTTATAAGTTGTACTTGTTGTTTTAGTTGTTTTCCCTATATCAGCAAGAAGACGCAGCAAGGACGGGCTGCTTTTCCTGAAAAAGCTGCCGCAAAAAGTTGTTCTTTGTTGTTTCCCTTTCAGCAGGATTGTCTGAGTTCTCAGGTTGTTATATATTGTACTTGTTGTTCTAGTTGTTTTCCATATATCAGCAAGAAGACCCAGTATAAAGTATTGACGAATAGGTTAACGCGCGATTAACGGTGATTAATGTTTAATCTTAAAAAGTTTAAATTTAATTAAATACGAGCGCCCCCAGCGACGTGGTCACGAATCTTTTCGTACCTTTGGAAAATTAAAACAACAAAGGCCTAATGACACTGACCACACCAAGAGAAAACGACCAACCCGCTCTTTTGCCCCATCCGAACGATAGTGCAAAGCAGCCCAAATACACGAGCCTATGAAGTGCCACCCCGTTCATACCCTCCTGTGTTTGATACCCCTCGCCCTGACCCTCGCCTCCTGCGAGAAAGTCGAGGTGATCGACGAAGCCCCCGCCGACGGCGAGACCACCACCGTCCGCATCCTCGCCCGCGCCGCCACCCCCTCCGACGACCTCTACCCGCTGCGCCTCTATGCCTTCACCAATGACGGCACCCTGTGCTCCAGCCAGACCGTCTCGGCCGCCGACGAGAAGATCAGCCTGTCGATACCCCAAGGCGTGGAGACCCGTGTGGTAGCCGTCACCGCCGACGAGGCCATCTATACCATCCCCGCCTCCCCGACCATCGATGGCGTCATCACCCCCAACGCACCCCAGCTTCCTTCCGACGCCCCCGACTTCGCCCGCACGATGGCCCGTGGCTACGTCACGTCCCACCCCCTGCAGGCCGCCCTCGCCGACCTCTCGCCCAGTACCCCCACCGCCGCGCTCAGCATGCAACTCCACTACCAGATGGCCTCGGTCCGCTTCACGCTCTCCGGCCTCCCTGTCTCCTGTGGCAAAGCCTACGTCCGTGTCGCCTCCCCATACGAGGCCCTTGCGCTCAGTGGTGAACTCACGGGATCACAGAAGTCCGTCGTCCCCCTCACCCGCTCCGCCGAAGGCTGCTGGGTCTCTAACGAGGCTTTCCTCTTCCCCACCACGGGCGCCCAGACCAATTTTACCATTGCCTACGAAGATGACGCCGAGGAGCAATATGCGCAAGTCACCTACCAAGCCCCCTTGCGTGCCGGCGTCCCCTACGAACTCAACGGGACCCTCTCGGGCGGTACCCTCGAAGTCACGGGTAGCGTCACGCCCGCCCAATGGGGCACCCCCGAGTCGCTCTCTTTCACCTTCTCCCCCGATGTCCCGACCGTTATTGGAGGCACAAGCCCTGGCGACACTCCCTATGAGGTGGAAACCCTTCCCGCCCCGCTCTCGCTCTGGGACGGCCATGTCGTTGTCGATACCACCTTGTGTGGTGACGACAGCAGTACCCTCCTGCTACTCTCCGTCGCCGATTATGACGGCCTCACCTCCGCCCTCAACGCCGAGACCCCAGGCATGGCCTCCGGTCTGGCTACCAACTACCAAGAGGGCGTCCTCGCCTCCTGGCGCATCCCCACCGAAGACGAAGCCCGTCAGTTGCGCGCCGCCTACCTTGCCCATCCCGATTCCTTCGAAGACCTGCTCGCCCAGTCTGGTGGCGACCCTGTAGCCATCACGGACGGCAAGGGCAACAACATCCGTTACCTCTGTGCTGAGGCACGCCATACCTATAGCTTCAAGCCCGGCTCTGCCTACAACGCCATCAAAGAGGCGGGCGCCAGCGTCCGCGACTACCACCTCCGCCTCGTCACCACCGTGCGAGTCAAACAAAAACAGCGGTAGCTTGATCTCTAAACGTGTATAAAAAAGGAAGTATTCAGAGTTTCTCTCGGATTTTCCCTCCAAAATTTGCCGTTGTCATATAAATCCCATACCTTTGTAAAAAAATCAAAGTTATGCGAAATTCAGAAGAACGATATATCAGTTTGCTGACCGATTTCGGTTTCAAGCGCGTCTTCGGCACTGTTCCCAACAAGGACTTGCTCATCGACTTTCTCAACTCCCTCTTTGATGGCGAGCAGGTCGTAAAGGACGTGACATTTCTCAACAGCGAACACGTCGGGGATGTCCGCTCTGAACGCAAGGCCATTTTCGACGTCTATTGTGAGAACGAGCAAGGCGAGAAGTTTATCGTCGAGATGCAGAATGCCTATCAGACTTTTTTTAAAGACCGTTCTCTCTACTACGCAACCTTCCCGATTCGTGAGCAAGCCGAGAAGGGTGACGTATGGGACTACCAGCTCAAACACGTCTATGTGGTAGCTTTGCTCAACTATAAGATGAGCGACTCCGCCTTCTCTCCTGACACTATCAACCACGATATTGGCCTGCTTGACAAGCAGACTCATCGCGTGTTCAACGACAAACTAACCTTCAAATACGTCGAAATCTCGAAGTTTGACAAGTGTTTGGAAGAACTAGAGTCCAATTACGACAAGTGGCTCTATGTCCTTCGCAACCTTTCCCGCCTCGATAGCCAACCCGACTATTTGCGCAATGAGATATTCAACCGTCTGTTCTCTGAAGCCGAGATAGCTCACTTCTCCAAAGTGGAGCTCCGCGAATATGAGGACAGCCTCAAAGCCTATCGCGATATCAAAAACTCGCTGGATACCGCAAAAGCTGAAGGCCTTGCGGAAGGATTTGGTAAGGGCCGTGTTGAAGGTCACGCCGAAGGTCTTGTTGAAGGTCGTGCCGAAGGTCTTGCTAAAGGTCGTGCTGAAGGTCGTTCGGAAACTCTTGTTGAGGTTGCCAAAAACCTCTTGTCAATTGGTACACCTATTGAAAGTATCATGAAGGCGACCGGCTTGAGTGAGGAAGAAATCAAAAGTATGACTTAGAAAATGTCCCATATTGGAATGTAATTTTATAAATAACTAAAAACAAGTATTAACGCCCGATTAATCCATGATTAACGGCAATTAAAGTTTAAAACAATGAGAATAACCCACGCACTTCTGTTCCTTTCCCTGACGGCCCTCTTCTCCTGCTCCTCCGACGAGGACGCTACGACCGCCACAGAGCTTGAACCCACTACTGTGAACGTGACCTTCACGGGCCTTGACATTTCTATCACCCCCGACCTGAAAGCCAACGCCCCCTTGCGCGCCTCCGCCACGCAGTCGGGCGTCACACGCATTGCCTTCAAGGTCCTTGATGCCACTGGTAAAGAGGTCTATAGCGAAGATAAGAATGTCGGATCCGACAACGACTTCGACCATGTCGTCTGCCCACTCCATGTCGGCAAATACACCTTTGTTGCTGTAGCCCACAAGGCCAAGGGACTTGATTCCCCCGTCGCGACTGTCACCTCCGCCGGCGAGGCCCTCTTGACAGAAAACTATGTCCCGAAACTCGTCTTCGCCAAAACCATGGATGTGACCGTAGCGGGCAATACCACCCAGAATATCACGATGGAATTCGGCAAGCGCATCACCACCAGCTTCAACCTCAAAGTGAAGGATGATTATCCCGACGAAGTCACGAAGGTACGTCTCACCGCCAATTCCTCCAAACCCAAGGCGGCGAGTCCCTTTGCGTTTAGTCCCGCCACAGGTTTTGCCCCGTCAGCCCTCAGCTACACGAACACCATTTCCCGTGCAGAAAACGACCTCTCCAGTTTCACGGGAAAGGGAATAGGACTACATTTCTTCCTTACCAAAGACGAGCAGCAGATGGACATTGTCATCGAGATGCTAAACGATAACGACGAAGTGCTCTACACGCGTACTCTCAGCGACCTCACCTTCCATCGCCATAGCACGACCTGCGCCACAGGTACGTTCTTCACGGCCTCTGTCACTACCACCTTCGACTTCGATATGAAGGACGACACCACGATCGATGTCCCGCTGAATCCCTAACAGGCAATCATATCCCCTCCCGAATGACGGCATGCGAAGAGCGATACTTCGGAGGGGAACAAAACGTATCAACGAATAAATCAACTTTTACAACGATTTACAACCAAGAAACCTTAGCAGGAAATGACACGGGCTGCTTTTCCTGAAAAAGCTGCCGCAAAAGTTGTTCTTTGTTGTTTCCCTTTCAGCAGGATTGTCTGAGTTCTCAGGTTGTTATATATTGTACTTGTTGTTCTAGTTGTTTTCCATATATCAGCAAGAAGACCCAGTATAAAGTATTGACGAATAGGTTAACGCGCGATTAACGGTGATTAATGTTTAATCTTAAAAAGTTTAAATTTAATTAAATACGAGCGCCCCCAGCGACGTGGTCACGAATCTTTTCGTACCTTTGGAAAATTAAAACAACAAAGGCCTAATGACACTGACCACACCAAGAGAAAACGACCAACCCGCTCTTTTGCCCCATCCGAACGATAGTGCAAAGCAGCCCAAATACACGAGCCTATGAAGTGCCACCCCGTTCATACCCTCCTGTGTTTGATACCCCTCGCCCTGACCCTCGCCTCCTGCGAGAAAGTCGAGGTGATCGACGAAGCCCCCGCCGACGGCGAGACCACCACCGTCCGCATCCTCGCCCGCGCCGCCACCCCCTCCGACGACCTCTACCCGCTGCGCCTCTATGCCTTCACCAATGACGGCACCCTGTGCTCCAGCCAGACCGTCTCGGCCGCCGACGAGAAGATCAGCCTGTCGATACCCCAAGGCGTGGAGACCCGTGTGGTAGCCGTCACCGCCGACGAGGCCATCTATACCATCCCCGCCTCCCCGACCATCGATGGCGTCATCACCCCCAACGCACCCCAGCTTCCTTCCGACGCCCCCGACTTCGCCCGCACGATGGCCCGTGGCTACGTCACGTCCCACCCCCTGCAGGCCGCCCTCGCCGACCTCTCGCCCAGTACCCCCACCGCCGCGCTCAGCATGCAACTCCACTACCAGATGGCCTCGGTCCGCTTCACGCTCTCCGGCCTCCCTGTCTCCTGTGGCAAAGCCTACGTCCGTGTCGCCTCCCCATACGAGGCCCTTGCGCTCAGTGGTGAACTCACGGGATCACAGAAGTCCGTCGTCCCCCTCACCCGCTCCGCCGAAGGCTGCTGGGTCTCTAACGAGGCTTTCCTCTTCCCCACCACGGGCGCCCAGACCAATTTTACCATTGCCTACGAAGATGACGCCGAGGAGCAATATGCGCAAGTCACCTACCAAGCCCCCTTGCGTGCCGGCGTCCCCTACGAACTCAACGGGACCCTCTCGGGCGGTACCCTCGAAGTCACGGGTAGCGTCACGCCCGCCCAATGGGGCACCCCCGAGTCGCTCTCTTTCACCTTCTCCCCCGATGTCCCGACCGTTATTGGAGGCACAAGCCCTGGCGACACTCCCTATGAGGTGGAAACCCTTCCCGCCCCGCTCTCGCTCTGGGACGGCCATGTCGTTGTCGATACCACCTTGTGTGGTGACGACAGCAGTACCCTCCTGCTACTCTCCGTCGCCGATTATGACGGCCTCACCTCCGCCCTCAACGCCGAGACCCCAGGCATGGCCTCCGGTCTGGCTACCAACTACCAAGAGGGCGTCCTCGCCTCCTGGCGCATCCCCACCGAAGACGAAGCCCGTCAGTTGCGCGCCGCCTACCTTGCCCATCCCGATTCCTTCGAAGACCTGCTCGCCCAGTCTGGTGGCGACCCTGTAGCCATCACGGACGGCAAGGGCAACAACATCCGTTACCTCTGTGCTGAGGCACGCCATACCTATAGCTTCAAGCCCGGCTCTGCCTACAACGCCATCAAAGAGGCGGGCGCCAGCGTCCGCGACTACCACCTCCGCCTCGTCACCACCGTGCGAGTCAAACAAAAACAGCGGTAGCTTGATCTCTAAACGTGTATAAAAAAGGAAGTATTCAGAGTTTCTCTCGGATTTTCCCTCCAAAATTTGCCGTTGTCATATAAATCCCATACCTTTGTAAAAAAATCAAAGTTATGCGAAATTCAGAAGAACGATATATCAGTTTGCTGACCGATTTCGGTTTCAAGCGCGTCTTCGGCACTGTTCCCAACAAGGACTTGCTCATCGACTTTCTCAACTCCCTCTTTGATGGCGAGCAGGTCGTAAAGGACGTGACATTTCTCAACAGCGAACACGTCGGGGATGTCCGCTCTGAACGCAAGGCCATTTTCGACGTCTATTGTGAGAACGAGCAAGGCGAGAAGTTTATCGTCGAGATGCAGAATGCCTATCAAACTTTTTTTAAAGACCGTTCTCTCTACTACGCAACCTTCCCAATCCGCGAGCAAGCCGAGAAGGGTGATGTTTGGAACTATCAGCTCAAACATGTCTATGTGGTGGCCTTGCTCAACTATGAGATGAGCGATCCAGCCTTCTCTACTGAAAGCATCAACCACGACATCGGCCTACTTGACAAGCAAACTCATCGTGTGTTCAATGATAAATTGACTTTCAAGTACGTTGAGATTTCGAAATTCAACAAAAGTTTAGAGGAGCTTGAGACCAACTATGACAAATGGCTCTATGTCCTTCGCAACCTCTCCCGCCTTGATAGCCAGCCAGACTATTTGCGCAATGAGATATTCAACCGCCTGTTCTCCGAAGCCGAGATAGCCCAATTCTCCAAAGTCGAGCTCCGCGAATATGAGGATAGTCTCAAAGCCTATCGCGATATTAAGAACTCATTGGATACTGCAAAAGCCGAAGGTCGTGCTGAAGGTCTTGTTGAAGGTCGAGCTGAAGGTCGTGCTGAAGGTCGTTCAGAAACTCTTGTTGAGGTCGCCAAAAACCTCTTGTCAATTGGCACCCCCATTGATAGTATCATGAAAGCGACGGGCATGATCGAGGAAGAAATCAAATGTTTGATGTAGCACCTCTTCCCTGTACCAATAGGAAACATATCCCCATTCGAGTGGCGGCATAGCGCAGAGCGATACTGCGATGGGGAACAATGTTGTATTACTGTCCGAATGACGGAAAAGTATTAACGACAGATTAACGTCCGATTAACGGCGATTAATGTGAAAACCTTTGGCAGTTTGACTGCCAACCATACCCTCAACGTCTCTCGGCCCTGAGTCGAGACTCCGTATTAAACGTATAACCCCTATAAACAGAAATGCAGAACAGTTTTTCAACAAGCAATTATTATTTAAACGCTACTCACCAAGCGAACAGCATGGCTGCGCAACGGGAGGTAGCTTCCATGTTGTTGCATCCATACTCGCGGGAGCAGAAACTCCAACAAATCAACTCACTACGCCAGAAGGCAGCTTCAAAAGAGATTGTCAACGAGCAGAGGCGCAAGCAGCAGTTATAGAACAATGGGCTAAAAACTACAGGCTGTTGGGTTGTTTTTAGAAAAATACTATTATGTCAGATAAATAGTTTTTAGAGCGAATGCTCTCAATGCTCCCAGAAGAGTTTCAAGACATTTACGATGATACGATTCCTAAAGTAAAGGAGGTTCGCAAGAAGAAGGGGAAGAAAACTTCTTCTGCACCATCTTATTCCTGCGCCATGCCAATGCTTGATGATATACGTAGTCTCGACTGTAAACCACCAATACAGCGTAAGGTGGGTTGAATGAAAAATATTATCTTTGCTACCGTTTTAAAATTCACGTAAAATGGAAAGCAAAGAATATTTTGAAAAGGTGATGC
>OIWK01000633.1_pt1 | contig 37239 bp, 23 predicted proteins | sample 1587401 | NCBI WGS metagenome assembly OIWK01 (sample SAMEA3888911, study PRJEB22519) | human gut metagenome | biome: human gut; feature: human-associated habitat; material: faeces | place: Denmark | collected 2009 | reverse complement strand
GGACGCCGCCCTCTCAAGGCGGAGATCACCAGTTCGAATCTGGTACGGGCTACCATGAATTAGAGACCCGGACTTCCCACGGAAGTTCGGGTTTTTTATTTCCGAGCAAACCATCTGCAATTCCCATTTGTCCCATAGCTTTACGTTCTGCTTGTGGCCCTTGCGGGTACAATATGCAAGATATTTGGACGGTCAGAAGGAGCCTCATGAAGGAGTCCTCTCAGCATACATCTAAGCCCCAGGTCGAGGTTGAGGCCTCGGGCGGCGATGACAACAAGGGTGCACGTCGTGGTGCCATTTTTATCGGCGTCGTGCTGGTTGGCTATATCGTTTATCTGATTGCGACCGGTCAGATGGGTCAGTTCTGGGCCGCCATGTCGAGCGTCCAAGCGCCGTGGCTCGTTGCTGCATGCTTTTGCATGTTCCTGTACCTGTTCTTTGGCATCGTTGCCTATGCGATCGCCGTCTGGCTCGATCCCAATTCGCCCGTCGGCATTCGCGACCTGATCTCGGTCGAGGCGAGCGGCATCTTCTTTGGCAACCTCACGCCCATGATGATGGGCTCCACGCCTGCCCAGATCTACCGCCTGACCAAGGCAGGCCAAAACGTCGGCGAGGCCGGTGCCACGCAGTTCACACGCTTTATCGTGTATCAGTTTGGTCTCGTTGCCTGGGGCGCCATTCTGCTGCTTGCCCGCATGCCGTTTTTCGCCGAGCGCTATGGCGACATGACGCTGCTGTGCGTCTTTAGCTTTGGCGGTCACTGCTGCATTCTGCTTGGCATCTTTGCCGTCGCGCTTATGCCCAAGACCGTCACGCGCGTCGCGCACTGCATTATCAATTGGCTCGAGCGAATGGGTGTCTCGGCCACCAAGATCGAGGGCTGGCGTACGTTTGTCGACGGCGAAATCTACTCGTTCTCCGAGAAGTTCAAGCTTTCGGCCGGCCACTTTTCGTCCATGCTGCTCACGGTGGTCATCACCATGTTGCAGCTGGCGTTTTTCTACCTCGTGCCGTATTTCCTGATGCTTGCCTTTGGACACCACGAAGTCGATTTTTTCTCGGTCATGGCCGCGAGCGCCTTTGTTCAACTCCTGAGCTCTGCTGTTCCCCTGCCCGGTGGCACCGGCGGCGCCGAGGGTGGCTTCGCGCTGTTCCTGGGTCATTTCTTTGGATCGGCGTCGACCGCCGGTTACCTGCTGTGGCGCCTCATTACGTTTATCGCGCCGACTATTTTGGCCGCGCCCCTGCTGGGCCTTAAGAGTGCTCACAACGAGAGTATCCATGCACGTTGGGATCGCGTGATGCGCAAGCTCGGACGAACGCCTCAGACGTCCTCTAAGCCTGCAAAGCCCCATCCTGTGCATGAGGTTACCGTGGATCCCAATCAGCATGCTCAGAAGGCTTCTGGGGCCGCCAAACCGGCGCATAAGGCCTATGTGCGCCAGACAGGCGACGGCATCCGCGTGTCCCCGGCTGCTTTGAACAAAAAGAGACTCCCTAAGGCGTAATAGTTGGTCGTGCGTTCTTCATGTTGCCGGGCATTTATGTGCCGGATGGGGGATAATCCTCTTACGTAGATTAACTCTCATCTGTTGATGAATGCTCGCATTCCGAAGGGACACAACCATGGCCACCAGCAAACCGCGCCTCGATCGCCGCATCGTTCGCAGCCGCAATGCCATCCTTTCTGCGTTTGAGCGCCTGTTGATGGATAAGCCGCTTGCCGACATTACGGTGAGTGCCATCGCACGTGAGGCAAATGTCGACCGCAAGACCTTTTACGTACACTTCGGTACGGTTGACGGCCTGCTCGATGCCATCGCCGTTGATGTGGTGGTGATGATTGCCGACTCGGTCGAGAAAACGCTTGCTTCCATGGACGGCGACACGAACGAGCGTGCCCTCGGAGCGGCGGCAACGTTTTTTAAGACCATCAACGAGGCACTTTGCAATAACCTCGTGCTCAATCGCCAACTGATTGAAAACATCCCGCTCGACGATTTTATGACGCGTTTGCGCGTGCCGCTCGAGCATGAGATTGCCGAGCGCGACCTGCTGCCCCACGGCCTCAAGGACGAGATGTTCGATTACTACCTGGCGTTTCTGTTGTCCGGTATCATCGGCATCTATCGCACGTGGGCGCTGTCGGGCGGCTCGGTTCCCATTGAGCGTGTCTCGGCGGTCGCCAACGACCTGACTCTTAACGGCCTGTCGAGCCTGGAGTCTCGCTTGGAATAGACCTTCTGGTGGCAACTGACCTTCTGTTGGCAACTGCTTCCATCAGCTCCTTAATGAGTTGCGGTGAAATAGTGTCTGTTTTTGCTGGTAGAAGGCATAATCAGACACTATTTCACCGCAACTTAGGGGATATATGTCATATATGGCGCGGGCGCCCCAAAATGCCTTGAGGCACCCGCGCGTTTGTATTCTATCGATGATGGGGTACTAGCAGTTTGATTTAAGCTTGCGGCCCTGCTTTTCAAACTTGTGCATATCGCTATCGGCCATGCCCTGTGTCATATCGTCATGGCGCTTGGTGTAGAGCGGATCTTTGGGGTCGTTCCAAATGCGCTCTGCCACGGATGACCAAGCTTTGGCGGCGGCACGGGTCTTCTCGCGCAGTTGTTCGGGAGACTCCTTCTCTACCAAGTCGGTGCTCATGGCGCCTGCCTCTGCGACCATTTTGGGCAGCACATCGGGGTTCTCGAGCATGGGGCAAGGCTTGAGGTAGTTGTCGTTAAAAGGCTGGCCTTCGTAGTACTTCATAAAGAGGGGAGAGCGCAGCGCATCAAGCAGGCTCACGTTGTGGATGTTGGCGTTGGAGTAGTGGATGAACACGCACGGCTCCACGTCGCCCGCCGCATTGATGTGCAGATAGCGGCGGCCGCCGGCGATACAGCCGCCCACGAACTCACCGTCATTTTGGAAATCGAGGGTAAAGAGGGGCTTTTTCTCTCGCATCTCGCGAATAAAATGATACATGTGTTCGCGCTGCTCAGGCGTGGGCATAAGCTCGTTGGTGGCATTGCGGCCGACCGGCATAAAGTAGAAATACCAGCAGAAGAGCGCGCCCTCGCGAATCATCCAGTCCATGTTTTCCTCGGTGGCGACGGTATCGGCGTTGGCGCTGGTCCAGCACGTCGAGATTCCAAACGGCAGTTTTCGCTCACGCAAAAGTTTCATGGCGTGTTCGATCTTTTCGTACGTGCCCTCGCCACGGCGGGCGTTGGTGGTGTGCTCGTTGCCCTCGGCGCTGATGGCAGGGACAAAGTTTGCAACGCGGATCATGTCATCACAGAACGCCTCGTCGATGAGCGTGGAATTGGTGAAGCAGAGAAACACGCAGTCCTGATGTTTTTCGCAAATTCTGATCAGGTCGTGCTTGCGGACGAGCGGCTCGCCGCCGGTATAGATGTAGATATGCGTGCCGAGCTCTTTGCCCTGCGTGACGATAGAGTCGATGTCATCGAAGGACAGATTCTGCTTATAGCCATACTCGGCGGCCCAGCAGCCCGTGCAATGCAGGTTGCAGGCACTTGTGGGGTCGAGCAGGATGGCCCACGGAATATTGCACTGGTATTTCTCGCGGTTCTCTTCCTGTTGGGGCCAAGCCAGCAGGTTGCCGTCGATTATAAGCGCCTTGAGCAACTTGGTGCGCATTTTGGGATTGAGGTCGAAGATGCGCATGATCAGGTCATACCAATTGCCGCGACTCTTGATGACGTTGGTAAACGCCTCGCGCTGTACGGGAAATACGCGATTGGGGACCAGTTTGTTCACGAGGTCCATGATTTTGTCGATGTTTTCTTGCGGGTTGTCGTCGAGATAATCGATGAGCTTGTTGAGCGCTGCACGCTCTGCTGACTGTGTAAGCGACATGGGTATATCCTTTCACGTGTGCTTTGTGTGTGATAATACCCACTTGTGGATTAAACGAAGTATAAAGATTTGCAATGTGTCTATTCAACGAATCAATTTGATTTGGGGTGAAGCGTTATACCTGACGCTATCTAAGTTGCGGTGAAATAGGGTCAGATATGGCCTTTTAGCAGCATAAACAGTCTCTATTTCACCGCAACTTATCTGGTGTTGGCTTACTGGTAGCGGAGGCACTCGACGGGGTCGAGTTTTGCTGCTCGGCGGGCGGGATAGAAGCCAAAGATCACGCCGATGCCGACGGAGACCGCAAAGGCCAGCAGCACCGTGGCGATCGAAAAACTCGGCGTTATGGTACCGCTGGCACCGAGCTCGCCAAGCACGCCGGAACCCGCGGCGAACATCGCTAGACCCCAGGCAAGCAGATAGCCAATCAGGACACCCAGCAGGCCACCGGTGACGCAAAGCGCTGAGGACTCGGCCAAAAACTGTGCGGTGATATCGCGACGGCTGGCACCCAAAGCTCGACGAATCCCGATCTCGCGGATACGCTCGGTCACATTGGTGAGCATCATATTCATGATGCCGATACCGCCCACGAGCAGCGAAATGCTGGCAACGGCGCCCATGATGAGTGAGAACGCGCCCATAAAGGAATTGAGGGCGTCGATGGCGCTTTTCATGGAGGTTGCCGATACACTGTCGTACTCATCATCCTCCGCGATGCCCTTCATATTGCGCACCTTGGATTCAATCGTCTTGCACAACTCGTCCACGTCCGTGCCCTCGGCGGCGAGCGCCGTTACGCTGGGAAACGACGGATTCTCGTCGCCAAAGAGGCCCGAGATGGTCTCGCGCGGCATGTATAGCGTGAGCGAGCCCATGGAGTCGCTGCCGCCGTCGATAACACCGACAATCTGCACCTCGCCGTTGGAGACCTTAATGGTCTTGCCCACCGCGTCCTGCTCGTTGCTGTACAGCTGATCGGCGCCGCCACGGCTGATGAGCGCCACGCGTGCGCCAGATTGGGACTCGGCCTGGGTGTAGGTGTGCCCCGCGACGAGCTTGCTGGCGCCCACCGCGTCGAGCATGTCGCTATCGACGCCCTGCGCCATGACGGTATAGCTTTTGTCACCGGCCTTGTACTCGGTATAGGCGCTGTCCACGATGCCGATCTGCTCGATCTGCGGCACCATTTTGCGAAGCTTCTCAACGTCCGACTCGGTGAGCTCTTGCGATGAATAAATCTGCACCATACGCGCGGCGTTGAGGCCCAGGCTGTTGACCAGGCTGTTTTGGATACCGCCGATAAGCGAGGTCATGGCAATGACGGAGGCGATGCCGATAACAATGCCCAGGATGGTGAGTAGGCTGCGTCCCTTGTTGGCCTCGAGGGAGTGAAGGGCTTCTTGGATAAGGTCGCGCGTGCTCATGCCTTCACTCCTTTCGTCGGGTTGGCGTGTGCGGAAATCATGGGCAGGTTATCAATGGCGCCACGCAGGGTCTGCGGCGCGTGCGCGATGTATGCGCCATCGTGGATCCGGCCGTCACGAATGGTTACGGCGCGGTCGGCCTCGGCGGCGATACCGGGGTCATGCGTGATGAGCACGATGGTCTTGCCGCGTTCCTGGAGTTTGTGGAAGGTCTCCATCACGAGTGCTCCGGTGGCGGAGTCCAGGTTTCCCGTCGGCTCGTCGGCCAGAATGATGGGCGGATCGTTGACGAGGGCGCGCGCGATGGCAACCCTCTGCATCTGTCCGCCCGAGAGCTCGGAGATGCGGTGGTCCCAGTGGTCGACCGGCAGCGTGACGGCTTGCAGCGCATGGACGGCGCGCATCTCACGCTGAGCCCGCGGCACGTTGGTGTACGACAGCGGCAGCATAACGTTTTCGATGACCGATAGGCGCGGCAGCAGGTTAAAGCTCTGAAAGACAAAGCCGATGCTCAGGGCGCGGACTTCGGTGAGCTCGTCATCGTCGAGCTCTGCCACGTTGAGGCCCTGCAGGTAATAATCGCCTGCCGTCGGCTTGTCCAGGCAGCCCAGGATATTCATGAGCGTTGACTTGCCCGAGCCCGAAGGGCCGGTAATGGCCACGAACTCGCCGGGATTCACTGCCAGGCTCACGTTATGCAGGATATGGGCGCAGCCGGCCTCGCTCTCAAAAATGCGATGCACGTTGCGGATGTCGATGACGGGACGCATTACATGCCCTCGTCGGCAGACATGCTGCCAGAGTCGCCACCGTCGGCCGTCATGCCTGCGCCGGTATCCACGATGAGGGTGTCGCCGTCGCGCAGTTTGGTGACCGGCACGTCCGCGTTAATCTCGTTGCCCTGGTCATCGCGCTTGACCTGCGTCTTTCCGACCACGGCATCGTTATCGTTTTGCGTCACGACGGTTACCTTTACGCGTCGGGTCTGTTTGCCTTCGCCGTCGGTTGCTACGTTGACGTAATAGTTTTCGCCATCCTCGGTCATGAGCGCCATGGTCGGCACCATCACCACATCGTCGAGCTGTTCGGTCACCACCGAGACCTCGGCGGTCATGCCCGGCTTGAGGCGCGCGTCGGGCGCCTCGATCAAAATGTCGACGTTAAAGGTCACGCTTCCGCCGCCACCGTTGGCGGCGTCGGAGTTTGCCACCGAAGCGATTGCGGTGACCGTTCCCTGGCTCACGATATCGGGAAAGGCCGGATAGGTAACATTGGCGCTCTGTCCAACGGCGATTTTGGCGATATCCTTTTCACCCACCTGAACGGTGACCTTCATCTTGGAGAGGTCGGCGATCTGCATGCACTGCTTGCCGCCGCTCGTATCGCCTTCGCCCATAATCATGCCGCCCGTCACCGTGGCGCCGACCTTGGCGTTGAGCTCGACGATACTGCCCGAGCTGGGCGCGGTCACGGTGCGCTCGGCGGCTTTGGCGTTGGCCTGGTCCAGGGTCGCCTGGGCTGAGGCTAGGTTGCGTTGGGCGCTCGAGACGGCACTCGTGTCGGCGGTGCCGGTGACGCCACTCGCGCCTACTGCATCTGCGTCAGGCGCCGAGGCGGCTTGGGCGGCAGCTACCGCTTTCTGTGCGTTGGCGAGGTCTTCCTGTGCCGCCGCCACCGCGCGCTGTGCATCGGCAACGTTGCGATCGAGCTCGTCGTTTTTAATGGTCATGAGCACGTCGCCCTCGTTGACGTACTGGCCGGCTTGCACGTTGATCGATGCCACCGTGCCGTCGACAGAAGGGGAGACCACCGAAGCCGAGATGGGCTTGAGCTGACCTTTAGCCTCGACGGTGGTCGTAAACGTGCCCTCGGTGACCATGTCGGTCACCGGCCCGTTAGTACCTGCGGGCCGCGCGTTGATGACGAAGGTCACGACAACGGCGATGAGCACAATGGCGGCCACGACGCCGGCTGCAATGCCGCGTTGGATGAGCTTTTTGCGCCGACGCTCGGCACGCTTCGCCTTGAGCTTGGCGTAGGCCTCTTCGTCAGAAATCTCGGTTGTATCGCTTGTGCTGCCGTTTTGCTGTGTGGCGTACACGTTTGTTAAGAGGGGAAGCGTTTCGGTGGCACCCTCGGGCGCTCGCTCGGAATCATTCGGTCCCGGGTTGATGGTGGGGACATTCGGCATGGCGTCTCCTTTATAGAAAGTTCCTCGATAAGTATATGCGCCCGTCGCGAGAGGCGGGCGCATTATGGCAGTATCTTTCGGAACTGTTAGATTGGAGCGTCAGTTCCCCGTTGTGCGAAGGCGTGATTCCTTACGAGTGCACGACCACGCACAGGCCGACGCTGATGCAGTCGTGGAGCGCCTTGGCATCGGCCAGGCGCAGGTTGATGCAGCCGTGGCTTCCGCACCATTTGTAAGATTCGGCACTATCGAAACTCGAATCGTTTTGCCATGTAGCGTCGTGGAAACCGATCATATTGCCCTCGAACGGCATCCAGTAGCTGACCGGGCTCACGTATTTGGGCTTTCCGGTCGCGGGGTCTTTGGCACCGATGAGCTTGCTTGCACCGTCGTTGCTGTTGATCTGCCACACGCCCTCGGGGGTGGCGTCTTCGCCCGGTTTGCCGGAAATAAAGTTGGCCTCCCAAACGATATTGCCGTTCTCGTCGTAGTAGCGCGCGTGCTGCTCGGACAGGTCAACGTCGATATAGGCCTTCCAATCGGGCTCGCCCTTGGCGGTAAACGTGTCGGCCTTCTTGGAGTACGAAATCTCGATATCGCCGGTCTGCTTGTTATTGATAGCGTCCTCGACCTGCTTGGCGAGCGTGTCGCTATCGATGGACCAGCCAAAGTCGCCGCCCTCGACAGCGCACTCCTTACCGTCGGCGCGTGTCCACCAGCGGGTGGAGCCCACGGTGTTAAAGCCGTTGGCGAGGTCTGCTGCCCAGCTGCTGATCTGTGACGTATCGAGCGTGGGGTTGGCCGGATCGGCAAAGCTGATCCACTGCAGCACCGAGCTGCCATCCACCTTGCCGGCATCATTGCCGTTGAGCTTAAGGGTCACGTTGACGCCCAAGAAGTTGTTGGCGGCATCGCATGCAGCCTGAATCTGGTCGTTGGTGAGGGTACCGTTGAGCGGTTCGTAGGCGTCGTTGCCGATCTTGGTGATATCGACGTTCTCGGCGAGCGACGCGAGCTCGATCTCGGCATATTTGATGACATGTTCGCGGTTGAGCTTCTCGTTGGAACGGGCCTTCTCAACGGTGAACTTGCCGGCCTTCTCGTCATAGGAGCTGGCGGCCTCAAAGGTGCCCGAGCGGCCCTCGTTGAACTCGTCGATGGCGCTTCCCAGGTCCTCCTCAAACTGCTTTTGGTCAAAGGCATCGGAGAGCATGGACAGGTCGACATCTTGGTCCAAGTCGACCGAGCCATTCTTGGTGGCGCTAACGGTTTTGCCGCCGAGCGACGCGATGAGGCGCGACGGCCACAGCAGCGGCTCGTTTTTGCTGATTATCTCGTGGGCGGCTTCCTCGCCATCGACGATGGGCTCGTCGGACTCGGGCTGGTAGGTCCAGCTAAAGCTGTCGTCCGAAACGGTGAGCTTGTAGTGCTTCCATGCCGAGTTGACCTTGGTGGCTGCCGAAGATGCGTTAGAGAGCGAGATGTCGACGCCGGCGATGGTAGTGTTGGGGTAAGCGACCTGCGAGAACGCCACGACGCCTACGATATAGACGATCGCGACGAGGCCGAGGACGACAAAGAGGGCCGTCTTTCCGCCCGACTTGCTGCTTTTGTTGGTGCGCTTGTCCGCGGGCCCGCGATTGTTTGCCGCGCGAGCGTGCGAAGGGGCCTGCTTGGGGGCGGCACCGTGTGCGGGACGCTGCTGATATTGCTGATGCTGCTGGTATTGACGCTGATTCGGGCGCTGAGAGGCATTGGCCGGGCCGTGTTGTTGGCTGTGAGCCGGCGCGATGGGGCGCGGCGATTGGACGCCGCCCGTATGCCTACTGGGCTGTTGCGGATCGGGAATCATGTTACTGCGGTCGATTTGCGACATCGTATATATTTCCTTCGATTTTCGCCTTGCGGCTCATCGTGTTTTAACTGGGCTTGCATTATAGCGATTAGCCTGTTGTTTGTGGTGCGGAAACAGTATCAGTTTGGAGAAGTCAGCCTATCCGCATACGCCGCATTTGGCGCAGGCAGAAAGCGCTGCCGGGGCTTGAGCGATGCCGCCCTTGGCCGTCTCGCGCAGGGTTGCCGGCAGGGCGTGGCCCACCGAGAGCATCACATGCGCCATCTGGTCAAACGGCACCAGGCTCTTGATGCCGGCGAGCGCGAGCTGGGCCGAGCTGAAGGCCGCGGCCACGCCGATGGCGTTGCGGTTTTGGCACGGCACCTCGACAAGGCCGCCGACGGGGTCGCAAACGAGGCCCAACAGGTTGCTCAGTGCGATGGAGCTGGCGTCGAGCGCCTGCTCGGGAGTGCCGCCCATCATCTGGACCAGCGCGGCGGCGGCCATGGCGGCAGCGCTTCCAACCTCGGCCTGGCATCCGCCCTCGGCGCCGGCGACGCAGGCGCTCGTGGTGAGGTTGAGGCCGATGGCGGCGGCGCAGTAGAGGGCTTCCATGACCTGTTCGTCGTCGAGCTGGAGGTGATCGGCGAGCGCCAGCACGCAGCCGGGGACGACGCCCGCGGAGCCGGCCGTGGGGGCGGCGACGATCACGCCCATGGTGGCGGAACGCTCGAGTACGGCCATGGCACGGGCCACGGCCTCGGTCTGGACGGCGCCCATCAGGTTTGAGCTCAAATCGTTGCGGCCGGTAGCATCGACGAGTTTGGCCTCGCCGCCGATAAGCCCGCCGAGCGATCGCTGCGGATTGGCGATGGGGGCCGTGGTCTCCTCGCGCATGACGTCGAGCACGCGGCGCATGGCGGCGACGGCGTGGGCCTCGCCGGTCAGACGCGCCTCGCGCACGGCCATGACGGCGCCGATGTTGAGTTCCAGCTCCTTGCAGGCGTCGAGCAGCTGTTCGCCGTCATCGAAGATCTCCTTGGCCGAGACGCCGGGGGAGAGCGATGATGCCGAGCCGGGGAGTTCAATAAAGGTGGCGTAGCCGACGTTGTCGAGTCTGCGCACCATGGGGATGACGGTGTCGTCGGGTGTGCCGTCGGTCTCAAAGACGGAGTAGGCCTGGCCGCCCACCTCGGTGCGGTAGGTGCGGCAGAAGGCGATGTTCACGTGTGCGTAGGCGAGCAGGTTCGTGAGTGCGGCGAGTACGCCGGGAACGTCCTGGTGCGCTACGAAGAGCGTGGAATACATGCCCGAGATGTCGACGCCGACGCCGTTGATGCGGCTGATGCGCATCTTGCCGCCGCCCAGGCTCTCGCCGCGGACCTGCGCCTTAGCGCCCCTGTCGTCGACCATCTCGATATCGACGGTGTTGGGGTGGAGGGAGGCGTCGTCGCCCTTGATGTCAAAGTGATATTCGAGGCCCTGCTCGCGTGCGAGGTCGAAAGCCTGTTTGATATTCTCGTCGTCGGTGTCGAGGCCCAGGATGCCCGCGACGAGCGCGCGGTCGGTGCCGTGGCCGCGGTAGGTGTGGGCGAAGGAGTTCCACAGGCCAAAGGTGACCTTGGTGATGCGGCCCTCGAGCAGGCTGGCGGCCACCTGCGCGCACCGCAGGGCGCCGGCGGTATGCGACGAGCTGGGACCGACCATGACGGGCCCCAAGATCTCGAATGCCGAGGTCGTAGCTAGTGTTTGTGGCTTGCCTGCCATGGCTGCTCCTTTTCTATCCCTTCGTCCCGAGGGGCGGGGCATAAGGTCGCCTGCTCGGACAGTCCTGCTCGCACGGAGAGCACATTAAGTGCTCTCCGGCTCGTGCGGAACTCGCGATCGACCTTATGCCCCGCCCCTCGGGACTAAGGATACATGGTTGGAGCTGCTGGATGGCAAAATTCATTAGCTAGGGATGTGTCTTACCTTGCGTATCGAAACATCTTCACCACCGTTTAAATAAAAAAGAAGCACCGGTTGGGGCCGGTACTTCTTTTGGTGCGTTGTTATTTGGCTGTGGCTTTTCTCGTTAGCTTACAGGCCGCAGGCTGCTTTGAGTTCTTCGACTCGATCGGTCTTCTCCCAGGTGAAGTCGGCGTCTTCGCGGCCGAAGTGGCCGTAGGCTGCCGTCTTCTCGTAAATCGGTCGACGCAGGTCCAGGTCGCGGATGATCGCGCCCGGGCGTAGGTCGAAGGTCTTCTCGACGGCCTCGACGATCTTATCCTCGGCAACATGCGCGGTACCGAAGGTATCGACCATGATAGACAGCGGCTTGGACACGCCGATGGCGTAGGCCAGCTCGACCTCGCAGCGGTCGGCCAGGCCGGCGGCCACCACGTTCTTGGCGACCCAGCGCGCGGCGTATGCGGCGGAGCGGTCGACCTTGGTGCAGTCCTTGCCGCTAAAGGCACCGCCGCCGTGACGGCCGTAACCGCCGTAGGTGTCGACGATGATCTTACGGCCGGTGAGGCCCGTGTCGCCCATGGGGCCGCCCACGACAAAGCGACCGGTGGGGTTCACATAGATGTCGGCGTTGTCCCACGGCATGTTCTCGGCAGCCATGACGGGGGCGATGACGTGCTCGATGAGGTCGTCCTTGATCTTGCCCATGTCCTCGATCTCGGCGGCGTGCTGCGTGGAGATGACGATGGTCGTGACCTCGACGGGCTTGCCGTCCTCGTAGCGCACCGTGACCTGGGTCTTGCCGTCGGGGCGCAGGTAGGGCAGGGTGCCGTCGTGGCGTACGGCGGCCAGGCGCTCGGCCAGGCGGCTCGCCAGGTAGTGCGGCATGGGCATGAGGGTCTTGGTCTCGTTGGAGGCATAGCCAAACATCATGCCCTGGTCGCCGGCGCCGATCAGGTCGATCGGGTCGGTGGTGACGCCGGTCTGGGTCTCGAAGGACTCGTCGACGCCCTGGGCGATATCGGGCGACTGCTCGTGGATGAGGCTCATAACGCCGCAGGTATCGCAGTCAAAACCGAACTTTGCGCGGTTGTAGCCAATGCGGCGGATAACGCCACGGGCAATCTCCTGCACGTCGACGTAGGCCTGGGTGCGGATCTCGCCAGCGACGATGACGGTGCCGGTGGTCACGAGGGTCTCGCAGGCGCAGCGGACGTTCTCAACGTTGGCGGGCACGCCGTTGGGCGCAATGTAGCCCTGCTCCTGCAGCTCTATTTCTTTAGCGAGGATTGCGTCGAGGACGGCGTCGCTGATCTGGTCAGCGATCTTATCGGGATGACCTTCGGTCACTGACTCCGACGTAAACACAAAGGACCCGTGTTGGGGTGGGATGGAACGAAGTTCTTCTGACATGATTGTCCTTTCAAAAACGTGTCCCGGCGACCGTTACCATTCCGCCGAGCTCTATATGCAAGGGCACATCATAGCGCGTAAATCCAACATTCACACCCTTTCCGCACCTACTCATTGGGGACAGACTTAAATGAGTAGCCTTGCGGCACTTGGGACACTTTTCAGCCAGCTCCGAAGAGTGTCCCCAACGACTAGTCGTTTAAGAACGTCCCCAATGACTGGTCATTTAAGTCTGTCCCCAATGAGTGGGTCGGTGCCCTTTGTGCGGAGGTTGCTTTGTTGCTTTATACTGATGCGGTTAGACATCCATCCTGCAATCGAGGAGATATCCATGGCATCAGACGTTCGCGTCCGCTTTGCACCCTCACCCACGGGCAAGCTGCACATCGGCGGCGCCCGCACCGCTATCTATAACTGGGCTTTTGCCCGCGCAAACGGCGGCACGTTCATCCTGCGCATCGACGACACCGATCCCACCCGTTCCACCGACGAGAACACGCAGATCATTCTGCGCGCCATGCGTTGGCTGGGCTTGGACTGGGACGAGGGTCCCGAGGTGGGCGGCGACTTTGGCCCCTACGCACAGACCGAGCGTCTGGACCTGTACAAGCAGGCCGCCCAGAAGCTCTGGGACGAGGGCAAGGCCTATCCCTGCTTCTGCACCAAGGAGCAGCTCGACGCCGATCGCAAGGCCGCCCAGGAGCGCAAGGACCCCTTCCAGGGCTATCAGCGCCGCTGCCGCGATCTTGATCCCGAGGAGGCACGCCGCCGCATCGAGGCCGGCGAGCCCTACGTCCTGCGCATCAAGGTGCCCGAGGACCGCGGCGACGTCGTCATCCACGACGCCGTCCACGGCGAGGTGACCTTCGACGCCAAGGAGCTCGACGACTTCGTCATCTTCCGCTCCGACGGCACGCCCACGTATAACTTCGCGACCGTCGTCGATGACGCCATGATGAAGATTACCCACGTCATCCGCGGCGACGACCATCTGTCCAACACCCCGCGCCAGGTCATGGTTTACGAGGCCCTCGGCGCGCCCGTGCCCACGTTCGCCCACATCTCCATGATTCTGGGCGCCGATGGCAAGAAGCTCTCCAAGCGCCACGGCGCCACCTCGGTGGAGGAGTACCGCGACGCCGGTTACCTGTCCGATGCCTTCGTCAACTATCTGGCGCTGCTCGGCTGGTCGCTCGACGGAGAGACCACGATCATCCCGCGCGATGTCCTGGCCAGCAAGTTCTCGCTCGACCGCATCTCCAAGAACCCGGCGACCTTCGATCCCAAGAAGCTCGACTGGGTCAATGCCGAATACATCAACGGCATGTCCGATGCTCAGTTTGCCGACGAGATCATGGTCCCCGAGCTGCACGAGGCGGGTCTCATCGAGGGTAATGTCGAGTACGGCGAGGATTGGATCGATGCGCTTGCCGCCATCGTCAAGCCGCGCACCAAGATGCCGGCCGACGCCGTGACCGTCGCCGCTCCCATCTTTGCTACGGCCGAGACGCTCGAGTATGACGAGAAATCCGTCAACAAGGGCCTGGCCAAGGAAGGCATGGGCGCCATTCTGGATGCCGCCAAGGCCGCGCTCGAGGGCGTGGACGAGTGGACGGCTGCCAACATCGACGCTGCGCTTGAGCCGCTGCCCGAGCAGATGGACCTCAAGAAGCGCGTGGTGTTCCAAGCTGTGCGCGTCGCCGTCTGCGGCAACATGGTGAGCCCCCCGCTGGGCGAGACCATGGCGCTCGTCGGCCACGACGACTGCCTGGCGCGCATCGATCGCGCCCGCACGATGGCGCTGTAGCATCTGCGCAAACGCATGTATCCGAGCCCCGTTCACCCGAGCGGGGCTCTTGTTTCTGTAGACGTATGGGATAGGAGGTGCTGGGGCCTTGGCCGAGCAATTGTCGCTGTTTGGTTCGCCGGAACCGGAGGAGACTCTGGCGGCGCCGGCACCCGCTGCCGCCCCTGCGCAGCCCGAGCCCGCACCCGAGCCCGTCGCCGCCTATGCGAGCGTAGTTCTCGACATCCCGGCCCGTGCGCTGTCCGAACCGTTTGCCTATGGCATTCCGCAGTCCCTTGCCAACGATGCCCAGATCGGCTCTACCGTTCTAGTCCATTTTGGCAATCGTGCGGCCGCGGGCTACATTGTCGACATCGCGCCCGAGCTGGCCGACCTGCAAGGCAGCGACGCTCTCGATCCCGCGCGCATCAAGCCTGTCGAGGCTATCCTCAGCAAGCCGCTCTTTACCGCCGAGGCTGCCCGTATTGCGCGCTGGATGAGCCGCGAATATGTCGCGAGGCTTTCCGAGTGCCTGCGCCTTTTCTTGCCCCCGGGTGGAAGCCCGCGCGTGGTCAAGGGCGAGGACGGCGTGTGGACCGTTGAGCGCCCCGCCGTTAAACCCATCCAAAACCGTTGGGTCATGCTCACGCCCGAGGGTTTCGACTACACGCCGCCCAAGACCGCGGTCCGTCAGCGTCAGCTCATCGAGGCGCTCCAATGCGGCCCGGTCACGACGCGCGACCTCAACCTGCTTTACAACAGCATGTCGGCGACCATTAAGGCGCTCGAAAAACGCGGCGTCGTGGTGGTGGAGGAGCGACGCGCCTGGCGTGGCTGCAGCGAGCATACCACGCTGTCCTCGGCGAGCGGCAAGGCGCCGGTGGCACTCACCAACGGCCAGCAGCAGGCGCTCGCGCAGATTGAGCACGCCCGTCTTGACGCCCACGGCGACGTGGTCCTTGTCGATGGCGTCACCGGTTCCGGCAAAACCGAGGTCTACCTTTCGGCGATTGAGCGCGTGCTAGCGGCCGGCCGTTCCGCCTGCGTGCTCGTGCCCGAGATCTCGCTGACGGCCCAGACCGTCGGCCGCTTTCGCTCGCGTTTTGGCGAGACGGTCGCTGTGTTCCATTCGCGTCTTTCTGCTGGCGAGCGTCTGGACCAGTGGGATATGGTCGCCAGCGGTGCGGCCCGCGTGGTCGTTGGCACCCGCTCGGCGCTCTTTTGCCCGCTTAGCGACTTGGGTCTCATTATCATCGACGAGGAACACGAGACCAGCTACAAGCAAGGTTCCAGCCCGCGCTACCATGCGCGCGAGGTTGCTGCCGAGATGGCACGCCGCTATCGGTGCCCGCTCGTACTGGGCTCTGCCACGCCTTCTGCCGAGGCCCTCGACCGCTGCCGCCGCGGCACGTACAACGGCGCCACCTGGACGCGCGTCGAGATGCCCGAGCGCCCGGGACACGCCGTGCTGCCCGAGGTTCGCATTGCCGACCTGCGCCGCGAGTTCTCGCACGGCAGCCGCTCCATGTTCTCAATACCGCTGATGGAAGGCTTAGAACGCGTGGTCGAGCGTCGCGAGAAGGCCGTGCTGCTGCACAACCGCCGCGGTTTTGCGCCGTTTTTGATGTGCCGCGAGTGCGGCTGCGTCCCCACCTGCAACCACTGCTCCACCGCGCTCACGTACCACGAGCGCACGCACACGCTGCAGTGCCACACCTGCGGATCGTCCTGGCGCGTGCAGCCCTATCCTGCACCCACGAGCCGCTGTCCCAAGTGCGGCAGTCGCTACTTGGCAAAAATGGGCCTGGGTACGCAGCAGATTGAGGACGCACTGCACCAGATGCTGCCTGACGACGTCGCTATCATTCGCATGGACGCCGATTCCACGCGCGGCAAAGACGCACACAAAAAGCTGCTCGAACAGTTCGATGCCGCCGATTGCGCGGTGCTGCTGGGTACTCAGATGATTGCAAAGGGTCTCGACTTTCCCGAGGTCACGCTCGTGGGCGTGGTCAATGCCGACTTTGCGCTGAAGCTCCCCGATTTTAGAGCAGGGGAGCGCGCCTACGATCTGCTGGAGCAGGTTGCGGGCCGCGCCGGTCGCGGCGATCGCCCCGGCGAGGTTATCATCCAGACCTACCTGCCCGAGGACCCGGTCATTCGCGCTGTCGCTGAGCACGACCGCTCGATCTTTACCGACTACGACCTGGACCAGCGCCGCGACGCCCTGTACCCGCCGTTCGTGCGCCTGGCCAACATCTTGGTATGGTCGACGAACGCGGACGACGCGCGGGACTACATCGGTCGCATCGCGAAGCTCCTCAAGCGCCGCTGGCATGCCGCCGCGCCCGACTTTTTGCGGTCGGGGAGCGCCGTGCCCCAGGTGCTGGGCCCGGCTTCGTGTGTAATCGAGAGAGCCAAGGACCGTTACCGCTTCCATCTGCTTGTAAAGTCGCCGGTAGGGTACCATGTCTCTGATGATATCGACGCCTGCCTCAAAGAGGTGGGCTCCGTGCGCGGCGTGAGCGTGAGCGTTGACGTCGACGCCTATGATTTGATGTAACAACCCGAAAGGATGGCCATGGAAGCCAACGGAATCGTACTGTCGCCCGACCCTCGTCTGCGCCAGGAGTGCGCCGTCATCGAGGAGATCACCCCGGCGATCGAGGCGCTTGCCGAGAAGATGAAGAAGATGATGTTCGACAACGGTGGTTGCGGACTTGCTGCCCCGCAGATCGGCGAGCTTATTCAACTTGTCACCATCGACTGCGATTACAGCGACAAGAATGACTATGACCCGTATGTGCTCATCAACCCTGTCATTGTTGAGCAGAGCGACCATCTGGTGCCGTTTAGCGAGGGCTGCCTTTCCATCCCTGGCATTAGCTGCGAGATCGAGCGTCCCGATCACGTTGTCGTCGAGGCGTATGACCTGGATGCCAACCTAATTCGCTACGAGGCCACAGGCGATCTGTTCTGCGTGTGCCTGCAGCACGAGATCGATCACCTGCACGGCAATACCATGTTCGAGCGACTGAAGCCCATGCAGCGCATCAAGGCAGTCAAGGAGTACCAGGACGCCCTGGCCCGCGGCGCTCGACCGGGCGAGACCGAATAGGTTAATTGTCCGTCCCTGGGATGGGGCCCACACATATCATCCCGTGCTCAAACATTCTCGCTTTGCTGCGAAACTGCGCGCGGGACGATATGTGTGGGCCCCATCCCAGGGACTACGTTGTCACTCTTCTTTTCGCCCGGGTGCCGTTGGGCCAGGGAGGGGCGTCTTCGCTGATAATTGCTTTGTTGGAAGAGCTGCTTTTATGCGGCTCTTTCTTTGTTTTTGGGTATATTTGTTTCTGTTGAATTGTTATTGCGGCCGGGTGCGCTTGCGACCTGGAACGCTTTTTTGTAGCCGTCTCGGCTCGTTATTGAGAGGAGACTAACTTTTATGCGTATTGTGTTTATGGGTACGCCTGATTTTGCTGTGCCTTCGCTGACTTCGCTTGTTGCGGCTGGCAATGAGATTGCGCTTGTTATTACTCGTCCTGATGCTGTACGTGGGCGTGGTAAGAAGCTTGAGCCTTCTCCTGTTAAGGCTAAGGCGCTTGAGCTGGGGTTGCCGGTCGTTGAAGCAAATCGTATGACGCCTGAGGTTGTTGAGACGCTCCAGGCTGCCCAGGCTGACATTTTCTGTGTGGCTGCCTATGGTTGCATTTTGCCTGATGAGGTGCTGCATATGGCGTCGCTTGGTATTGTGAATGTTCATGCTTCGCTGCTGCCTCGTTGGCGTGGTGCTGCTCCTATTCAGCGTGCCATTCTTGCTGGTGACGAGGTTGCTGGCGTTTCCATTATGCGCATTGGGCATGGCGTGGATACGGGCGCTTATTGTGCCCAGGCCTCTACGTCGGTTGCCGGTAAGCATGCCGAGGCGCTCACGATGGAGCTTGGTGAGCTTGGCGGTAAGTTGCTTGCCGATACGCTTCCTTCGCTTGCCGATGGCTCGGCTGTTTGGACCGAGCAGGATGAGTCGTTCGTCACGCATGCTGCCAAGATTTCCAAGCAGGAGATGCGTCTGGATCCGAAGATGGCGGCGCTCGATTGCGTGCGTCATGTGCTTGCTTCGTCCGATACCGCGCCTGCCCGTTGCGTGATTGCCGGTAAGTCGGTTCGCGTGCTCGATGCCGCGCCGGCTGATGTCTCGCTTGGCGAGGGCGCTGTTGCCGTCAAGAGCAAGCGTGTTTACCTGGGCCTTTCCGATGGCGCGGTTGAACTGCTCGAGGTTAAGCCCGATGGTAAGCGTGCCATGGCCGCTTCTGCCTGGGCTGCCGGTCTGCAGGGTGCCGAACTTAGGTGGGGTGTACTGTCATGAGCAAGTTGTCTCCCGCGCGCAAGCTTGCGCTCGATGTGTTGATGGAGGCCGATCGCCGCGGTATGTACGCACGCGACGTGTTATCTTCCCGTGCTTCCGCCAAGGCTATTGACCAGCGCGATTCCGCTTTTGCCGCTCGTTTGGCGCTCGGTGTTGCCGCCACGCAGGGTATTTTGGATGAGTTGCTCGATCAGTTTTTGGATAAGCCCAAAAAGGTTGCGCCGCGCGTGCGCATGGCGCTTCGCATCTCGGCCTTCGAGATGCTCTACCTGCATACGCCGGGCCGCGTTGCCGTAAGTCAGGGTGTTGAGCTGGTTCGCTGCGGTGCCAAGTCTGCCGCGGGCCTGGCTAACGCGGTGCTGCACAAGGTTGCGGACAACGTTGAGGACTTTGCCACGGCATCCGACGTGGATGAGTCCGAGCGCCGCCTGGTTCGCCTGTCTCGTTTGATGGGTCTTCCTCGCTGGCTCTGCGCTCGTATTATGGCCTCGTTCGATACGCCCGAGGGCGCGCTCAACTTTGCCGGCAATCTGGCTCCTGCGCCGCTTGCTCTGCACGAGAATGCGTTTGCGACCAAGGCCGACCCGTATATCTCGCAGCTCGTTGCGCCTGTCTTTCCGGGCTGCCATGCTCCGGTCGATGCTCAGGTTACGGTTGCGTCCGGCGTGTTTGAGCGTGCTGCCGCGGTTGCCTCGGACCTCAATGCTCAGCTTATCGCTACTGCCGCTACACGTCCCGGTCGTTGCCTGGAGATTGGTGCCGGCCGCGGCACCAAGACCTATGTGATGATGTGCCAGGCCAAACGTGCCGGGTACGAGCACCAGCATACCGCGCTCGACCTGCATGATCGTAAATGCGATCAGAATCTCGCGCGCCTGCATAAGGCGGGTATTACGGGTGTTCGTACGGTGTCGGGCGATGCCTGCGAGCTCAATGAGGTGCTTACGTCCTTTGACGCGATGCTCGGTGAGCCCGCTCTATTCGACACCGTGTTTATTGATGCGCCGTGCTCTGGCACCGGCACCATGCGCCGTCACCCCGAGATACCGTGGCGTCTGACCGAGAACGACGTTACGACTGAGCTGCCCAAGCTACAGCTGACGATGCTCAAGGAAGCAGCCGCGCGCGTTGCTGCCGGCGGTGAGCTTATCTATGCCACCTGCTCGGTTTTTGACGAAGAGAACACGCAGGTCGTGGATGCCTTCCTGGCCTCTCCCGAGGGCGCCGGCTTTACCGTGGCACCGCTCTCCGAATCTCAGATTCTGCAGCTGCCCGAGTTCGACCAGGCCAAGAAGCTCGTATCCGTACGCCAGAACGATCGAGGCTTCTTCCAGAGCGTCCCCATAAACGCAGATTCCTACGACGGCCACTTCTGCGCCCGCCTGATCCACAAGTAACTACTAAGTTGCGGTGAAATAGGGATTGAATAGCGGCATCTACCCGCCAAATAGTCCTTATTTCACCGCAACTCAGAAGGTCGTGCGAGTGGAGATCGCAATAGCGGTAAAGAGTGGGAAAAATAGTCCCGTTTCATGCTTGCTGTTATCAAAAGTAGGGCGGATTGCGGGGCTAGATTGGTGATGCCCGACCACAGCAAAAATGGCTTAAACAAAATCGCAGGTAGATGGCTTGTTGAAATTTGCAAATTACCGGAATGGATAGAGGTTGTCAATTCAGCCCCGTAATCCGGCAGAGTTTTGAAATGTTACAAACTTAGCATCAGCCCGAAATCCGATCTATAGAAAAGTTGCGGTGAAATTGTTCCTGTTTGGCCGTTGGATGGGGGTGCGGACGATTTCTTGGACCGCGCCTAGGCGTATCCAAGCTTCCTGCGGTACTCCATCGGGCTCAGCCACCCGAGGGACTTCTTGATCCGCTCCTCACGATAGTACACGAGGTAGGCCTCGAGCCTCCCCATGAACTCCTCGGCCGTCACGCCCTCCCAGTCCCTGTAGCGGAAGAACTCGTTCTTGAGGCGCCCGAAGAAGCCCTCGCAGGCCGAGTTGTCCGGGCTGCAGCCCTTCGCGGACATGCTCCTGACCAGGCCGTTCTCCTCGCAGATCCCGATCCACTCCGGCCAGCGGTAGTGGCCGCCCCGGTCCGAGTGGATCGTCGTGCGCGCGCCCGCCGGCCTCGCCGCGCAGGCCTTGAGCAGGCTCGAGTTCGCGAGGCGCTTGTCGGGGTGCAGCCCGATCGACCAGGCGACGGGCATCCCGTCGAAGCAGTCGACGATCGGGCTCAGGTAGACCTTCTCGCCGCCCGGGAGCCTGAACTCGGTGATGTCGGTGAGCCACAGCCGGTTGGGCTCGTCGGCGTGGAAATTCCTGTTCACGAGGTTCTCCGGCGCCTTGGAGACCTCGCCGGCGTAGGAGCTGTAGCCCCGGGCGCGCCTCTTGTTGTAGACGACCTCGAGGCCCTCCTCGCGCATCACGCGGGCCACGCGCTTCTCGCTGGCGCGGACGCCCTCGCGGCGCAGGCGCGCCCAGACGGTGCGGTACCCCCAGCACCCCGAGCCCTCGCGGAAGATGCGCACCACGCGGTCGCGTATGTCGGCGTCGCGGTCGCGCGGCGCGGCGACGCGGGGCCTCCAGTACTCATAGGAGCTCTTCGATATCCTCAAGAAACCTGTGATCGAGCGGAGGGGCAGGGCGGTCGCCCGCCTCAATCTCTCGCCGAGCTCGCACTTGCTCCTGTTCGAGATCGAAGCCGGGTCCCACCCTTCCGCTTTTAGGTCGGCCAACACCGCCCTGAGCAGCAGGTTCTCTATCTGGTCCTCGTTGAGCCCGGCGAGCGGGCCGGTCGCGGGCGGGGCGTAGATCGACTTGTCGGGGCCCAAGCTGGCCTCCTTCCGTGGCGGTTTCCTCGCCACGATTCTACAGCCCCCGCCGGTGTAGCTGCGCGGGAGGTGCCCCGTCGCCCACTTCTTGGCCGCGCCCACCGAGACCCCCGCGAACTCCGCGGCGGCGGTGGGCCCCATGCCGTCCTCCGTCGCCAGGAGGAAGAGCTCGACCTTCTCCCTGCTGTACATGCGAACCTCCAGTCCGGACCGCCCCGCGGTCCAACTTTCTGTCCGCACCCCCGATGGGCTGATTCAGGAACTATTTCACCGCAACTCATAGAGAAATCTGGGTAGCAAGACCGCTTGTCTCTAGTGGTTATGTGGGCAGTTGGCGCAGCAGCCGCTGGTGGCGTTGGTGCTGGAACCACCGCTTCGCTGGTCGGTGTTGTAGAAGCCGCTGCCCTCAAACTTGATGCCGCTGGCCGAGAACGTTTTGGTCGCCGGAGCGCCGCAGCTCGGGCACACGACCTCGGGGGTCTCGGACATGGGATGCTCAACCTCAAACACGTTGCCGCAGCTCGAGCACTTGTAATCGTAGCGCGCCATAGTACTTCCTTTTCAGCACAAAGCGGGCAGATTGCTCTGCCCGCATAAATTCAAACAGCTGTAACTGTACCCTATATCGGGGGTTTTATCACGCTTCGCCCCAGAATCTATGGGTGTTGCGCAGGAGCTGTGCAGTTTTATCCTCAGCTGCCTCAATATCGGCCTCATCGGCCTGCCAGGTCCAGTTGCCCGTGGCGACACCCGGCACGTTCATGCGCGCATCGTCGCCTAGTCCCAGGACATCCTGCAGCGGCATCATCACTAGGGGAGCGTCGCTTGCCAGCGCGTCGCCCATAAGCTTGGCCGCCACCTCAACACCGCTCGGCTCGTCGCCGCCCGCGAAGGAGCGCGTGCACCAACCGGCGAGCGTCGACGTGTCGTGTGTCGAGGTGTACAGAATCTTGCCCGGCGTGGGATGCACGCCGCAGCGGACGTCGTAATCGCTAAACTCCAGCACGTCCATACCGGGGAAGCCGCAGGTCGAAGCCATGGCGCGAACTCCGGGCGTCAGGTAGCCTAGGTCCTCGGCGATAAAGTTGAGCGGCCCCAGCTCGTCATAGGCCGTCTGGAACAGATTCTTGCCCGGACCTGCCAGCCAGCGACCGTCGGCGCAGGCCTTGCCTGCGGGGATACTAAAGTAGCTGTGGAATCCCAGGAAGTGGTCCAGGCGCACGCGGTCGTAGAGCGAGAACGCGCGACGCAGACGGTCCATCCACCAGCGGTAGCCGTTCTCCTTCATGTGATCCCAACGGAAGGTGGGGTTGCCCCACACCTGGCCCTCGGGCGCAAAGTTGTCGGGCGGAGCGCCGGAAATCTCAATCGCCTTGCCGGTATCGGACAGCCAGAAGTTCTCGGGCTCGCTCCACGCATCGGCCGAATCGTCCGAAACATACATGGGAATGTCGCCGATGACCTCGATGCCCTTCTTGTGCGCATAGTTCATGAGCTCGCACCAGGCCAGGTCAAAGCGGTACTGCATGTACGCCTGCAGCTCTGCCTCGTCGTGGAAACGCTTGTCGTCAATCAGATGCTCGTTGTAGCGCGCGACATCGGCCGGCCAATCGTGGCGCGACTCGCCCTCAAAGTGCTTCTTAACCGCCATGTAGACGCAGTACTTCTCGAGCCAATCGGCGTTGCGATGCTTAAATGCCGTGTACAGCGGGTCGGCATCCTCGCCGCCTCGGGCCTTCCAGGTCTCAAAGTCGGCCGCCAGCTCCTCTTGGCTCTCGGGCAGCAGGTCAATATTGCCCGCAAAGGCCGAAGGTCCAGCGTAAGGGGAGCGGAAGAAGTCCGTCGGGTTGACAGGCAGAACCTGCCAGTAGCGCATACCCATAGCGGCCAGATGGTCGATAAAGCGACGCGTGGGTGCACCGATCGTGCCGGGCTTGCCGTCGTCGGTGGGCACCGAGGTGATATGGCACACGACGCCCGCGCCGTGATCGAGCGGCTCCTGCAGGCGCTGCTCGGCATGGTGATAGATGATCGACGAGCCCAGCGGATACAGATCGAGCGTGACTGTACCGTTGTGAATCTCGCACTCGTGACCGCTGATCACGTCACTTGCGCATTCGTTGAGCGCCGGAATCGTCACGCGGTGCGAATTGCGCAGGCTGCGGTTGATGATAACCGTCGCGGACTCGCCATTCTTGCCCGTGCGGTTGTAGGCCAGCACCTCGTCGTTGAGCGCGAAGGCCTTGATCTCGCCGTCGATCATAAATGGCAGTGCGCGGCGTACGGCGGAGGCGTTCTTGACAATAGCCAGCGTGTCGAAGTCGTGCAGTTGGTCCTTGGTCGGCAGGGTGCGGCGGTTGCCCGGATCGGTAAGGCCCTCCAAGCCGTATTCGTCGCCGTAGTAGATCGAAGGCACGCCGGGGAAGGTCATCTGCATGAGCGTTGCAAGCCAAAAACGGCTCTTGGCCAGGCCCATCGAGTTCTCGTCCAGGCGCCATTTGCTGCGCTCGCACTCGGGCAGCTTCGACTCGTCGGGTCCGCCGCCGAGCACCGAGATAATGCGCGGACGGTCGTGACTCGAGAGCAAATTAAGTGCGCAAGACAGGGCCTCACGCGGATAGTTCTCGCGCAGGGTCTCGATATCCTCGGCTGCCTGGTAGGCGTTCTTGTAGCCCATCAAAAAGCCTATGACCATGTCGCGGAAGGGGTAATCCATCGCAGAGTCCAGCTCGGAGCCCTGCAGGTAGCGGCGCAGATGGCCGTAGCTAATCTTGTTGGAGGCGTCTTCCCAAACTTCGCCGAGCAACAGCGCGTCAGGCTTTTCGGCAAGTACGGCCTTCTTGATCTCGGCCAGGAAGTCGTCGGAAAGCTCGTCGGCGACGTCCAGGCGCCAACCATGGGCACCGGCGCGCAGCCATTTGCGGATCACGCCGTCCTTGCCCAGGAGCTTCTCGCGCACCAGCTCGGACTTCTCGTTGATGGCCGGCATGTTGCCCACGCCCCACCAGCAGTCGTACGAGCCGTCCTCGTGGAAGGTAAACGCATCGCGCCACGGCGAATCCTCGCTCTGCCAGGCACCCACGCCGGGGTAGTTGCCGTAGCGGTTGAAATAGATCGAGTCGTCGCCCGTGTGGTTGAAGACGCCGTCCAGGATGATGGAGATGCCTAGCTTCTCGGCTGCCTGGCACAGCTCGGTAAAGTCCTGCTCGGTGCCCAGGATCGGGTCGATCTTGGTGTAGTCGGCCGTGTCGTAGCGGTGGTTGCTCGCGGCTTCAAAGATGGGGTTGAGGTAGATGGCCGTAAAGCCCAGCTCGGCGATGCGGGGCAGGTCTTCCTGGATACCCTTGAGCGAGCCGCCATAGAAGTCCCAGGTCTTGATGGAGCCGTCCTCGGCGCGCTCGTACACGGGCGGCTCGTTCCAGTCCTCGACCATCCGGCGCTGAATGCCCTTGCGCGGTTTTTCGAGTTGAGCCATTGTGCGCTCGCGCCAATGCTCGTCACGGGCGTAACGGTCGGGGAAGATCTGGTACACCATGCCGCGCTCGTACCAGGTGGGGCGGTTCTCGCGGTGCTTATAGACGGTAATCTGGAAGGACGGCACCTCGGCGTAGTTGTAGGTTACGCCCTCGCCGCCGGTGCGGCCCTGGGGCGCACCCAGGCGAACCTCGGGCTGACCTTCGATATTGCAGATAAAGCTGTACCACACAAGACACGGGTTAGCGCATTTGAGCTCGCCGGTAAAAATGCCATCGCCCTCGTGTTCCATCGGGATTAGGGTCTCGCCGACTTCATCGACCCAGGTACGCAGGGTGAGTGTTGCCTGGTTGGGATCGGCATCCTCCAAAATCACCGAGAGTGCAACGGAAGTTCCAGTGGTCACAGCGCCAAACGGAGTGCGAAACTGCGGTAGGCGGCTGTTGTGAATCAATCTCATAGTACGGTCCAGTTCAATAGAATCACGGCCTGCGGGCCATGGGCTTTACGCACAGGATATAAGTATATCTGTTGTACACAGGGTGTATAAACAACATCCGTTTACCATCGGCGAACGGTTGTCCTAGAAAATCGTTTTACCAACTGTCTACAGAGAAGGGGCGCCCGGTTGGAGCGCCCCTTGTTTAGGGTTTTGATTAGGTTTTAGATCGTCTGCGGGCTAGCGGCGCTTGCGGGTGGCCGTTGCCTTGCGGACGGAGGTCTTCTTGGTCGGAGCCTTTTCCTCTGCCGGAGCGACGGGGGAGACCGGGGTCTCCTTGGCGGACTCGGGCTTAGCCTCTGTCTTCGGGGCGGCCTTGACCTCGGCGGCCTTCGGCACCGGCTGGGCCTTTACCTCGGCCTTGGGCTCCTCTTTGGCAGCGGCGGTCTTAGTCTCTGCCTTGGGAGTTGCGGCCTTTGCCGTGGTCTTCTTGGTTGTCGTCGTGCGCTTGCGCGTGGTGGTCTTGGCGGCAGGCTTGGGCTCAACGCTTGCCTCCGCCTTGGACTCGGCAGGCGTCTCCTCGACCTTGGTGGCCGGCTTTGCGGCCGCCTTGGGGGCAGCCTTCGTTGCAGTGGCCTTGGCGGTCGTCGACTTGGTTGCCGTAGCCTTCTTGGCGGCAGTGGTCTTGGTCGCGCTCTTGGTCGCGGTCGTTTTCTTGACAGCAGCCTTGGCCGGAGCCTTTGACGCGGGCTTGGCCTCGGCGGTCTCGGCCTTTACCTCGGGAGCAGCCTCGGCCTCGGCGGCCTTCTTGGCAGCTGAGGTGGTGCGCTTACGCGTGGTCGTTGTCTTGGCAGCAGTCGTCTTTGCTGCGGCGGTCTTGGTGGCAGCGGCCTTCGTGGTCGTAGCCTTCTTGGCCGTCGTCTTGCGCGTCGTGGTCTTCTTGGCGGCAGGCTTCGCAGCCGGCTTAGCCTCAGCCTCGGGAGCTGCCTCAACCGGCTTTTCCTCAGTCTTGGGCTCCTCAGCAGCAGCGGGCGCCTCAACAACCGGCTTGGCCTTGGGCTCAGGCTCGTCGACAACCGCCGCCGGCCTCTCGATCTCCGGGTGCATAAAGAAGTACAGGTCCAGATACTTGTCGGCCGAGCGCGTCCAGCTAAAGTCCTGGCTCATGGCCTGCGTGACCAGCTGGTTCCAGGCATCGCGGTTGTCCCAGAACAGGCGTGCCGCGCGGAACACGGCGTCGCCCATCTCGTCGCCGTTAAAGTTGCTAAACGAGAAGCCCGTGCCCTCGCCGGTAAACTCGTTATACGGGATCACCGTGTCCTTCAGACCACCGGTCTCGCGCACGATGGGCAGCGTGCCGTAGCGCATGGCGATGATCTGCGACAGACCGCAGGGCTCAAACTTCGAAGGCATCAGGAACATATCGGCAGCGGCATACATACGCTGCGACAGCGCAGGATCGAACTCGATGCGCGCAGCCATAGTGCCGGGGTACTTGTCTTGGAAGTAGCGCAGGCCGTCCTCGTAGTCGCGATCACCGGTGCCCAGCACCGCCACCTGCACACCGCCGGACAGGATGCGGTCGAGCGCGTACATGACCAGGTCCATGCCCTTCTGACGTGTCAGGCGCGTGACCATCACCATGAGCGGACGGTCGTCGCGAACCTCGAGACCCAGCTCTTCCTGCAGCTTGGCCTTGCACACAGCCTTGCCAGAACGGTCCTCGACCGTGTAGTTTGCGGCAATGCGCTTGTCGGTCGCCGGGTCAAAGCCCGCCACGTCAATGCCGTTCAAAATGCCCTGCAGCGCGTACGAGCGCTCGCGCAGCACGCCGTCCAGGCCCTCGCCAAACTCGGGCGTCTGGATCTCGTTGGCATAGGTGGGGCTCACCGTGGTGATGGCATCGGCATAGCGCAGTGCGCCCAGCATGTAGTTGATGCTGCAGGCGTCGCAACGCAGCTGAGAGGCGGCCGCCGGAATGTGCGCCACGCCCAGGATGTCCTCCATCACGGTGTCGCTAAACTGGCCCTGGAACGCCACGTTGTGGATCGAGAACACGGTCTTGACGCGGTCGTACAGCGGCAGGCCCTGGTAGAACTCGCGCAGGAACACGGGCGCCAGTGCCGTCTGCCAGTCGTTGCAGTGCAGGATGTCGCACTCAAAACCGGCCGGCAGGTGCTGCAGGCTCTCGGTGATGGCCTTGGAGAAGAACGCAAAGCGCTCGCCGTCGTCAAAGAAGCCGTACGGATAGTCGCGCGCAAAGTAGCGTTCGTTGTCGATGAACATATACGTGACGCCGTCGCGCTCGAGCTTCTCGAGCCCGCAGTACTCATTGCGCCAGCCCAGGCTCACGTAAAAGTCGGAGAAGTGCTCCATCTGCGACTTGTACTCGTCCTTGATGGTGGCGTACTTGGGCACCATCACGATGACCTCGGCGCCGGCGCGCACAAGCGCCGCGGGCAGCGAGCCCGCCACGTCGCCCAGGCCACCGGTCTTTACAAACGGTGCGCACTCGGCCGAGGCAAACACGATCTGCATCTTTTTGCTGGAATCTGCCATATTGTCTCCCTGTTGCAATTCGAGAATAGCCGCCTGGCGCAAACCGGGCGGCTATTCTGCATGTTACGAGCGATGTTGCGGTGCCTACGTTAATGCACGATGGTGGTATCGGGAGTTAACGGAGCCTTGCCCAGCACCAGGATGTTCTCGGGCGTGCCGCGAAGCTCGGTGTTGGTGGGAACCACATTGTTCTTGTCCAGGATGGCATTCTCAACGCGGGCGCCGCTCTTGATGATGCAGCTCTGGTTGATGATCGAGTTGGTCACCGAAGCGCCTTCCTCAACCACAACGCCGCGCGACAGGATCGAGTTGCGCACGGTGCCCTTGATGATGCAGCCGGCCGAGATGATCGAGTTGCACGCGTGGCTGCCGGTCGCATAGCGCGAAGGCGGCACGTCGTGGGCCTTGGTCAGGATCGGGCGCTCGGGGTCAAAGAGCTGGTCGGCCACGGTCTGGTCGAGCAGGTCCATGCTGCGGCGATAGAGCGACTTCTCGCTAAACACGCCCACGACCTCGCCCTTGTACTCGTAGCTGCACACGTCGATGTTGCCAAAGTCGCCCTGGAGTGCCTCGAGCAGGTCCAGATAGTCGGCGGCCTGGTAGTGGTCGATGATCTCGAGCAGCGTCTCGCGGTTGACGATGCAGCAGTCCATTGAGGCGTTGTCGCCGTACACGACGCCGGCGCTCACGCCCGTCAGGCGGCCGTTCTCGTTAATCTCGAGCTTGGTCTCGTCATCAACATTGCGCGTGGCCTTGCAGTACACCACGGTCATTTGGGCGCCGGAGTTCTCGTGCGCGTCGATGATGGTGTTGAGGTCCATGTTAAAGATGATGTTGGTGCCCATCATCACAACATAGGGCTTGTCCGAGCGCTGGAACAGCGTCTTGTTGGAGATGATGTCGCGCAGCAGGAAGCGCATGCCGCCCTTGGTGGTGCCATACGCGTTGCCGGGCACCATGAACAGGCCGCCCTTCTTGCGGTCCAGGCCCCAGTCCTTGCCCGAGCCCACGTGGTCGATCAGCGAGCGGTAGTTGCCCGGCATGACGACGCCGACGGTCTTAATGCCGGCATTCATCATGTTGGACAGCGGGAAGTCGATCAGGCGGTAGCGGCCCAAAAACGGAACGGACGCGATGGGGCGGTCCTTGAGCAGCACGCTGCCGTAGGTCGAAGAGTAGTTAGCGGTGATATAACCGATGGCCTTGCGATTGATCATCGGATCATTCCCCCTTCCCGATAACGACGTCATTTCCAACGACGGCCGTATCCTTGGTGGTATCGACAGAGCCGAGCTTCACGCCCTCTTCGACCGTGGAGTTCTCGCCCAAAATAGCGCGGCAGATGTGCGCGCCGCTCTTAACGTGCGCACCCGGCAGCAGCACGGAGTCCTCGACCACGGCGCGCTCCTCGATGATGACATCGGTCGAAAGAATCGAGTGGCGAGCGGTGCCGTAGATCTTGCAGCCGTTGGAGACCAGGCAGTCGTCCAGGCGGCCGTCCGGGCCAATGTAGTGCGGCGGACGCGTGGTGATGTTGGACATGATGGGGAAGTTCTTGTCAAACAGATCGAACTCGGGGTTGTTGCCCAGCAGGTCCATCGAAGTCTCGTGGAAGCTGGCGATGGTGCCAACATCCTTCCAAAAGCCGTGGAACTCGTAGCTGTACAGGCGCTTGCCCTCGCCGAGCAGCTTGGGGATGATGTCCTTGCCAAAGTCGTGGCTCGAGCGCTGGTCAAGGGCGTCCGCCTCGAGCGCCTCGATCAGCACGTCGGCCGAGAAGATGTAGATGCCCATGGACGCAAGGTTCGAATCGGGCTTATCGGGCTTCTCGGTAAACTTGGTGATGCGGCCGTCCTCGGGGTCGGTGGTCAGGATGCCAAAGCGGCTGGCCTCCTCCCACGGCACGGGCATAACGCTCACCGTGAGGTCGGCGTTGTTCTCGATGTGCGTCTTGAGCATCTTGCGGTAATCCATGCGATACAGATGGTCACCCGAAAGAATCAGGACGTACTTGGGGTCGTTGGCCTTGATGTAGTCGAGGTTCTGCGTAATGGCGTCGGCCGTGCCCGCATACCAGGCGCCACCGGTCTGCGTCTCGTACGGCGGCAAGATCGACACGCCGCCGTCGCGGCTGTCCAGATCCCAGGCCTCGCCGGAGCCCACATAGGCATGCAGCAGGTAGGGGCGATACTGCGTCAGAACGCCCACCGTGTCGATGCCCGAGTTGGAGCAGTTGGACAGCGAAAAGTCGATAATGCGGAACTTGCCACCAAAGCTAACCGCCGGCTTGGCGATCTTTTGGGTGAGTGCCCCCAATCGGCTGCCCTGTCCTCCTGCGAGGAGCATCGCGATGCATTCTTTCTTACTCATCGATTTCTCCTTCTGTCATCGATGTTCTTAAACCCATTAGCGACGGGCGCGGCGCAACGTCGCGCCCGTCGAGTAATGCCGTGCCGGCATAAGGGAGCTCGCGCGCCTTTACGCGTGCCAGATCTCGTCGCGGTATTCGCGAATGGTGCGGTCGCTCGAGAACCAGCCGGAGGAGGCGGTGTTGAGCAGTGCCTTGCGGTTCCATGTCTCGTGGTCGCCATAGCTGCCGGTAAGCTTCTCCCACGCATCCACGTAGCTGCGGAAATCGGCCATAACCAGGTCGGGGTCGTTGTTGTTCATGAGCTCGTTGTAGATGCTCTCGAAGTTGCCCGAAAGACCCGCAAAGGTGTTGTCCTTGAGCTCGTCCATCACGCGGCCCAGACGCTCGCGATCGTTGTTGAGCGTATCCCACGCAAAGTAGCTGTTGGATGCCCAGAGCTGCTCGACCTCGGGAGCGGTCAGGCCAAAGATGGCCTCGTTCTCGCGGCCGGCCAGGTCGGCGATCTCGATGTTGGCGCCGTCGAGGGTGCCCAGCGTAATGGCGCCGTTCATCATGAGCTTCATGTTGGACGTGCCCGAGGCCTCCTTGCCGGCCGTGGAGATCTGTTCCGAGATCTCGGCGGCAGGGTAGATGAGCTGGGCGTTGCTCACACGGAAGTTGGGGATAAAGCAGACCTTCATGACCTCGTTGACGCGCGGGTCGTTGTTGATGACGTCTGCCACGGAGTTAATGAGGCGGATGGTCTCCTTGGCAAAGGTGTAGCTCGAGGCCGCCTTGCCGCTAAAGATGAAGGTCGTCGGCGTCACGTGGAAGTTGGGATCGGCGATGCGACGGTTGTAGATGTCCATCACCTTCATGATGTTCATGAGCTGGCGCTTGTAGGCGTGGAAGCGCTTAACCTGAACATCGAAGACGGTGTTGGGATCGATGACCAGACCGGTCTCGGCCTTGACGTAGGCGGCCAAACGCTCCTTGTTGGCGCGCTTGGAGGCGCCCACGGCCTTCAGGAACTCGGTGTCGTTCTGGAAACTTTTAAGCTTCTCCAGCTCAAAGGCGTCCTTGAGCCAGCCATCGCCAATGGCCTCGGTCACGAGCTTGGCATAGGTGGGGTTGGCCTCGGCAAAGAAGCGACGGTGCGAGATGCCGTTGGTCTTGTTGTTGAACTTCTCGGGCGTTAAGGCATAGAAGTCCTTGAGCACGATGTTCTTGATGATGTCGGAGTGGATCTTGGCCACGCCGTTGACGCTGTGGCTGCAGATCACGGACAGGTTGGCCATGCGAATCTCGCCGTCCCACAGAATGGCGGTCTGGCGCAGACGCTCCTGCCAGCCCGCCTGCGTGGTGTCGAACGACTCGTGCCAACGACGGCTGATCTCGTCGATGATCTGGTACACGCGGGGGAGGAGCTTGGAGAACGTGCCGATGGGCCACTTCTCCAGAGCCTCGGGCAGGATGGTGTGGTTGGTGTAGCTCACGACCTGCGTCACGATGTTCCAGGCGTCGTCCCACTCGAGTTTCTTCTCGTCGATGAGGATACGCATGAGCTCGGGGCCGCACATGGCGGGGTGGGTGTCGTTGGTGTGGATGGCAACAAACTGCGGCAGCAGCTCCCAGTTCTCGCCGTGCTCCTTCTCAAAGGTGTCGAGCAGGCTGTAGATGCCGGCCGAGACAAACAGGTACTCCTGCTTCAGGCGCAGCAGACGGCCGTGCTCACCGGCGTCGTTGGGGTAGAGGATGGCGCTGATGGCCTCGGCCTCGGCGCGCTCGGCGTCGGCCAGGGCATAGTCGCCGCGGTTGAAGGCCTCAAGGTCAAAGTGCTCCTCGACCGGCTCGGCAGCCCAGACGCGCAGCTTGTTGACGGTCTCGCCGGCATAGCCCACCACGGGGATGTCATAAGGAACGGCTAGGATGTCCTGCGTGTCCACCGTGCGGTAGAACGTGCGGCCGTCATCCTCAAAGCCCTCAACATGGCCACCAAACTTGATGGTCACTGCCTTGTCCTGACGACGGACCTCCCAGGGATAGCCGTGGGTGAGCCACTCGTCGGTAGCCTCGACCTGGCTGCCGTTAACGATCTCCTGCTTAAACAGGCCGTAGCGGTAGCGCATGCCGTTGCCGTAACCGGCGATGCCTTCGGCTGCCATGGAATCTAGGAAGCATGCGGCCAGACGGCCCAGGCCGCCGTTGCCCAGAGCCGGATCGGGCTCCTGGTTCTCGATGACGGAAAGGTCGAAGCCCATGTCGTCGAGCGCCTCGGCGACCATGTCGCGCACGCCAAAGTTGAGCAGGTAGTTGTCGAGCAGGCGGCCGATCAAAAACTCGATCGAGAAGTAGTACACGCGCTTTTTGCCCTCGGCGGTGGCGCGGGCGTCGCTCTTGGTGGCAACGGTGCGCGCCTTCTCGGCCACGAGCTTGGCCAGGGCGTTAAAGCGGTCAAGGTCGCTGGCGGCCTCGACGCTCTTGCCGCTAATGCTCATGACGGCATCGCGATAGAGCTCGGTAAACTCCTGCTTGTTGTCGAAGATCTTATTCATACGTTCCTTTCCCCCGGGGATGTTTCTCCCGGAACGGTTATGTCTTGTATCCTACGCCCCGTCGGGGCGGGTAATTACAGCTGTAACGGTTTTGTTACGCATCCTTGGCAGACGACTTAGCAGAAGCAGACTTGGCCTTGGTAGCGGCCTTTTTGGCAGTCGGCTTCTTGGCCGCGGTAGCCTTAGCAGCAGGCTTTGCGGCAGCCTTGGCCTTGGTCGTCGTAGCCTTTGCCTTGGCCGGAGCCTTCTTGGCTGCCGCAGGCTTGGGCTTTACCGAGGATGTGCGCTTTTTGGTCGCAGCTTTGGGCTCCTCAACCACCGGCGGCTTATAGCTGCTGGGACCGCGGCGCTTAAGCACCACGCCAGCCAGGCCGGGCACCTTAATCTCGATAGAGTCCATCTGCCCGTTCCAGGGATAGGGCTCGCTCGAGCAAGTGTAGGGCTCCTCGCCGGCATATCCGCTGCCGCCAAACTCGGGACGGTCGGAATCGAAGATGACCTCCCAGTCACCCTCGCGCGGCACGCCCACGCGGAAGCTCTCGTAGCTCGCCGGGTCAAAGTTGATCAGGATCACCAGGTCGTCGTCGATGTCCTCGCCCTGGCGCACAAAGCTCACGATGGACTGCTTGGAGTTGTCCGCATCGATCCAGGTAAAGCCGTCGTCGGTGTAGCTGCGCTCGTACAGGGCGGGCTCGGCGGTGTACAGGTGGTTGAGCGCCTTGATAAACGCCTGATGATGACGGTGAGTCTCGTACTCCTCGGTCAGGAACCACTGGATGGACTCGTAGTAGCGCCACTCAATAAACTGGCCGATCTCGTTGCCCATAAAGTTGAGCTTGGCACCGGGGTGCGTCATCTGGTAGAAGGCGAGCGTACGCAGGCCGGCAAACTGGCGCCACCAGTCGCCCGGCATGCGGCCGATAAGCGAGCACTTGCCGTGCACGACCTCGTCGTGGCTCAGCGGACAGATAAAGTTCTCGGTAAAGGCATACATGATGGAGAACGTGAGCAGCCCGTGGTTGCCGGGGCGCCACGGAAAATCGGTCTGCATGTAGTGCAGGGTGTCGTTCATCCAGCCCATGTCCCACTTGTAGTGGAAGCCCAGGCCGCCGTCCTGCGGCGGATAGGTCACGAGCGGCCACGCGGTGGACTCCTCGGCCATCATCATCACGTCGGGGTAGTGCGCCTCCACGGCGCAGTTGACCTGACGGATAAACGCGCTGGCGTCCAGGTCCTCCTCGGTACCGTACTTGTTGAACTTCTTTTGGCCCGGATCGTCGATGCCAAAGTTGAGGTACAGCATGCTGGACACGCCGTCCATGCGGATACCGTCCACGTGGAAGTTCTCGAGCCAGTACAGCACGTTGGAGACCAAGAAGGAGCGGACCTCGCCGCGGGCGAAGTCAAACTTGTGCGTGCCCCAGTTGGGGTGAATCTCGTGCTCAAACAGCATGTGGCCGTTAAAGGTGGCAAGGCCGTGGGAGTCGGCGCAAAAACCGCCGGGCACCCAGTCCATAATCACGCCAATGCCTGCCTCGTGGCACGCATCGATAAAGTGCATGAGCTGCTGTGGGTTGCCGTAACGCGACGTGGCGGCGTAATAGCCGGTCGTCTGGTAGCCCCAGGAGCCGTCGAAGGGATGCTCCATGAGCGGCATGACCTCGATATGCGTATAGCCCATGTCGCGCACGTAGTCCACGAGCTCCACCGACAGGTCGTCGTAGGTGTAGAACTCGCCGCGCTGTGCGGGGAAGGGATCCATGGGACCGGGGTAGTTGCCGTACTCGTCCGGCTCGCCCTGCGGCGCGTCGCCGTGGCGCTTCCACGAGCCAATATGCACCTCGTAGATGTTAAGGGGCTGCGACATGTGGTTGTGGCTGGCGCGGCGCTTGAGCCACGCGGCGTCGTTCCACTTATAGCCATCGAGGGTCCACAGCACACTCGCCGTACCCGGAGGGCACTCGGCCTTAAAGGCATACGGATCGGCCTTGTAGAGTTTTTCGCCCTCGTTGGTCTCGATAAGGTACTTATAGAGCTGACCCTGCTCGGCGCCAGGAATAAAGCCTTCCCAAATAGCGCTCGTATGCATGGGCACCAGCGGGTTGGCTTCCTCGTCCCAGTCGTTAAATTCGCCAATGACGTGGACGCTCTTTACGTCGGGCGCCCAAACGCAAAAGCGCCAGCCACGCGTACGGTTCTGCGTGTCGGGGTGAGCGCCCATCTTTTCCCAGCTGCGCTCCCACGTGCCGATGCCAAATAGGTAGACATCGTCTTTGGTGAGCTCCGGTGCATGCGGGGCGGCTTTACGGGTAGCGGGCTTTTTGGTTGCTGGCTTTAGCTTTGTATCGCTCACGTTTGATCCCATCATGACGCGGCAGCGTGTTGCCTTGGTGACTAGATGCGAAAGGTCCAAGGCTGCACGAATCGAAGGGACGGCGATAGTTCTATGATTCGTTCCACCTCGCGTGCTCGGTGGAACTTTCGGCAGAAACTACGATAACACCTGTACGTTAGTTTTATGGACGAAAGCGGATTTGCGGGGGCGTTTAATCGGTAAGCGACATGTTTATACCACTGGCAGAATTGCCGTGGTAAAACTCTTGACAGTTTTACCAATTAGGGTTTCAAAACTGTTAGGCTGACGTTTGGTAAAACGTTTTTAGTAGGTTGTTTACCATTTGACATCGAAAGGCTCGTTTATGGACCATATCGCTGCCCCAAGTGTTGCTTTTATTTTCGATTGCGACGGAACACTGGTTAATAGCTCCCCCGTCTGGGGCCATGCGCAGACCGAGTTATTGCGCCGTCATGGCATTGATGTAACGGTCGACGATTTTGCCCAGTTTGAACATCTTTCGCTGGAGGACGAGTGCCAGGCCTACCACGACACGTGGGGCATTGGCACGAATGGTGAGGAGCTGTATCGCGAGCTGGGCGAGATTTTGATTGATGGATACTCCAAGGTGCCGCCGCGCGAGGGCCTGCTTGCATTTTTGGAGCAGGCGAAGGAGGCCGGTATTGCCATGTGCGTGGCCACGTCCACGCCGGCCGAACTGGTGCAGTCCGCGCTCTCTGGTGCCGGGCTCGACGCATATTTGGAGTTTGTTACCACGACGGGCGAGGTTGGGCGCTCCAAGCAGTTCCCCGATGTGTACGCGTTGGCGCTGCGTCGCCTGGAAGAGCGCCACGGGCACAAGTTTGACCGCGCGTGGGTGTTTGAGGACGCCGTCTTTGGGCTTAAGAGCTCTGGGACCGCTGGATTTAGACGCGTGGGCATCTATGACCCGCACGGCCGTATGGAGCGCAACGAGGTTCGTGATAACTGCGATATCTTTATCGATAGCTATGAGGATCTGGATCTGGCCCGCGTTCTTGAGTTTGAGGGTTAGGCGAGGGCCGTGTCTTGCAAAGTATTAGTGGTATGCGGATCGCCGGTGGTGGCGAGCGCGGATCTGCTTCGCCAGCTGGCGGGGGAGTGCGACCACGTTGTCGCCGTGGACCGTGGACTGGACGCGCTGCTGGGTGCGGGACTGGGCTGCGACGTATATGTGGGAGATGCCGACACGGTGAGCGATGCCGGCCGCGCCCTGGTCGATGCCGCCACCGACTTTGAAGTTGAGCGCCACGACCCGTACAAGGACTATACTGACCTGGCATTGGCACTCGATTCTGTCCGCCGCCGTTGGCCGGGTGCGGAAGTGGTTGCGACCTGCGCCACCGGCGGCCGCCCGGACATGGCCCTGTCTGTGTTAGGGCTACTGGCAGGCTATGCGGACGCCCCCGTCTGGATCGAAGAAGACGAAGTGACGGCCAGAATTCTGCACCAGGACGAGACCTGGACCATCGAAAACGCCGAGGGCAAAACCTTCTCCACCATCGCCATCGCCCCTCGGACGGTCGTAAGCGAACACGGCCTAGAATGGGAGCTAGACCACAGCCCCCTCGGCCTGTTAGCCGACACCGGCATCTCTAATGTCGTCAGGAAAACTGCCAAGATCCAAGTCCACCAAGGCGTCGCAATAGCGTATTTGCTGCATCAGGGTTTTATCGGGACGGTGGGTTAATTGACTGATTTTGCCGAAGTCAAAATCAGTCAATTCAGCCCCGTCCCAGGAAAACGGTTGATTTTCAATCTCAACGCAACAGCCTGAACGGACCCCGCGTTTCCGCAGCT
>OIWK01000625.1_pt1 | contig 37476 bp, 38 predicted proteins | sample 1587401 | NCBI WGS metagenome assembly OIWK01 (sample SAMEA3888911, study PRJEB22519) | human gut metagenome | biome: human gut; feature: human-associated habitat; material: faeces | place: Denmark | collected 2009 | reverse complement strand
TACGGGACTTCGGGGAGGGATTTTATGTTCTTTGAAGTTTTACCGGACAGCAATAAACTTTTTTAGTACCATGAATAAACTTTTATAACCACTTTAGTTAATATTTTGCAAATATACACAATAATAACCAAAACATTACATACTGCACCTATTAATGATATATAAACTGCGCCCAAAGCTATGGCGATAAGGGGCGTAAATGGGTGAGATTCTTTACCATCAATAGCGAGCCTTAGGTTGAATTTTATTTCTTTTGAAGCCATATATATATTGAATTTTATTTGGTTGGTAAATTATAAAGTCGCACTTTTGCAAAAGAACTAATACCTTTTGCGATATGGAAAACGAACAGAAACCGAAAGATATTAAAGTAGAGTTTAGCTGCGAAGTAAAAGACCCAGTCCCCTCAGAAAAGAAGAAAAAGCGAAACAAAAGAGCATTAATTATAAGCACCTATTTAGGTTATGCTTCATTCTTTTTCTTTTGCGATAGCATATACTTTTACGCTACAACAGAAAGGTGGACAGATGCTCGTTTCTTTTTTGTCGCAGCTTTTATGGTCCTGTCAATTCTCTTGTTCTTCGCCTCAGCAGTAGCCGACTCATATTACGATTTCCCTGATTATAAGGATATCAAACGTAGCAATGGTGGCGAGAGCGATTACGATTATTTGTAAAGCACATAGTGACATGGATGCTGATACCAGTCGCCCTTGGTAAATCCGAACTTGAGTTATATATGCCGCTTTGTTGCCTTTTGGGCTTCATCTAAAGACCTTGCAATATCTTTTGCAGATGAAGTTATAAACCCCAATTGTTCTTTACCGTCAATAGCGAGCCTAAGGTTGAATTTTATTTCTTTTGAAGCCATATATTTTGAGAGTTTTATTTGGTCGGTAAATTATAAAGCCACACCTTTGCAGAAACTAATACCTTTTGCGATATGGGAAGCGAACAGAAGCCAAAAGAACGTGTACCCTTAAAAGAGATACAAGCCAAGAGACGGAGAGCACGCATAGTGGGCAAATTTTGTGGTTATACCTCGTTGGTGTTCTTTATAGATTTTATGTACTTCTTTTTCAAGCTGCAGCTATTAGGACGCTTGCATGGGGCAGCAGGGTACATAGTGGCCTCGCTGCTCGTTATAGCTATGGCATTTCACTTCGGCAAGGTGCGTGCGGTATATGTTTATCACCACACTTACAAGGTGATGCAGCAAAAGGTGATGCAGCGAAAGCTGCTGAGCAAGTTCAAAGAGCGAATGATAGCATTTAGCTACTTTGGCTGGTATTTTTCAACATTCATAATAGTTATACTAGGAACCGTTATTTGGGGCGCTGGTTGTGACTCTCCTTGGGTGGTATATCCATTTTTCGCACTGATAGTAGTAGCCTTCATAAGTTGCGTAATACTATCAGCCTTTACCGATGAGTTCGATTTTGGGCCATGCTATTACCCATGGTTCCCGCCTTATTATTAATCCTTCAACCCCTTCATCAAGCTAACAAGCCGCTCACGCGCCTCGTCTTTACCGACTGGTGGCACGTGGGCGGCTTGCGTTGTGTGTGAAGTGGCTTCGTTATTGTGCGGTAAAAAAACGAGTAACAACAAACAATAAAACCGCCAATTGCCAAGCCTTAACAACTTGATAATCAGCGGTTTCCCTCATGTCGGGGCGACGGGATTCGAACCCACGACCCCCTGCTCCCAAAGCAGGTGCGTAAATGGGCGTAAATAAGTGAGAATGAAGTAGTTTTAAATAACGGGGTAAGTTGGTGCTCACAAATGGCTCACAAATGGGGAAGAAAATAAAAGGGAAAAGCCCCACATTTGGGGAGTGTGGGGCTTAAAGACGCACCCATCAGCCACGGGTGACTTGTGTCTTGGGAAACAAAAATGAGCCTGGCTGAATGTGCAAAATAAAAAAGAAGTGACTAAGCAAGTTTTTGTTTTTATAGACTTTTTAATCTTCGTCGGGGGCGGCGTTCTGGATATTGTCTACAGCGGTGCAAAGGTAATGATTATATGTTAGATGAATACTTCTGGGGAGACAATTAAGGAGAAATAAAAACCCGTGCCTTATGGCACGGGGTGTCAAAAACAAAGTATAGAGGTATAATGAATGACTATTTATCTTATATTTTATGGCGAGTTATATTTTATGGAGAGGACGCTAATCTTGTGCCGTTGGGGTTGTTTCGATGAGGGCGGCTGCTTCGTTGAGTTTGACTGCGATGTCGCGTAATGCGGTGGCAAAGGTTTGGGCTTCGTTTGGCTTGAGCTTTGCGGGTTTCCCATTTACGATGTTGCCATGTAGACGCTGGGTTAGCCATTGGGCGGTGCGACCGAAATATTTGCGCGCTATCTCGCTGAAGTTGACGTAACTGCTAACTTGTAAGGCTGCGATCCATACGGCATCCTCTTGCGTTTGTGGTGCAAGTGGTTTGACGTTGTTAGTTGTGTTATTATCCATGTTTGTATTGTTGCCCCACCATCTGAGCGGTGGGACTCTATCTTATTTTGACAATGCAAAGGTAATAACATTTTTGTAAATATGAAAGCGTTTTTGGGGTTTAGTGTTCGAGGTTTTGAACTATTTGTTGCTCGCGGGGGGAGAGGGGGAAGGTGAAGGTTGGGACTCCGTTAATGAGGCGAATGTTGTTGAAGTTTTTTTGGCTTTTGAGGGCTTCGGCGCGGAGCTGGGCGGCGCGGAGGCTCGCGGCGAGGGGGTTGGAGATGAGGAGGCCGGAGCCGAAGATGGATTTGTGGAGGGGGCGCTGTGCGTCTAAGGCGGAGACGCGTGAGGTCTGGTCGCGGGGAAGCTGGAAGGGGATGTGGTGGGCGATGCGGTGGAGTATGGTGGCGGTGACGAGGTTGTCGGGGTATTGGTAGCGGGGGAGGGGCTCTTTCTTGCGAGCGGTGGCTTGGGCATCGTAGAGGAGGTGGTAGAGGTCGGGATCGGTGGTGACGGCGTAGGGGTGGAAGGCGGGGAGGTTGGTGATGAAGCAGGTGTTGACGCTGGCTCCGTTTTGGTAGATGATGTTGAGGTCGAGTATGATGATGGTGGATTGTTGGTTGTCGCGTAGGAGGCCGAATGAGGTTAGTGAGGGGGCGAAGAGGAAGTATGGTATGTTGTGAGTGTTGTAGTAGCGGACGATTTGACTGAGGATGGAGAAGGGTGGATTGTCGACTACAATGGAGCCTTGGGGGTATTGGTCGAGGTGGGTGTAGTCTGCGTCGGGCCAGAAGGGGCGGACGATGGGGGTGTCGGGGGTGATGTACCTTTTGTCTTTCAAGTATTGAAGGAGGGCATTGTAAATGTAGGTGGGGGTGTTGCAGGAGTCGGTGGTGTGGTGTGGCGTGAACTTGTTGACGAATGTTTTGTAGTCGTTGTGAATGTCGGCTGCTTTGCGGCCTCTGGCTGCTGAGGGTTGTGCCATTGTTGTGTGTTGTTTGGGGGTTAATGATGTTTGGCACAAAGGTAGTGAATGGGAGGTGTGGGGAAAAAGACAAAATGGACGCCCCCGCGCGGTGGGCGTGGGGGCGGGGGAATGTGGGAATGTGGGAAAGTTTTTTTTATTGTAGTTCGTAGAAGTAGCCTTGTATGAGTTGGGCGAGTCCTGTGGGTGTGAGGGTGAGTTCGAGGCGGTGACAGGCGTAGCGTCGCCCGCGAATGAGGTAGGTGGCTGTTGGGTCGGGGTTGATGGGGTCGAGAAATTGGAATTGGTGTTCGGTGCGTGTGTCGATGTTGGTGGATCCTGTTAGAAAGTTGCCTATGCAGCCGTAGCCGGCATAGGGGTCGCCTCCTTGTGTGGAGAGTGCGAAGGGGGTGTCTTTTGGAAATAGGGGTGCTGTGGTGCCGGAGGTGGGGTTGTAGCCTCGTTGGTTGGTGCTGGAGTAGAGGCCGGTGGTGGTGTCTTTATATAGGGTTATGGCTATGGGGGAAGGGAAAAGGGCCAGGTTGTAGCGGCCTGCGGTCTCGTTGCGGCCGTGGTACCAGGCGAGAAATAGGGTGTCGGACTTTTCGGTGGTGGTGTCGGTGGTGGTGTCTTCTGTGGGGTTGATTGCTTGGTCGATGCTGTAAGGGAGGGTGGTGTCGGTTATGGGGTTGGGAATGGAGAGTAAGGGGTAGGCGGTGTCGGGATCGGTGGCAGGGGTGTAGGTGCGTACGGAGTCGCGGCCGTTGAGTTGGCCTGTCCAACATGAGGGGGCGGCGAGGATGGTGTGGGCTGGTACGATGTTGAGTTCGGTGGCGTTGGCTCGTGCTGTGGGGTCGGTGTTGGAGGGTGCGAGTTGATCGACTTGTGCGAGTTGGTATGTTGTGGGGTCGTCAGCGCGGTGGAGTATGGCGTAGAGGTTGGCGGTGGAGAGGTCGAGGTAGAGGTATTGGGATTGCGCTCGCTGCTCTGCGGTGAGGGTGGCGAAGTGGTTGTAGATGTCGCCTTTGTTGGCGAACTTGAGGGGGGTGGCTTTCTCGTAGACTTCGGCTGGTAGTTGGAGCATGGGGTCGTCGGTGGGGAACTTGTAGGTGGCGCAGCCGAGTACTTTGGACTCTATGGTGGCGGTGTGTTCGAGGTCGGTGGTGTGGGTGTCGGTTACTTGGCGGAGGGTGATGAGTGTGTTGGTTTGGTCGTAGTATTGTGGTAGGGGTCGGACGTTGACGGTGTTGGCTTCGACGGTGAAGACGATGCCGAGGATGTTTTGTACTTCGGTGAGGAATTGCTTGACGGTCCAGTGTGGGAGTGCTGCTGCGCGTTCGAAACGACAGTCGGTGTTGAGGATGACGAGGTTGGCTCGTATGGGGTCGTCAGTGATTGCTGTCCAGTCGCCTTGTTGGTAGCCGAGGGTGGTGATGATGCTTTTGAGTATGGTCAGGAGGTAGTGTTGGGGTGCGATGATGGTGCGGTCGGTGTGTTTGGTGGTTATTACTTCGTGGTTTTGGCCGTGGTCGGTGTCGGTGGTTCTGGTGATGTAGTATGCGATGTCGGGGTCGCGGGTGTCGTTGGCGAGTGCGTTGACTACGAGGTCAGTGGCTTCGGAGTAAAGGGGGAAGATGACGGCATCGGTCTCTTGGACTGTGCCGAAACGGAGGGTGGGGTCGGTTGGTAGGGTCTGTGCGTTCCATGCGGTGCCGAGGGGGAGTTGGTCTATGTATTGTGTGTCGGATCCTTGTGCGTTGATGAGTGTGGACTTTCCTGCCTTGAGTTGTACTTTGACTTCGGCTTCGGTGATGCTGGTGATGGTGGCGTAGCCTTGTAGGGTGACGGGGGGTGCGATGAGTTGGAAGGGGAGGCTGGTGCCTATGAGGTGGGTGTGGGAGAGTTCAGGGCGGTGGAGGGGGCCGAATATGGCGAGGTTTTGGGGTGAGCCTTGGAGTGGGAGTTGTACTTCGAAGGTGTAGTCGCCTTGGTCGTCGAAATAGGGGTTGACGCGGTTGAGCTTGAAGGTGGTGCCGGTCTTAATGGTGGCGGGTTTGTTATTTAGAAGGAGTTGGAGCATGGGGGTGAATGTGTGGATGTGTGAATGTGCAAATGCGGAGGAAATGTGCAAATGGTTGCCTTTGCTTGCTGATAGTGGACGCGCGTGCTGGAAAGCACGCGTTACGTAGGACTGAAAAACGCGTGGTACGTGGGGCATGTTGGCGCGAGGTATAAGGCTACTTTTTAACCTTATAACCTTTTAACCTTCGGGATTATACGTTGTTGAGTTGTTGATAGCGTCGGTACTGTCGGTCGAGGCCGTTGGGTCCGTCAATGGTGACGGTGGCGGTGATGCCTCGGTCGAGTTGTGCGGTGAGGCGCTCGAGGGTGTCGGTCTGTCGGTCGGTGGCGGTGTTGATGATTTGGAGCGTTTGTGGCGCGGTGGTGGCGGCTTCAGCAGTGGCTGTGGCTGTGGTGGCGGTGGCTGCTGCTGTGCGCTGTGGGGCGGCTATGGCTCGGCTTACGTCATCGGGGGTGAGTGAGGCTACGCGGTTGGTGCGCTGCGCTTGGTCGATGAGTTGAAGTACGGGGAGGAGTGCTGGATTGTTGACTGCTTGGTGGTTGGCTACGAACTCACCTTGGTGGACGATGCCTGCTGCTTGTCGGTAATTGCGCCCGGGGGTGAAACCGCCTGTGTAATAGCCTTCGGCTTGCGCTGCGTGTTGCTTCTTTATGGTTGCGATTTGAATGGCTCCTGCTGCGAGTGCTGCGGCTGCTGCGATAGGTGCGAAGATGATACCGGCGAGACCGCCGATCTGGAGTGCGTCATTGAAGGCTAGGATGGCGCTCATTGCCATTTGTGCGGTGGCTTGTGCGAGTTCGATCTTCATGGCCTTTTTGTTGTACTTGGTCTTGACCTTTGCGAGTTCGGCCTCCTTTTGCTCTTCGAGCTTTTTCTTCTTCTTTGAGTTGCCTGCGGCTGCTTTGATTTCGTTGTCGTAGCGTTTGGTGATGCGTGCTTCTTCGAGTTGTTGGTTGGCTTGCACGAGTTGGGTGGCGCTGCTCATTGTTGCGGTGACTATGGCCACGGCTGCAACTCCTGCTGCTGCGTAGTCTTGCCAGGTGGCTTTGCCGCTGTCGATTTTCTTTTGTAGTTGTTCGAAGATACGGGCGAAGTTGATGACGGCTGCGCTCATTGCGTCGGTTGATCCGGTGAGGGGTGAGGTGTCGTCGGACTTCTTGTTATCGGGTTTGCTGTTGTTGTCTTTTTCTTCTTCGCGCTTCTTTTCGTACTTTTTGTGGATTTCTTCAGCGTAGCGTGCGCGCTCATCTTGTGACCACTTGAAGGCTTCGGTCAGTTGGTCGAGGAGTTCGAGTTCTTCTACTTCTTGGTCGTCGAGTGACTTCTTGAGGTATTCTTCTCGCATGGCTTGCGCCTGCTGGAATAGTTTATCGAGTCGGGTGAGTGCTTGGGCGTTGCGTAGGTCTTGGAGTTGCTTCTCTGCATCGTAAATGGCTTTGGGGTCGGCGGCGTTGGCGGGGTCTTTGAGCCACTTGAGGCGTCGCGTGAGCCGTTGCTCTTGAATGCGGTCGAGCGCGGTCTGGTATTCTTTTTCTTGGATTTCGCCCCGGAGGTATCTTTCTTTGAGTGCTTGCGTTTGTTGCTGCGTATCTTCGTCAATGGCTTGCAGTGAGTACTCTTGTCGTAGTCGGAGGTCCTCCTTCTCGTTGTCGGCTTTCTGCTTTTGTAGTGTGGCGATTTCGGAGTCGCCAGCTTTGTAGAGTGCGAGCCTTTTGTCGATGTAGGCGTTGTCGATGTCGATGAGCCGCTCTTGGTAGAGCTGATAGCTTTTGATTTGTCCGGTCTGAAATGCTACGGCTGCTTGTGCTTCTTCTTTGCGCTGCTGTTGGTCGAGTTGTGCGTTGGCAATGCGAATGCGCTTGCGGCGTTCTGTCTCCTTATCTTCTTTGCCAAAACTGATAGCGCTGCCTCCGCCAGTGTCCTCTTGCGTTGTAGGACTATCATTAAATATTTGCTCGAACTTTCCCCCTAAGCGTTCGATGGTCTTAATGAGGCTTTGCGACTGTGCGTCGTAAATGTTTAGGTCGTCTTTGGCATCTTTCACCCACGATTGCGCCTTCTGTATGTCCTTGCGGAGTCGCTCGTACGTTTGGCCTGTGCTCGTTAGCATCATCGTGCCGAGACTTCTCGCGGCTTCGGTGTTGCCTTTCGCTACTTCTGCCTCTAGTTCGTGATAGCTTTTGAGCCATTCTTTATTTTGCTGCTCGAAGTCATGTAGGCGCGCCTTCTTGATAGAGACGGCATTGTCGTAGCGCCCGAGTTGCTCTGTGCGCCCGATCTGTCGTTCTGCAATCTGCTTTAGTTTGTCTTGTGCGGCTTCGATGATCGCTTTCTGTTGTAGTTGCTTGATGTAGTCCTTAATGGTTTGCGTATTCTCACGCGTGATGCGTCCTTCGGAGTTGATGAGGGCATTGTACTCAGGTATGATTTTCTTCAGCGCGTTGACGGCAGCACGGCGTTCGGAAAGCTTTCGGTTATTGTCGTGGATTATGGCGGTGAGGAGTTGAATGCGTGCTTGCGTTGTGGCGGTAGCAGCGTTGGCTCGCTGCTGTAGTTGCATGTTGTCTTGCTGAATGGCTTGACGCTTCTTCTCCTCCGTAGAGAGTTCACGCTCGCGGGTGAGCCATAGGTAAATGGCTGACGCTGCTGCGACGGCTGCGGTGGCTACGGCTACGTAAGGGTTGGCGATGAGGGTGCGATTGAGTAAGAGCTGCGCGGCGCGTAGTCGTGTGACGTTGCCCGTCAATGCGGAGTGAGCCATAGAGAGTGAGAGGCTGAGCCCTTTGGCCAGTCCGATGGCTCCGTTCCATGCGGTCATGGCTGCAGCTGCTACCTTGGTTGAGGTGGATAGGAGGAGCGTCTTAATGGCCGCGAGATTAATGGCCACGGTGTATGCTGCTATGGCTATTGTTACTGCTGCGATTTGCTTTGTGTTGCGTGCGATGAATGTGGCGAGCGTAGAAAGTACGCTCATAAAGTATGTGCTTGTAGAAAGTATGCGTTCGGCCACTGGTGCAAGTTGCTCTCCTAAGGTTACGGCCATATCGGTAGCTGCCTTGCGTGCTTTGTCGAGTCGTGCTTGTACGGTGTTATTGGCGGTGTTGAACTCATTGGTGACGCTGGTGGCTTGCTGGAATGCGGTGGTGGCTTGCGCTTGCGTTTCCTTTAAGTTCTGCAGATTGTTGGCGAGTGCGGAGAGTGTCTGGGTTACGCCAGCACCGCTGAGTTTTAGCTCTTTCAATAGCGGTGCGAGTTTGTCCATACCTCCTGTGCTCTTTAGTCCTTCGACAAATTTCAGGAGCGCAGCGTTGCCGTCCTTTTTAAGCAGTTCGGAGAATTGCTTTACTTCGAGGCCTGCGACTTTCGCCATCTTAGTGGGATTGGCGTAAAGCGCTACGATAACGTTTTGGAGTGCTGTGGCACCTCTTTCAACGTTGACCATGCTTTGGTCGAGTATTGAGCCGAAGGCGAGGACTTGTGCTTGCGTTAGTCCTGCTTGCTTGCTCACGCCAGCGAGGCGCGCGGTGAAGTCCATGAGGTATGGTTCGGAGGCGGATGAGCTTTGCGCGAGTTCGTTGATAACGGAGCCTGTTGCGAGCATGGCCTGCTTTAGTCCCATACGATCAGCGTCGCCAAATAGTTGGGCGAGTTTACCAATATTTTTTACGCCGTCTTCGCCGAGGTCTTCACCGAGTGCGACGTTGAGTTGGTCAGCCGCTTGAACGAAGTCAAGTATCTGCTGGCGTGACTGAATGCCGAGTCGGCCTGCATCGGCTGCGAGGTCGTTGAGTTGCTCTCGCGAGGTGCGTGTGTCCATTCGCTTGAAGTCTTCGTTGAGTTGTCGCACGGCTTCATCTGCGAGCCCTGTGTACTTCTTAACGTTAGACATGTGTTCGGCCATTTGTGCGTACTGGGTGTAGAAGCCCATTACTTTGTCGGTGAGTGCGGCGATGGTGTCTTTTATTCCGCTGAGGGTGACGACCGCTCCCTGCCATTTGTCTCCGAATGATTGCAGCCACGACGTTCCGTCTCCTTTAGTGATTGTCTTCTGCTCTTCTTTAATCTTTTGGAGTTCTGTTTTGGCTTCGGCCATAGCAGCGGTGAGTGTGTTCCACTCTTTTGAGCCGCGTGCGATTGAGCCGCTGTTGAGTTGTCGGTTAATTTCGCGTATTGTGTTTTGGAGGTCTTTGGGGGTTGCGCGGTCGAGGTTTTGTAGGGTGCTCGCTACGGTTTGGGTTCGGCTTACGAGGCGCTCTTGCTGTCTCTCGAGTTTTTTTGCTTCGGAGGTGTAGAGTGCGTAGGCTTTGGCGTCTCCTTTCTCAAAGGCTTCAGCCTTGAGCTTTCGCACGCTTTCGAGCTTTGTGGTTAACTCGCTGAGCTTTTTGGTGGCTTGCTCTGTGTTGAGTGCGAGGGTTACTTGCTTTATGTCGTTGCTGTTCATATACAAAAAGAGTGTTACTTGTGGCTTGTTGTGTTATAGGGCCAAAAGTAACACTTTTTGGGGTGAGATGAAAAGACAAAAATGCGGCTTATATGTAGTTGTATTTCTATAAGTCTTATTGTGCGTGCTTTCGCGCGTAGGCATCGCGCTTGTTTGCTGCTTGTGCTGCGCATCCGTTAATTACTTCATGACTTTTCTTGTACCAATATAGGTACCTGCGCTTGTAGGCTTTCTTTAAAATCCACTTGCGCTTGTAGTCTTGTAGCTGCTGCTTGTCTTGCTCTGTTGGGCAAAATATGATTTTGTAAAGGCAAAAGAGGACGATGATGCCTAAGATGGCAAAGATGGCGTAGTATAGCGCGTGCTCTGTGGGGGTCATTAGTTCCCACGCGGATGCGGTGTTGGGTGTCATGGTGTAACAAGTTTTGTGGTTGTGTGGGCAAAGATACGGAATGAGGCGAAAGGAGGCAAGGGGGCGGGGCGTTTTGTTTATGCTTCGAGGTTGTCGAAGGCTGCGGAGAATTGGTCTCCGAGTATTGCGGCCATGTGGTTTTTGAGAACTTCGACGGAGATGTACCATGAACGGGAGAACCATGGTTTCTTCTCGCGTGGTTTGCCTAAGTTGTGTTGCTTTCTGTAGGCTTTGCCGAGGAATTTTAGGTCGCCTCCGTTGCCGGGCCGGTAGCCGTTGCCTACTCCGCGGTCGACGTAGATGCCGTATTGTATGAACTGGAATGCGAGTGTGGCTTCGGTCTGGGTGACGCTCATGGCGGTGGCGCGGACGCTCTTTCTTAGTTGTCCTGTTTGGTGTACTTGCATGAGGTCGAGGCGGTCTTGCCAAATTTGTATCATCTTCTGCCGCCAGGCGGTGAGGTAGGGTTGGTTCATGGGTTAGGGGGTTAGGAGGGTTAGGGGGTTAAAAAGTTAGTTTTTATGGACGCGCGTGCTGGAAAGCACGCGTTACGTATGACGGGAAAGGGCGCGAGATATGGGGCAACTTTTTAACCTTATAACCTCTTAACCCTTTAACCTTATTCCGTCCATTCGTTGGGGTCGTATGCGATGTTGGTGGGTTCGTCCATGGAGAGGAGGAAGTAGAGGCCGGTGCAGCCGTTGAGGAAGGTGGCTCCGAGTTCGTTGGAACGTATGTCGGCGGTGTTGAGGTAGAGAAGTTGGGTCTGTAGGAGTTCGCTATCGTGGAGGAAGCGGCTTTGGAGTTGTCGAAAGAGTTCGCGGCAGAGGGTGAGCTTTTGGTTGTAGTCTTCGATGTTGCCGTACTCGTGGCGGGCGAGGATAAATACGGTGTAGACGCGGCGCTTGAACCACCCGCCTGATTGCTGGAAGGTGGTCTCTTGACAGGTGTCGGTGGTACAGATGAAGTTGGCGGTGGTCTGGTACTCTTCGAGCATGCCTTCGAGGTAGTTGATGCCTGAACATGTTACAGGTTGAAACTTTTTGTCGGTGGCTAACTTGTTGGCGGCGGTGAGGCTCTTTATATATTCAATGAAGTCGAACATGGAGAGGGTAAATGTGCAAATGTGAGAATGTGTAAATGGTTGCCTTTAGTTGCTGAGAGTGGACGCGCGTGCTGGAAAGCACGCGTTACGTAGGACGGGAAAGGGCGCGTTACGTAGGCGAGGTGCTGCTGAACGTGGTGGAACTATTTATTAAACTTATTAAACTCATTGAACTTATTAAACTCATTAAACTTTGGTTTTTCTTTCGAGTTCGCGTGCTTCTCGTGCTTTGGCGTTGAGTTCGGTGAGGGCGGTGAGGGTGTCGGCAGAGAGGACGGCTTCGGTCTTGGTGATGTCGCCTGCGGTGAGGGCGCGAATTTCGGCGTTCATGATGTCGCGTGGGTCGGGGAGGTCGTCAGGGTCGGTGGTGGCTAACTGTCTGAAGAGGTCGGGGAATAGGTCGGTGTACTGCTGCTTCATTCCCACGAGCCATAGTAGTAGCATGTAACGCTCATCGGGGGTGAAGGTGGCGGTGTGGCCGGGGTAGAGTATGGTTCCGAGTGCGTCAAGAGCTTCAGGGTTGCGCGACTGGAGGTAGCCTTGGTAGTAGTTCTCGACTTCGAGGTAGGAGCGGAAGGGGGTACCACTGAGGAGGGGGTGAACGGGGGTGGTCTGCCCTACCCTATCGTAGCGCACGGGGGCGATGGGTGGCTGGTCGATGAAGTCGAGGTGGGCGATAAGGGTGCCGAGGGTGAGGACGAGGCGTTCGGGGTGAATGAGGCCTGCTACTCCTGTGAGTCGTATGAGGAAGTAGGCTTTGACTTCATCGGTGGTGAAGTGGCCTGAGGCGAGGAGGGTGCATAGGTAGCGGAGTTGGTGGGAGGTGAGGCCTGTCCATGCGGTGGGGAGGTTGACTGTTATTGTCAACTTTTGGGGGTTATCCGAAGAAGAAGGCGGGGTCGTCTTTTTTGTTTTCATAGGGTTGTAGGTGGTGTGCGCGGTAGGTGGCTGAGTTGGCGTATTCTGGTAGTGCGGTGAGGTGGGTCTCTGCACTGAGTTGTAGGTTGCGGAGGTGGAGGTTGACGACTTTGGGTGGTTCGTGGTTGATGAGTGAGGCCATTGCGAGTCGTGCTTGGTGGGTGAGTGCTTTGAGGAGTGAGGCGCGGTCGTGGGCGGTGTCGGGGTCGTACTGGTGGGTGATGAGTACGTGTAGGAGTTCGGGTGAGATGCGTTCGGCTACTTTGGCTTGTGCGGCTTCGATGGGGGCGCGTAGTGCTTGAAGTTCTTCGCGGTAGAGTGGCTGGTGGTCGGTGGTGGTGATGCCGTAGGCGGTGGCTAATGTGGGTGACCATAGGAGGTTGACGGCGATGAGTTCGGGCAGGGCGTAGGCTTGAGCGGTGAGGAAGTAGCGGTGCACTTGCTCTTCGGCTCGTGTGGCGGCATGGCGTAGCTCTTCGCGTAGGGACTGGACGCGCGCGGGACTGGCGGGTGCGGTGTTTTGGTTGGAGACGATGCCGAATCCTGTGGGGGTGAGTACGAGGTCGAGTTGGGGTATGAGGTGGTAGGCGGCGCGGAGTGTGGCGGCGCGGGCGATGAGTTGCTCTTCTTCTCGTGTGGGTGCGTAGGTGGGGCGTAGGTGCTGGAGGTGGGAGTCTTCGATGTTGGCGATGTAGGGGGCGAGCTTGGTAAAGATGTCGCCTGAGGGGGTGCGGAAGGCGGGGAGCCAGTTGTTGAAGAGATCGGTGGTGGTGATCATGGGGGGGGGGAAAAAAATGTGTAAATGTGAGAATGTGCAAATGGTCGCCTTTGCTTGCTGGGAGTTGCTTTGTCGTGCTTTTGCCCTTACAGGGCGCCATTGTGGCGCGTTATCATAACCCCAGGGTGTTGCCCTGGGTTGAAGGCGAGCATTGGGCTTTCAGCCCGTACTTGCTGAAAGTGGACGCGCGTGCAGGAAAGCACGCGGTACGTAGGCGGGAGGTATAAGGTAACTTTTTTACCTTATAACATTATAACCTTCTAACCCCTTAACCTTCGCTATACTTGTTTTGCGTCCGTGTGTTGGTCGAGTGTGGTGAGTTGTATCATAGGTATGCGGGGGGTGATGTGGTCCCAACGGTTGTACCAACATACGAGGTTGATGGGTTGAAGTAACATGTCGTGGAAGGCGATCTCGAGTGCTTGCTTCATGGTGAAGAGTTCGCGCTTGTCGGAGCCTGAGTTGTTGGACTGTGTCTTGCCGGGTACGGCTCCGACGAGGTTGGGGTGGACGTTGTCAGCGTAGCAAATGGTGTTGGCTGCTGCTTGTACGTCTTCGTTCCAGTCGCCTCCTTCTTTCTGTCCTTCGATGTTGACGATGCGGATGTCGCGTACTTCGTGGCCATCAGGGTTGACGTAGTAGCCGGATATCCATGCTTTGCCGGAGTTTTCTACGCCGCAGATGAAGTCTTTGATGCGTTGCTTCTCGAGTATGACGCGCGCTTGCATCTTGACGGGGTCGGTGATGTTTTCCTCCATGCAGATGCGCTGCCAGTAGGTGCGTTCGATTTCGATCTGGTACTTTACGCTGGTGACGTTGCGCAGCTTGGCGCGCTTGCCTGTGGAGATGAGCCGCTTCTCATCGTAGGATCCGCCACGGAGTACGGCTGACCAGTAGGGGACGGGGTAATATTGGTTGCCTGCTGTGGGGAAACGCATGACGACGGCAAACTTGCGGTCGTGTGTGGGGCGGCGCTTGGCTATGGGTTGGTGAGTGTCGGGGTCGATGGCGAGGCGGCGGCAAAGGTCGGTGTAGGGGTCGGTCATGTCGAGGAGGGGGATGCGCTCAACTCCGCTGACGCGCTCTTGGCTGTCTTGCCAGAGGGCGTAGTAGATGTGGTTGATGCGTCCGCGCTTGTCGGCTGCTTGGAAACGGACGTTGCAGGCTTCTTTGTGGACGAGGCGGTTGATGCGGTGGCCGTCGTGACTGAGGATGATGACGCAGACGGTGTAGTAGAAGTATTTCATGTCGGTCATCTGCTTGAGGAGGTACTGTGGTTGGTTTTGGCGGCGCTGCCATTGAAGGACTTCGGGGTTGTCGGTGGGTAGGCCGGTGGCATCGTCGGTGAGCTGTAGGCCGGCTCCGTAGCAGGTGAGTACGTTGAAGAGTTTGTTCTGTGCGGTGACTTCATCGTCGCCTACGAGGCGTATGAGGTCGTAGGGGAGTTGGTTGTCGGTGCCGAAGGGTACGTAGGCTTCGCTTTCGTAGCCGGGTACGGGTCGGGTGAGGATGCGGCCGGTGGGGGTGTCGAAGAGTGTGGTGGTGTCGGCTACATCTTGCATGACGGCTGCGAAGGGGGTCTGGGGGATGTCGAAGTATTCCATGAGGGCGAATGCTTGCATTCGCAATGTGCAAATGGGAGAATGTGCAAATGTGCAAATGTGCGAATGTTGATGAATGTATTTAATATTGGGAATGTGTGGGGGGGGGAATGTGCAAATGGGAAAATGTGCAAATGGTCGCCTTTGCTTGCTGCGCTTCAACTCCTTAAACTTATTAAACTCCTTATGTTGTTCGGTCGAAGGTGGAGTCGAAGGTGGTGTCGAAGGTGCCGAGTGGTGTGGCGGGGGCGGTGGTGCCGCCTTCGGTGGCTTCGCGCCATGTGATGGTGGCGGTCTGTGCGTCAGCGTAGGCGTTGGTAGGCTTGAGTTCTACAGCGGTGAGGGTAATGGGGCGGCCGCCAAGGGTGACTTGGCGTGAGGTGGCGAGGTCTTTAAGTAATGCGATTGTGCCGTCGGTGAGGGGGCCGACGTTGGCCTTGTAGGTGGGGTTGGCTTCGATGAGGTAGTTGACCTGTGAGCCGCTGAGGAGGGCGGCGCTGTAGGTGGTCTTGTAGTCGGTCTCTATCTTGCCGAGGATGTGGAAGGTGTCGAGGAGGCCGAAGGAGTTACAGAACTGGAGTGTGGTGATGTCGGCTTGCGTGAGGCCGTCGGGGGTGATCTGGTAGGTGATGCTGCGGGCAGCGCTTTCGACTTCGATGCGGAGGAGTTGCCACTGGGTGGATTGGTCGGGCTCGTCGCCGCGGCCGCTGGGGTCGATGGGTATGTGTACGACTTGGCCGGGATTGGCGATGCCGGTGGCGGTGAAGTCGGTGCGGCGGATTTGATTGGTGAGGGTGTTGCGCCAGTAGTGGTGGGTGGTGTAAGTGTAGGCTCCGCTCGTCTCGTCAGATAGTAGGTAGAGTTTTTCGTCTTCGGCTGTGGGGGGTAACAGTTTGGTATCTCCTGATGCCATGGTGAGGAACATGGTGGGCATGAGCTCTGCAGCCTTGCGGCGCATGCGGCTGCGGCAGGGGCGTAGGGTGTAGGTGGTCTGTAGGGTGTCGTCGACGTAGAGCTGTAGGGTGTGGGTGAGGAATGAGTTGGGGTATTTGGACTGCTCGCGTGCTTGCTCGACGCAGTCGGAGAGGTAGCGTCCGAGGTCGGTGAGGGTGATAAGGCCGATGGCGTCGGGGGTGAGGGGGGCGGTGAGTATGGTCTGGCCATTGAGGCTGAGTCGGACGCTGGTGTCGGCGGTGCGATTGCGGAGGATGATGCGGTCGAGCTCGTAGGGGAAGAGGAAGGACATGGGGGGGGAAATGTGCAAATGTGCAAATGTGAGAATGTGCAAATGCTTTGGGAATGTGCAAATGCTTTGGGAATGTGCAAATGCTTTGGAAATGTGCAAATGCTTTGGAAATGTGCAAATGGTCGCCTTTACTTGCTGCGTTTTGTCGTGCGTGCAAACGATTAACGATACTTTCTGGTCATTTGCACATTTATCAATTCTTGTTTTGCTCGCGGTGAACGTAGAGGGTGATGAGTACGATGGCTGCGATGATGATGGCGAGTTTCATAATGGGTAAGGTTGATTTTGTTTTGTACTTTGTGACTTCTACGGGTACGGAGACGGTGTCCGTCTTGGCGCGGTAGATGGTGTCGTGGCGTAAGGTGACGCGGTCGCGATAGTGGGTGACGTTGCGTGTGATGTAGACGGTGTCGCCCTGTCGGTAGCGGTCGAGGAGGAAGGTGTCACGGGTGATGAGGGTGTCGTGACTGCGGCTCATTATGCGCACGGTGTCGCGGCTCACGGTGGGGAGGGTGACGTATCGCACGCTGCGACAGCTCTGCAGGGCGGCCGTTAGTAGCAAAGTTAATAATAATATGAATACGAGGTGTGGTTTCATAGGTCGGAATATTCGTGGTCGGCATCGAATGAGGGGCAGGCTTTGTGCTTGTTGAAGTGGTGGTGGCTGACTATTCGGGCCGTTGGGTACTTCTTCTTGAGGCGGGTGAGGAGGGCGCGTAGGGCAGCTATTTGGGCGGTGGTGCGGGTGTCTTTGGGGGTGCGTCCGTCGGTGGCGAGGCCGCCTACGTAGCAGATGCCGAGTGATATGGAGTTAAGGCCGGCGCAGTGGGCTCCAGGGCGGTGTTCGGGGCGGCCGGTTTCGATGGTGCCGTCGAGGTCGATGAGGTAGTGGTAGCCGATACCATCCCAACCTTGGGCGCGGTGCCAGCGGTCAACGTCAGCGGCGCGAAAGTCTTTGCCTTCGGCGGTGGCGGTGCAGTGGACGATGAGGTATTTTACTTGCATGGGGGAGTTTGGGGATTATCGTTTGGAGTTTGGAGGTTATGAGGTTATAAAGTTAGTTTATATAACGCGGTCACAAAAAGGTAACTTTATAACTTTATAACCTCATAATCTCCAAACTAAAAAATTTGTTATTTTCTTTCCTCGAGTTCGCTCTTGAGTTCTTTGAACTTGCTTTGTACGTAGATGCTTACGCCGAATATGGAGCCGGCATAGATTAGGCACTGAGCAAAGAAGTAGAGCACGGAGTCGGAAATCTCGCCTACTGGGGGGAGACAAAATCCGGCTACGCTGAGGGCTACGCCGGCAAATAGCATGGCTATGGCGGAGTAGACTTGGTAGGTGGTTCGGGTGTCGCGGGTCATGGGAGGGGCGAATGCTTGCATTCGCAATGTGCAAATGTGAGAATGTGCAAATGTGCGAATGGGGGATTAATGTCTTAATACTTGGGGAATGTGCAAATGTGAGAATGTGAGAATGTGAGAATGTGCAAATGTGAGAATGTGCAAATGCCGACGCGGGGACGAGGCTGCTGAAAAAAACCACGATGGCGTCGCCCCCCATTTGCGCGGTCTATAGATTGAGTTGGGATTTTATCTTCTGGAGGAGGGCGTAGTCTTCTTTGGACATGAGGCCGGCAGCGGTGGAGGTGGCAAGGGGGATGGGGTCGGTATAATCTTTGCCAAATGGGTCTGAGCCAAATTGGCTCATTAAGTAACCGTGCTGACTGTCGCTCCAAACGAGGCGGTCGGGGAACATGAAGGTAAAGTCTTCAGTAAATTCATGCTCCGATAAACTTTCATCTGTGAAGTGGATTAAGCGGGTGTAGACTTGTCGTTTATTAAAAATATACTGGCGGCACTTCGAGCCTTCTATACTCTGTATGAGTATGAGTGTGGTCTTGGCCGATGAGTTTTCAGCGTTGTAGGTGAGGTGGGCGTGTACAAGGTTGCGGTTGTTGCATATTCCTAACTCCCCTATTTTCTTCAGCGCTTCATATTCATTCGCGAAGTCGCCGAGGTCAACGATGTGGCTTGATAGGGAGTTGAGTGCGTTGACGTGGGCCACGGTCATGCAGCCGGCCTTTGCGGTGGTGGCTGCGCCGATTGAGAATGTTTTGTTGCCCGCTTCAGTAAAGTTGGTGTAATTGATATGTACCGCAGTTTTAGTGGTTGGACCTTCGTATATAGAATGGTTGAGCAGACGGCCGTAGACGCTGTGGCTCATTGCTCCGTCAGCGCCTGAAGTGACTTGTGGGAAGTCTACGGTATTGCTCATTCCGTCGTCGTAGCCGTAGTTATCGCACCCCCATAGCTTGTAGCTGAGTTTCAATATACCACCATTCTGAAATGCTTTCCCAACGCCAGTGAGTACGTACTTCTTGCTGTCCTTGACGTCTTGGTAAATGTAGTTTTTGTTGGTACCGGCGCAGGCTGTTTGCGGTGTTGGCACTTCGCTCACTGCTGCGAGCCTTGTCCACGCGCCCCATTGGCCTGAGGCGTAGGTGCGGGAGAAGATGTTGACGGCGATGCCGTGGGTGGTGGTGAGGGTGCCGTCTGAACCTATTCGGGCGGAGCCGATTATGGATTGTAAGAAGATCTGGGCGGAGGTGTTGAGCAGGACGAAGTTGACGATGAAGGGGATTGCACCGACGCTGATCTGATACTGGCCATTGACGCTGCTGTCGGTGGCCATGAGGTCGAGACGCGCGGTGGCTTCGGTCCATGAGTCGTAGTTGCCGAGGTCGCCATGGTAGAAGGCTTGCAACTTGGCGATAGCGGACTTGTTGGAGGCGATGTTGGCTTTGTTGGTGTCGATGTTGGTGGCGTTCTCTTCGATGGCGTTGACGGTGTCGAGGAGGGCGCGGCCTACGCGGGTGGCGGAGTTGGCTGAGCGATCGCGCTCATCGCGTATGGTGGTGGCTTGCTGCTTGAGTGAGGTGATGTCCATGGGGTGTGAATGTGAGAATGTGAGAATGTACAAATGGTCGCCTTTACTCGCTGCGTCTAAACTCATTCAACTTATTCAACTTATTAAACTTCCCCTACTCCAGCTGTCGGAGTGGTCCGTAGGGGGCGTTTTTGAGTTCTACTTGTACGGTGCAGGAGGCGCGGCCTGTGGCTTTTTCTTCGTGGCTGTCGGTAATGGTGGCTACGGGGTAGGGGCGCATGTAGAGGCCGAGAATTAATTGCACGCCATTAGCGAGGGTGAGGCGATAGGCATAGGGCTGCGCTTCTGGGGCGGGACGTGTGGCAAGGGTGTAGGTGAGCTTTGAGGTAAAGAGGCGCACGCCGTTGGTGACTTCGTCAGTGACTTCGAGCGAGGGGAGGCCGACGGTGCAGAGGGGTTGCCACAGTACTTCCTCACAGAAGTAGGCGGTGAGGCCACTGGGGTCGGGTATGAGGCGGTGCATGTGGTAGAGGGGGGTGCGCTCGAGGTGGGTTACGTGGTAGGGCATGGGATTCTTTTTAATGTGCAAATGCTTGGGAAATGTGCAAATGTGCGAATGCGGGGTTAATGTTTTAATAAATGAGCGTACAAAGGCGACCATTTGCACATTTGCACATTCTCTCATTTGCACATTATCAGGGTTGGGGGTCGGGCGCTTCAGGTTCGATCTCTTGTAAATATCTTGCTTCGAGTTCCTTGGCCTTCTCCAATATGCCGGGGACGGGGGTGAACCCTGCTGCCGTTGGGTCGGCCGTGATGGTGAACGTCTGCGGGACTATTACGCTGTAGTCGGGGGCGGCTGAGTCTTCTTTGTCGAGCTGGGTGCCTTTGAGGTAGGCGGCCGTTACGGCTGCGAAGGCTTTTACATCGGAGCGCGCGCGTGCCATGCCCCAGCCTTCTTCGCAGCGGAGGCGGAAGAGGTAGCGGTCATAGTCTTTGGTGAGGCGGCCGAGGTTGCCGAGACATACTTTGAGTACGCGCACGTCTTCGTAGGCTTGTGAAAGGCCTATCTGGTGGCGCTGCTGTAGTTGGTCGACGATGTCCTTGTCGACGAGGCGAGGGTTCTGCAGCCAGTAGGTGTACATCTCGCGCAGGCGGACGATGCGCGCGCGCATGACGCTCGTCAGACTTGCCTGCTCCATTTCTTCGACTGAGGCGAAGAGGTACTTCTGCGCGCGGTCAACGAGGGACTTGTCCATAGGGAGGGGAGTTTAATAAGTTTAATGAGTTTAATGAGTTTAATGAGTTTTGTGGACGCGCGTGCTGGAAAGCACGCGTTACGTAGGACTGGAAAGCGCGAGGTTTGGAGGCGAGTGGCGGCGCGAGGTTGAGGTTACTTTTTAACCTCATAACCTCAAACATCCAAACAACTTTATAACCTCATAACCTCAAAACTAAAAACTAACCTCATAACCCTTTAACCTTTATACTCATCGTACTTCTGCCAGTTGGCGCGATACTTGTCGTCGGCTGCGCGGAGTTGCTTGAGTAGTTCGTAGCGGTCGCAAGGTTGGGCGGCGCTCATTGCTTTAAGTTGATTGAAGAGGAGCTTCATCTTGCGGAAGATTTCACCATTCTGGGTGTAGAGGTCTTGAACGTCTTGGGGCAACTTGTCGTGATCCTTGCGGCGGCCTACGTGGTGGGGGGCATCTTGCTCTGCGTCAGTCGTGATGACGGGGGCGGACGCTTCGAGCGTCTGAGCGATGCGGGGCATGGCTTCTTGCTCGATGTGGGCCACTTCCTGTCGGGTGAGGCCGTCGAGGCGAATGGCAAGGTGCTTCTTGAGTTCGTGGTCGAGCGTGGCGGCGTAGGCTTCAGGGCGCGCGAGTGCTTGCTGATAGGTGTAGGCGTTGGCCGTGATGCGGTAGAGGAGTAAGGCTCCTTGGGCGAGGTCGCGCTCTGCATCAGGGGTGTTGACCCACTGCTGTAGCTCTTGGGTAAATGCGTTGTCTAACATAGGTCTTTTTGTTGACGAGTTAACGAGTTAACGAGTTGACGAGTAAGTTTGTCTTTTAGGTGACGAGCTAACAAAAGTAACTTACCTGTTAACTCGTTAACTCGTTAACTCCAAAAGTGCTCACGCCGCGGCCTTTCCTGTCTCGCCACTGATCTTGCCGTCGTCGGCTGTATCAATGTCGCCGGGGTAGAAGGGGGCGGGTACGATGTCGGTGGCTTCGATTTCGATGTCGGTCGAGGCGTTCGTGCTGGTGCCTTCACCAAGGCTGCCCTTGGGCTTGACGATGGTCTCGAACATTTCGTTGCCCAATACGCGGAAACGGCCATCGCGCTGCTGTACTAAGAATACGAGGTCGGCATTCTGAGCCAGACGGCAGAAGCCGGCTGCTTCAGCGGCCGTGCCAGGGTGAGAGGCGGTGAGCTTATTGAGGAAGGTGCATGAAGGGCGCTCGCCTTGCGTCTCCCACTCGACGTTGCCCTTGTTGGTGACGAGGTCGATGCGTTTCCACTTTGCGTCAGCCTTGAGGGTGAAGTTGCCGTCGTAGGTGGCGAGCTTGGCGAGGGTGACGCTGGCGGTCGTCTCTGCGGGGAGTGTGGGCCATGAGAGAATGTTCTCCTTGGCGATGTAGTATACTGCGGGGCGAATGCCGGGTATTACTCTTTGACCTGCGCAAAAGCGTAGGCTATCGAATGGAGCGGCGGTGCCACAGGGTGAGGTGATGGGTGATGATGCTGCCATAATAGTATTGGGGCCTCTCCCCCGTCCCCCCCGACCGGGGAGGGGGCGAAAGTTACCTTCCTTTGGCAACTTACAGCTGGGGGGAAAATTGGCTCTTTTATTTAATGGTTAATATATATATATTTCTCTTATGAATGGATGCCTAAGGTCTTACCCACAAAAGGTAACCTTCGCCCCCTCCCCGGTCGGGGAGGGGGACGGGGGGAGAGGCTCCAACTCTGCTGCCTTGAGCTATGCTGCCTTGAGCTTTGCTACTAACAATTGCTCAGGGCTGAGCGTGCGGAACTGTACACCGAAGGCCATAGCGGCTTCAAGGGTGAGCTGCCAGCTTGAGTACTTCTCGATGTTGAGCACTTCGCCGGGGTTGTCGCCTGCGCCGTAGCCGTAGACCATGTTGCTCTGTGGGGCGATGTGGATGTAGTTGGAGCCTTTCTTTGATACCAATGGGCAGAACTCCCACAAGTTGTCGGTACCTTCGAGGAAGGTCTTCTTGTACTCAGTGTTGTAGGGCAGAGCGCCGTGGAGGAGTTGGTAGTTGCGGTTGTAGGCGTTATATACGTCCTTTGAGCAATAGATCTTGACGGCCTGACCTTGCAGTTCATCGTCAGCGGCATCGTAGATTTGCTGGAAGGTGTCGATGGCGTTGGCTGAGGTGATAGCGGCAGCGAGTTCGAGGTAGTTGCTCTTGTCGGTGGCGAGGTTGCCAGCCTTCTGCTCTGTTTCGGTAATGGTGTCGAAGCCGTTGAAGAGGTCTTTCGTAGTGTCGCCCGATGCGTTGCGCTTAGCGCTCCAGAGTGATTGGTTGAGCTTCTTGCCCAACTTGCCGGCTACGAACATGAGGATGTACTTATTCACGTCGACCGTCTTCAGCGACTCGCCTTGTGCTACGAGGCTGCCATAGATTGTGCCCCATACGTCATTGGGGTCGAAGGAGTAAGCGCAGTTGCCAAGGAAGATTTCAAGTTCGCGTGGCGTGATCTTGAAGCTGCCCTGTGCTGAGCGCGTGCTCTTGTAGGGTCCGATTTCAGCATCGCCATCGAGTTGGCCGAGTACTACGTCGCCTTTGAGACCGGGCATGCCGGTCATGTGTTGGAGGGTTGCGCCCGCTGCTATGGTGGGCATGATGAGAAGTTCTTTCTCGTACTGAGTGGCGCTCTTCTGTAAAGCGCCGAAGGTGGTGATTGAGTTTGCCATGTGTTTTTTTTTAGTTGACGAGTTAACGGGTAGGTTTGGTTTCTTTAGTTGACGGGGTGACGGGGTAACGAGCTAACAAAAGTAACTTACTCGTTAACTCGTTAACTCGTCAACCAATGAGCCCCTTGAACTTGCTGAAGAAGTCAACTGCTTCAGCACCAGGAATGGCGTTGCCTTCGGCTGCCTCATTCGTGGGCATAGCCTGCGTGGTGGTGGCTCCGTCGGCCTCGTTGATCGTCTTCTCAATGTCGGCCTTTTCGGCCTTTAGTTGTGTGATTTGGTCGATCGCTTCCTTGATGTAGGTGTCGATGCCTTCTACCTGCTGCGTGGTGAGGTTGATGTTGCCCGTTGCGGCATCTACGCTCAGGCTTTCGAGCGCGAGCACTTTGCAGAGGTTGACGGGGTAGAGTTTCGTCTCGTTCATGGTTGTGGGTGTGTTGTTGGTTTCGTTTTCTACTGTTTTGGTCGAATTTTCGGCCGTTTCGGGTGCGCCTGTGGATTTAAAGAAGTTGTGTATTACGCTAATTAATTGGTCTATTACGCTAACCTTTTCTCCTTCTGCGCCATTTTCTGCGGCGATAGCGGGGGCGGCGGTGGCGGCTTCGGGCGCGTTATCGTCGGATTTTTGTACGTTTCCGCTCATTTTATCTTCGATTTTGTGTGTTGGGGCTTCAGGGAGGGGCAGTCCGCAGGCCATGAAGTGTTCGCGCTCTGCGTTGGTCATCTTGGCGGGTGCGGCGCTGAGGTCGTCATCTTCGTCGATAGCGTCTATCAGTCCGTACTTCAGTGCCTCTTCGGCCGTTATCCAGCGCTCCTCTTGCATGAGGGCGGCCATATCTTTGCCCTCGCGCCCGGACTTGTCGGCATAGATAGAGGCTATCACGCTGTCGATGGTGGCCATATCGCTCTGCAGCTTGCGCAAGCTCTCGATGACGCGTTCGAGTTCATCGTGGTTGTAGTACGAGAAGGTGGCGACGAGGTTGGAGCAGGGGTGGACGAGCATCAGGGCGTAGCGGCTCATCACGACCTTCTTCGCGCCCATAGCGAGGATAGTGGCTGCGCTGGCGGTCATACCCATGATGTAGGCGGTGACTTGGCCGTGGTCGATGAACTGCTGGCGTATGTCGAGCGCGGTCATCACGTCGCCGCCGTAGGAGTTGATGCGGACGGCACAGGGCTTGCCCTGTAGGGGCTTGAGCTTCGCGCTCACGTAGCCCTTACTGATAGGGTAGCCGATGTAGGAGTCGATGTCGATGTTGTAGGTACGTGCCATGTAGTTAATGTGAGAATGCTTGGTGAATGTGCAAATGTGAGAATGTGCAAATGTGCAAATGATTGGATTATGCTTTGGTGGCTGCGTGAGGGGAGCCGCCGCACATCTTTATACCGGCAAAAGTACGCTCGAAAAGTCCGTGAACAAAAGACAAACAGCGCGCCCGTTGGGCGAATGTGAAAATGCTTGATTAATGTGCAAATGTGAGAATGTGCAAATGTGCAAATGGTCGCCTTTACTTGCTGAGTTATTAAGGCATTCTATCATTTGCACATTCTCACATTTGCACATTTCACCCGCGTTTCCACCTTTGCGGAGTTGATTGGGGGCGTTTTCGCTATTTTAGGCGGTGGCTGCCCTACCCCGGCCGAAAATTTATGCGGTTTCTCACCTTTTCGACCCCCCATAGCCCTACGCCCTAACCCGCTGCCGGGGGCACCCCCCGAGGCGGTATATGCGGGGGGAGCGGGGCGCTCGCGCCCCGCTCCAATGTGCAAATGTGAGAATGTGATAATGTGCAAATGATTGAATGAAGCCTTAATAACTCAGTAAGTTAAGGCGACCATTTGCACATTTGCACATTCTCACATTCTCACATTTGCACATTATCCTCCCCCCGTCACGGCCAACAATGTGGCCTGCTGTGGGAACCGCTCGCAGCCGATGTAGAGCGTGTCGAATGCGTCGGATCCGTCGGTGCGGCTTTCGAGTTTGTCCTCCTCCGTTTCGGCGAGCTTCTCGCCTCGCTTGTCCTTCTTACCATTGTATACGCCAGCCGTCTGTATGGATACGAGCAGCGCCTCGTTGTTGGCCTCGTTGATGAAGGGCATCAGGCGAGCACGGCCCGCGAAGCCGCGGTTGATGAGCAGGTACTTCTCTATGTGCTTCATAGGCTGACCAATATAGACGGGGCGCACGCGCCAGCCGTGGAGTTGCAGTTCGTGGATGATGACCCACCTGAAGTCTTCGGAGTTGACGGCATAGTTGGAGCCGAGGGCGGTGGAGTCGTAGTAAAATAATACCTCGTGTAGTGGCAGCGCTTCGTAGTACTGGCAGAAGTCCGCAACGAGTTCGGGCAGCTTGCGCTCAAACTTGACGAAGAAGGACTTCAGTACGTTCAGGCGCTTGCGGTCTTCATCAGGTTGCCCGACTACGAGCCAGTTGATATTGTTGTTGTAGTCGAAGGCGATGCAGAGGGGGTGCGACCGCTGTATGTCGGCATCGCGCCCACAGGCGGAGGCGGCTTCCTTGACGCGTTGGAAGTCGTAGCCGGCGGCATCGATCTGGTGGTAGTCGGTGGCGGAGTACTTGTGGCTCTCCTGCATCGAGGAGTAAAAGCCGTCCTTTAGTATGGACACGGGCTGGCAGAGTATGCTGGTGCGGAACACCATGGGGGGCAGGTCCCTTCGCATCTGCCTAACCCATGCCTCGCCCAGTACTTCTATATTGGTGAGCGATGAGTACCGGCGGAAGAGGGTGGCGCGCCTTCTGAGCTTGGCCAGTATGGCTTGCACCTCGCGCAGGTGGCGAGGGAGGTACTCTGTCTCGTCGCCCGTGGCGATGCGTTGTCGGGTCTGCAGTTCATCAGCCACGAGGGCTTCGATGGTTGTGATGAGTTCGCGGTCGCTGTCTTGCTCATAGCGCATGAACCACGACCCCTTCTTCGTCACGGGCATATCGCTCGTGACCAGCATGCCGTGGTGGAATGGGAGGTCGCCAAACTCGCGCTGCTGGCCTCGATTGGCGGGGAAGGTCTCGTCTTTCAGCCGCTCGAAGTCTACGAACTTGGCCTCGTCTATGTCGATGTAGTCAAACGACTTACTATTGGAGGTGCCAACGCGGTCTTGCGAGATAATCTGACCAATGGCACCGGTGTAGAAGGTGATGATGTTTTCCCAACTTTCGGGCACGATCAGTGGCTGCGGCCAACCGAGGGCGCGCGGGGGGCGGTGGCCGATGTCCCAATGTATGCCACGGTGATAGCCCCAGTCTTCCCAATGTTGGAACATACTGGGCAGCGTGTTGGTCTTGGCCCTGATTGCGGTGGGGCAGACGAAGGCGGTCGTGCTGCGGGGCATCTGCTGAAAGTTGCGCAGGTTGAGGTAGGCGTGAAGCATGGACTTACCTGTACCACGGCCGGCCACGATTACGTTGGTGTGGGCATCAATGGCGCACACCTCGCGCTGCATGCGGTTGAAGTAGACTTCCTTTTCCATAATTATATAAAGGGTTAATGTGAGGCGAATGTGCAAATGTGAGAATGTGCAAATGTGCAAATGGTCGCCTTTACTTACTGAGTTATTAATGCATTTAATTATTCTCACATTTGCACATTTGCACATTCTCACATTCACACATTCGCGCGGTGCGCGGCGCACCGCGCGCGCGTTCATTTTTTGCCGCTATAATGGCTGCGTTTTGGCTCGTTTTCGCGGTCCGCATCGTATATTTTACGCATGCGGTAGAACTTTTGCCGCACGCCTTCGCGGTGTTCGACCTTGATGCCTTGACGTTGGCACCACCGCTCGAGGCCACTGTTAAGGCCTGAGCGCTGCAGCAGCAGGGGTGAACACTCTTGCCACAGCTGTAGCCGAAACTGTCGCTCGAGTTCGCGAGCGAAGTCCAATGATGCGCGGCGCGTCAGGTGGTGGTAGTACTCCGGCCTACGGTGAGCGCAGTCGGTCAGGACGATGCTCACGCGCTCCTTCTCTGCTTCAGGGGGCGAGAGGGGGCAGGGGGCGCGGCGCCCACGGGTGACGAGGAAGTGGAGCAACATGTTCTCGTAACTGCGCACCGGAAAGCGCACAGGGTTGCCCCAGCGGGTGCGGAGCCACGCTGCGAGGTGGGGGCGGAGGTAGATTTGGAGGGTGATGTCTTTCACGGGCGGTAGAGTATTCTTTTTGTCGGTTTGCAAGGTGACGAGGGGCGGAGGGCGTGGGGGCGTTTTGTCCTTGTGACTGCGGTGGGGTCTGATTTCGCACTTTTTTTCTGTAATTTTGTAACACTGTAATTTTATATCGTAACTCCTTGATTATCAAACGTTACATTTTTTCTTAAAAGGCGATACACTTTTTTTAGAGCGAAAAGTAAAATGTAACGCCCCCTCCCGAAGTGATACATTTTTGGTCGTGATACATTTCTCGCAAAATTGTATCAAAAATGTATCGCATTTTTGTATCACTCTTTCTCTTTACTTTCCTCTTGATTTTCAATACTTTTCTTCTCTTGGTAAACTTGTGATACAAAATTACAAAAAAAAAGTACAAAATTACAAGGGGAGGGGGAAACGCTGAGCGGCCGACAGTGGGCAAATTGTTCTATTTATCGGATTTCGTCCCGTGGCGCTGAGACGTAATGCGCCAAATGGGTGCCCCACAGATGAGGGGGCGCGCCTATCATGATGAGGGGGCGCTCCTTCTTACTGCTTAGTCTCCTTCTCCAGCAGCTTCTCAAGCTCCGACTGGGTATGGTGCGTTATGGCCTCATAGCGGCGGCCGTCCTCATAGCCTTCAGCGCGGCCCTTGGTGTAGTCTACTTCTTTGCCTTTGTCGTAGCCTGATTTATAAATGTCGTGACTCTGCGTTCCATATTGTCAAATACTTTGTCGCGGCCGTTGAGGTAGCCCCAACGGTAGAAGATAAAGAAGGTCACGCCCATACCCAGAGCGTTCCAGGCGCAAAGTAATATTAAGGTTGTGCTCATTGTTGTCAGTCTTCGGTTTGAATGGTCATACTATAGGGTAGAAGGTCGTAAAGGTAGGCCCAACGTTCTACGCTGAATATTTCGCAGTAGCGCGCCCAGTCTATGTCGGGGTCGTAGACCGTGGTGGTGATGAAGGCGGGGCAAGTGCCGCAGTGCCATATCAGTAGCGTATCGGACGAGGGGCGAGGCCGCTCGCTGCGAGTGTGCCACAGGGAGTCCATGCGGCGGAACTCTACGGTGTAATCGCCTGCGGGCTCTAACTCGCGCAGCAAGTCGAGGTGGAAGGCGCTGCCCTCAACGTCTTGAGGGCGCGCAAAGAGGTGGTTGATCATTGTTGTTGTCGGTTATGGTTAGTAAATCGTTCTATTTCTTTCGGGTGGAGCGCCCAAGGGGCGACTTCCATAATGGCCGCAAGGTGAGCCTTGACGGCCAACGGATAGCGCAGCGAGCCATTGGGGCGGCGCTCTATCCACTTTTGTATCAGTAAGAGTTTGTCCTGACTCGTGGCAAATTGTTCTTTCGCTTTCATTGTCTTTGTTTTTTGTTTTTAGTTGACAAGTTAACGGGTTAACAAGTTGACGGGTAGGTTTGTTCTTTTAGTTGAAGGAGTAACTTACACGTTAACTTGTTAACTCGTTAACTTGTCAATGGTTATTTAATAGTTTATTTACGGGTCGCTGTAAGATGAGGGGCGGCTCCTTATGCTTATGCCATACGGTGAGGCGATCGTCACTGAGTTCGTAGTACCGCCAGTTGTCGCCCTCTAAGAGAAAGGCCGCTGCGGTGCGTATGCACCACTCCAGCCTTTCACCCTCGTAGCGCTCGAAGGTGCAGCCGCGACCTACGGGCATCGTACAGAGGTAGGCATAGGCCTTCAGCGCAAAGGCGCGGAACGCTTCGCTCTCGTGCCATAGGCGGTGAAATCCGCTGAGCGTTAGCCATTCGTTGGGGACGTTCATGGTAATAGGGGGGGGGGTAATAAGTTGAATAAGTTGAATGAGTTTAGACGCAGCGAGTAAAGGCGACCATTTGCACATTTGCACATTCTCACATTTGCACATTCGCAGCGCAGCGCGCGCCCTACCAGTACACCTCAAGTCCGTCTATCTCGTGCAGCGTCACGTCACGAAACTCACGGATGAGCGTAGAGGCGGGCAACTTCACGCGGTGCGTGCCGCGGCGCTTGTGGCCGCCTATACAGCGAGCGTCCTTATAGTGGAGTATGTCACCCGTGGAGAGCTTCCATACGCGCAGCGAGTGAGGCTCACCGTCTTCTAAGAGTTTCAACGCATCCTTCAGGTGGAGCGCTTTTAGTTCGATTTTGTTGGCCATGTCGTTAGGGGTTTGTATCTTCACAACGTAAAGATTTGAGTTAAATGAACTCCGTCGTTATTTTGCTTTGCTTATTTGATTAGTAAGCGTTCCTTTCATTCTCGTTTGTACCGTCCAGTGCTGCAACCCGCGCTAGACGGTTTTTTGTTTTTGTTTTGAGGTTATCGTTTAAGTTTTTAGTTTTTAGGTTATGAGGTTATAAAGTTAGTTTATATAACGCGGTCACAAAAAGGTAACTTTATAACCTCATAACCTAAGAACTAAAAACTTAAACGATAACCTCAAAACTAATCTCAAAACGGAAACTCCGCTTCCTTCACGTCTGGCACAAACTCCGCGCCTTCCTTCAGGTGTTCGCCCTGCTCAATGGCTTCGCGATTGGCAAGGGCCTTGGTGGAGCGGAGGTATATCATGTCCTCACTCTTGCCCTCAATGCGGCGAGATATGCGGCCTTGTGAGTTCTGAAGGTCTTTCGGGTTATAATCCGCTACCCAGGGGCAGAGGGCAACGAAGGAGCGAAGGGCCTTCGTGAACTTGTTCATCGTGTAGAAGTTCTTGTTGACCTTCGCTTCGTCAATGAAGTCTTCGTAAGCTTCACGGCGCACGACAAACGTGTCAAGGTGGTCACCGTCTTCAGCGAAGTAGACGTTGGCCCACTCCTCGAAGTTGGTACCCATATCGGCTTTAAACTTGCGTTTCAAGATGTTGCCCATGGGCGGCATCGGCTTGATGCTTTCCTGACAGAGCGAGAGGTAGAAGTGGGTGCACTGCATGAAGAAGTTGATGTCAGCGTTCCACATCTCTTCGGGGTAGGTCGAGCTTATCAGGTCGCGCCCGAAGTCGTCACGGATCGAACGCGTCTCGAGGTAGTCATTGCTTTCGGTGCGCTGGTGGTAGTAGTCACTGAATACGAGGTAAAGCAAGCGCGCCTCGGTGGAGGCATCGAAGTCGCGCGGCACGTAGTTTGTCGTAAATCCGAACTTGGGACTTTGGTCGAAGGGTATGGTGTAGGACTGATTGTTCTTCGGATTGACCGTCATGTCGCTCGTTATTAGGTCGTAGAACTGTTCGGTCGACAAGTGGCGGTCGCAGTCATCTACGAGCACGAAGTCGGTGTGCTGCGTCACTTGGTCGAATACGTGGGGGTTGTCCATGAGCTTTGCGTTGCGGCCGCTGAGCTTTACCGTCTTCATAAAGAGGGATAAAGCTTTGAAGAGGAACGATTTACCGCTGCGGCCGTTGCACTCACCGTCCTCGCCTATCTTGTTGTCCATTGCCATAGGTGCCCACGCGCGTGAGGGGGACTTGTAGTGGTGGAGCATGTAGCCGATTGTAAAGAGCTTGCTCACCAAGTTTAACTGCTGCTCTTGGCGCTCTTTCTCGTCAAGGCCTTCTCCGTCGATCGTAAAGCGGTGGGTCTGCTTGTACCGTTCAGCTTCCTCGCTATCCTTGTCGGCAAAGTTGTACTCCAGCTCCTTGCGCCAGTGGGTGCGGCTCGTGTTGATTACGTAGCCAAATAGGGGACTGCTCTCGCTGTCGTTAATGGTGATTTCAAAGCGGGGGGTGCCGTCTACGGTGTTGGCGCGCTTTACGGCAAACATGGGGGGAAGTAGTTTGATGCGGTGGGGCAGTACGTTTTCTTCCCATACGTAGTGACTGAGGCTGCCGTCTCCGCCTAAGTGCTCGACAAGGCCATCGGGCGTGGCTTCGATCGTCTTGCCCGGGAAGAAGAAGAGCTGCGTGGTCGGGGTGTAGTTGGTAAAGTCGAGGCTGACTTCCTTCAGGTTGTCAAGTGCGGAGTCGGCAAGGCGCGGACTGTTATAGATGAGGTTGCGCACAGGGCGCGGCAGGCATTGCTCTTGCGCCCACTGAGCGACAAAGCGCCGTAGGTCCTTGGCCTTGACTTCGCGCACAATGTTGCCGTCAACGTGGATGTAGCGCGCTTCTTTGATGTTGTCATCGTGGAGCGTGTAGAAGCCGTTTAGGCGTAGGAAGTTATACAAGCAGTCGGTATCGATGTCGTATATTTTCGCCCCGGTCTTTTGGTTTTCTCTTTCGGTCCAGAACTTGGCCGGCATCGCCAACTCCATTAGGCCGCGGAAGTCGCTATGGCGGTCGCGGAGTTCCATCCAGTCTTTGAGGTCCTTGCGCCGCTTGCCGCGATTGTCACGAAAGTCGCGCAGCCGCTCGGGCAGCCATACGGTGTGTATGTCGATGAACTGCAGCGCGAGTTCCGTGCCCTTACGTACGCCAGTCGAGTCAATGTCGGGTATGTTGTAGAGGGTCTCAACATACTTCATGATTTCTTTGTACTCGTGCTCGCTTAGGCGGTACGTCTCGGAGTTGAACCACAAGGGGGAGTAACCCATTGAACGACAGCAGAGGGCATCACGCTCACCAGAGCAAATGAAGGCTTCCGTTATCTTCTTCGCCCGATAGGGTTTGCCCTCGTTGGAGGGGTCGTTGTAGAAGTCGGCCTCGCGCTGAGCGTTCAGCGTGCGGTACTGTTTCTTGAGCTCGCGCAGGCCGTTGATGTATTCCTTCGGTTTTACCCCGGCGGGGGTGTAGGAGAAGCGGAACCCTTTATCGGGGTTCATCGGCTCGTATATCTTGTAGAAGGTCTTGTCATCTTCGCTGTCTTCGCCCTCAACGATGCACTCTCGCATGAATATCGGGTAATTGTCGGTGGAGTACTTCAGCACGACTTCGCGGTTTTTGACGTAGCCCACGTATTCGGCCTCGTACCAGTGGAGCGCCTCTATGTGTTCTCGCTTTACGCGAGGGCCTAACACCTGAAGGTGCGCCTCGGGTATCTCTGGCAGCAGGGAGAATACGCGCGTGCCTTCTTTCTCCTCATCTGTAGCGGGGCGCTTCTTTATCTCTGGCTTATTAATGGAGCGGTCGAGCTCGTCACGTATGTCGAAGAGGGCAGCCAACTTCAGTACGGCTTCGTAGAACCGCGTGATGCCTTCCTCCTTCATGCAGATGTCTATCGGGCTGAGGGAGTGGCCATCGTCACCGAAGTCGGTCACGGTCCACACTTCGCTGCCGTCCTGACCTTTGCGCAGGTAGAGACACGCGCTGGCGGTCTTCTCATTCGGCCGTACCTTAAACTTGTTCTTCGTGCCGACCACCTCACGCGCCTGGGGGTAATAGTGGAGTATTACGTCCAGGCCGCGATTGGTAGCAGCGTAGATCTTTTCCGTTTTTATCATTGTGTTAATAGTATAGAGTTAGTATTGTTACAGTATTACAGTATTACAGTATTACAGCGTTACAACTTCTTAGGGGCGCACTGCGGGGTAGGGCCCTTTATTACCCTACCCCGCTGGGTTACACCTTATATATAGAAGTGGCGAACCGCGGAGTCGAACCACGTAACGACCGGAAGGGGGTCAGCGTCAGAGCGGAGAGGCAAGCTACCTTTCTAAAAAACTCTTATACTATTAACTATCATGGAACTCACACTTGACCTCGTGCCGCCCCTGTTATTCCCCTTGCGGCTTATCCGTTTAGCCGCCTATGTTCGCCAGTGCGCTGCGCACTACGCTCACGCGCCACGCGCAGCCATAGCCTATAAAATCTAGGAAGACAATTAATGAACAATGTTATGATGCGCCACTGCGCACCGGCTGCTTGTTACACTTTGTAAAAACTAAACCTTTAATCTAAAAAATCATACTGGAGTGGGGCGCGGACTCGAACCGCGCAAGCATTCCTATGTTCTTTCTCCTGTACGGGGCTACCCTTTCCCGTCTTACACACTCTTACCACATCTAACTATTCCCGTTTGTGGTCGTGCGCGCTCACCACTCGGACGAGGGGGAATGCGAAGTTTTTTTGGAGGTCCCGACCTGTTGCTTACCTTCTTATCCTCGTCAGTGGAGCGCATCGTAGTTATCGTTCTAGGGCGTGCTCTATAAAGAGGTCGCCCAGTAGTTCAAGCGCTTCGGCCTTACGTTCGTCCTCACGCAGCGTGACCGTAATGCGGCAGCCGCTGTCACCCGTCTTCGTGATACGTTCTATATAGAAGTTAGCGTCTATCGCATCAACGAGCGACTGCTGCTCCAGTGGTACGAAGTCACACGAAAGCACCATTTTACGCTTCCTCCTCGTAAACATTACCACCACCGTCACCAGTCCGTGAGGGCTCGTTAGCTCATACGTTTGTACTGTCTCTCTCAGTCTTACTTCTTCCATTTCGTTTCGTTTTTTTTTATCTTGTTCTACATTCAGCCACCAAAGGCGACCATTTGCACATTTGCACATCCTTCAGTCGCGCCCGTCGTAACGCTTACGAAGGGGGCGCGTTTCCTCATCGCATTGCTTCTTAAAAGCATCATACACCTCAACCATGTGGTTCTCGTCCCAATCGGGGTGTTCCTGACTCATCGTGTAATATGTGCCGTTGTTCTTCATTTCGTTCAACACCGCGTCCTCATAATCCATACGGCTGGCGTAATAGAAACCCGTCAGCACAACGGCTGCACAGGCCACCCACTTCGCTACCCTCAGTGCTTTATCTAAAATGTCCATATCGTTTTCCGTTTTTAGTTTGTTTGTTGTTTTGTTGTTTTGTCGTTTTGTCGTTTCCTCGTTTCTTTCGCCATTCATCAACATCGCCATTCAGCACACCGCAACCGCTTGCAGCATTCAGCCCCTAACCGTTCTACATGTGCCGCTGCACACACCCCAAGGACCGCCTCCTGAAGCTTCGCTCACAGCATTACAACTGCTCGCGCTTCTGCTTGGCTCTTTTGTCGTTTTGTTTCTTGCTCTTGCGCTTGCAGCGTCACAACTGCTCGCTCCAAATTCTTTTTAATTCCTTACCAGTTACAAACATTCGTCCGTTCAGATTTCTGAACCCTACGTTCACGCGACCGGCATATATCCAACGCCGCAAAGTGCAACGCGCAACGCCCAAAATCTTTGCCGCGTCGCTCATGCCATAGCGGCCCGAGTCGACAACCCTTGGTTCTTCTGTCGTCATAACTTTTTCGTATTATTTTGTATCACCACTCACGACCTTGCGAGTCACTTCGTAAAACTTCCGCCCACGTTCGTCAGTCACTACCCTACTCTTCCACTCTTCTTTGCCAGTCTGAGCATTCAATCTCTTCTTCGCCTGATACAGCCCTTGCGGAGACACGCTCTGAAAATCCAATCGGATACTATCACCCATCACCATTTTGCGCAACGTTGCCGTAACACTCGGAAGCCTTATTAATCCTTTTTTCATAGCCTTTTGCTTGTAAACATAACATCGATTCTTTACATTTTTGGGGACTAATGTCCCGCCAAAAGGACCTTTATAAGTCTTTCTTTTTCTTCTATAAGTTTCTTTAGATACTCGTTTTCTTTCTGCAAAAAAGCCACGTCGGAGGCAGCATCCGACGTCAAAAAAGACTCGCTTTTATCGATACTTTGGCTATTCACAAGCATTCCCTGTAGGTTGTTATGGTTTCCACTAACATTTACCGAAGTACTATTGTCCTCAGGTAAAAGCATGTCCCCCTCCCCTGTAAGCAGCCAATTGCCATCAACTTGTGGGAAACGTTGCTTGATACGTACAAAATCTAAGGTCTCTCGTGCCTTCCATGTGGATACTGTGCTCTGACGCACGTTTAAAAGTCTGGCAAATAGCGTTTGATTACCATGCGCATATTGCAGCACTAACTGTTCTAATTTTTCTTTATTATTCATTTTTATTGGTCTAAATGTCGCAAAACGCATAAATTAACGCAAAAACGTTTGGTTTATGTTTGCAATTTATTATATCTTCGCACTCGTAAACAATGTTTACCGAACGCAATAAATGTTGTTTAAACTGCAAATGTAAAGAATCGATGTTATGTTAAATAACGCATGTAAATACACACAAAGCACCCCACTAACGGCTTGCGTTAGTGGGGTGCTTTGCAATATGCGAACACCACCCCCCAAAATACGATGAAACCGACAAAAAAAGCCCCCCACTCACGTGGGAGGCATGCAAAACAAAAAGCATAACGCTTTAATTTCTATTTTAAAGACAACAAAGCTTCACCTATACGGTGCAAACCTTCTACTATACGCGCACGCTGCTTTTCGCGTGGCACCTTCAACCCCGTAGCATAATGCGTCAGCAAAGCTTGATTAATGCCAGTAGTATGAGCAACGGCCGCAAATGTGGTAAACTGCAAACAACAACGCAACAAAGCGGCAGCACCTAAATCCACATCAAACTCATACACACCACACTTCAACCATTCAGGCAAGTCATCACCATCAGCCTCAACGCCTTCAACATGTTCGACAATAGCATCACGCAAATCGCTCATTAACTTTTCATAAGTCGAAGCCGTTACTAACACCATGCCACACAAACGAGCATCATCTGTCACCGCTGCAAAATTCTTATCACTCCAATCCACCTTTACCTTTATCTTTTCCATACTTTTAAAAGTCTTATATATTCTAAGGCTATGGAAAGGTTCACCCCCTTTCCATACCTTTTAATTTACTTTCTCCAACCAGCTTGTCGCCAAATGCTTAGAAGAAGAAAATCGTTAAGCGTTTCACTCATCTTACCTCTTACAGTTACTTTACCCTTCTTTGTGGGGTGCTTGAACTGTCGGTGGTCGCCATGATTGGCCTTAATTTCTACCCAGCCTTCCTTTTTCAGTAGCTGAATAACTTCTCTTACTTTCAATTTATTCATGCGCGTTCCTTTCTGTTTTGCATTACAAAGGTAATAAAATTTATACTTATAGCCAAATATTTTTGCCATAAAGATATAAAAAACTTTACCCCCTTACATAATCAATCACGCGCCTCACGGCTTCATCTACCTTCTTAGCGTTTCGCCTTATATATATGTCGGCCATTGGATAGAGCGACTTGTGACCTAAAGCAGCATCTATCACTGCATCAGGCACGTCAAGTTCTGAGGCCAACGTTGCCCACGTGTGGCGCGCCCAATAGGAGGTAAGATCGGGAAACAAACCGCTATACACCTTCACCCGTTCTTTCGCCCGTTTGCCCTTATGCTTTACGTACACATAACACGACGGACCAACACGTTGCAACCCGTCATTCACGTTACGAAGGAAGCCCTTCCACGCCTCAACGCCACCACTCAAACGCTCGCCAAAATAAAGCAAACGTTTCACCCCCTTATAACGCTCAATAATCTCCAGCGCTTCAGGTGGAACCGTCAGCCGACACACAACCCCCGTTTTGCTCCGCCTGTATTCAATCTCGCCACTCTCATTCAGCGGAGGCAACTCCATGAGGTCAATCATGTTAATGCCCGCCAAATAAAACGAAAGCATAAAAAGGTCGACATACCTCTTTTGCCACTCTTCGCAAGGGTAACGCATCAACCGCCTCAAATCCTCCAACCTTAGCGAGCGTTTCATCGTTTCCTCCTTCTTTATCTTAAATCGCCTAAAAGGATACATTTCGGCTGGTATCACCTCTTCATCTATTGCAGCATTAAACACGGCACGAATATTGCGAAAGTGAATTCCCCGCGTGTTCGTGCTGCAGGTGTCAGCCATCCAAACCTCAAAATCCTTCAGCCACCCCACCGTCACATCTTTAAAGCACAACTCCTCCAACTTACAAAACTTCCTCAACTTCTGTAAAGTCATTTTATACACGCCCGCCGTTCTTTCCTTCTTACACCGACTCACAAACGTTTCAGCAAACGGCAAAAAACGCGCTTCCTCCTGTTTCCCTTCTCCAACGGCCTCACCCCCATTCCCATTCAACTCCAGCCGATCGAGCAAAGCCGCCTTAATCTCGCTTGCCCTCATTGCTTGAACATCATTAAAGCACGCCACCTCTTCAACAGTCAATTGCACCTTTGCCATTTTCAGTCGCAGCAACTGCGTCAGCTGTGCCGCCATGGGCGCGCCCACCACCCTACCGTTCACGAACTCTCCCTCGCGCAACATCACCCCCGTGCTCAGCATTGCCGACGTTCCACGATTGTAAATAACGATACAAAGCCGCCCTTTCCCTTGTTCGTCCTTACGCCTTAAATCTAAATACCACTTTAATTTATATGCCATTACCTACATTTTTAACCCTTTTTGCTCACAAATAGCTCACAAACTGCTCACAAATAGCTCACAAAAACGATACAAAATAAGCCAAAAACGGCCAAAATGAGGCCAAAATGCGGTAAAATAAACGAGTAAAATAAAACGATTAAACCGCCAATCACCAAACCTAAACATTTGATAATCAGCGGTTTAAAATCTGTCGGGGCGACGGGATTCGAACCCACGACCCCCTGCTCCCAAAGCAGGTGCGCTAACCGGACTGCGCTACACCCCGA